>Ga0315553_10002281_pt1 | contig 15449 bp, 9 predicted proteins | sample SalMarSW160140MG_FD_203099 | JGI IMG/M metagenome (GOLD analysis project Ga0315553, IMG submission 203099) | Salt marsh sediment microbial communities from the Plum Island Ecosystem LTER, Massachusetts, United States - Salt Marsh Sediment SW1601-40 ... | reverse complement strand
TCGCCTCACCCATCGTTGCCACATCCTGGAAACCAAAGGCGAAAGCTATCGCCTCCAGGACGCCAAGCGTCGCCGACGATCCAAGAAGTAGCTCACAACCCGCGACACAACCACTTTACCCTCAGGAGCCTACTACCAACCCAGCGCCCCCAATTTCGACCGCCCCGCGCCACCACTTTGAACCGCCGTCAACAACGTCCTCCCTACTTCCTTGAAAAGCTCACCTGGGAATGTGTGGTGGGACTAGGAAGAACGGTGAAAGTCGAGGAAGAGAAGGTAGCGTTTGAGAACAGATTCCAACGGCTGGCCATTAGAGTTGTTAATTTTTTTGTTAATAAATAGAGGGAAAATAGGTTAATATAGGTAAACTGCAAAGTCTATATCGACCGATAGATCAGCGTAAAAATGCTGTTTTCTCGATAAATATGCGATTTTTCTTAAATCCTGGGTCTAGCCACTTGGCTACGGCGCCGCTAATCAAAAAACCTCGTGTTTTACGGGGTTTTTTGCGTTTTTGACCCCCGGAAAAACTTGAAAATTTCTTCCAAATTACCCCGTTTGACCTCAGTTTAGTCCCAAGTTTAGTCCCACGGTTCAGCGCGTCCTACTCATACCCTCTCGCAAAGAACGATCGCTTATTATAGCGACCGGTGGGCAAAGGCAAGCAGTCTAGTAGATGAGGACTACTGAGACAAGACAGACTGCTGGTGGGCACTCCTGGAAGGCACCAGAATGTCCTCCGCGTTCTCCTCAAAGATCAACTCCCCACCAACCATAGCACAGGAGATGCGGTCCACCTCCTCGACAATTCGCTCAACCAGGTCGAGAGACCTCCCAGAGAGAGAATCGGAGAATCGTGGCTCCTGGCTGCCTCGGGTGGGCTCGGCAGACAGGAGTAGTGGGGAGGGGGAGTAAGCAGGCGCCACCCGATCCGACGAAGACGCCTCCGGTAGACGCGCGTGCGTTAAGTTCTGCTTCCCCCAGTAAATCGCCAGTCTTGAGCCCTGTGGGGCCCGAGAGCATCAGAAGCAGCTGCTCGGACCCCAGGCTCCCGTACGGTAGAGTCAAAGACTTAGAATACGTCGGGGACAAAGCTGGTGTACAGCAGTTGCGAAATGCCGGCTTGGCAGTCGTCCTGACTACAGGCACGCTAATAGGAGTTATCAACAAGGGCATACTTTCCTTTCATCAGAAGTCCGAGTCGAAAGCGGCCCTTTCTCAAGTAAGTATTTCATAGTTTCGTCTGGGAGCGTTAGTCGGTAATCCCGCTCAAACGAGCAAAGAGCGGCCACGTTTTATACAAAGGTCGCAAGCAGTCGGCTTCATCGATCCGTTCGTTGAAAGTATCACGTGCCCCCACGATGGTTTTCGCTTGTGCACTAGTGAGCGAAGTACGTTGTTTTTGGATCCGCTGCAAGTATAAAATATGAGCCACCAGTTTGTTACTGGTGGCTCTTGTGGTTGATTAGGAACTAAGCGTGTGAGACAACACCATGAGCATCGAGGAAGTTGTTACTATTCTTCAAAGTCTCGGCGGTACACGAGGCAAGACTGCCTCTCCTGGAAGCCCGTACTACGAACACGCAAGAAGTTTAGATTTCAAGCTTTGTCAGTGCTCCTGCGACGATCCGGACTGGGGCGATGCACACGATTACATTGCTCGGCCTCCACGAGGAGAGCCCGTATATATTGGGATTAGCAAGCGAGGAATCATATCTTGTGGTCCGAAGGGCTACCATTCGAAGTACTATACTAATACTCCGCCATGTGTATAAAGCATTGCATAACACACGCAGATGCAACAGATAAGAAATACTTAGTTGTGCGAATTATCGCACCCAGCCTCACTGGATATGAAATGATTTCTTACCTAAACAATCGCTCTGAAAAGACAATTCATGGGACCGTAGTTTGTATAACCGCGTTTTTGATTTCCGGATGTACCTTCGACGCCGGTCCCATGCTCAGCCTAACTTCCACGACCGAGCCGCTGCCTGTTTCGCCGCTACCGCAGCAGGGATATATGCAGCGGTAGTGAGTCTATGAAGCAAGCCTTCCATTTTGGTAGGTTTCCGGAAGGTTAAGTTTCGGAATCCTGTTAGAAGGAGACTTGCAATGTGCTTTAGAAAGTGGAACTCTCAAAGCTGAATCTTGCCTAGGACGAAGTCCGTGAAGTTTTCTTCGCTGATGAGTGTGCACTCATTTACTGCGGCGAGTTCGACGGCAGATGACGTAAAGCGGCTGTTCGTCATGACGGCACACTTCGTGCAGCCATATACTTTTGCACCTGCGACAACCTCCTGAATCGCCGCATTACTTACAGAATCGAAGTAACTGTCTGGTCGCGATCTTTCAGGCGGCCTTCTGAGAGTCAGATACTTCGGGTCTCTCTTGCTTGGGCTCGCCGGTTGCGTTTTTCGACTCATATAGCTGATCGGCCAAACCAATTCGCCATTTGCCGACCTTCCGAACAACTGGACGTTGGAAAAAGATATTGTTCGGAACCAGTAGATAGAGATCGTCCTCGGTTTCTAGAGTCGTAAAAATCATATTGAAGTTCACAACTTTGCCTTCCATTCCGTCCGGTGGGAGTGACAGTGAATCACCGATTCGGAAAGGGCGAGTGATCATCAGGATTAGGGAACAGAGCGTATTGCTCAAGACACTCCAAACCGCCACAAACCCGATCGCCAACAAAGCCAAAACACCCGTCACGGCAGCAATCACACTTTGCAGGACGTTCAGAGCTTGGAGTAAAAGTAATCCTGCCGCGACCAAGATGACCCAGAATCCAATTCGCCTGAGCGTCGCCACCAGCGGATCAGGGAGATAGCGATGGCAGCGGAGAGACCTGAGAGCTAGCACCATGAGCAAGTAGGTTACCGCGGCACATGCCACAATGGCAGTACTCGGCCCATATGCCTCTGTAAAGTGAGTGAGTTCTGCAACCGCGGATCGCGCGAGATTCGTCATCTGTCCACCACTCTTTCAATATTCATCGCTTAGACGACGACTATCACTCCAGTCGTCGCAGCACAATTACCAAGTTCGACGGGAAATAAGTGGCTGCGAATACTAACAAACCCGGGACCACGTGTCACGGCGTGTTCGTATCAGTTGCTGCGAAAGGGGTGCTGCAAAATCCGGTGCATTTTCTGCAAGCACCTGTGACTCAGGTGCTGACCTCGCTCGCGTCATCGAGGCCTGGCCGAGGCTGTCACCAGAATTGCGCAGTGCCGTGCAGGCGATCGTGGCCGTCTGTCAGGCAGAGTCACGGGAATCTGAAGATGGCGGGACAGGGTGAGATAGAAGTAGCTTGTTGACAGTGATTCAATACGGTGGCGGCGGCGGACGAATCTGGGGCCTGGACAATGCGCTACTGCAGAGGACAGGGGAACCACCAGGAGAGAAGTCAGAGGACAGGCAGGTCACGCCGTTCGACCTGGACCAGATCAAATGCCAGACTCGGCTCTGTGTGTTCTTTGGCACTACTATCGTCAAGCGGCGTAGTTGTTGACCTTGGAACTTGTATTCCTGATCATCAAAGCTCAACAAGTGCTCACGGTGCCCGCGATTGCCACGTTCGTGGTGAATTTGCTTCTCGCCAATTTCACTAACGGCTGATCCTTTAGCCATGAAGTTCGCATCTTGGCATGCGCCGAAAAACTGTTTCGCGCCTGAATGCCAGCGGTTTCAGTTTCGCAACATTTTGTTGCACAACGGGTTTCTCTGGGCTCCAGCATGGACCGAGCGACTTTCCTGGCGGATCTAAATGGAAAATCCCGGATAAGAGTACTTTCAGTCGTGTGATTTGTATCAATTCCAACGACAAGACCCAACGGATCGGACGAGCCGAGCTACACCTTGGTCGATGGACAAGAAAATAAACTATGCTTTTTATAATTCACCATCGTTGTGGACGAGCAACGCCTCGCAAACACGACGGTACGGTGATTGACTGAGGAAACTTGGCGGAGCAATGACCTGATTGGGCGCTGCCAATTCCAGTTAGTCCCGTCCATATCGCAATAATTAGGCAAGTGTTCCTTATTCGTGAGGAACTGTGAGAGATTCTACACACCTCGTATCTCGATCGGTTCCCTCAATCTCCAAGGGCGTGGTCTCTGGCCCGTTCACTGTTTCAAATGTACTACAATCGACCGGTGATGTTTCTGACGGGGATGACTTCTGTTTCTCAGACGATGCGGATGAGTGCGAATAGATGATGAGTGGCAGCTGCAACAAACCGACACGACGAACACGGCGGCAACGAGGAGCTGCCACCGTCGAGTTTGCCGTCTTGGCACCGGTGCTGCTGTTGGCGGTCTTTGGATTGATCGAGTTCGGCCGCATGATCATGGTCAAACAAGCGGTGACCAATGCCGCCCGCGAGGGCTGTCGCGAGGCTGCGCTGGCCACGACTCTCAGCACATCGGACGTTGACACGGTTGTGCGAAACCATCTCAAAGCCGTGGTGCCCGATTATTCCAACACGAGCACACTGCGGGTGACGTGTGATCCAAATAGCCTGTCAGGTATCACGTCGGGAACACCCATTACGGTGGACGTGGCGGTCGATTTTTCCGATGTCACGTGGCTGCCGGGCGGGTTCATGAACTTGGCCGGCAATCCGGTGATTTCAGTGGAAGCGACCAAGAAACGTGAGTGAGCGGCGCACTATCGAAAGTGATAGTTGCATTTCAGCCAGCACGAACACCCGACGACCGCCAGCAGACCACCGACCGAACGACACATGGGAATCGACATGAACCAATCGACCAGATACCCAGCACCCGGGCGACGTCGCCGCGGCAAGAACCGCCGGGCGGCCGCCATTGTCGAGTTTGCGCTGACGGCTCCGTTGCTGTTCCTCTTGCTGCTCGGCGCGATCGACGTAGGTCAGTTTGTGAACGCCGGCCAGATGGTCAGCGACGCCTCGCGCGAAGGCGCTCGTCTGGCGGCCCGCGCCGATACCGCGAGCGTCGCCGAGGTGCAGAGTGCCGTGCTTACCTATCTAGAAAACTCTTATCCCAACATTGATCCGGATACCCTGGCCGCGGCAACCAGCGTCACGGTAACCGACGCCGACGGCGACACGATCAGCGGTACCGGGTTGGGGTCCGTCGCTACCGGAACGGCAATCAACGTCGGCGTGTCGTTTCAGTTCGACACCGTGCGGTGGCTCAACGGCGTGGACTTTTCTGCCAACAAGGTTTTGCAAACCACCACGAGGGCACGTCGCGAGTGACGGCAAGCCGGGGCTGGCAGGAAGGCGTAAATACTCGGCAGGCGACCATCAGAAGAATCCACGATCGACAATCGGTCAACTTATCAAGAACTGCAACCGGGTTTAACCACGAGGCAATCGCTCCTATGAACCGCAAGTCTTCTATTCGCAAATGCTCGGAGCGCCGCGCGCGACGTGGCGCCGTGGTCATTCTGGTAGTGTTACTGCTAATCCCACTGTTGATGATGGCGGCGTTTGCCGTGGACTACGGCTACTTGTTGAAGGTGCGAACCGATCTACAGCGGGCGGCCGACACGGCCGCCTTGGCGGCGACGCAAGATCTAATCCCCGACGGCGACGGTAACCAGGACCTCGACGCGGTGCGAGCCCGGCTGCGAGAGTACGTGCCCGAGAACACGAAAGATTCATTTCAAATCCTCGACGCCGACATCACGATCGGCCGCTACGACCCGTCGACCATCTACTCCGACAACGTTTCGATACTCGACAGCGGGATTTACGACACCGTGCGGGTCACACTGCGTTACGACGCGACGGCCAATTCGCCGGTGTCCCTGTTGTTCGCCAAGGTACTAGGTCTCAATTCGGCGCCGGTGACCGCCACTGCCACAGCCATCTTGCAAAAGCCGAACCAGATCGGGCCGGGAGCCGACGTGCTGCCGTTCGCCGTGCCGTACGACGAGTGGGAGTCGCTTGATCCCGGCGACATTTGGAGCATTTACGGAGACGGCAAGGTGGAAGACCAGTACGGAAGCAGCGTGCCGGGCAATTGGGGCACCGTGGACATCGGTCCGGCAAACAACAGCACGTCAGATTTGCGAGATCAAATCCTCAACGGACTCTCGCAAAGCGATCTGGATGCTCTTTATAATGACGGTCGCATCAGCTCCAACGAGTACATCGACGCTGGCGACGAGATCTGGCTCAACGCCGATCCAGGGCTCTCTTCTGGAATCAAGTCGGCTGTGCAGGCCGTTCACGGAACGACGCGGCTGGTGCCCCTTTACGATGCAAACAACGGCCAGGGCGGCAACAACCTGGAATACCACATTAACGGTTGGGGTGTCGTCAAAGTGATCGACTCGAATTGGAACGGCAACAAGAAGACCTGGGTCAAGGTTCAAAAGGCCTCCCTGTATGACAGTACACTGCGACCGAATCCCGATTTGAGTAGTACCACCGGTACCATCGACTCCGCCTACACGTCGCCTGTGCTGGTGGAATAGATCTTCGCTAACCTGGTTGACGAATCCTGTCTCACGGCGCAGGTGAACCTCTTCCGCGTTGCTAGCGGCATTTATACCAGCTGCAAAGCACGCCGGCAGTGATGAGAGTAAAACCCTATCAACCAGGGCCTAGCGCTTCGTTCGCTCGCCACTTGAAGAGCCGAGCTCAGAGGCCAGCACCTCCACCACATCGAGCGGGCAACGGCCGTCTCGCCCGTCTACGACTACGTCGCCTCACCGAGCCAGTTCGACCAAAGTATTCGGGTTACTGCTCACGTAAAAGATATAGCACTAACAGCTTGATCTCGTCAAGATGTTTGAACAAGGTAGGACTCGCTCTATTTACTTGGTCTGCAACAAGTAAGTAGCTGTTCGTCGTGAAGGCTTTGAAAACCGCTGTCGACTCTCCGGCGAGAGGTCGACAATGCACGCACCCTGTTTTTTCCTGTGGCTGACATAAGATGGGGACAATCGTCAACTACACGTAAACAGGAATTGTTCGAAGCAACCAGCCACACTAGTTCGACTGAAATACCATCTCATTTGACAAGCGCCGTAGGGCGATAGTTGGCGATTGCTGCGAACACGTCTTTCAGATCCTGTTCATAATCGGCCACACTCTGCCCACCAGGGATGTTGAAGTGCACTCCCCGCGTGATGTCTGCAACCTGCTGCATGAGGGCGGCATCGGCATCCGCGCCGAGGCTGATCGTGACGACTGGATAGTTGGCATTGGCACAAAGATTGGCCTCCGTGAGGACCAATCCCTGCGGGTTTCCATTTGGCCGATTGGCCTTGCCGTCGGTCATCAGCACGATGAATTTGACGGTGCTGTTGCGGGCATTCTGTTGCAGCTCGAGCCGCGCTTCGCGGAGCCCGGCTCCGATGTTCGTGTAATGATCGTAATGTCCCGCCTGCCGCTGCCGCGAGATCGTTTCGATTTGCGCCACGTTGGTCGTTAGCCCCGATTCGAGGGTGGCTCCGCCCTGCGGATGCGTATACACTGCCAGACCGACCTGGTCGCCCGTGTTGGACGATTGAATGTATGCCAGAAACAGCGTGACGGCGTTTTTCACGGCAGTGATCGGCTGTTCGCTGGTTTGCCAAAGATCGGGTGTTTCCGAGGCCATCGGCCGTTGCGCCAGCCAATAGTTCACCAGCGTCAAGTAGCCATAGCGATTGCGATACCCGGCACTGTTCACAGCGCTATCGTTCTTCACGTAGTTGATGTACTCGTTCCAGCTTCCGATGGGATAGGGATATGTCACGCCGCTTAGCCCCAGGGCGCCGAGCACGGTGTTGTTGCTGCCGGTGATAAGTTGCGGCTGCCACTGCATGTTGCCAAATTTCGGAGCTCCCAGTTCGTTGTAGATTTGCTGTAGGTTGGCCTCAATGGCCGATTGTGGAAGCTGCCCAATGTGCGCCAGTTCGCTGTCGTCGTTCATCGAGGCCGAATAGTCCAACACAATCATGATGTCGCGAGCCCGGCGGGCAGCAACCGCCTCGGCCGTAATGTCCCGCTGGCGCATACCAAAGATGTTGGCGAAGAACAGCGGGGCCGGATTTCCGTTCGTCGTATCGCGACGGGTGGTTACCTTGATGGCGTTGGTCGGCGAGGCGCCCTGAGTGAAGGTTCGACTGTCGTCGTCCCAGTTGCCGAAAAGGACATCCGGGCTGGTCAAGACCGTGCCATGTATGCCGCCTGGCATGTTTTTTCCCGCATACTCAAGCGCTAGCGATTCGGCCAGCGAAGTGTCGGGCAACTCGGTGGCTCCCGCGGTGGCCGCAGCCGAGGCCGTCACCTGGAGATCGGCCCGCAACACGTACAAGTACGACATGTCGAACGCCAACGCCGAAAAACCAAACAGCACAATAAGGCAGACGGCCACGAAGATGAGTGTGGCGCCGCGTCGGCGTCCGTCCTGACCGTCGCAATGCTTCATGGTATTAAACCTCCCAGGCCTACTTCTGGACTTTTCGACACTCCCGGTTTACGACAACAGACTCTAGTTCTCCTGACGCATGTAAACCCGCACGGTAAGAGGCTGGGCACCGGAGACGATTCCGAGCGGGTCGACAATGGCGGCCTGCGACATAGGGCAGGATACTTCGACCCAGCGTTCGCGATTTGTGGCGTTGTCGGGCGAAACCTTGACGGTGTAATTAATGTTCGCGTAAGGGGGCAGTTTGTCCTCCGCAATTACCTTGGCACCCGCACTGTCGACTTCACCGACCGCATAGGCGCGTACCGCTTCTCGGGCCGCAAACAGCATGTTGTTGTGGATGAAAAAGATCGAACCGAATTCCATGATCCCCAGGATCAGAATGAGCAAGCCTGGCAACACGAATGCCATCTCGATCATGGCGGCTCCGCGGCGGCTGGCACGCGGCAGGGGGCGATTCGCACGACGGCGCACGGATCGCGGATGTTGCGCACGATAAAGGGTCATGGTTTTATAACCTTGCTACAATTCGAGAGGTCTGTTCCACCGCGACGTGGGCAGCGCAGCGGCCGGCATGGATCGTCGAACCGGACGAGGAGGGCTCAATAGCCTCTTCAGTCTCCCAGAAGACCAGGGCACCCCGCCGTTGGTCGTCCCTCGGGCTAGGGGAGCGGGTCTGATTTGCCGGGCCGGGCACACTGTGAAAAGTTCGCTGCCTCTATATTCCACGTTAATTGGGGCCTACCCCCAGGAGAAGGCGAAAAATCCACCTTTTGTGGGAGACGCTGGGCGTGGCTTGGCGGGCGGCTGTCTCGTCACCGTAAGTATCTCTTGGACAGACACTTGGGTGAAATACATGCCGTTCCGTGTAATAGTATTACCGGTCCTTCTTTCCCGGCTAACCCGACACATCCTACACGATGCAGAACGCAACATCGGCACGTGCGTTCGGTGTGGGACACGGCCACCAACAAAAAATGCTATGGTTTAAATAGACTTTTCAAAGCTGTGCATTTGCGTGCGTACTCGTCTTGATTGAGCAAGCTTTTCGCTTGTTCACGTTTCTTGTTCAAGATTCCCGGAACACGGGCTGTTCCTCGTTGTTTCTCAACGGCGGGCATCGTCGTTGGCGCGCACCCCGTCTATAAGGAGAAGCACTATGACGAAGATTTCTTTGGCACAATCTCCCACTCGGGGAGCAACAGCAACCGGACGCCAGGTTGCACGACACGGTGCTGTCGTCGTACTGGCTGCGTTTCTCATGGTCTTTATGCTCGCTTTCCTGGTTTTTTCAATCGACATGGGCTGCAAGCTCAACGCTCAAACGGAGCTGCAACGCTCCGTCGACGCCGCCGCACTGGCCGGTGCCGGTGTGCTCGTCGATGGCACCGATCAAGCTCAGGCACGAGCTCTTGAGTACATCGTTCGCAACCCGGTCGGCACACGTGTGATAACCGACGAGGATCACATTGAGGACGCCATTGCCGAATTCCTCGCCGCTCATGAAGACGATGTGGAGGTGAAGGTTGGTTATTGGGATGCCAGTGCCTTCGATGAAGCAACAGGAAGACTCGGCAAATTCATCGAGTCCGATGTGCGCCCGTCGACCATCAGCGTCACGTACCAAAAGACCGACAATCCTTATTTCTTCGCTCCCTTGTTCGGCCAGAAAGTATTCGGTGTTCAGGCCGAGGCGATTGCCATGTATCAGCCACGGGAAATCGCTCTGGTGCTCGACCTGTCGGCGTCGATGAACGACGACAGCGAGCTGGGTGCCGTAGACACCCTGGGCGAAGATGCCGTCGTCGCCAATCTGCGGCAGATTTGGGAGGAACTCGGTTCGCCCACCTACGGCAGCATGTCGTTTGATCCGGTGTACATCTCTAGTACGAATACAAATAGTATCAAGCAGCAACTCGGCTTGAGGTACCGTCAGGGGTCCCACTGGGTCGAAGTTCCGTATCCCTATCCGTCGGGAAGCTGGAACGACTGGATCGACTATGTTAAGAGCAGCTCGAATAACTCGACGGTCAAGAAGGCCGGCTATCAGAAAAAATACGGCTTACTCACGTTGATCAACTATTGGCTGGAAAGACACCCCAGTGACAGTGCGACGCCGCCGCTCGACGGGGTGAGCGCCCAGCCGATCACTGCGGTGAAGGATGCCGTCGAAGTGTTCATGGATTACATCCAGGCAGTCGACACGGACGACCGCATTGCTTTAGCCATTTACAACGCGCCCAACGGCGAGGGCAAGGTCGAACTGGGACTGACGGACGATTTTGAGGCGATTGTGCAGAAGGCCGCGGCCGCTCAAGCCGGTCACTACCACGACTACACGAACATTGCCGGAGGTCTCAAATCCGCTCGACAGGAACTGGACGCAAAGGGGCGGCCCAACGCGGTCAAGATCGTCGTGTTAATGACCGACGGCAACGCGAACTGGGCAAATGGCGGCTACAGCACCAGCTCTGCGAACCAGAACCTGCTGCAGGAAGCGGCGGCAGCAGCCGCGTCCGGCTATAAGGTCATCACGATCAGCCTCGGTGCCAATGCGGACACCAGCATTATGCAGCAAGTGGCAGACATAACGGGTGGCACGCATTTCAACGTGCCTGGAGGTCAAGCGGTGGCAGCTTACTCCGACGCCCTGAAAGACGTCTTTCATGACATTGCCAGGGACCGGCCGCTGAAAATCGTCAGGTAGTTCCTCAGACGGGTGAGTTTGCAAGACTCTGTGAACGTTACTGGGCCGGTTGAGCCAACCCCCTGCCTAGTTAGACTGTTTGTCGGGCACGGGCAGCCTCACTGGCTCCAGGGGATGCACTCGGCCATTCTGCACATCGTGATCAACGATGAGAGGAGTCATCAGGTGTTCGGCGGGGTCGGTGTGTTCTACGAGCGTATCCTGCGTGAAGAATTGTTCGCTCCATCCGCCGCCCAGAGCTTTGTAGAGTGCGATACGATGAAGAGTGACGTTCGCACGGCTGATCACCTGTTGTTCCTGGAGAACAAAGAACGATCGCTGTGTGTCGACAACACTCTGGAAACTGACTAATCCGCGTTCGTATCGCTGTTGAGCAAACCGGACTGCCCGTTCCCCCTGTGCAACAGCCTGGTCGAGCTGCCGCAGCCGGTCGCGTTCTCGCACGTATGCGACGAGCGCATTTTCAACTTCTTCAGTGGCTTGGAGCACAGTTTGCTGATAGCTAGCCACGGACTGCTCGTAACGTTCACGGTGTGCTTGAATGTTGTAGAGGATACGGCCAAACGAGAGAATGTTCCAGTTAAACGACGGACCGAGGTTATGTGATATGCTGCCGGTCTCGAATAGCGTGCTGACGGTTGTCGAATCGACACTGATCGCGCCGTTGAGCGTAAAGCGAGGATAGAGATCCGCGACGGCCACTCCTATGCGGGCCGATTGAACGGCGACTTTCAGTTCAGCGGCTCGGACATCCGGTCGGCTGCGGAGGATGTCAGCAGGGAATCCGACGGAGACGTCGCCACGGAGCTGGGGGATGCCGCCTTTGTCGCCCAACTCAGCCAAAATGTCGTGAGGGGGTTCACCACACAAGACGCAAAGTCGGTTCACGGCACGCTGAACATCGCGCTCCAGCAGTGGGATAGACGACTGCGTGGTGTGAAGATTGGTTGCAGCCTGGGCAACGTCGAGCTCGCCCACAAGACCGGCACGAAATCGGCCTCTGGCGACTTCGAGTGTGCGCTGTTGCAGTGCAGAATTACGCTGGGCTACACGGACTCTCTCCTGTGCCAACCGCAGATCGACATAGGTGGCGGCCACATCTGTGATCAAAGTAGTCAAGAGCGTATCGTAATCATCTTGGGTAACCTCAATCCCGGCGTCAGCCGCTTCGACGGAGCGACGCACGCGTCCCCACACGTCGATCTCCCAACTTGCGTCGAAGCCAATGGTGAAGAAGTCATAGCTGCCGGGTGAAATCGGTACGAAGGGGCTACCGTTGGCACTCGATCTGCGAAAGTCGTATGCCCCTATCCCATCGACGCTGGGAAACAGCTCGCCACGAACGACGCCACGCTGGGCGCGGGCTTCAAGGACGCGATAGTAGGCTTCGCGCACCTGGAGATTCTCATACGATGCCTGATTAACCAGTTCAAGCAAGATGGGATCGTCGAACTCGCGCCACCAATACCAAAGTTTCGGCTGGAGAGAATCGACACCGACCTTCTCGTACTCGCGCCATTTATGCTCGACTTGTACACCGGGATCGAAAAAGTCGGGCCCTACGCGACATCCACAGGAGAATACTACTGCAAGAGAAGCGATTAGGAGAGTCAGTTCGCTCAACCTACCGGATGCGCAGGCGTGGGGGCTCCGCTTCTGCGTCATTGGCAATGTCCTGCCCGGGTCACCATTAGGTTTAAGGGGCGCTTTGCCCGTTGCGTTGCACATTTCGGTGTGGCGGGAGCAGCGAAATCGAACGGCGGAGTAAAATGAGCGGTAAGACTCTCCGCTGAGAACTTTAGTCCAAATGGAAACCCACGTCCTCTGGACGTGGTCAGAGACAATTGGCTCTGCCTCGTTGTGTTTAGCGTTGTAATGGTTACATTGCCAAGTTGGATGATTTACTTTTGAAATAGAACAGCAAGCCCTCTGGGCTTACCCCTTAAAGCCACCGCCTCTGGCGCTGGATTCTTTACACTGGGCTGTGGGCCAGCACACGATCTCGGTCGACACACTTGTTTCGTATCGAAAAAGCAATGAAATCGACTTTACTGAATTAACCCCCAACGGCCGCACAATCTCTACCTAATGCACGGTAGACTTTTCAATGGTCAAACTCCAAGAATGCTATCAATAATCTGGGGGGGCCATCAAAGATTTAAGGGGTATGGCCGATAGTACCCGAAGTGCAACTGAAACCTGTCCTACAATCGATACAGATTGCCTATTGTTGTGACTCGTCAAAGTCACAACCTGCTCTTGTAATGATCGTAGGTACAGCGGTACAGCAAGGTGGAGCAAAAGAACGGACTTCGAATGCTACGGAAGTGCTAATTCTTCCCACTTCCGGTGCAAGGATAAGGTATGCTTCAAAATGACGTGCAAACGGATATGAGCGTCGGTCGTCACGAGTCTGCTACATCTTGGAGTTGCACCACATTGAGATACTTTAGCCGCCCCTATTTCGTGCTGCTTCCCGCAGCGCTAGCCGTGTTTTGTATGTCACCCCTTCAAGTGTGCGGCGAAGAGGGCCCGTTCGCTACCCAGCCTTCGGTGCTGGACGAATACAAGTCAGATGCGGGCGAATTCGACGTGGCGCCTATTCACGGCGTGACGGAACCCATTCAATATGCATCCGTCACGGCTCCGATCGAAGCGACGGTAACCTCCGTGCCTGTGCACGAAGGGGATAGGGTATCCGAAGGTGACGTGCTGGCTGTGCTGGATGATCGCGTTGCCAGGGCATCCGTCGAGGCAGCTCGAGTCGCCGCAAAGCGAACCGCGAGTTCGCAACTCGCCGACGCACAGGTGCGATTTGCTGAAAGCTATTTGAAACGACTCGAAACGGCCGACAAGGGCGCCGTGTCAGAAGTTGAGGTCAGCGAGGCACGAGCCAGTCTCGAACGGGCCATGGCGTCGGCTGAAGCTGCAAAGGAAGAGTTGCAGCAGGCAAAGGCCAATCTCGAGCTGGAAGAGGCGAAGCTTGACGCGCACACGATCCGGGCACCATTCGATGGCCATGTCGTTCGGGTGCACGCGTCGCCTGGTGATTTGACTACGATCAATAATCCGATCGTCGAGGTGGCTAACACCAGTCGCTTGAAGGCGGAGTTGTTCTTGCCATTCGATTGGTACGGGAAGTTGAAGGCGGGACACGAATATACACTCTGGGCTGGTGCTCCCCTTAACCAGCCAGTGCGTGCACGATACATCTACGGAGAGCCCCGCATCGATGCGGCGAGTAATTCCTTTCGCACGGTCTTTGAGATAGACAACCACGATCTGAAGTTCCCAGCGGGTTTCTCAGCACGCTTTGAGAAACCGGGGCTTCTCACGACGAAACCTATTGATTCACCGCACTGAGTTCGCGACGCAAGCGTTGATGCATAAATCGCGGACTTTTTGAGCGGTGTCCTACTCGCGGCAAGTCTTGTAGCCGCTCCCTACGTTAAAACAACTTCGATGTACATCCTAAAGAGAGGACCTTCGCCATGAGTTTTAGGGGTAATCGTCGGCAAAAAGCTGACCGCCGTGGATCGGGCAAGCCCAACAGGAAGAAGCTGCTCGCTCAGTGGCTTGAACCACGGATTCTGCTCTCCGGCACCTGGGTGGGACCTGATGACGGTCCAACCGACGGAAACGACACGTTTCATGGTGGGGATGGTGGGGATACGGCTCACGGCCTTCATGGTGACGACGTACTCTTTGGCCACGGCAGTAACGACCGGCTGTTCGGCGATGAAGGTAGTGACCAACTTCTTGGTGGTGACGGCAACGACCGACTGTTCGGCGGCGACGGTAACGATCTGCTTGATGGCGGTGCAGGCAATGATACCCTCTACGGTGAGGGTGGCGACGACACGTTTATCTATCACGACGGCGACGGTACCGACCGCGTCTTCGGCGGCGACGGGCACGACGTCATCGATGCCACGGACGCCCACACCATGAGCCTCAACCGGCTCGAAGCGACCGACTCGGTAGACCAGATCGTCGGTGGAGTGGACGGACTGGCCATCGAAGGTACCACGGCCAACGACCGGCTCGATTTCTCGGCCACCGAATTGCACAACGTCACCTCGATCAACGTGGGTGACGGCAACGACCGTGTCGTCGGATCGGCCCATAACGACACCATCATCGGCGGCACGGGTAACGATACCCTTTACGGCGAGGGCGGCGACGACACGTTTATCTATCACGACGGTGACGGTACCGACCGGGTCTTCGGCGGCGACGGGCACGACGTCATCGATGCCACGGACGCCCACACCATGAGCCTCAACCGGCTCGAAGCGACCGACTCGGTCGACCAGATCGTCGGG
>Ga0315553_10002280_pt1 | contig 15449 bp, 16 predicted proteins | sample SalMarSW160140MG_FD_203099 | JGI IMG/M metagenome (GOLD analysis project Ga0315553, IMG submission 203099) | Salt marsh sediment microbial communities from the Plum Island Ecosystem LTER, Massachusetts, United States - Salt Marsh Sediment SW1601-40 ... | reverse complement strand
GACACATGACGCTGCTCCACCTACAGCTCCGCAGGAGCTCAACATGATTAACCCCCGGCACAAGCCGGGGGACCACATGACGCTGCTCCACCTACAACTCTGAAGGAGCTGAATAAGATACTAAGGAAAATACCTCTCATCAATCTTAATCCCAAACTCCATCAACAACATCCTGTACTCCTCCTCAAAAGTCCTTTTCTTATGATGCTCTTTCTGGTTCTTAACATATTCAACAAGCCGCCCCAAATCCATATAAGAATAAGTAAACGCACCATACCCCTCAGCCCATCCGTTAAAGGTTGGGAATAATCCACTCTCTTTCATCCACATAGAAGTTGATACTTTGATATCCCTCATAAAATCAGCCAGTGCTATTGACGGATGAATATCAGTAAGAATATGCAGATGATTCTCAACACCGTTTATACGATACATGTGACAGTTTTTGTTTTTAATTATGCCGGAAATATATGCATAAAGCTGGTCTACATTATCCTGCTTTATTGCAGGAAGGCCGTACTTTGTCCTGAAGACAAGGTGATACAGCAGTTGGCGGTAACTTGACATGATTAAAATAATTGAGTTAATAATACAGCGAGAAAGTATAAATATAAGAAAATTGCCGTTATTATCAAATTAAGCCCTTTCAGGGCTTTATCATATATGGTAGCCCTGTACCCCCCGGTTAACACCGGGGGTCATTCAAATAAAGTCCTTTCAGGACTTCAGCCATCATCCCCAGCTCCGCAGGAGCTCAACATGATTAACCCCCGGCACAAGCCGGGGGACACATGACGCTGCTCCACCTACAGCTCTGAAGGAGCTGAATAATGTATCCGATAATACTAATTGGTTTTTTATATCTTTAAAAATTTCCATCTTGATATTAAAATTTAAACTGTCCTCAAATGAAAAATAGATCATTTATTTTTACTCTTCTGCTGCTCTTCGTCGCAACACAATTTTCTCCGGCTCAGAATAAACTTTTTACCGCCGACGATTTCCTTAACAGGGATCTGCTGCCTGAAAGCATTTCCAACCTTACCTGGCGGGGGAATACCCATTCCTTTACCTGGATAGAGGATAATTGCCTGGTGCAGAAAAATGCCGCTGATCCTTCAATTGCTGATACACTTCTTAAACTTTCCTCTCTTAATGAGAAAATGAAAGAGATAAAGGCAGATGATTTTAATCGGTTTCCTTCAGTTACATGGGTTGATAATGCAAGTTTTTATTTTCCGTCAGAGGCAGCGGTTTATCTTTATGATCTCACTGACAACACATTAATAAAAGCCACTGAATATGACAGGGATGGTGAAAATGTAACAATTGATACAAAAACCCTGCATGTGGCCTATACCATGAAAAACAATCTTTTTATTGCTGTTGACGGGAAAACGATCCGGGCGACTGATGAAAAGAATGAAGAGATAGTATATGGCCAGGTTCCCTCCAGGAATGAATTCGGAATAGATGCCGGTCTTTACTGGTCGCCTGACGGCAACCTGCTTGCCTTTTACAGGATCGATCAGACCGAGGTTGCCGATTATCCGCAGGTGGATCTTACAGGACGTATAGCTGTTGCAGCACCTATGAAATACCCCATGGCAGGTATGAAAAGCCAAAAAGTAAAGCTGGGAATTTTCAACCTCAATCTTAACGAGATCGTTTACCTCCAGACTGATGGTCCTGAGAACCAGTATATTACTTCCGTCACGTGGGGTCCGGAAGGTAAATACATCTATGCCGGCATCCTTAACCGGGGACAAGATCACCTGGAGGTTAACAAATACGAGACAGCCACAGGGAAACTTGTAAAGACCCTGTTTGAAGAGAGAAATGACCGTTATGTTGAACCGATGCACGGATTATATTTTACAGCGAAAGACCAGGCAAAATTTATCTGGCAAAGTCGTCGCGACGGTTGGAACCACCTGTATCTTTACGATACTGAGGGGACTCTTATAAAGCAGGCCACGCATGGCGACTGGGAGGTGATCAACCTTGTGAGGTATGATTCGAAGGGGAATGCGCTTTACTATGAATCGACCATGGAGAGTCCTCTTGAAAGACATTTTTACAGGACTGATATCAAAACGGGCAGAACAGAACGTATAACTGCCGGGGAGGGTATACATAGGGTAAATGCTTCGGCAGACATGGATTATTTTATTGATGTCTACAGTGGGATCAGTATGGCCCGCGCATACTACCTGCTCGACAATAAGGGTAATAAAATATCTGTCCTGAATGAGGATGCCAATCCATACAAGGACTATAAAACCGGTGAAATGTCGATTTTCAAAATAAGATCGACGGACGGTGTTACAGACCTTTACTGCCGTCTCATAAAGCCTGTTGACTTTGATCCTGCAAAGAAATTTCCTGTGATAGTGTATGTCTATGGCGGGCCTCATGCCCAGATGATAAACAGATCGTGGACGGGGGGAGCAGGATTCTTCCTTAATTACCTTGCCCGGCAGGGTTATCTGGTATTTACTCTTGACAATCGCGGCTCTGCCAACAGGGGATTTGAGTTCGAGAGTATTATCCACCGGCAGGCTGGTGAGAAAGAGATGGAGGACCAGATGGCCGGAATACAATATCTTAAGACGCTTGATTACGTGGATACAGCCCGGATAGGTGTCGATGGGTGGAGTTATGGAGGGTTTATGACTGTTTCGCTGATGCTTCGCCATCCGGGTGTCTTTAAAGTTGCATGTGCCGGTGGACCTGTCATTGACTGGAAATGGTACGAGGTGATGTATGGAGAACGTTATATGGATACGCCGATGGAAAACCCTGAAGGATATAAAAAGTCATCCCTGCTGAATTATGCAGGCAACCTCAACGGCAGGCTTTTAATAATACACGGCACCAGTGATCCTGTTGTTGTCTGGCAGAATAGTCTCGGGTTCCTCGATGAATGTATTAAACAGGGCAGGCAGGTTGATTATTTTGTCTACCCGGGCTCAGGTCATAATATGACCGGAAAAACAAGAGTTCACCTTTTTGAAAAGATAATTGGTTATTTCAATGATCTTCTGAAATAAGATTGACTTCAACATTTCATCTTCGTAACTTGCAGATAAATAAACGCCTACTTAAAATGAGGAAGATACTAATTACAATATTATCAATTATTGCAATATGTTTGACTGCGATAATCTTACATATTCTCAGTTTAAAGAAAATAGCTCCTATAGAGGACTATCCTTATGATACTTATTTAAATAACGAGCAGAATAAAAAGGCATTAGTAATTGTTGCTCATGATGATGATGCTACCCAGTTTGCAGGAACTACATCAAAGCTTGCTGAAGAGGGCTGGGAAGTAAGCTTTTTGTGCTTTTATACTTATCACTGGAGACCTGAAGATAATCCCATCAGAAAAGTAGAAATGGCAAATGTAGCCAGCATTCAGGGTTTACAAAATATTTATTTAATTGACCTGGAGGTCCGGAACAGGCTTGATACAGTAGAAAAACCATGGATGCCTGTTCCATATGAACAATTTGCTGAAAACTTCAATATTGATTCTATCCGTATTTTTATTGGTGATGTAATAAATGAAACCAATCCGAGCGTGATTTTCATGTTAGACAATGTGATTGGATTATATGGACATCCTGAACATGTTGTAGTAGGTAAGATTGTTGAAGATTATTGCCGTTCACATTATGACTCAACCGGATTTTCAGTAAAGAAAATCTATCAGGGAGTTATGCCTCCGTCACAAGCTGAAAGGATGATGAGCAATGCAGATACATATGCAGAAGGTAAATCAAAATACCAATGTGATGGAATGCCAATACCTGATGTTCAGATTGATATTTATCCTTATGCCAGTAAAAAGAAGGCAGTTCTGTTGGCTCATGCTTCACAGCATAGGAATATTAAGAAATTATTCACTTCATATAAATACATTCCTTCAAAAATATACTTCAAAATATTTAACAAAGAGTATTTTAATATTATTGAACTTATGGAGGTATACCATGAAAAAAGTTAATTATTACAAAAACCTGTTCCTTATTGCAGATATTTGGAATCTTGGGATTATGAAAAAATCATTCTCACTCACTGTCTTTATCATTATATTAATTGCAGGCTGTACTAAAAATGAAAAATCACCCCTTGAAGGTACATGGCGATGTGTTTCTGTGGGTTCTGTTCAATTCACTGATACAAGTTTTCGGGCTATGGTTGAAAATGGTATGATCAAGACTTTCTCAAAGAAATATTTCACTTTTGTCGGTCATGTTACTAATGATTCGTTGACACTTGATGAATATGGGGCAGGAACATATACCCTGGATGGTAACAAGTATGAAGAATTCATTATTTATCATGATATTAAATCACTCATTGGCAAGAGGTTCAAAGCTCTGGATGAAATAAGAAACGATACGTTGATCCATCGTTTCAATATGGATACCGTTGACAGCTGGCAACTTGGAAAAGGATATGTTACTGAGAAATTTGTGCGCTTAAAATAAAATACAACTGTCATCCCAAGTGAAGTCCCGATTTATCGGGACAAAACGAGGGATCTCCTCTGTGTATTCTGAATATAAATAATGATAATATTGATTGATTTTTTATCTACGTATTAAAATACTGATTTTAATACGTAGATTCCTTATATGTTATTTATTATCATTATATTACACATGGTGTGTTTTTATAACATGTAGTAGCGTTGCATGCAACGCTACTACTATCACAAGATAATGTTCCAATGAAATAATATCTAAGTCATACGGGATTTTTATTATTAAATCCCATCACAAATGGTCCATGCCCTCAGCCTTTCGCCCTGTGCCCTAAGCCAACAAAAAAGCCGCGAGATGCGGCTTTTTTGTTGACCCACCTGGGCTCGAACCAGGACTCTTCTGAACCAAAATCAGACGTGTTGCCAATTACACCATGGGTCAGTAACCTCTCTTTTGACGCTGCAAAATTATAAAATTTTTTGATTGTGACAGTCCGGCTATGCTGAGCCTGTCCGGGAAGATATATATCAGGAAGTTTGTGAGAGCAGATCCGTGTAATATTCCTCATTCATATTATTTACCCTGACAATGGAAAAAGAACACGCTAAAAGCGACTTGATGATATTACCAAGTTCTTTCATGTCTTCATCTCCCTTTTCATAATACCATGTGATAATGATGTTTTCCGGCATATTACACATCTCGGATAATTCCCTGATAATCAGATAAAGCCATTTTATTGATCCGGTATTGATATATTCGAATCCCAGTTCTATTTTCGTCTTGCCTTTCCAGTTTTTCGCATACCCGGCAATCCAACTGTGAACCGGATCAAAAAAACGTCCCGGATTCTCGACTAAAGATCTTCCCATAATGAAAACACGGCCCTCTTCAAGGACGATCCAGGGACTCCTTTTTGTTATTTCGATATACAGTTTTTCAGGGTACATTCCGGTTGAAAAGCGTGGGTTCGGATTCTTCCCATAATGTAGGATGTTCTTCTTCAAACCTTTTCAGGATATATTTCATCACTGTCTCTCTTAAGAATTCCGACTTGTTTCTTATTCTGTAACGGCTGCAGTAAATGCCCAGTGCCTTCATTTCCCTGTTGTTCAGCATCACCGAGAGCCTGTTGGTTCTCTTTAACCGTTCCTCCTTATATACCGAATGCCTCAATTGTAGTGGTTGCCTGATTATCAGGCTAAATTAAAAAAACTGTTCGTTCCGCCGGAACACCGGATATAACAGTTTTAAACAGAAAAACCCCGCCGGATTGCAACCGGCTGATTATCTGATTAATAGCATATTGACAACTTTATAAAACACCCCCCTTTAATTCCCCCCTGAAGGGGGGAAGAAACCCAAATGATCAACAAATCCAACAATTATTACTGCTGGTTTTTTCTCCCCCCTATATTTGTGCCATTTGGCAATATAGAATAGAATACAAGTTCTTTGACATAATTGTTAAGTTTGTTGATATGTTTTGTGGGATGAAGCAGAGACGTAACCGAAACGTAATCCCACAAAACAGCGCTTTAAATTTACTATTTATGATCAACAATTCTTCACTTCAGAAATGGGATCGTCTAAAGCAGAAGCAATTGGACACCCAGTTTGTTAATAGTCTCATTCAAGGGATGAACTGCTCACAGTTTGAAGCCAAAGCAATCCTGAATGCTGTCTATGAGACCTATCAGCCATTCTTTGATAACTCCGGAGCAATGAAGCCCGGTCAAGTTTTATTTGAAGTAGTTTCGATAGAGAATGGTGCTCAAAAAAGGCTGTCTGAATGCAAAATGGTCAGCGTGGTTCTTACTCTTGATGCAGGAGAAGAAGATCTTCATGTTAAAGAGCACCAGGGAGTCCCAGGCTTACGACAACATCGATTACAACGGATAGTGAATGAAGCATTCCAACAAGGTGGTCTTCTGACTGTTGAAGATATTGCCAATAGATTGCTTAATTGTGGTGAGCGTACAGTTTGCCGTGACATCAAAGTATTCAAAGATCAGGGTATTGTTCTTCCTCTGAGATCAGTGATCCGCGATATGGGGAAGTCCGTCACACACCGGGCAATGATCGTTAAAGAGTGGCTCTCTGGAAAGGAATATACAGAGATCGCACGAGCAACGCACCATAGCATTGATGCTGTTGCAAACTACGTTGACAAGTTCAAGCGTGTGGTATGTCTGGCTAAGAATAACTATGAAATTAAAACCATATCCTTTTTAGTCAAACTATCTCCAAGTCTGACACAGGAGTATTACGACCTGTATCATTCAATCGATGCGGTACCACATCGGAAAGAAGAATTGGATGATCTGATAAAAAAAAGTCTCCAGAACGGTTAAATCAGCAAACAGGCATGATAGCAAAAACATCGTCAGTAAAACACTACAGTTCCGCCCATGACAGGTTCTTAAAGCCTGCTATTGTGAACTTCTTTGAGCGTGAGTTCTGTGGTATGTTTGGTCCTGTTGTAAGAGAAAACATTGCTGATGCTCTTATCGATCTTTTTAACTCTCTTTGCCCTGAGTCATCCAGATTAAAACCAGGCCAGATCATCTGGAACGCCCTGGACAAAAGAACCAGAGCAGATAGTGAGAAGCGCCGGTATAAACCAGTAATACTATCTCTGGTAACTGATGATGAAGTCTCAATGTTCGAGAAAGGAACTTCAGTCTCAACTACACGAAAGAATGTCATGGCCCGAATGATAATAGAAGCCTATCAACAGGGAGCTGTGTTATCTACAAGAGATTTAAGCCTGTTACTGGTGTCAAGTGCAGCTTATCTCTCTCAGTTAAGGATCGAATATGAAAAGAACCATAAAACAATACTTCCTCATACCGGAGTCATTCATGACATGGGAACTACTTTAACTCATAAACGAATTATAATCTATAAACATGTCGTTGAAAAGAAGGATCCTTCAATTGTTGCGAGGGAGACAAATCACTCTCAACCAGCTGTTGATAAATACCTTAAAGACTTTAACAGAGTAAAAACGCTTGTGAATGACAATAAGGATATTAACTTCATTCATCACACAACTAACATTGCCAGACCAGTAATAAAACAGTATCTGCAAATTATTAACAAGTATGTCAAAGAACTATAAATATTTTTATAACCCACTTGTAATGTCATTTGGCATTAACTTGGGGGGAGATGTCGCGAAGCGACAGAGGGGGTCTCTCCCCCTTCAGGGTGAGAGGAGGTCACGCCTTCCCGGCGCTTCCAAGGACATTAATAACTTTATGCTTATATAGTTCTTTCAGCTTGTCACGTGCAGGACCAAGGTATTTACGCGGATCGAATTCGCCGGGTTCTTCAACAAAAACCTTTCGTATGGCTGCTGTCATTGCAAGCCTGCCGTCGGTGTCGATATTAATTTTACATACTGCTGAACTTGCAGCTTTGCGGAGCTGATCTTCAGACACACCGGCAGTGTTTTCCATCTTGCCACCGTATTTGTTTATCTCAGCCACAATATCTTGTGGTATTGAAGAGGCACCGTGAAGGACTATCGGGAAACCCGGAATACGTTTTTCACACTCTTCGAGAATGTCAAAACGCAGGGGCGGAGGAAGTTCACCCGGCTTTACCTTGAACTTGAAAGCACCATGTGAGGTTCCTATAGATATTGCCAGGGAGTCAACTCCTGTTTTTTTCACAAAATCTTCCACCTCTTCGGGTCTTGTATAAGATGAATGTTCCGCCGACACCTCATCCTCGATTCCGGCCAGAACACCCAGTTCGCCTTCCACGGTAACATCGAACTGATGGGCAAATTCAACAACCTGCCTGGTAACTTTTACGTTTTCGTCATAAGAAAAATGCGATCCGTCGATCATTACAGATGAAAAACCGGTTTCGATACATGACTTACATGTTTCGAATGAATCGCCATGGTCGAGATGCAAGACAATGGGAATCGGATACCCAAGCTCTTTTGCATATTCTACCGCTCCTTTGGCAAGGTATTGAAGCAGAGTCTGGTTGGCATATTTACGTGCACCCTTTGATACCTGTAGAATAACCGGAGATTTTGTCTCCACACAGGCACTGATAATTGCCTGCATCTGTTCAAGATTATTGAAATTGAATGCCGGAATGGCATATCCGCCCTTCACTGCACCTTTAAACAATTCTCTTGAATTCACTAATCCTAGTTCTTTATAATGTAACATAATTCTTTGTTTTAAATGGCCACACAAGATAGCTATTTTAGCATTAGAGGCAAAAATATTTTGACAACAATTATGTTGTTTGTCTCTCTTTTCAGTCTGATAAATAAAGTTAATATTTGCTAATTTTTTACTCTTATTAAGATATGTATTATCTTCGTAAGCCAATTTTGAAGTTAAACTGAAATGAAAAAATATCTGCTTAATATATTTGTTATAATTTGTTTTCTTGCCTCATCTACTGGAATTCCTTTTGCCCAGGGAAAATTATGGACTCTCCAGGAGTGCATCCAGTATGCCATTGACAATAATATCCAGATCAAGCAACAGGTTTTGCAGACCATGTACCAGAAAAATACACTGGAACAATCGAAGCTTAATCTGCTTCCTACTATTAACGGACAGGCTTCACACGATTACTCTTTTAATCGTACCCTTGACCAAACTACCTACCAGTATGTTGATCAGAACGGACAATCAAACCGGTTTTATCTGGGAGGAAACCTGAATCTGTTCAATGGCCTTCAGAATTATAATACGATCCGCAGAAATAAATACCAGCTGATGGCAAGCGAGCAGGATCTTCAGAGTATCAGGGATAATATATCGCTTAATATCGCTCTTGCATATCTCCAGATACTGCTTAACAATGAACTGGTTACAGCCACTGACAACCAGCTTCAGATAACCCGCCAGCAAATCGAAAAGACAAAGAAAATGTTTGATGCCGGAAGTATTGCAAAGGGAAATCTTCTTCAGATTGAAGCTCAGGCTGCCAGTGAGGAATTGCAGCTTATAAACCTTGAAAATCAGCTTGATATTTCATATCTGACACTTACCCAGATGCTTGAGCTTGAAACACCTGAAGGATTCCGGATCGTTGCTCCGCAGATTTCCATCGACACCAATACAGTTATAACCGGGAAAGTAGATGAAATTTTTTTACAGGCACAGGGATTAAGACCTGAAATAAAAAGTGCTGAACTGAATCTGAATGCAAGTGAACTTGATCTTAAAATTGCACAGGGGGGAAGAAGCCCCAGGATCTCGATGAGTCACTCTGTAAGCACAATGTATTCCAACATAAGAGAAAAAATACTCAGCATTGATCCGTTAACAGGTCCCGTTTATGGAGAATATCCTTTTTCTGAACAATTTAACGATAACTTGAATTATGGCATTGGCTTTACACTGAATGTCCCGATACTCAACGGCTGGCAGGTAAATAAGAATATTGCCAACTCAAAAATCACCATTGATAATTATCGCTATACTCTTGAAGGAGAAAAGAAAAGACTCTACAAGAATATCCAGCAGGCTTATGCCGATGCTGTTGCTGCTCTTAAAAAATACAGCGCCAGTATCAAGGCAGTAACATCAATGGAAGAATCATTCAGGTATACCGAACAGAAATTTAATGTAGGCATGGTTACTCCCGTGGATTATAATGCCGCCAAAACACAGCTTTTAAATGCACAGTCAGATATGTCGCAGGCAAAATATGAATTTATCTTCAAAACCAAAGTCCTTGATTTCTACAAGGGCTTGCCGCTTAATTTAAACCAGTAAATCCACCTTTTAAGTAATAATAGAATGAAAAACAATAAGATACTTAAGATACTGATTATCGTTGTCGTAGTCCTGTTAATTTTCGCGTTCGTAGGTAAAAAAGCCGGTTGGTTCGGTAAGGCTGTTACTGTTAAGGTAGCAGTTGAATATGCCGAAAAAAGGATGATCACCGAAACGATTACCGCCAATGGCAGGATACAACCCGAAAAAGAAGTTAAGATCACTCCTGATGTATCAGGTGAGATCATTGAGCTTAATGTAATAGAGGGTGATTTCGTGGAAGCAGGCCAGCTGCTTCTCCGGATAAAGCCTGATGTTTATATTTCTCAGCGTGACCGTACCGCCGCAGCATTAAGCTCTGCCCGGGCACGTCTTGCCCAGGTTGAAGCACAGTTCAAACAGTCGGATTTATCCTTCAACAGAACAAAACAGTTATATGAGGAACAAACAATTTCCAAATCGGAATATGAGCAGGCAGAAGCCTCTTATAATGTGGCAAAAGCCGAGGTAGATGCGGCAAAGTTTTCCATCACCAGTGCCGAGGCATCACTGAAGGAGGCTAATGAAAACCTTATTAAAACATCTATTTATGCTCCAATGTCAGGGACTGTATCGATGCTCCTGGTAGAACTTGGTGAAAGAGTGGCTGGAACAAACCTTATGGCCGGAACAGATATTCTCCGTGTTGCTGATCTCACTCGCATGGAGGCACAGGTCGAGGTGAACGAAAATGATATCGTAAGGGTTAGTATGGGAGATACTGCAATTATTGAAGTTGATGCATACCTCGATGAAAAATTCAAAGGTGTGGTCACTGAAATTGCCAACTCAGCCAAAACAACCGGAGTGTCGGCAGACCAGGTAACGAATTTTGATGTTAAGATCCTTATCCTACAGGAATCGTATGAACACCTGGCGATAAACGGTAATAATCCTTTCAGGCCGGGAATGTCAACAACAGTTGACATTGAGACTGAGGTTAAAGAGGGAATCCTTACTGTGCCGATCCAGTCGGTGACAACCCGTGCCGACACATCGAAAATTGCCTCAACCGCTGCTGATGAGGAGATACGAACACTTGTCTTTACTACCGACGGCGAGTATGCTCTTGCCAGGGATGTCAAAACAGGAATACAGGATAATAGCTATATCGAGATCATCAATGGTATTGAAGACAGTTCAAGAGTCATTTCAGCACCATTCAGTGCCATTAGCAAGAAACTTTCTGACAGTACCCTTGTAGAAATTGTTACAAGAGAAGACCTGTACGAGGAGGACTAAGCTGAATTTATTCAGTTGAGAAAATGATAATCTGCCTTGAAAGCGCAACATCAATCTGTTCTGTTGCCTTATGCGACAAAGGAAAGGTTATATCCCTGAAAGAGAGTGAAACAGGCAGGTCACATGCTTCCCTGATGACAGTTTTTATTGATGAACTGTTAAAGGAGGCGGGACTAAAAGCCACAGATCTTGAGGCAGTTGCCGTCAGCAAGGGACCCGGATCATATACCGGCCTCCGGATAGGTGTTTCGGTAGCAAAGGGAATAGCCTATGGAGCCTCAATACCCCTTATAGGAATAGACACTACTTTTTCACTGTTTAGCGGCTTCATTTCTTCGAAAGAAGGGTTATCAGCTTCCGACCTGTTCTGTCCTCTTATTGATGCACGCAGGATGGAGGTCTTTTATTCAATATATGATATTAATGGCAATATTGTAAAAAGTATCCGTGCAGAAATAATGGATAAAAATTCGTTCAGCGATATAGCCGTAACATCCAGGATATTCTTCTTTGGCGACGGCACAGGAAAATGCAGTAAAGAAATAAAACGCAGGAATGTTGTCTTTGATGAAGATTTCAGAATATCTGCTTCTTACATGTCAAAGCCCGCATATGACGCTTTTAAGGAACGCCGTTTTGAAGATGTGGCATATTTTGAACCCTTTTACCTCAAGGATTTTATTGCCACCAAACCTGTAAAAAATATTATCGGGAGAGAATTGGCCCGTTAATTGCCTGTGATTTTAATGCAATGAGAAAAATTCTTCTTATAACCGGATTTTATTTAGCCTTCTTAATGCCATGCAATGGCCAGGTAACAACATATCAGCCCGATGAAAGAATTTCATATATTATTCATTACGGGGTACTTACCGGTGGTGTTGCCTCGCTGGAACTGAGAAAAGATACTATGAACGGTAATGAGGTATGGCACTCTGTGCTGATAGGAAGAACAACAGGGCTGGCCGATGTTATCTTCAAGGTGCTTGATGTTTATGAGAGCTACATGGATCCGGGAACCGAGCTGCCTGTATTATCGGTCAGGAATATAAGCGAGGGCAGGTACAGGAGATATAACGAGGTGATATTTGACCATAAAACCAGAGAGGATTCTGCAATTCTCACGAGCGACCTTACAGGCATTCATATCGCTCCACAGGGTATCCACGATATTCTTTCATGCTTTTACTGGTACAGGAATCGTATTTTCCCCGGCCTTGATACAGTTAATTTAGGTGAGATGATAACCGTGACAACCTGGTTCACCGATGAACTATATCCAATAAAAATGAGATATCTGGGCGTTGAGGAGATAAAAACAAGGGCCGGCAGGATAAGATGTCATAAGTTCAATCCTGTTACCGAAAAAGGGAGACTGTTTAAAACCGAGGAGGATGTCTCATTCTGGTTTTCGGATGATAAAAATTTTCTGCCTGTTAAGATTCGTTTTGATATCTTTGTGGGGTCTTTTATGGTAGATATGGTGGCCTATGAGGGTCTTAAATATCCACTGGATATTGACTAGAAATAAGAGAAATCAGTAATAATTACTAAATTTATGGCTACGACTGCAGATTTCAGGAATGGATTGGTTATTGAATATAACAATGATCTCTATACTATTGTACAGTTTCAACATGTTAAGCCCGGGAAAGGACCGGCATTTGTAAGAACAAAACTCAAAAACATTAAAACAGGAAGAATAATTGACAACACATTCTCTTCAGGAACAAAAGTGAATGTGGCAAGGGTTGAACGACGTCCCTACCAGTATCTTTACAAGGATGATATTGGTTATTATTTCATGCACCTTGAGACATTTGAACAGATACATGTTGAGGAGATTGTATTAGATTATCCTGAATTTCTGCTGGAAGGACAAAAAGTTGAGGTTGTTGTGCATGCAGATACAGAAAATGTGCTTTCCGTGGAACTGCCTCAGTTTGTTGTAATGGAGGTTGTTTATTCTGAACTGGGCCTTAAAGGCGATACGGCAACAAATGCATATAAGCAGGCTGAGATGGAAAACGGAAGTATAATAATGGTTCCGTTGTTTATCAACACAGGAGATAAAATAAAAATTGATACCCATAACCGCTCATACATGGAGCGCGTAAAGAGCTAGACTTCGAAATGGAAAGCAGGAAGATCCCGAACAACAGGCTAAAGATATCCAAATTCAAGCTGGATTCTCTGCTTGACATTACATTATCCATCAATGCAAACCTGCCTACCGAGACACTTCTTTCCAAATATGAATCAATCCTGAGGGAGAGCCTTGGAATTGGCAAGGTCTTGATATTCAAGCGTTCTGAGTCGTGGGAATGTCTTTTTAATGCTGGTTTTCCGAAAATATTTGAAAATATTGATGTCGAATCACGCCTTCTTGTTTTTGATGATATTACCTATGTCTCATCTGATATGGATTTTGAGGGAGTCGACATCATTGTCCCTGTTTTTAATAATAATGTCCATCTTGCCTTTCTCTTTATCGGAGATATAGAGGAGGAGGGCGAGGGAATGAGCCCGGTACTTAAACATCTGAACTTTATCCAGACGATTTCAAGCATCATAATTGTCGCCATCGAGAACATCAGGCTGCATAAGGAAAGCCTCCGTCAGGAGGCCCTTAAGAAGGAGCTGGAGCTGGCTGCCAGGATGCAGCAGATGCTGATTCCCGATAACCGCCACATGCCGCAAAGCCCCGAAATAATAGTTAATGGCTATTATCATCCTCACTTCGAGGTAGGGGGAGACTATTATGACTGCCTTAAGCTTTCAGATACAAAAACGGGATTCTGCATCGCTGATGTTTCTGGCAAGGGTATCTCCGCTGCAATCCTGATGTCAAATTTCCAGGCAAGCCTGCGCGCAATGTTTACAGCTGACGTTGATCTGGAATTTCTTGTCAATAAACTTAATGAGATTGTAGTATCAAATGCTGCCGGGGAAAAATTCATTACATTTTTTGTTGCCCGCTATGATCACCGGAAAAAGGTACTGGAATATGTGAATGCCGCTCATAATCCTCCCGTCCTTTATGATACTTCATCAGGCAAGGTGGAGCATTTTAACGCTGGTTGCGTGGGAATTGGAATGCTCGATGAGATCCCGGCCGTCATAAAGGTCGAGTTTCAATTAAAGAATTATTCAAAAATAGTATGCTATACCGACGGGCTCTCTGAGCTGAAGGATGAGGAAGGAAAAGATATTGGCACAAAAGAGATAATCAGGCATATCTCAAACAAGGAACCGGTTAAGGATAACATACAGGCTTTGATCAGCTACCTGGGCATACCCGATACAAATCCCTATTTATTTGATGATGTTTCAATAATTGCCGCAGACCTCAGGTAGTTTTAAACAGGAAAAAATTTAAAAAATATGCTAACCACAGAGTAACACGGGGTTTCACGGAGTTATTCACAGAGTAAATTTTTCAATAAAGAAGGAATCCTCTGATTCAAGATTATTATTCCCTTTTTACAATCTTTTAAAGATTGGACACAGATTTTTATTTCTTATTGGTATTAATGATTTTAGCTTTTAAAACAGTGTTACTCCGTGACGACTCAGTGCGACACCGTGGTTAAACATCTATTTATTACACTGCTTTGATTTGTACCACCAGGAATAGTTTTACTTTACTTTAATTAGCGTAAAATTCTTTTTCCCTTTTTGGATAAGTATGTACTTATTGTTGAGTAATATTTCAGGAAGAACTTTCTGTTCTATATTATTTATTTTTTCTTTATTAATACTAAATCCACCTTGTTGAACTAATCTCCTGTTTTCAGCGTTGCAACACCCGAATTTTAATCCTAAATGGATATCATTTGTTATTTCTAAATACATGTTTGCTAATGAATTAAAATTCAATCATTTAATAATATATTTCGGTGCGATGCAC
>Ga0315553_10002278_pt1 | contig 15455 bp, 10 predicted proteins | sample SalMarSW160140MG_FD_203099 | JGI IMG/M metagenome (GOLD analysis project Ga0315553, IMG submission 203099) | Salt marsh sediment microbial communities from the Plum Island Ecosystem LTER, Massachusetts, United States - Salt Marsh Sediment SW1601-40 ... | reverse complement strand
TACGGCCTTCTGGTTCCTGACGAGATCCTCGATCTTATTGCCGGCCGCATCCACAGCAATATCCGCGAACTCGAAGGGGCGCTTAACCAGGTGTTGGCTATGGCACGGCTCACCCATGAGCCTCTCACGCTTGAGGTCGCCGAGTTGGCACTGAGCAATCTGATTCCTCAACGCAGTCAACTGACCTCAGAGCAGATTATCGAGCAAGTGGCGAGTCACTTTGGCCTCGAGATAGCCGCCCTCCAGGGTCGAGGCCGCAGTAGGACTATAGCCCGCCCACGGCAGATCGCGATGTACTTGATCCGTGAGGAAACAGGGGAATCGCTGCCCAGAATTGGTGCGCTGCTGGGAGGACGCGACCACACCACCATCCTCTATGGCTGCGAGCGCATCTCCGACCTAATGGAAGAAGACGCCGACACCCGCCGAGAGGTTGTCACGCTGCGTCAGCGCCTGTACGGCAATAGCAGGTAAACCCCGACCCGCTTTTGGATCCCCTCCGCAACCAACCGTTCTTAGCTTTGGTTCCAGCAGCTATCCGAAAGCGCCAGATTGTCCCCACGCGCTCTCAACACGCTCACTACGGTATCCACACCCCCAATCCTGGCCTCAGCGATTCCATAGCCCCCACATTTGGGGAGCAGTTGCCCCCATATCCCTCCCTGCCCTCGCGTTTCTGTGGATAACTAGGCTGTTTCTGTGGATAAACACGCCGAGATGGGGATAGTTCACACCAACTCGATGCATGGTCACAGGTATCTTTCCTTGAATTGGGCACCTCAAATCGGAGGCTCTCAGGCGTAGACCCCTTCTTTCCAATGGTATTCACAGTCGACTGTGGAGAGCGAGAGGAAGCAAAAACCCCTACATATGGAGACACAGATAACAACCTACCAAGGCATCTGGGGGGCCACCGGCTCCGGAACCAGTTTCTCCCCGTTACTCACACTACTACTACTACTGCTACATATAAAACAAATAAATAGAGATATGGATAGATCAATCCAAATACAGAACCACGTCGATCACTCTGCAACTGGTTTCCAAGTCTCTTGAACAAGGACCAGGACAATGGCGGAGAGAAAGAAGAGAACGGCATAGATGGCAAAGATGAGCACATACCCCAGGCCAGGTGATTGGGGTACTTGGATGGTAAAGTAATCGGCTATGGGACCTCCAATATAAGCTCCCACTGCTCCGGCCCCAGCGCCGGCCAGATTGGAGATGCCCAGATAACGCCCTGCCGCTTCTTTGGGCACCAAGTCTGTTCCCAAAGCCCAGTTGGTGGTAAAGAACACTCCTGTGGCAGCGCCTACCATACATCCACCAATGTATATCGTAACCATATTGGGTGAGAGAAGGAGCACCACGGTACCCAGGGCTGCCAGGACGCCGCTGAGTGCCACCAGGCGTTTGCACCCGATTCGATCCGCGATCCACCCACTCGGCAAAGCACATAATAGGATCAAAATGCCGACCACCATCATCAGTTGAGATGCTGGCCCAGCAGCGGCCTCTCCCTCTAATCCTAAGCGGGCTTGCAGGAAGTAAACCGCAAAAGTGGAGAGATTGCTGGCCCCAATGAGAAATGCTAGCCGGTTGACCACCCACCAAGCGAATGACGGACACCGACGGGCTTCGGTCCGACCTACACTGATACGGACACTGATCCACACGCCGGCGACGACGGCAGCCGTCATAGATAGCACGCCGAGGGTGCCCATTGCTACTAACTGAGTGGACAGTGGCGTTGTGACAGGCAATAGTCTGCTCCCCACCTTGACTATCTCTCCCAAACCCAGGATCACGAGTAGGAATACCAATGTCATTGCCAAGAGCCTGCCGAAGGGTTCCCAATCCAGGGGCTTATGGGGAGCCCCTGGCGGATCTTCACGCACGAACATGGTGATGGCCATGCTCAGGAACAAGACACCGATCACCACAAGGATGCCGGCCCACATTTGCCCTGCTGCAACCAGTTGGCCGACGGTGAGAGCCACGATGATCACGGGGACAAGCTCCATGATGGATTTTACGCCGGAGAACCGTCCACGGCGGTCTTCTGGTACCAAATCGGGGATCAAGCCCTGTTCTGCGGCGTGGGCGATGTTTGATGCGATTTGCGAGAGTACCGTGGCCCCAAACAAGAACCAATAGCCGGGCGATGCCCCGATGGCGATCAGGCAGCCCATATTTAGCAGTGTGCCTGCCAGAATGAACGGGCGGCGGCGGCCCCATCGCAGGGTGCTGCGATCTGAAAGCAGGCCCATCAAGGCTTGGATCAACAGGGCGACCATCAAGGTATAAAGCCTTAGGCTCCCAAAAGCGGTTCCCTGCTGTTCATAGCCAACGAATTTCTGAACCAACAGGGGGATGATGAGAGCATTGCTCTGTGAGACTGTCGTCAGTCCGAGCCAATAGATGTTGATCGTTACGTAGTCGTGCCAGCGCAATTGTCGCATTGAGAGACTCCTTGTTCGCACCTCGAATTGGCGATGGATATCGCTATCGGATACTCTGCTGCGTGGTTATGCTGATGGTCCAGATGTCAGGGAAGACAAGGGCTTGTCTGGTGGATGTTCTTGCTCTTCAATGAGTTTCTGAATCTCCCGCGCCAGCTTTTGGCCCGCTGCCAGGATGTCAAGCAGTTGATCATCGAGTTCAGGATCTTCCTCGGGTCGGGTATCCCACGCTCCCTGCAAAGCTTCGTTCATGCGAGCCACGCTGCAGGTCATAGCAGCGAACACATCCTCAGCCGTCATCTCTCGGGAGGCTAGCTTGACACGGGGTCCACTGTAGAATCCCTGCGTTTCCATTTCTCGGTCTATCTCATTTCTGAACTCTGGATCGTCTTCGAATCCCGAGGTGTGGTCCAGCCCGTCCGTGAACTCGAATCGCTCGTCGTTCGCGAGCATTTGATAGAGATCTTCTATCTCCATATCTATCGCGAGGCCCTCGCCCTGGAGCATCAGCCAGAGTTTTTTGATTGGCACATAAAAATCGGGATCGATCCTCATGATCTCAATGATCCGTTGCATAGCAGAGGGGTTCACGTTTGATCTCGTTCTGGATGAATGTGTTCAATAGACTAGACTGGTTGTGGGCCTGCATACGGCGGAGCCCATATCCGCTGGTTCTGCGGATAGACTCATGTGTGTGAGCTATAGTGTGTAGCTCTCACCGGGACTGAGCACGACAGGCTCGGTCGATGTGTCTCCCCGGACTCGGTCTGCCCAGGCGTGTGGGTCCTGCTTGATGACGTCGAACGTATCGTAATGAATGGGGATGACGATTCGAGGCTTGATCAACTGAACTGCCCTCAGTGCATCGTCCGGCCCCATCGTGAAATTGTCACCGATGGGCAGGATGGCCAGATCAACGCCCTCCTCACCGATGAGACGCATGCTGTAGAAAAGCCCGGTGTCGCCCGCCAGGTAGATTCGCTTGCCTTCGGTGTCGAGCAGCAGACCACAGGGATTCCCACCGTAGGAGCCATCGGGCAGGGCAGACCCATGATGGGCGATAGTCAGCTTCAGATACCCAAAAGGATGGCGAAATCCGCCGCCGACGTGCTGGGGGTGGAGGTTGGACACTCCCTGGGCCTGCAGCCAATTGCAGATCTCGAAATTGGATATCACCAGCGCCCCCGTACGTTGAGCGATTTCGACGGTGTCGCCGATGTGGTCACCGTGTCCGTGGGTGACTAGGATATAGTCTGCCTTGACCGTGTCTGCGGCGACCGGGGCGAGAGGATTATCCTTCAAGAATGGATCCACCAGGATATTTGACCCGCCGATATCGAGAGCGAAAGCAGAGTGTCCGTACCAGGTCAGCTTTATGGCCATTCGATTCCCTCCTCACGTTTTGTTGGGCGCAGATAAGTATAGCCTACGGCAGGCGAGATGTCAATCACAGTGGTGGTCTTGCCATTTGAAGCCATTCTGGATACAATGGCGGATGGGAGAGACCTATGGCAGGAGAAACCGTCCTGGTCGTGGATGATGAGGCCAACATTGTCGAGTTGGCACGGATGTACTTGGAGCAGGAGGGGTTCCGCGTGCAGTCGGCCAACGACGGGGCCAAGGCTCTGGACATGATCTCACGCCAACCACCAGCACTGATGTTGCTGGACCTGATGCTACCGGAGGTGGACGGGTGGGAGGTTTGTCGCCGTGTGCGTTCCGGTAAAGCCGCACCGGATCTGCCCATTGTTATGCTCACCGCCCGTGACGAAGACGTGGACAAAATTGTTGGATTGGAGCTGGGAGCTGACGATTATATCACTAAGCCGTTTAACCCGCGGGAGTTGGTCGCCCGAGTGAAGGCCATTTTGCGTCGTTCCCAGCGCTCTGTTGTGCGCGAGTCTGTGGTTCATGTGGGCGATGTCACCATAGACCCTGCTCGCCACGAGGTGACGGTTGCTGGCCGGTCAGTGGGACTCCGTCCCAAAGAGTTTGACCTGTTGCTGGCGTTGGCCGAACATCTTGGTATGGTTCTCAGCCGTGATCAACTGCTCAACTTGGTCTGGGGATATGATTTCTACGGGGAGACGCGCACGGTGGATGTGCATATTGCCCAGTTGCGCAAAAAGTTGGTCGGATCTAGCGTCGAGGTTGAGACGGTACTGAGTGTTGGGTATAAACTCGTAGCGGATGGTTAAGATGCATAGATTGAGGAATCAATAAAAGTCCAATGCTTCGCTCTCTGAATTCTCGTCTGCTCCTATCCTATGTCGTCGTCATCCTCATTTGTCTAGCCCTTGTGCTGCTCGGATTGTTCGTGTTCACGTTGACCAGCCCTCTATGGGTTCGTTCCGCTACCCTTGACCTGGAGGTGCATGCGCAGGCGGCCCTGCAGGCTCTCCGCCAGGCAGGTCTCCCAGAGACCATCCCTCCCGTCCGATTGCAGGAGCTCCTGGTTCCTGTGGCCGAGGAGCAGGAGGTGCGCATACTGGTCTTGGACAACAATGGAGAGATCCGCCTTGACAGCGAAGGGCGTTGGCTAGGAGAACGGCTGCAGAGTATCGCCCGCGCTCCCGTCGTCAACGGCCGGATGCAGGGGACCTTTCTTTCTCCTGCCGGGAGCCGATGGGCCTATGTTGGTCGAGTGATATCTGCGCCGGATAGAGACCCCTATACCATTCTGTTTGTCTCTCGGCCCCAGATGTTGACCTGGTTCGTACAGAACCTGATGCCGCCAGTGGCGCGGGCTGGGGCAGTGGCGCTGGTACTCTCGTTCCTGTTGGCGCTCTTGATCAGCCGTTCCGTTGCCGCACCTCTCCAACGAGTTGCTGCCGCAGCAGAGGCCATCTCCCGGGGGGAGGCCGGAACTTGCGCACCGGTCTCTGGACCTGCTGAAGTGCGCGCTTTGGCTCATACCTTCAACACGATGGCCAACCAGGTCGAGGCGAGTCAAGAGTCGCAACGTGACTTTGTAACCAACGTCTCCCACGAACTAAAGACCCCCTTGACCTCGATTCGGGGATTCTCCCAAGCTTTGCTCGATGGTACAGCCTCAACTCCTGAGACGACGGCCCGCGCTGCTCGCGTCATCCACGAGGAGGCAGAGCGTATGCGCCGTTTGGTGGACGAGTTGCTGCTTCTGGCCCGCTTCGATGCGGGGCAAATGGTGATGGCACGCGATGTCGTAGAGTTGGCCCCATTGCTGAGAGGATGCGTGGAGAAATTGACGCCCCAGAGCCAAGATGCCGATGTGGCCCTGGTACTGGAAGTGCCTGAGGGCGTGTTTGTCACCGGAGACGCCGATCGGTTGGCCCAGGTATTTGCCAATCTGCTGGACAATTCTGTTTCCCATACCCCCCCAGGTGGCAACGTGACGCTTGGGGCGGGTCTGGTTGACGACGGGCACGTGGTCGAGGTGACAGTCACTGATTCTGGTTCTGGTATCCCTGCTGAGGAAATCCCCCGTATCTTTGAGCGCTTCTACCAGGTGGACAAGGCTCGCAAGCGGGGGCGGGGAGCTGGGCTAGGACTGGCAATCACCAAAGAGATCGTCAAAGCCCACGGGGGGACTATCAGGGCTGAAAGCGTGGTCGGGTTAGGAAGCAAATTGAGTGTGTGCTTGCCGGTGTATCACAAAGGAGGAGACTGAGTGTCAGAGAATGTCGTTTACAGGGACCCCCAGCGTTCTGTCGAGGAGAGGGTCGAGGATCTGTTGAGCCGTATGACGCTGGAGGAGAAGGTGGGCCAAATGTGCCAGGTCAATGGCAATGAGGAGCCCGAAGAGTGGCTGCGCCAGCACCACGTTGGTTCCTTCTTGCACGTATTGGGACCGGTGACCAATGATCTGCAAAAGCTGGCTGAGGAAAGTCGACTGGGCATCCCTCTCATCTTTGGTATCGATGCCATTCACGGACACGCTTTCTGGCCTACCTCCACGGTGTTCCCAACTCAGTTGGGCATGTCGTGCACCTGGAATCCCGAGTTGATCCAGGAGATAGGCCGAATTACGGCTCTGGAAGCATCGTTCACTGGCGTGCATTGGACCTTCTCCCCTGTCCTGGGCACGGCCAGAGACCTCCGCTGGGGGAGGATAGATGAAACCTTTGGAGAGGACCCCTATCTGGTTGGTGTGCTGGGTAGTGCATTGGTCAGGGGATACCAGGGAGACGAATTGTCAGCCTCTGATACCATCCTGGCGTGCGCCAAACACTACGCTGGGTACCCAGGGACCCAGGGGGGACGGGATTCCTCGGAGGCTGACCTGACGGAACGGAACATGCGCTCCTTGTTCCTGAGGCCTTTCCATGATGCCGTCGAGGCGGGATGTGCAACCGTGATGACGGCCTATCAGTCCATTGATGGAACGCCCTGTTCGGCCAGCCGGTGGCTACTGCGAGATGTGCTGAGGGGCGAGTGGGGGTTCGAGGGGCTTGTAGTGACGGATTGGAACAACATCGGCCGGATGCATCAAGAGCAGATGGTCTATGCGACGATGGAGGAGGCGGTTCAGAAGGCAGTGGAAGCGGGTAACGATATGGCGATGTCCACACCCGAGTTCCCCGATGCAGCGGTAAAGCTCGTGGAAAGCAATAGCCTGGATGTCGAGATCCTTGATGAGGCGGTCAAGAATATCCTACGTCTCAAGTTCAAGTTGGGATTGTTCGACGAGAACAGATTCGCCGATTTGGAGAAAGGCAAAGAGATCATCGGTTGTGAGAATCATCGTCAGGTCGCCCTCGAAAGCGCGTACCAATCGATCGTACTGCTCAAGAACCAGAACAATCTGCTTCCTTTGAACGTGGATCCCAGCGACCTGAAACGCATCGCGGTGATTGGACCCAACGCCGACGACCCTGTGGCGCAGCTAGGCGACTGGGTGTCGTGGAGTGGGCAATTAAGGGACGCCGCCCGAGAGCGTCCTTGTGAGACGGTGATCACCGTATTGGATGGGATTCGGAGCCGGGTAGGGGCTATCTGTGACGTGGATTATTGCAGGGGAAGCGATGCCCTTGATCCCAGCACCGAAAACGTCGCTGAAGCGGCAGAGTTGGCTCGCCAGGCTGACGTGGCTATTGTTGTCGTGGGAGATAACCTTGCGCTCAATGGAGAAGGGCGTGACCGAGCGAACCTTGACCTGAGTGGTGGCCAGCAGCGGCTGTTGGAAGCGATATATGGGACCGGCACCCCGATGGTAGTGGTGCTGATCAACGGCAAGCCTCTCAGCATCCCGTGGGTCGCTGAGCACGCTCACGCCATCCTGGAAGCCTGGAACCCTGGCTTGGAGGGTGGCGCGGCGGTCGCCGGCATTCTGTTTGGAGATCGGAACCCCAGCGGCAAGCTTACTATCTCTTTCCCCTATCACGTGGGGCAACAGCCAGTGTACTATAACCAGATCCCCGGGTGGCACGCAGACTATTATGCCGACTTGCCCAAGGGGCCGTTGTTCCCCTTCGGCTATGGGCTGAGTTATACCAGTTTTGTATACGCCAATCTCAAGATGTCCTCCGACAGCCTCAGGCAGGGGGAGGTGCTGCGGGTTGATGTTGATGTCACGAACACCGGCGAACGGGCTGGAACTGAGATAGTGCAGATTTACATCAATGACGTCTATAGCTCGGTGACGACACCGGTGAAGGAATTAAAGGCCTTTGAGCGTGTGAATCTGGGGCCGGGGGAGAGGAAAACCGTGCGGCTCGATGTTCCCTATGGATGCCTCGCTCTGGTGAATCGGGATCTAGAGACCGTTGTCGAGCCTGGCGCGTTTGAGGTCATGGTCGGTGGCTCCTCACGAGATGAGGATTTGCTCAAAGACCGGTTCGAGGTGGCAGGTCCCTGATAGTCTCCACGATGAGAGGTGAGTATGCGCTACGGATACTTTGACGATGAACGACGCGAGTACGTCATCACGCGGCCCGATACCCCTGTGCCCTGGATCAACTACCTGGGAATCGAGGCATACTTTGGCATCATATCGAACACCGCCGGGGGATACTCTTTCTACCGGGATGCGCGTCTGCGGCGGATCACGCGCTATCGCTACAACAACGTGCCGTTCGATTGCGGCGGGCGCTACCTATATCTGCGGGATGACGACACAGGGTCGTTCTGGTCTCCATCCTGGCAGCCCACCCGCCACAAACTGGAAGGCGATCTGTCGAGTGACACCTATACCTGCCGGCATGGGTTGGGCTACACCATTATCGCTTCCACCAATCTGGGGATCGAGGCCCAAATCCGGTATTTTGTTCCCTTGGGTGAGAGCTTGGAGGTCTGGCAGCTCACGTTAACCAATCATCGTAAGGATCCTGCCGCTCTATCGGTCTTTTCCTCCATAGAGTTTTGTCTTTGGGATGCGCAGGACGATGCCGCCAACTTTCAGCGCAACTATAGTACCGGGGAGGTGGAGGTCGAGGATGGCGTGATCTACCACAAGACCGAGTATCGTGAGCGGCGGAATCACTTTTCCTTCTTTGCCTGTTCTGAGGACCTGGCAGGATTTGATACCCAACGAGAGGTCTTCCTGGGGCCATATCGGGGCTGGGATAGCCCGGTGGCGGTCGAACGGGGTTGTTCATTCGACTCCATCGCCCACGGTTGGGCGCCGATGGGGTCCCACCACGTCAAGATCGCGCTTGACCCAGGAGAGTCCCATCAGAGTGTGTTCGTTCTTGGCTACCACGAGAATCCCCGGGATCGCAAATTTGATCCTCCTGACTCACAGACGATCGACAAAGGGACGGTCAGGCCAATCATCGCCAAGTATCTGAATAAGGAGCGCGCAGATGTTGCCTTCGAGGTCTTGGGGGCGTACTGGGACGATCTGTTGTCCATTCTCCGGGTGGAGACGCCAGATGTTCACACCGACCGTTTGGTCAACATCTGGAATGCCTATCAGTGTATGGTGACATTCAATATGTCACGCTCGGCCTCGTTTTTCGAATCGGGCATTGGGCGAGGACTGGGCTTTCGCGACTCGAACCAGGATCTCTTGGGCTTTGTCCATATGATTCCAGAGCGAGCGCGGGAACGCATCCTCGATCTGGCGGCAACGCAACTGGAAAGCGGCGGTGCCTATCACCAGTTTCAGCCTCTTACCAAGCGGGGGAACGACGCCGTCGGGGGTGGATTCAATGACGATCCGCTGTGGCTGGTGCTAGGGGTGACCGCCTACGTGAAGGAAACGGGTGATTGGTCCATCCTGGATGAGCCGGTGGTGTACGAGAACAGGCCCGGAACCGAGCAGCCCTTGTACGACCACCTGCAGCGTAGCCTCCACTACACGCTCGACCGGCTGGGGCCGCACGGCTTGCCCCTCATTGGCAGGGCCGACTGGAATGACTGTCTCAACCTCAATATCTTCTCAGAGGAGCCAGGAGAGTCGTTTCAGATTGCGCCGCTCAAGAAGGATGGGACTGTCGCCGAGTCGGTGTTCATCGGGGGACTGTTTGTGCTGGCGGCGCGTGAGATGGCAGCGCTGGCTCAGGCGCGGGGACTGCCAGACGAGGCGCAGATTTATGTCAACAAGGCGGTGGCTATGACGGCCGCCATTCTCGATCACGGATGGGACGGCCAATGGTTTCTGCGGGCCTATGATGCCTATGGAAACAAGGTTGGCTCCTGCGAAAACGAAGAGGGGCAGATCTTTGTCGAAACCCAGGGGTTCTGTATCATGGCGGGCGTTGGTCTGGACGACGGGCGGGCGAAGCAGGCCCTGGCCTCGGTGGAAGGGCGACTGATGACGCCTCACGGTATCGTGCTGCAACAGCCTGCGTTTTCCCAATACTATGTGCACCTCGGTGAGATATCGTCCTACCCTCCTGGCTATAAGGAGAACGCCGGTGTCTTTTGTCACAACAACCCGTGGGTAATGATCGCCGAGACCCTCGTGGGGCACGGTGACCAGGCTCACCACTATTACACCCTCATCAACCCATCAGCACGTGAATCCATCAGCGAGGTCCATCGCTGCGAGCCGTACGTCTACGCTCAGATGATCGCCGGGCCCGACGCACCGACCCCTGGCGAGGCCAAGAATTCTTGGTTGACTGGCACCGCTGCCTGGAACTATGTCGCTATCACCCAGTGGATCCTGGGTATCAGGCCTACTTACACTGGTCTGCAGGTATCTCCCGTCATCCCTAGAGAATGGCCTGGCTTCAAAGCGACGCGCGTCTTTCGAGGCGTTACTTACAACATCTCTGTGGAGCGTGCAGGTGAAGGGAATGAGGTAGCCCTGACGGTTGATGGCGAACCGGTTGAGGGAAATGTCGTCCCCTTGCCCCCGCCCTGCCGGACCGAGGTGTGCGTCGGAGTGGTTCTCGTCTAGTCGCTAGGCCGATCAGTTGTATGATGATTCTACACGAGGAGCAAGGAATGGCGGAGCCGATGTTGAGTGTGGAACAAGCCCTGGAACGGATACTGGCGGCATTTCGGCCCTTGGAGCCGGAGAGGGTGCCCATCTTGGATGGGCTGGGGCGTGTTCTGGCGGAGGACGTCTATGCCGACGCTGATATCCCCCCTTATGCCAATTCCTCTATGGATGGTTATGCAGTCCTTGCGGCAGACACCTCTGGGGCCACTCGGGAGGCTCCTGTTCGCCTAGAGATCGTGGATGAGTTGGCGGCGGGCTATGTCACGCAAACGGAAGTGTCGCCGGGCACGGCGATTCGGATCATGACGGGAGCCCCTATTCCATCGGGGTCCGATGCTGTCGTGCGCGTCGAGGACACGGCGGCAGGGGGAGAGAGGGTCGACGTCTTTGTCGAGGTTCAGGTGGACAATTATGTCCGCCCTGCGGGAGAGGATGTGCGTCAGGGAGACTTGGTCTTGAAACAGGGAACCGTCGTCCGCCCTCAGGAGATTGGGATGTTGGCGGCTCTGGGACACAAGGAGGTATCCGTTATCCGGCGTCCCCGAGTGGCAATCCTATCCACTGGTGACGAGGTCGTCGAGATCGATGCTCCCCTCGCGCCGGGCAAGATTCGGGACGCCAATGGCTACTCCAATGCCTCCCAGGTAGTCAAATACGGGGGCATACCCATTCTGCTCGGCATCGCTGGTGACACGGTGGAGGAACTGACAGCAAAGATCAGGGCTGGGCTGGCTCAAGGAGCGGATCTGTTTCTCACCTCCGGCGGCGTCTCGGTCGGTGATTTTGACATTGTCAAAGATGTGTTGGCCGCCGAGGGGGAGATGGGTTTTTGGCGGGTGTGCATGAAGCCCGGTAAGCCATTGGTCTTTGGTCACCTCGACCGCCCGTCTCAATCTGAGGGAGCGCCGATCCCCATTCTGGGCCTTCCGGGTAACCCGGTCTCCGCGATGGTTTCCTTCGAGATGTTCGTCCGGCCAGCTATCCTCAAAATGCTGGGAATGTCGGATTTGGCCCGTTCCACTGTCGAGGCCACGCTGATGGATGACTTGAAACACAAGGACAGCCGTCGCCACTTCCTGCGCGTTCGCGTCGAGAAAGACGGGGAGGATTACCGGGCCTACCTCACCGGCGGACAGGGGTCTGGGATCCTGAGATCGATGGTCAAGGCCAATGGGTTCGCCATCATCCCGGAGGAATGGACCCATGTGCGCGCTGGCACACGGGTGCAGGTGATCTTGCTGTAATCGACCTCTTCGGCGAATGGACTCTGGCTGCTATGTTTCTACGGACTCCCTGTTTGCAGCCAGTAGTTCATTGAGCATCGGCTCAACCGTTGCGGGATCGCCGATGAGCGGGTCGGTCGCCAGCGCGGCCAGCGCCGGTTCCCGCCGTCCGGTCAGCGCTGCTTCGACGATAAGCTCCTGCCGCGCGACGTGAGGGGCAATCACGGCATAGGCCGGTTGTGAGAGCGCACCGACGGACAGGGGCTGAACCCCTAGTGAGTCCACAACCGCCGTACACTCTACGACCGCGTCCCGAGGCAGGTTGTCTATCTGCCCATGATTGGGCACGTTGACTACAAACTGCCCTCTCTCCCCCCCGGTGAGGGCGGCCATCACTGGCGCGAGTTGCTCATCCGAGTGTTGCAGTTTCTCCATCCCCCCACCCACAAGGTACTCTACCTGCGCCTGGCGCACACGTGCCATCTCCTCTCGGTGGTCGACCGACGTCAACAAAACCCCATAGCGGCGGCCAAAGTCACTCGCTTTGGTGAGAAACCCAGGGAGGAACTCGGCCACGTGCCGGTCCCCTGCTCCGAACAGTACGCCCATCTGCTCGAACAACGTAAGCTTGACTGCCAGGCGGTCCACAAACACGTCAAAGACGTTGTTTAATTCGACGTCCTTCGCGAGCGCAAAGGCGCCGTGCTCGGCCAGCCACTCACGCAGCAAAAGCTCTCCATCGCGCCCGCCGATCTGAAGTCGAAGCAGCACCGGCAGGTGGTTGATTCCGGCGACCTGGAACGAGATCGTCTCTTGTGGGACCTCAAACAGTCCGGCCAGGTGGCTACGCACCCCGGTGACCTCGTGGCATAGTCCGATGGTGCGGATGCTCGTCTCACGCGTGATGGCACGACAGATCGTCGTCATCGGGTTGGTCAGATTGAGCATCCAAGCATCGGGACACAGTCTCTCCATGTCCCGGGCGACTTGGACGGCGAAGGGAATGTGGCGTAGCCCGCGTGACAGTCCTCCCGGCCCCACCGTGTCTCCGACCGACTGGTAGACGCCATAGTTCTCTGGTATCTCCAAATCGTTCCGCATTGCCGCGAGTCCGCCAATCCCTACGCACAGGATCACGAAATCGGCGTCTCTAAGAGCCTCGGCCCGCTTGGTTGTAGCGCTGACGTGTAGGCTTCCTGCCAATTGCTCGACGATGCGCTCGCATGCTCTGGTCATCAGATCCAGAGATTCCGGACTGATATCGTGAAGCACTAGGTCAGCACCTGTCAGGGGGCCTGTCAGCACCATGTCGGTTACGAGCCTGGGCGTCCACTGAACGCTGCCACCACCCACAATAGCGATCTTTGTCATACGGATCACGCTCCTGGTCTGTGTATCGAGCTGGGACGGGATTGTGGCCCTAGGGACGCCGTGCCCCGATATCTGCAGCGACGGCAGTCCCGCCTAGGCCGAGTGCCAGGATGCCGATGAGCAGTCCTGGGCGGCTGGCGGGAATGTCGGACAATGGAATGGGAATAGGTGTGGGGCTAGGCGTGAGGGTGGGCAGTGGCGTGAGGGTTGGTGTCGGGGAGTTGGTTGGAGTAGGGGTGGGTGTGGCGGTTGGTGTAGCCGTTGGTGTGGGGGAGGGTATCGGGGTATTGGTCGGCGTCGGCGTAGGGGTCGGTGTAAAGGTCGGCGTTGGTGTGGGCATTGTGTCTGGATCCGGCGTGGTGTCCGAGGTGAGCCCCTCCACAGACGGTAGCGTTGGCGAAGGGGCCAGGGGCGCTGTGTTGGCGCTCGACGCCGCATCTTCGATCAGCAAAAAGGGCGCGCCGCCCACACACTCCTGGGTGCAGGTTGCCGCAGGGAGATTGACAAAATAGTATCCGTGGTCTGGATAAACGTAGTGGCTAGACCCCCAAGTATCCACCAGCAGAGCTCGAGTCGTCCGCGCCGCGATGATGGCGGTTTGGGGTTCGGGAACGCGTGCCCATACAACCGTCGTTGTCTGTGACCCTCGATCTATCGTCACGAGCGAGATCTCGTCCCGACGGTCCCAACTGCCAGCCCGGAAGCCTGCCAAGTAATTCGTTGCCACCTGGTAGGCGGTGAAGGCAGGACGGCGGCTGCCATCCAGCCGCACGAGCCCGAAGGGCTCAGGGTCGGCAGACTGGTCGGTCAGGGTGTCAGCCATCTTGTAGACGCCAATACGCTCTGCCCCGGCCGCGATCTCTAGACTGAAAGCTTGAACCATAAAGACCGCTTGCTCGTCCTCCGACATACGCGAGAGATAGGCATTCGTCTCGGCAATCCAGAAGGGCTTGTAGATGTTTCGATTGTGGAGCAGGCGGTAATAGTGGGTCGTGATGTCATAGATTCTCTCGGGTTCGTGATACAGGTGGAGGGTGGCAACGTCAAAATAGTAATTGTTGCTCGCGGCGTTGGGATCAGCTACCAAGACATCCAGGAACTGGCCGAACCAGTGCTCATTGTGCCAGTGGGTTATCGCCGGCAAGTGGATGACGGCATTGGGGTTGGTCTGTTTGGCGACGGTGTGGGCCACGCGCAGCAGTTGCAAAAAGTCCTCGATGGATCCCCCCCACGTCATATCAGGTGATCCTATGGGGATCTCGGGCTCGTTCCAAATTGTCCAATGATCGATCCGACCAGCGTAGCGCGCAACGATGGTGCGTACGAAATTGGCCCATAGGTTGCTGGGATCGTCAGTGGGCAGGTACAGGCCTTGCGGAACGCCTGGGCCGATGCCCACATCGGTGGCCCACCCAGGTGTGGTGATCAATAGCCCGACGACCTGGCGGCCTTGGGAGATCTCGTAGGACAGGGTCGCGTCCGAGATGGGCGCGACGTTCCATTCGTCGGGGCTGTTGGTTTGGATTCCGTTCCATTCAAAGGTCACCCGGGTCCACCCGGCTCCCAGCGCCGTGGCAGCGGCCGGGGCTGCATACGCCTCCACGACGCCGAATCGATGGTCTGGACCAGCGGCGGTGACCGGGGCTTGTAGGTAAGGGCTGACTGTGAGTAAGGCCGACGCCAGAAGCACGACAGCCAGCAAGAATCGCCACCACCTAGTTTTCATACTTTTATCCCCGCCCCCAGATACCATCTAGCAGGTGACTTGGAATGCACCTGCCCTTGATCGATAGTCCTCTATCTTTGGAGCCTTCACCTACCATCTCCGGTCAGTCGTTATCTGGCCAGCCCACCCTGATCCGCTCCGTTTCCGGGTCTGAGCACGCCGGGACCGATTATGCCACCAAATGCTAGTTTGTCCAGCCAGATTGCCGGGAGCGTTACGCATTTTGGACGCTCCCGTGTAGAGTATCGAGTGGCCATCGGAGAAGTTGTGCACGTATGAGTTGAGCAATGGGCAAGTGAGTG
>Ga0315553_10002277_pt1 | contig 15460 bp, 15 predicted proteins | sample SalMarSW160140MG_FD_203099 | JGI IMG/M metagenome (GOLD analysis project Ga0315553, IMG submission 203099) | Salt marsh sediment microbial communities from the Plum Island Ecosystem LTER, Massachusetts, United States - Salt Marsh Sediment SW1601-40 ... | reverse complement strand
GACCCGCCGATCGAGCTGTTCGCGCCCGAGCAGGCCACGAGCGGCATCGTCCGCCCGACAAACGCACCGAACGCCTGGGTGGCCGACCCGAACGATGGGGCGCCCACGCTGACGTTGCGATGGCCCGAGCCGCAGAAGATTCGACGCATCGAGCTGGGCTTTGATACCGATTTTGAACACCCGCTCGAATCGGTGTTCTGGAACCACCCGGAAAACACGATACCGTTCTGCGTGCGGCACTACCGCATCCGCGACGCGAGCGGGCGCTGCGTGGCTGAGTGCACCGACAATCACCAGACGCGCAACACGATCGCACTGGACCCGCCCGCTGAGACCGAGCAACTAGCGATTGAGCTGGTGGCGACGCACGGAGGCACACCGCCGTCGCTGTTCGACTTGCGCTGCTACGCCGACGCGTGACCGTGCGGTGCGCAGACAGAGAGAGAACCCACATGCCCGACGCAACGGAAGTGGCCGACCTGCTCGCCCGCACCGAAACCTACCTGGCCGACACGCTGCTGCCGTTCTGGATCGAGCGCTCGCCCGATAGCCAGCACGGTGGGTTTCTGACCTACTTCGATCGCAACGGTGAGCCGACGGGCGAGACGACCAAGACGTTCCTCATGCAGATCCGCATGCTCTACACCATGGCCAGCGCGCATCGCGCCGGCTACGGCTACGGCGAATGCGCCGCACTGGCTCGCATGGGCGCGGATTTCATCCTCGATCACTATTGGGACGCCGAGCATGACGGCTGGATATGGATTGCCGATCGCGCCGGCCGGCCGATCAACCGCGACAAGGTCGGCTACGGGCAGTGCTTCGGCATCTACGCGATGAGTGAGTATTACCTGGCCACAAACGACCCGCGCGGGCGCGACGCCGCCCTGCGCACCTATGCCGCGGTGAGCGAGCATATGGCCGACACGCAGCACGGCGGCTTCTTCGAATTGATGCAGCCCGATTGGCAGCCGCAGCCGGGGGGCCCGAAAGGTGGCGACCGCAAGAGCCTCGACGTGCACATGCACATGATGGAGGCGCTCACCACGCTGTACGAGATGACCGGCCACCCCACGCATCGCCGGCGGCTGCTGGAGATCATCGACCTGATCCTGACGCGCATGCTGCACCGGCGGTACGGCACGGGCTATATGCAGTTCTCAGTCGACTTCGAGCCGCTGCCCGCGATCCTTTTTGACACCACCTGGGGTCGCGACGCCGAGCCGCAAGACGGCGTGGCCCGCCCGCTGGATCTCACGTCGTACGGGCACAACGTCGAGCTGGCCTGGCTGCTGCTACAGGCGGCCGACGTGCTGGGCGAGCCGAGGGAGCGCTACCGCGAGGTCGTCGGCAGGCTCTTCGACCACGCCATCGAGTTCGGCGTCGACCGCGAGCACGGCGGCGTGTACGTCGAGGGCCCGACCGACGCGCCGCCGACGGAGTCACAGAAGCAGTTCTGGCAGCAGGCTGAGATGCTGGTCGGCATGCTCGATGCGTATCTGCTGACCGGCGAGCAGCGCTACTGGGACGCGTTCCGCAACGTGTACGAATTCGTCTTCGCCCGTTTCGTCAACCTCGCCGGCGGCGGTGAATGGTACGAGCGCCTCGACCGCCACGGCCGCCCCATCGACGACGCCCTCGCCCACGCCTGGAAGATCAGCTACCACACCGTGCGATCGATGATCCAGACGATCCAGAGACTGCAGCAGTTGTAACATGATGGCTCCATTGAATACACCTGCGTGAAGGCGGAGGCAGGTGATGGACGATGAGAAGCAAGACATGCAGTAAGTGTGGGGCCGTCAAACCGCTGTCTGAGTTCTCGCCCCATCCCTCGTGTCGCGATGGCGTCAGAGGCACGTGCAAGAAGTGCGCGAGCGACTATGCAAAGGCATGGCAAAAAAAGAAGAGGACCAGGGTCCGCGGTTTCTTGCATACTCTCCTAACTGCCGCCAAGCATCGCGCGCGGTGCGGGGAGATGCCCTTCGATCTGACGCTGGACTATCTGGTCGAGCTTTGGGTGCGGCAGGGCGGGGCTTGCGCGGTTAGTGGGCTGCGATTCCAGCACTCTCGCTCCAAGTGGATTCGGAATCCCTATGCGCCAAGCCTTGATCGCATTGAGCCAAAAGCTGGATATGTCGAAGGGAACGTGCGGTTCGTTCTGGATGCGGTGAATGTTGCATTGAACGAGTGGGGGCTGGACACGATCCTTCCCATTTTTCGGGCGGTCGTGGAGCGCTATGACGAGACTGGTCGATGAGTACCCGGCTCACGGGAAGGGCGCGTGAGAGTCGCCGAACGTCTCAGCGGCGCAGCGTCTTCCGGCCGGTGACGCCCGTGGTCTATGGCGGCACGGTGTCACCAGAAGATCCTAGACGCTTGATCACGTCCACGACGTACTTCGCGCACAGCGGTGCGGTTTCGGAGATCTTCACGTCCGGGCTCAGCAGCTCGTTGTCGGAGATGATACGGATCGCCACGAACCGCGTGTCCAGCGCGCGGGCGGCCATCGCCGAAAAGGCCGACTCCATGTCCTCGCTGACCGTGCCGAACTTGGTGTGGTTCCACGCGATAAGGTCCAGCTCGCGATTCCATTGATGGGCCGACCCGATGCGCCCGCGCACGAGCTTGCCGCCCTCATACGGCGTGGCCTCGGCCACGGCCAGCGCCGCCTCGTCGCCCGGTACGCCGCGGAGTGCGGTCCTTCTCTCGCCGTCGAGGCGAAACCGGTTATACCGAGCCCGCCAACGCTCGAGCTTTACGCCCGTGCCCGCGTCGCCGTGGCTGCTGGTGAACGCGCCGTATTCGATGCACGAACTGCCCAGCACGATGTCGCCGATCTTCACATCCGACACGTGCCCGCCTGAGGTGCCCTGGTTGATGATCAGGCGCGGGCGAAACCGCTCGATGCCCAGCACCGTGGCGATGGCTGCATTGGTCGGGCCTACTTCGGTCCGGCTGACCACCACGCACTGCGGGCCGATCCGGCCTTTCCAGAACGTCCACGCGGCGATCTGGATGCGCTCGGCACCCTCCAGTGCGTCCAGCAGCGGTTGGGTCTCGACGTCCATGGCGCCCTGGACGAGCACGTCGCAGCCGAAGGCCGGCTGAGTGGTCGCTGCGTCGCGTGCCGTTGCCCCAACGGGCTCTGCTTGCGATATCGCGACGACTACGGCCACCAGAAGACTTGCGCATGCGGCGTTACGTTGCATGGTTCACCTCTGTTGCGTCTGCGAAGAGTTCCCCGGGTCGAACAGACGGGAGGTATTATGCGCGCAAGTCGGGCGGCTGTCACGGGTCAGACGGATAGATCGTTCTATGGGGTCGCCTGCATCGCGACGGCCGTCGGCGTGGTTGAGGTCTGATAGAGGTCGGTCGCCAGGCGGTCGGAGGTGTTCTTCAGCGGGCCGATCAGAACCGTGCCGGTCAGCAGGATGACCACGGCGCAGGTGGCCATGATGGCCTTGCCCGATAGCGGCGTGTAGACCGGGGCCTGCCCGTCGTCGGTCAGGAACATGGCCTTGACGATCCGCAGGTAGAAGAACAGGCTCAGCAGCGTGTTGAACACCGCCACCAGCACCAGCCACACCAACCCGCTCTCATACAGCGCCACCAGCAGCCACCACTTGACCACGAACCCGCCCATCGGCGGCGCGCCCACCAGCGAGAACAGACAGATCGCCATGCACACCGCCACCAGCGGCGCCCGCCGACCGAGTCCGCTGTAGGCGTCGATCGTCTCTTTGCCCGTCGCCCAGTAGACCAGCGCGACGGCGGCAAACGCCCCGAGGTTCATGAACAGATACACCGTCAGGTAGGCGATCACCGCGCCGATGCCCGCGTTGGTCCGGCTGGTCACGATGGCGGCCGCCATCAGCATGTACCCGGCGTGGGCGATGGACGAATAGGCGAGCAGGCGCTTGACGTTGTTCTGCCAGAAGGCGGCCAGGTTGCCCACCGTGCAGGTGACGCTGGCGGTAACGCCGACCAGCAGACTCGCGCCGAAGAACAGATCGGTCGCCCGCACCGCTGACAGCATCTCAACCGCAGGCTGTACTGTGGCGAACACCAACCGAAGCAGCAGCACCAACCCAGCGGCCTTGCTGGCCACGCTCAGCCACGTGGTGACCTCGATCTGAGCGCCCTCGAACGCATCGGGGCACCAGAAGTGGAACGGCACGGCTGAGATCTTGAACGCCACGCCCACAAACACCGACAGCATGGCAATCGCCAGCACCAGCGGCTGACCGATGCCCGCCTGGGTGGTGGCTGCGATCTGCGCGGCAATCGCCGGCACGTGCAGCGTGTGATAGTAGCCGTACAGCAGCGACACGCCGTAAAGCATCACAGCCGAACAGACGGCCCCGAAGATTGAGTACTTCAGCGCCGCCTCGGCGCCCACGCGCATCCGCTTGCGAAACGCCACCAGTGCATAGCTGGGCAGGCTGGCCATTTCGGTGGCGATCACCACCATCAGCAGATTCAGCGTGCCGGCCATCAGACACATGCCGATGGCGCTGCCCAGCAGCAGCGTGAAGAACTCCGGCGCGGTCGTGCCGTGTCGGCTGGGCCCGGTCATCCACAGGTAGATCGTGCCGGCCAGGAACACGGCCACGAGAAGCTGAAAGAACAGGCTCAGTCGGTCGACCAGCAGCATGTTCTTCAGGAGCGACACGCCCTCGTCGGTCTGCCCGATTAGCCGCCAGGCGGCCACAGCCGCCAACACCGACGCCAGCCAGGCCACGCCGCCGATGGTTCGCCCGGCGATCCGCCCGCCCAACGGCAAGAGCAGACACAGCAGCACTCCGCCCAGCAGGATCAGCACCGGCAGAAACGGCGACAGCTCGGCTAGCGACGGGATCCAGAACTGTGATGCGGTCGTGCTCATAGTGCGTCTCGTCGTGCTCGCTGCTGTTTCGGCGTCTACCCGAAGATCGCCAGGATGTTGCGCAGCGTTCCGTCCATCAGGTCAAAGGTGTATTGGGGCAGCACGCCCAGGAATATCGCCAGCACCGCCATCGGCACCAGGACGAACACCTCGCGCCCGGTCGTGTCGGGGAAGCCGGCGTATTCGTCCCGTTGACCGCCCAGGTAGACACGCTGGATCATCCAGAGGATGTAGCCGGCCGTCAGAACCGCACCCAGCGCCGCGATGACCGCGAACGGCTTGGCGTACGCGCCAAGCACCGACGACTGATACGTGCCTAACAGCACATATACCTCGCCGATGAACCCGCACAACCCGGGCAGGCCCAGCGCGGCGAAGAACCCCAGTGTCGCCAGCGAGCCGTAGCTGGGCATCGTCAGCCACAGGCCGCCGAAGCGGTTGATGTCGCGATGGTGCGCCCGGTCGTAAAGTACGCCGACCAAAAAGAAGCACATGGGGCTGGAAATACCGTGCGCCAGCACCTGGAACATCGCGCCGTTGAAGCCGGCCTCGGTCATGGCCGCCAGGCCCAGCAGGACGTAGCCCATGTGACTGATCGAGCTGTAGGCGACGAGTTTCTTGAAATCGGTCTGGGCCATGGCGCACAGCGCGCCGTAGATGATGTTGATCAGCCCGAGCACGGCCAGGCCCACGGCGCAGTAGGTGGCGTACTCCGGCAGGATCGGCACGCTGATGCGGAACAGCCCGTACGCACCCATCTTCAGCAGCACGCCCGCCAGGATCATGCTGATGGGCGTGGGGGCCTCCACGTGGGCGTCGGGCAACCACGTATGGAACGGAAAGACGGGCAACTTAATGGCGAAGGCGACGTAGAGGAAGATGAACATCACCAGCCCGAACTTGGCGCCCAGGAACAGCGCGGTCGGATCGTTGAACGCCTGCTGGATCTGCTCGCTGGTGGCCATCGCGATCAGATCGAACGTGCCCGCGCCGCCCAGCGCGTCGGCGCTCTTGAAGTAGAACGCCAGCATGACCACCAGCATCAGGATCGAGCCGAGCAGCGTGTAGAGGAAGAACTTGATGGCTGCGTAAGGCCCGCCGCGAATCACGCCCGCCTCGCGGCGCGACGGCGCGCCCCACACGCCGATCAGGAAGTACATGGGAAGCAGCATCACTTCCCAGAAGATGTAGAACAGGAAAAAGTCGAGCGCCAGGAACACCCCCAGCATGCCCGTCTCGAGCAGCAGAAAGAGTGCGTGGTAGGCCTTGGGCGCCTTCTCGATGTTCCAGCTTGCCACGGCCGCCAGCATGGCGATCAGCGTGGTGAGGATCACCAGCGGGAAGTTCAGCCCGTCGGCGCCGAGGAAGTATTCGATCTTGAAGTTACCTGCCGTGATCCAATTGGCTCGTTCCACGAAGTGCAGCGCGCCGTAGCGGGCGCCGAACACCGCGCCCTCGTCCGGACCGACAAACCCCTGGAACATCAGCAGCGACACAAAGAACGTCGCCACCGTGGTAGCCACCGACACGTACCGCACCGATCGCGGGTTCGGCGTCAGCAGCACCAGGATCATGCCGATCACCGGCAGGAAAACGATCCAGCTAAGCAGATGCCCTTCCACCGCAATAGTCTCCTGCGCTTTGGCGCCGTCGCTAGGCGCGGCCGAACGCGAAAATAATCACCAACGCCGCCAGCGCCGCGCCGCCCGCGGCATACATCACGTAGTTTCTCACCTTGCCGGTGTGGAATTGGCGGATATCCGAGGCCACACGCAGCGTGCCCTGGGCCATCGCGTTGACCGCGCCGTCCACCCCCCACAAATCCAGCACCCAACCGCTGAACCACGCGACCAGCGTGGTCACCTTCGCCGACAGGTTGACGATCAGGTCGATCACGAAGATATCAAACAGCCGGCTCAGACCGGCCAGCGCCAACCCCCCGCCGACCACCACAAAGCCGTACACCTCGTCGAAGTAGAACTTGCGAACCGCCAGCGTGTGCAGCGGCCGGAGCATCGTCGCGAAACGCTCGCCCACCGCCAGCCCGCGGTAGTAGATGGCGATGGCGATGGCGAAACCCACCACAAACGCAAAGCCCACGATCGGCACCAGCGCCGCATGCACCGCGTGCATACCCGCGCCGTGCTCGCCGTCGATGGCGGCCACCAGCAAGCCCGTCGGCGCGGCGGCTGCCACCATCGGGCGGAACCACAGGTAGCTCGACACCACGACGCCCACCGCCAGTACGGCCAGCGGCACGTACATCAGCGGTGACTCGTGCGCGTGGTCGTACACGTGTTGATTGCGCGGCTTGCCCATGAACGTCAGCCACCAGCACCGCATCATGTAGAACGGCGTAACGTAGGCGATCGCGAGCGGCACCCAGAACAGCCACCGTGGATACTTCTGCGCCAGGTTAGTTACCCGGGCTGCGTCGGTCTCGGTCGCGGCTGTCACAGCTCCGTCCGCCGAGCCCATCATTGCGGTCTGGCCGTGCTGGCGGTGATCTGCCGACTCTTTGGACGGCTGATCCCCGTGTGCGGGTGCGCCATGCCCGGTCGCTTCGCGGACGTCGACCTCGTGCGTGCGGAAGTAGGCCACCGCCAGGATCTCGTCCTTGCTGAAGAACCCGCCGAGCCCGATCTTCGTCGCGCCGACGTACACACCCGGTATGCCCACCCCGGCAATGGCAAGGACCGCTACGAAAAACGTCCAGCACGTGACGGGCATCTTCTTGCGAAGCCCGCCCATGTTGCGGATGTCCTGCTCGTGATGGCAGCCTTCGATCACCTGGCCGCTGCCCAAAAACAGCAGGGCCTTGAAGAATGCGTGCGTGAGCAGATGAAACAGCGCGCCGATCCATGCCCCCACGCCCATCCCGAAGATCATGTAACCAAGTTGTGAAATGGTCGAGTAGGCCAGCACGCGCTTGATGTCGGTCTGCACCACCGCGATGACCGCCGCCAGCGCCAGGGTGATGCAGCCGATCACGGCGACCACCATCTGCGCCTGCGGCGTGAGCAGCAGGAAGATCCGCGCCACCAGGTAGACGCCGGCGGCCACCATCGTCGCGGCATGAATCAAGGCCGACACCGGGGTCGGGCCTTCCATCGCGTCGGGCAACCACACATGCAGCGGGAACTGGGCGCTCTTGCCCACCGCCCCGCAGAACAGGCAGATGCCCATCCAGGTAGCCACCGTCACGCCCAAGGGCCCGGTCTCCAGCAGGCTGTAGGCGCGATGGCCCTGCGGCAGCGTGCCGTTGAACGCCCCGGCAAAAACCTCAGCCGCTCCGTCGATGGTCAGCACGCCGAGATACGTAAAGACCATCATCAGGCCGATCATGAAGCCGAAGTCGCCGAACCGGTTGACCACGAACGCCTTGATGGCCGCGTTGCTGGCGCTGCGCTTGTGGAAGTAGAACCCGATCAGGAGATAGCTGCACACCCCCACCAGCTCCCAGAAGATGAAGATCGCCAGCAGGTTGTTGACCGCCACCAGCCCCAGCATCGAGAAGACGAACAGGCAGAGGAAGGTGAAGAACCGATGGAACTGACTGACCCCGTCGATCTGGTCGCTGTCGTGGGCCATGTAGCCCAGGCTGAATACGAAAATGCAGAACGACACGAAGCTGACCATGAAGAACATGATCACGCCGAGGCCGTCGAGCTTCACCCCGATCTGCACCGGCACGTTGCCCAGGTGGGCCCACAGGTAGGAGTTCTCCATCGCCGCGGTGCTCAACTCGTGTTGCTGTGCGGCCGTCAGGCCGTACCAGTTGAAGAGCATGGCCGCGGCCAGCACGGTGGTTATCCCGAGCGCCGCGCACGCCACGTAGCCCGACCACGGCTTGCCTAGTCGGCTGCCGACAAACGCCAGCACCACGAACGCCGCCAGCGGGATCGCCACCCCTGCCACCATGAGTTGTTCGAATGGGAAAGTCATCGCGCTTGTCGGTCCCATTTCGCCTGCGTGTCGGCGTTTATCCTTTGAGCCGGTCGCCCTGATCGACGTCGACCGTGATCAGGTTGTTGTAGAAGTTCACCAGTATGGCGATCAACAGAGCCGCCTCGGCCGCGGCCAGCACGATCACGAAGATCGCCGCCAACTGCCCGTCCAGAGCACCCGGCGCCGCGTAGCGGTTGAACGCCACCAAGTTGATGTTCGCCGCGTTCAGCAGCAGCTCCACCCCGATCAACACGCCGATCGCGTTGCGCTTGACCATCATGGTCAGCGCGCCCAGGCAGAATACCACTGCCCCCAGCGCCAGGTAGTGTTGCAGCGTCACGGTGAACATCCGCGTATCACCTCATACGTTGCGCCGCGACCGGCGGCGATCACGACGGATCGGACGGGCCAGAAACGCCGCGCCGATCATCACCACCAGAAGCAGAATCGAAGCCGCCTCGAACGGCACCAGGTAGTCACCCAAAAACTGTTGGCCGATGGCCGCCACCGTGGCGTCGGGCACATCGCCCGCCTCGCCGGGCCACGTCGTTCGCAGCACGACGTGCAGCAGTGTCGCCAACAGCACCGCGCAGATCACCGCGCCGGCCGCCATCTCGAACCACCGTGGCTCGAAGCTCACCTGCGGCGACCGCGCCGTCAGCATCACGCCGAACACGATCAGCACCAACGTGCCGCCCGCGTACACGATCAACTGCACCGCGCCCAGAAAGTAGCCGCCCAGCAGAAAGTACAGCCCGGCCATAGCCACCAGCGTCGCCAGCAGACACATAGCCGTGCGGATGATCTCCTTCGAGATTACCACGCCGACCGCGCCGGCCAGGGCGCCGATGGCCAGCACCCAGAAGCACAGCGATTCGGCCATGCCCGCACCGCCCTGTGCCGAAGCAAGCAACGTCATCGTCCAGGCTGTCGACTCGGCCACGTTACGCTCCCGGCAAGGCCTGCACCGTCATCCGACCTACCAGCCGACGACGATTCCACCAGCCGTGACCCGCGATCACCAAAAAGCCGCCCAGCAGCACCGCACCCACCAGGCCCATCAGGTAGCCCACCACCGTGGAAAAACCCGCAAAGGCCGGATGGGCGGGGCTGTTGAACAATTCCCAAACTGTATTGCCCAGCAGCAGCACCATGGTCAGCGGCAGCAACACCTGCACGCACGCGTACAACACCTGATCGATTCGAAGACGCGGCAGCGTCCATCGCAGCCACATGTGCGTGAAGATGAACCACGTGCATTTGTAGAAGAACCACAGCGGCCCGCTGAAGATCACACCGCGCGCCGCATCGGCCAGCCAGCCTTTGCCGAGCGCCATGCCCCACTCGGCCGGCAACGGCGAGTGCCACGCGCCCAGAAACACGATCGTCGTGATCCCGCTGACCACGAACATGGCGGCGTACTCGCCGAAGAAGAACACCGCCCAGCGGAAGCCGCTGTACTCGGTGTGGAACCCGCCCACCAGTTCGCTCTCGGCCTCGGGCAGATCGAACGGAGCACGCTTGCACGAAGCCAGCGAGCCGATGAAGTACACGAACAGCGCCACGAACGTGAACGGGTTGCGAAACGCCAGCCAGGTGAACCAGCCTCCCGACTGCATGTCGCCGATCGCCGTCAATCGCAGCGTACCGGCGCACATGATGGGCACGAGCAGCGCCATACCCATCGGGATCTCGTAGCTGATGACCTGGCAGCCCTGACGCATCGCGCCCAGCAGCGTCCACTTGCTCGCCGACGCCCAGCCGGCCACCAATATGCCGATGATCTCCAGACCCAGCAGGCTCAGCAAAAACAGCAGGCCCAGGTCCATGTCGCGAAACACCCAACTCGAGCCGAACGGCAGGGCCATAAACGCGCACACCGGCGGTACGAACGCCAGGTACGGCGCCAGCCGAAACAGCAGGTGGTCTGCGTCGTCCGGGACGGTGTCTTCCTTGGTGATGCACTTGATGCCGTCGGCCAGTGACTGCGACCACCCATGCCAGCCACCCGTGCGCATCGGGCCCAGCCGCGACTGGATCCGACCCGCCACCTTGCGCTCCCACCAGATGCAGTACATGGCCAGCACGGTGACCAGCCCGAGGACCGCCACCGCGATAATCACGTCGCGCACGACGAACAGCCACCCCGCCTTGTGCAGAAGTGGCATCACCAGCGTCGCAAACAGCCAGATCGCCGCGATCGCCACGATGACCGTGCCGAAGAACACCACCGGCGCGAAACGCTTCAACAGCGGCCCGCCGATACGGTAGACCGCCGCCGCGCACGACACGATCCGCCCGCGCAGACCCGTGTACTGCTTGCGACGATCACTCCATGGCACCCAGATGCTGCTCACCGTCCGGCATCTCCATCTTTGCAGCCCTGCGATGTATCCATCAGATGCACCACCACGGCGCCTCGCTGATTTCGGCCAGCATCGCGACCGACGCGAACCCGACCGAACAGCCCAGCTCCCGAAGCATGAGCCGTCGGGATAAAGGGCCCGGGTTGTCACGCAGCGCCGCTGCGAGCCGGCCCAGTTGGGGCCACACCGCTCGCGTCCGCCGCTGAAACTCCTCGCTCTGTGTGGGGAACTGCTTGTTCAGCCGCCGGTCCTCCATGACCACGGCCAGCCCATACACCCCGAACACCACGGCAGCGGGGACCAGCGCCCAAACCCGTTGGGCGACCAACAGGATTCCTACAAGGGCTAGCGCGCTGCCCAGGTAAAGCGGGTGACGCACGATTCGATACGGACCTGTGGTCACCAGTTGGCGATTCTTGCGCCCGCCGATAAAGGTGGTGGCCCACAGTCTCAAGACCAGCCCGGCGCCCACGATCACCCAACCGAGGGCGTCGACCGCCTCTTCGCACAGCGTTTCCGGCTTCAGCCCGGGACGTGTCGCGACCGACACCACGGCCGCGCACGCGATCAGGGCCGCCATAGTCAGGCGACGGTTGTCGTGCACCCACCATTCCAGTGCAAGCCGGTTCATCAGATTATCGATCCACCTCGCCCATGACCACGTCGATGCTGCCCAGAATGGCCGGAATGTCCGCAATCAGGATCTCCCGGCAAATCTCGTGCATGATGCTCAGGTTGCAGAAGCTCGGGCCCTTCGCCTTGACGCGGTAGGGAATCGGCGAGCCGTCGGTCTCCACGTAGAAGCCCAACTGCCCGCGCGGGTTCTCCGTCTCCATGTAGATCTCGCCCGGCGGCAGCTTCAGCGTTCGAGGCACCTTGGCCATCACGTCGCCGTCGGGCAACTGATCGAGCAGCTGCCGCAGAATGCGGACCGATTGACGCATCTCCAACATGCGAATGATGTACCGGTCCCAACTGTCGCCCACCGTGCCCATCCGCCCCTCGCCCACCGGCACGTCAAACTCGACCCGGTCGTAGAAGCAGTAGGGCGAAACCTTGCGCAGGTCCCACTTCGGCCCGCACGCCCGCAGGATCGGGCCCGACAGCCCCCAGGCGATCGCCTGCTCGGCCGTCACCGGCGCGACGTTCGCCGTCCGCCGCACGAAAATGTGGTTGTTGCTCAGCAGCCCGTCGTACTCGGGCAGCTTCGGGTCGAAGTAGTCCAGAAACTCCCGCAGGCGCTCTACGAAGTTGTCGGGCAAGTCGTGCGTCACCCCCCCCACCGTGATGTAGCTGTACGTCAGCCGAGCGCCGCACGTCGACTCGAACAGGTCCATGATGTGCTCGCGCTCGCGGAAGCTATACAGGAACGCCGTCCACGCACCGAGGTCCATCCCGAAACAGCCGAACGTCACCAGATGCGAGGCGATGCGGTTCAGCTCGGCCATGATCATGCGGAGGTACGTCGCCCGCTCGGGCACCTCGATGCCCGCCAGCGCCTCGATCGCCAGCGCGTACGTCAGGTTGTTGTTCATCGCCGACAGGTAGTCCAGCCGGTCGGTGTAGGGCACGTACTGCTTGGGCGTGAGATTCTCGCCGATCTTCTCGGCGCAGCGGTGCAGGTAGCCGATGTGCGGCGTGACCTCCAGCACCAACTCGCCGTCGGTCCGCAGCAGAAGACGCAACACGCCGTGGGTCGAGGGGTGCTGCGGACCCATGTTGATCAGCAGCTCCTCGGTCACCATGTCGGCCGACGACTCGGCGTCGACGTCGATCAGCACATCGGGTTGTCCTTGCAGCTCGATCTCGCTCACGGCTCTCAACTCAACGAAGCAACGGTTGCGTGCTCACTTCTTCTTGTCCAAAGGCCGATCGTCACCTGCCCAGCCCGGAATCCCTTGATACTCTTCGGGGAACTGGTAGTCCTTTCGCAGCGGATGGCCCACCCAATCGTCCGGGCAGAGGATCCGCCGCGGGTGCGCCCCGTCGTGGTCGGTCACCGTGTCGGGGTTGCCGTCGAACACGATGCCCAACAGGTCGTAGGCCTCGCGCTCGTGCCACTCGGCCGCCGGCCAGACGTCGGCCACCGACGCGACATGAGCGTTGTCCCTTGGCAGCTTTATCTTCACGGCGAAGCTGTGTCGTTCGCCCCACAGTCCGCCGGGCTCGGCCGATGGCTGCGTGGCGTGCAGGTCGAATACCGCTTCGAGTTGGCCGTCCTGCATGCGGTCCACGCCGCTGATGGCACGCAGCCAATCGAACTTCATACGCTCGTCGTCGCGCAGGAACAGCGCCACCTCGTGCCAGCGATCGGCCGCCACCACCACGTGAGGATGCAGACCGTCGACGCGGGCCTCCACAATGGCCTGGTCGAACTTGTCTTGCAGCGTCTTGGCAATCTGCTCCGGCGTCATGTTCCCTTTTTTCTCTATGCGGCCGACTCGCTTTGCGACGGCGACGCCTTGGCAATGGTGTTGTGGGCGATCTTGTCTCGCAGGCGAAGCAGCCCCTCCAGCAGCGACTCGGGTCGCGGCGGGCAGCCGGGGACATATACGTCCACCGGCAGGATCAGATCGACGCCCTTCACCACGTGGTAGCCGTACTTGTAGTAGGGCCCGCCGCCGACGGTGCACGCGCCCATCGCGATCACCCATTTCGGCTCGGGCATCTGGTTGAACAGCCGCACCAGGCGCGAGGCCATCTTGTACGTCACCGTGCCGGCTACGATCATCAGATCGCTCTGCCGCGGCGACGGCCTATACGCGCCGGCGCCGAAACGGTCGATGTCCCATCGGTCTGCGCCGGTGGCCATCATCTCGATCGCGCAGCAGGCCAGCCCGAACGTCACCGGCCACAGGCTGCACTGGCGCGCCCAGTTCAGCGCCCAGTCCACCGACGTGATCATCAGGCCTTCTTCAAAGCGATTCACCATGAAGCTCATTGGCCGGCCTCGCTTCCCGCTGCCGGGCGCGCGTCACCGCGGACGGCCTCGTCGGCCCGGTCGGCAGCCGACAGCCCCTCACCGCCCAATGCCCGGACCCAGTCGAGATACCCGTACTTCCATAGGTACAGGAACCCCACCACCACCACTCCGAAGAAAAACAGCATGTCGTACAACGCCCCGGTCTTCACTCGCTGCATGAACTCGACCGTGGCCTGCTCGAATCCGCCGCCGCCGAACACCACCGCCCAGGGATAGAACAGAGCGATCTCGATATCGAATACAATGAACACCAGCGCGACGACGTAAAAACGCAGGTCAAACTGCACCTGGCCCGGGCCGATCGCCTGCTCGCCGCACTCGTAAATGGCAGCCTTGTCCGGGTTGTACACCTTCGGGCGGAACAGCCAGCCCAGAATCAAAATCGCCAGCACCATCCCCCCGCCCGCGGCGCAAAACAATAGCACGCCGAACGTTACGTTCACATGATCGACACCCGGTGCCAGCGCCAGAACGTCGCTTGTCACTTGGCTGTTCCTCATCCGCGGGCGACAAGGCGCCCGCCCCAACACGCCCGCCTTACGGACCGGCGGCCGCTGCCTGATCCGCGCCCTTGCCGGGCGTGGGCTGCTCTTGAAGCGCCTTGAGCATCAACTCGCGCGCCTCGCGCCCACGCGCCAGCCATCGCTCGCGCATCGCGACCGCCCACTCGGGCGGGCGGGCCGTCGTCATCCAGTACGGCATGGGTGTGCGCAGGCCCTGCTTGGCCAACTCGGTGAACTCGACCGTGGTCGTCGTCCGGTCGTAGCAGGTCATATCGTGAATGTCGCCCATGTGCAGGCATTGCGTGGGGCAAGGCTCCAGGCACAAGCCGCAGAACAGGCACTTCGAGTAGTCGATAGCGTATCGTAGGATGGCCCCGCCGGTCACCGTGCCGGTCTTCTTGTCCAGGCGGCGGGTAGCCGATTTTTCCACGTGGATGCAGTCGATCGGGCACGCTCGCGCGCACATCTCACAGGCGATGCATCGCTCGATCTGAAAGTGGTGGAACCCGCGGAAGCGAGGCTGCGATGTCGGCGGCACATCCGGGTACTGAACCGTGGTGGTCTTGGCGAAGCAGTACATCAACGTGATCCGCAGGCCGATGAGGATCGTGCGGACCGTCTGGTAGATGTTGCGGAAATACTCACGCATCCTGCGCTGTCACTGCCCCTCGGCGAGAACGTCGTACGTCATACCGGTACCGCGCCGGAACCGGACTCCTACCGCAAGCAGCGTGCCAGCAACCGCACGGGTTCGCCGGCAAGTGGCGGTGGT
>Ga0315553_10002276_pt1 | contig 15460 bp, 14 predicted proteins | sample SalMarSW160140MG_FD_203099 | JGI IMG/M metagenome (GOLD analysis project Ga0315553, IMG submission 203099) | Salt marsh sediment microbial communities from the Plum Island Ecosystem LTER, Massachusetts, United States - Salt Marsh Sediment SW1601-40 ... | reverse complement strand
TGCCCGGGGACAATCTCGGTAAAGCTATTGATTACTCCAATAAATGGCTTATCCCAGTCATCTGAAGAGCAACCGACAGCCCGCAGCAGCGACCTGTGAGGCGCCCGCTCGATTCCCTTCTTCACCATGTCGCTTCGCATTTAACTTACCTTATGAAAAATCTTACAGTTTTCGTGGAGACCCCGGTAAATTAAGGTCAGACTTTATCGGGGTTGATTTAACCTACGCTCCCTCAAATGAGTTATGTTGCGTAAAATAGCACAATATCTAATTAGCGTCAATGCGATATCCTTTTGGCCTAAGGCCTCAGTTTGTATTATGGGTTAACTTGGGCTAAAATACGGGAAGCCATGTGTTTAGCAATACCGGTAAAAATTGTCTCTATAGACGGAGATGAGGCAGAAACAGAAATCGCCGGGGTGAGGCGTCGAGTTAGCATTGCCTTTACTCCAGAGGCCAAGCTGGGGGATTACGTATTACTTCATACGGGATATGCCATAGGCGTTATAGATGAAGCTGAAGCCGAGGAGACCCTGAAGCTCCTGGAAGAGATAGCAAGTCTAAGTGAAGTTCATTGACGAGTATCAAGACAACGAGCTAGCCAGGGGGCTAGCATACAAAATTGCTCAGCGCTCCACCAAAACGATAAGACTAATGGAATTTTGCGGTGGGCACACGCATGCCATATTACGATATGGAATTCGCCAATTAGTTCCCCAAACGGTGGAAATGAGGTCGGGGCCAGGCTGCCCCGTCTGTGTTACAGCAACCGCTGATCTGGACAAGGCCATTGCCCTGGCACACCTGCCCAACGTTATCATCACTACCTTTGGGGACATGATAAGAGTCCCCGGCAGCTATTCGAGCTTGCAGCAGGCGAAAGCTGAGGGAGCAGATGTACGAATAGTATATTCCACTATAGACGCTGTAGAGATAGCACAAGCTAACCCTGGGAAATCAGTCATCTTCGTCGGCATCGGCTTTGAGACCACGGCACCAACTATAGCTGCTTCTATACTTAAGGCACAACAGGAGAAAATAGAAAACTTCCACGTTCTATCCCTCAATAAGCTGACCCCGCCGGTGATGAAAGCGCTGCTCAATTCAGGCGAGGTAAAGCTAGATGGCATTGTCGGCCCCGGACATGTCAGTGTTATAATTGGTTCTCATCCCTATGAATTTATTCCTAAGGATTATGGGGTGGCCTGTGTCATCTCGGGATTTGAACCACTGGATATCCTTTTATGCATAGATAAGCTGGTGGAACAAATCGAAAAGGGCGAGCCCAAGGTAGAGATAGCTTACCCACGGGGAGTAAAGCCCGAGGGAAATAGAAAAGCCCGACAACTGATGGAGGATGTTTTTGAGATTGGCGAAGCTAACTGGCGGGGGATTGGAATTGTCCCTCAAAGTGGCTTGAACATTAGAGGAAAATACGAGCAATTTGACGCCGACAAGGCTTTTTCAGTGAGCCCGAACCCACCGCGGGAGCCTGAGGGATGCCGGTGCGGGGATGTAATCCGCGGCGCAGCTATGCCACTTGAGTGCAAACTCTTTAGAAAGGTCTGCACCCCGGAAAGGCCTGTCGGTCCCTGCATGGTCTCCAGTGAAGGCGCCTGCGCCGCCTATTATCAATACGGGACTCTGGAAAATTTACAAGGCTTTTAGGGTAGATATGGAGCAGGCTTATGGATGATAGCATTCTTTTAGCCCATGGCAGTGGTGGCAAATTGAGCCACGAACTGGTGGAGAAAAAATTCCTTCCCTTCCTGGCTAATCCGGCATTGAATAAACTAGATGATTCAGCTATTTTCGAAGCCAGCGGGCGACTAGCTTTCACCACCGATAGCTATGTGGTAAATCCCATTTTTTTTCCCGGCGGCGATATAGGCAAGCTAGCCATTTGTGGCACGGTGAACGATTTAGCTATGAATGGAGCCAAGCCACTATACTTGAGTCTCTCGGCAATCATAGAAGAAGGCTTTCTCTTAAGTGAACTTGAGCGGATAATGCAATCAATAAAGAAAGCTGCTGAAGAAGCCGAGGTAAGTATAATCGCTGGTGATACCAAGGTGGTAAATCGAGGACAAGCTGATAAGTTGTTTATCACCACCTCGGGAGTAGGGATAATCTCTCCCGGCGTTGATATCTCTGGAGCTAATGCCAGAGCCGGGGATAAGGTCCTGCTGAGTGGCACCATCGGCGACCACGGTATAGCCATAATGAGTCAGCGTGAAGGATTAAGGTTCTCCATGACTCTGGAAAGCGACTGTGCTCCATTGAATAAATTAGTGTCTCAGATGCTGGAGGTCTCGTCTAGTATTCATTGCCTCCGCGACCCTACCAGGGGTGGGCTAGCAACCACACTCAACGAATTGGCCCGGCAATCTAAGGTGGGCATTGTGGTAGAAGAGGCTCAAATACCAGTGAAAGAAGAGGTTAAAGCCGCCTGCGAGCTCCTAGGACTGGACCCCATTTATGTGGCAAATGAAGGCAAGGTTGTAGCTGTAGTTGACCCCGCCGATGCCGATAAGATTCTTGCTCGAATGAGAAAAAATAGCTATGGTAGAGATGCTGCTATCATCGGCGAGGTAACCAAGGAGCACCCGGGAAAGGTGGTAATGAAAACAAAGCTCGGCCCCTCCCGAATCGTGGACATGCTATCCGGGGAATTGCTACCTCGGATATGCTAAATGGTTTGACAGCCAGAATTTACCAGTGCTACACTTCGCTCACCTGTGAAGCGCATTGGTATTCTATATCACCCTCTACGTGAGCAAGCCCGAGACTTAGCTGAGAAACTGGAAGAGTTTCTATCCTCTCGGGGAGTCTCTTCGTGGCGATGCTCAACTAGGGACGAGGATGAAGCTAAACCCCAGGTGGCGGGCACGGAGTTAATTCTCAGTATTGGCGGGGATGGCACTATCCTCCGTGTTGCTCGAATCGTAACTCCCTTGTCGGTACCCATTTTAGGTATAAACCTGGGCAGGCTGGGATTTATCACGGAGATAGATGGCGACGAGGTCTTATCTCATTTGCCTAGTTTGCTCAAGGGGAAAGGCTGGATCGAGGAAAGGGCCATGCTCGAGGCTCAAATTGAAGACAAAAGCTTTCATGCTTTGAATGATGTCGTGCTACGAAGTGTTGCAGTTCGCCTGGTTAACATAGAAGCAGAAATTGATGGCACAGCGCTAACCACTTACCGGGCTGATGGCATAATTGGTGCTACCGCTACCGGTAGCACCAGCTATTCCTTGGCATCTGGCGGACCAATTCTTCATCCTCAATCCAAGGAAATCGTCCTCAAACCAATATCCTGCCACCTGGGATTGAGTCATGCCCTGGTACTGCCTCCGCAGAGCATAGTTGATTTGAAGGTTGCCCACAGAGAAAAGGTCATACTTAGCATTGACGGACAAGTTGAATTGCCATTATCCGACGGGCAAAATGTCAGAGTGAAGCTCAGCCCTCACACAGCTCGCTTCTTAAGAATTCACCAGCCAACCTATTTTTATAGTGCGCTGTGGCAAAAACTGGGAGGAAGAAGAAATGAAAGCTGATATAAAGGTTGATAGGGCAAGGGTGAGCGATGCTCCCCCCATGCACCAGATGATCAGTCATTTCGCTGATAAGGGGGAGATGTTGCCTCGCGCCTTATCTGAGATATATGATGATATTAGAGATTACTTTGTAGTCAGGAAGGGAGGCCAGGTTATCGCCTGTGCGGCATTGCACGTTACCTGGGTTGATTTAGCTGAAATCAGGTCTCTGGCTGTCGATGAAAATGAACAAAACCAAAGGATTGGCTCTTCGCTTGCCCAGGCCTGTCTTGAAGAGGCTAAGGAATTAGGCATACCCAGGGTTTTTTGCCTCGTTCGTAAGCCTGCTTTTTTTGAAAAACATGGCTTCCAACTAATCGACAAAACGGAGCTGCCCCAGAAGGTATGGGCGGAATGCTATCGCTGTCCTAAGTTTCCCAACTGCGATGAGGTAGCTCTTATTCGCCACCTTTGAAGCTGTCATCTGCAAGCAAAGCGATGCAATTTTAGCTAAGTAGCAAGAGTATGGTGAAGCCGGAAAAGAAGCTAGCTAGCCAACAGATTTATCAGGGACGCGCGGTAAATATACGAGTAGACACCGTGGAGAAAGCTAACAGCATAAAGACCACCAGAGACGTGGTGGAGCACAGCGATTGTATAGCTGTAGTGGCCCTTGATGAACAGGATAATGTCCTTCTAGTTCGCCAGTTCCGCCATCCAGTGGACAGGTTCCTTCTGGAAATACCTGCTGGCGGCATTGACCCCGGTGAAGAGCCTCTTGACTCTGTGCGCCGCGAATTACAGGAGGAAATTGGCTACTTCCCCCAGAAAATAGACAAACTGGGGGGCTTTTACGCCATCCCAGGCTATGGCACGGAGTACCTCCATTGCTTTTTGGCTAGCGACCTTGTGCCCAGTCGTCTCGTGGCTGAGGATACTGAAGACATCGAGCTGGTCCGCGTTTCCCCGGATGAGATACCCCGACTTATTGCCTCGGGCGAAATCTGCGATGCCAAAAGCATCGCTGCCCTGCTTATGTTCCTCTTTATACGGCAAAGGAAGTAGGTTCATCTGTGAGTGATATCCCAACTGGCGCACACGCCAAATCGACTCCTTAACGGTGCGAAGGATGTGCTATAATAGTATAAGCTAGAGATGTTGGAAAAATTAAAATATTACGTGAAAAGACTTAGCATCCTTTTAATTACGGTAGCCTTAATTGCCGGGATGGCAGGCTGTTCTCTTTTTCCTTCCCGAAGCCTAGAAATACGAACATGGTATGATTTGGATGCCATAAGGAACGACTCCAGCGGCGATTATATTCTCATGAACGACCTCGATTCAACCACCGCCGGTTATGATGAACTAGCGAGCCCGATAGCCAATGATGGGAAGGGCTGGCATCCATTTAATGGACCGGGGGCGGGGGGAGATAATCCTCCATTTACCGGGACTTTCAACGGGCAAGGATACGAAATACGTGACCTGTTTATCGACCTCCCTGGCATAGGTTATGTAGGGCTTTTTAGTGTTGTTGGAGAGGATGGGCGCATCGAAAATATTGGCATGGTGAACGCCAATGTGACTAGCACTGCATATATTGGCGGTCTGGTGGGAGCTAATAGTGGCACTGTGAGCAACTCCTATTCCACAGGCAGCGTGACCGGCGTTGAGTGGGTTGGCGGTCTGGTGGGATTTAATTTCGAGGAGGGCACTGTGAGCAACTCCTATTCCACAGGCAGCGTCACTAGCGATTACGGTGTTGGCGGTCTGGCGGGAGGAAATATTGGCACTATGAGCAACTCCTATTCCACCGGTAGCGTCACTGGCAAGGAGGGTGCTGGGGGTCTGGTGGGAGCTAATAGTGGCACTGTGAGCAACTCCTATTCCACAGGCAGCGTGACCGGCAATGATGATATTGGCGGCCTAGTGGGATATAGTGAGGGCACTGCGAACGACTCCTTCTGGGACACCGTAACCAGCGGACAATCTACATCTGATGGCGGGACAGGCAAGACCACCGCGGAAATGAAGAGCATCGCCACGTTTTCAGCCTGGGATATAATCGCAGTAGAAAATGCCGGTACACGTAACCTCGCCTACATCTGGAATATGGTTAACGAACAAACCTACCCTTTCTTGAGCCGGGAGTCGTAACTCTTTAGACGGCGAAATTGGCAATAACGGATTGCCCCAGGGAGATGCCACCGTCATTACAGGGTACTTGCCTGTGGGTAAAGACCTGGAAACCGCTGCTTTCCAGTAAGCTGACCGTTTTTCTCAACAGTAAGCGATTCTGAAATACGCCGCCACTCAAAGCTACCTGGCTGACGCCAGTTTCATCAGCTATCAAGTGACACATCTCGTTTATCATCCGGGCTACGGTATTATGGAATTTTACTGATATCCTCCCCTTTGAGATACCTTGACGCAAGTCTTCTATTACGGCTGAGAGCAGGTCCCTCAGGCGCACGATTCTGATTCCCCCGTCTTCCACTATGCGATAGGGGTAGCTTTCATTATTACCGGAGATTGCTTCGTCGAGTTCCCTCGCCTCGCTTGGGCCAGGCCTCGCAATGACAGAAGAGAGGGCAACCATCTCCAGTTCCACCGCCGCCTGTCCTTCATAATCTATTTCGCCCCTTATGCCCAGCAGGGCTGATATGGCATCAAAAAGTCGTCCCATGCTTGAGGTAAGCGGTGAATTTATCTTTCTTTCTATCTGGCGCTTGATAACCTCCACCTCAACTTCAGTAACTTGCCCGATAGAAGCTAGTTGAGATTGCTTCGCTTCGCTCGCAATGACAGCGTTGAGGGCATTTTCCCCTAATAGAGTGAGAATATAGCCGATGGCGGTGCGGCGGGGTCTTTTTATAGCTGCGGCCCCTCCGGGCAAAGGCAGATATTCCAGATGTCCTGCTCTTTTATAATGACGGTAATCGGCTACAAGGAATTCCCCTCCCCAGATATTTCCATCAGCACCCATCCCCGTGCCATCGAAGGCCACGCCTATAACCGGGGACTCCAGCCCATTATCAGCCAGACAACTGGCGATATGGGCATGGTGGTGCTGCACAGGAATGAGCTTCATACCGGACTCGCCTAACTCCTGAGCATACTTCGTGGCCAGATAATCAGGGTGAAGGTCATGGGCAATGATTTCAGGTTCTATATGGAAAAGCCTTTTATACAGGGATATAGTGCTGTCAAAATGTTCCAAGGTTTCCATATTCTCCATATCACCGATATGCTGTGATAAGAAGGCATAATTATCTTTGGTCAGGCAGAAAGTATTTTTCTCTTCAGCGCCACAACCAAGCACCTGTTTGGCCCCAAATGATAGGCGGATGGGATAGGGAGCGTAGCTCCGCGCCCGCCTTATAAGCTGGCTTGTGCCCCGTTCCACTACGGCAACACTGTCGTCGTAGCGGGAGTAGATATCCCGATTATGGATTAGAAAATAATCGGCAATATCGAAAAGCCTCCTTAAGGCTTCATCATTGTCTCTGGCGATAGGCTCTTCGCTGAGATTACCGCTGGTCATTACTAAAGGCAGGCCTGTATCCCTGAGCAGTATGTGGTGAAGCGGTGTATATGGCAGCATAATCCCTAAGAATCGTAAATTTGGCGCTACCTCCCGAGACACAGATGAGTCCTCCCTCCACCTCACGAGCACGATGAGACTTTGCGGTGAGGTGAGCAATTCTTCCTCCTCTGGCGAGACATAGCAATGCCTCTTAGCTTCGTCTATATCTGTTACCATTATGGCAAACGGCTTGGAGGAGCGCTTCTTCCTCTGCCGCAGCGTTTTAACCGCGGTATCGTTCGTGGCATCGCAAGCCAGGAGAAAACCCCCCAAGCCTTTAATGGCAATGATTTTTCCCTCGTTGAGGAGCTGACTGGCAACGGCTATAGGATTCGACTCGGTTACTCGATTGCCCCGGTTATCAACTAGCTCGACCTGGGGACCGCATTTTGGGCAGGCGTTGGGCTGGGCATGGAAGCGGCGGTCCAGGGGATTATCATATTCCGCCTGGCACTGGGGGCACATCTGGAAGTAGCGCATGGTTGTTTTGGGGCGGTCATAGGGCATGTCCTCAATTATGGTAAAGCGTGGGCCACAATTGGTGCAGTTGGTAAAGGGATAGCGGTAGCGACGGTCTTCAGGATTTAGCAACTCGCCAAGGCAAGCCTGGCAAGTAGCGACATCCGGAGAGATAAGCTGATATTTCCCTTCCTGTGCCTGGCTCTGCCGAATTTCAAAGTTTTTGTAACCGCGGGGTGGGTGATACTCGATAGTTACGTTCTCGATGTGAGCCAGCGGTGGAGCTTCGGTCTTGAGTTCCCGCTCAAACTGCCCAACAGCTTCCGCTTCACCTTCTACCTCAATCTTGACATCTTCTGAAGTGTTGTAAACCCATCCCTTAAGGTTGTATTTAATAGCCAGTCCATAGACGAAAGGCCGGAAACCGACGCCTTGAACAATGCCCCGGACGCTAATAGAAGCTAATTTGAGGGACTGCCTTGCTGCTTTTGACATATAAGGCGATTCTTGGGAAACGCAATAGACGGCTTGAAACTTATACTAACACGCCCTCGATTTCGGCCATAATTTCTTCGTTAATGCAGTGCTCAAGGGCAATTGCCGCGCTGGGGCAAGCAGCAACACATACCCCACATCGCTTGCACCTGAAGTCATTAATAACTGCTAAAGCTCCATTCCCAGATTTCTCTAATTTGATGGCGTCATAGCTGCACAGGAAACCACAAACCCCACATCCGCTACATATCTCTTGATTGATTTCAATTTCTGGTATCTCAAGTTGAAGCTCTAGCACCACGCATGCCTTACAACTCTTACACGGGCCGCAGCATAGACATCTCCCAGCCTCTTCCAACACCTCTTCCATGGTAAATCCTTTCTCAAAAGGTTCGAAGTTCAACCTTTTGTCCGCCGGCAACCATATAAGCTCAGGTTGAGGCTTGTAATCTGTAGCCCTGGGAATAGCTGCTTCCTCATACTCCATCTCTCTCCCTTCCTTAAGGTCTTCGCCTCTGAGGTAGCGGTCTATAGACTCGGCAGCTATCATCCCTTCTCTCATTGCCTCTGAGGCATAGCCTATTCGCCTTACATCGCCTCCGATGAAAATCCCCTTTTTGCGATTGCTCATCAGAGTCAGTTGGTCGACGTCAATCCTGCCTCTTTCATCCAATAAATCCTCTTGCTGGAAGAATTTCCTCTCCGGAGCTTGCCCGATGGTAACGAGTAGTACGTCTCCCTCAAGATATATCACATCACTCCGGTCAAACTTGGGATTAAATCCAATATACCCCATTTCATCGTAGACCCATGTGCAGCGAGGGCACTTTATCTTTTTGAATTTCCCATCCTCGCCAATTATCTCTTCTACACCACGTGAATAGGTAATTTTGATTCCTTCTTCACTGGCGCCTTCGATTTCTTCAATATCAGCTGGAATTCCATCCTTGGAGGATTTGTCTTCACTCTCCAGGCATACAACGGCAACATCTCCACCAAGTCGTCGGGCAGTTCTTGCCACATCAAAAGCCACGTTACCACCTCCAATTACTATCACCCTTTTGCCCTCAAAGAGCCGAGGATGAATCTTCCTTTGGTTGAAGTCAGAGAGAAGGTCTAAACCAAACATGGCTCCTTCCAGGTCTGCTCCCGCCACGGGTTCTCTTTCAAAGCTAAGGGGTCTTGGAGAAGGGGTGCCTGTAGCAATAAATATGGCTTTGTAACCTTCATTTCTAAGTTCATCCAGCGTTTTCTCACCGTCTCCCATTCTGAACCCCAGTTTGACATCTATATGAGCAATCCTTACTAAACTATCCAAAGTAGCATCCATGATATTTTTAGGAAGGCGATATCGAGGAATTAGTCTCAGGGCACCCCCCAACTCCGAACTTCTCTCCACAACGGTGGTCCGGTAACCCTTCCTGCTCAGTGTATAAGCACACATCAGGCCTGCCGGCCCTCCTCCAATCACCGCCACTTTTTCCTTGGCGGGAGGAGTGTATGAAGGTTTTGTTTCCAAGTAGGGCAGATAATGCTCGGCGATAAATCGCAAAAGCAATTTTCTTCTCACCGCTCCGGTTTGGTCTTCATAATTACACTCTTTTTCGCAAAGCCCACAAATGTAGCTGCAGATTATTGGAAATAGGGGATTTTTGTCATAGATTTCATCACCTATCTTTAATATCTGGCTGGAGGCCTCCTTCTCATCCAGGGGAAGGCATGAAATCATGGCATGATTGCGTTGAATATCTATTTTAAGAGGACAGCGAACCTGGCAAGGAGGCAAATATACCTTGCCGCTGGCTTCATCAATTGCTTCCTCAACTCGCGAAGCAACTTTATCTATCTCTTTCGTCATACTTATCAAACCTCCTTTGAGTCATATGCATTGACCTCGATAGTCATCCTTTCCAGAACCAAACAGGTAGAGAGTAGGTATCATAGAGAATAAACAGCACAGTCCATGTTTTTGACGCTTTCGGGTAATTCCTTTCAATTTGAGGTTACCAGTTGTGTACATAACAACCGCCACATAATACCTCATATCCAAGTTATTAGCAAGCCAAAGCAGGCTATATTTTAGTCAGACCTTGCACATTTAGCTCTTTACCCGTAAAATGCTTAACGTTGCCCCCATCGTCTAGAGGCCTAGGACATCAGCCTTTCAAGCTGAAGACCAGGGGTTCGAATCCCCTTGGGGGCATTTCTTGCGTTAATCTATCTTCTAATCAAAGCCATACCAGGTGCTCACATTATCCAACGGTTCTCTTTCGGAGCGGAGCTGATTTACAGGGTCATCCCAGTCAGGGTAGCCAACAGCTATTCCCAGCACTATAAGCTTGGAATCTGGTATTCCCAACACCTTCCTCAACACATCAGGATACACGACAGCCTGTATTTGAGGAATAGTTCCTAGCCCATACTTGGTAGCCAGCAGCATGATGTTCTCAGCCACCAGGCCGCAATCAAATATAGGCCAAATATTTAACCCGTCGCCCTGTAGGCAGAAAGAGCGGTCAATATAGATATAGATGACGCAAGGAGCTTCAAACAGTCTCAAGCCTTGCAAGAGCCACCTCCTCCTCTTCTCCTTATCCTCCCTGCTTATTCCCTTTAGTTCGAGAACTTTCCTGCCCAAAACACGGCGACGAGTATCATAAGGTTCGGGAAATTCTCGAGGACGAGGAATGTCTGGATTGGGATCCTCTTCTGCCTTTTCAACGAAGGCTTGCCTTATTTCCTCCAGCTTTTTCCCAGTCACTATGGCGAATTCCCAAGACTGAGTATTCGCCCAAGAGGGAGCTCGCAAAGCTAGCTCCATTATCTCTTTCACAATTTCTTTGGGCACAGGGTCAGATTTAAAAGCTCGAATGCTCTTCCTCTGCTGGATAGCCTCAACAATTTCCATGCCTTAGCTTTCCTCCTTATCTTTTTCTTATCAACCAGGATTTACTATTTTAACCCACAATGCAGCAATTTTCACAGCTATCTGTTTTCAACACCAACAATATTTCCGCTAATCACCCTTTTCACTTCCTCCAGGCACCTTCACCAATAAGAGGCACAAAATAGCAACCACCTAAGTTTTCTATGTTGTTTCTTTTCCTCAGTTTAGTGACCCTGAGTAATTCTTGCTGCCATCGAGAGCCCACAGGGATTACCAATCGTCCATTCCAGGCTAGTTGCTTCAAAAGAACTTGAGGCACGGTGGGGGCACCAGCAGAAACTATAATAGCATCGTAAGGCGCTCCCTCTGACCAACCCAAAGTTTTGCCAGCTACGTGAACTTCGATGTTGGAATAACCAAGTTTATCCAGAACCTGCTTAGCCGATTCCGCCAATTCAGGTATACACTCTACGGTAACCACTTTTTGAGCTAACTCAGCTAATATCGCAGCCTCGTAGCCGCTTCCAGTACCCAGCTCCAGCACCTTTTCATCCCCCCTGAGCTCCAAAGCTTGGAGCATCAGAGCCACAATGAAGGGCTGGGAGATAGTTTGCCCAAAGCCAATGCCCAAGGGTCTATCGTCATAAGCTGCATGATATTGCTCTGGTGATACAAAGGCCTCACGGGGAACATGCTTCATAGCTTCAACTACACGCTTGTCGGCGATTTCGTGGTCAAGAGAATTAAGTAAACTCTGCCTAGCCCGCTCTAAATCCACCGCAGTTCACCAGCCGGGGATGCCAACGAAAGACAGGATTATGATGACCAGAATTATAGCTCCCGCAATGATGCCGATGCGTTTTACTTCAGGTATAACATATTGATAGCGGCTGGTTAAATCTTGAACTTTTGAGGACACTCGGGTGGGCGATTGTACCTCAGCAGGCAGCGGCCTTAGCTGTTGCGAACGCCCCTCCTGTGCCGCCTTCGCCACTCTAGCCCGATGTTTAGCTTTAGCACGTCGTGATTTTTTCGCCATTATCCTCTCCTTGGTGCAGGTTGCTTATAAACTCTTGTGCTGGAGATATATGCGTGACCTAAAAGTTGCTGGAGTTGATGGAGCTCAATGCCATTTTGCAATTTACGTCTGGCAAAGCTATGCCGCAAGGTCTGCGGTGTGACCTTGCCACCCAGACCTGCCTTGGAGGCATAACCCTTGATAATCTGCCAGAACCCCTGCCGAGTCAACCTCTTACCACGTCGGTTAAGAAATAGGGCTTCTTCTCTCTCGTCATATAATAAATCCAGTCTATCACTCCTGAGGAAATTTCCTAAAATCAGGCTTAAGCGATGGGCAAAAGGAACTTGTCTCTTAGAATTAATATGCACACAATCTTGCTTCAAATCAATATTTTTGACACTTAATGACACTAATTCGCTTATGCGTAAACCAGTGGCATAAAGTAATTCCAGCATCACCGCATCTCTTTTAGCTTCCGGAGACGATAGTTTTGTTGGCTCGGCAAGCAACTTTTGGTACTCAGACGGAGATAAGAATTTGAGTGAATGCTTGCTAACTTGAGGAGAAGGTAAATTTTGCGTCGGATTCTCCCTCATCCTCCCTGAAGCAACCATAAATTTGAAGAATGACTTGGCTGATGCGACCTTGCGAGCTGTTGTTGCCACAGAGTATCTCTTCTCCCTGAGCTTGAGTAAATAGCTCTTCAAAAGTTCATCATAGGACTTGATTAAGCCCTTTGCCTGCTCTGCAGTAATAAAGGCTGCCATTTGCGTCAAATCATTGCGGTAAGCAGCCACAGTATTCTGAGAATAGCCTTTCCCTTGTGTCAAATTTTGAAGGAAGGCATCGATATCCAGCTTCATCAGAGTCATTTTAACATAATGCAAGTCATTTTGCCTCTATACAAGCCACTTGCTACAATAAATCTGCCGTGAAATCAGAGCAATTAAGAGCTTTGCCAGCAAAGCCCGGAGTTTATTTGTTTAAGGACAAAGAGGGTAAGATTATTTATGTCGGCAAGGCTGCTAACCTGAATAGTCGGGTAAGGAGTTATTTTGGCGCTCCTTCTAGCCTGTCAGCCAAGGTCCAAAGATTAGTGGCAAAAATACATGATTTTGAGTTCGTAGTTACCAATTCCGAGCAAGAGGCGCTTATCTTAGAATGCAACATGATAAAGAAATATACCCCGCGGTACAATGTGCGCCTCAAAGATAACAAGACTTTTCCTTACCTCAAGATAAACGTTAACGAAGATTGGCCTGGTGTCTACATCACCCGCCGGGTTCAGAAAGACGGAGCTAGATACTTTGGACCTTTTGCCAGTGCTGGCTCGGTACGCAAAACTCTAAGGTTAATAAAGAAAATCTTCCCTTTTCGCAGTTGCAGCAAGCGCATCGAGGGTAAAGATAAGCGGTCTTGTCTCGATTATTATATCCGCCGCTGTCTCGGACCATGCATTGGAGCAGTGGAAAAACAGGAATACCACGACGTAATAAACCAGGTCATCCTATTTTTGCAGGGAAAGCAGGAACTTATTCTTCGTGAATTAAATGCCAGGATGAAAGCCGCAGCGCAGCAGCTTCAGTTTGAGAGAGCAGCTTTGCTGCGCGACCAAATAAAGGCCATAGAAAAAGTCATAGAGGGGCAGAGGATTGCTATAACATTACAGGGGGAAAAGGATATCATCGGTCTGGCACAAAATGAAAAACAGGCTTATGTCAAGCTTTTTTCTATTCGCAATAATAAACTTATTGGCCAGGACCATTTTATTATGGAAGGCATCAAGGGCGAATCTCCCGGGCAAATAATGACCAGTTTTGTAAAACAATACTATGCCTCGGCTTCATATATCCCACCGCTGATATTGCTTCAGCACCCGGTGGACGAGCCAGCAGTGCTTTCTGAATGGCTGGAACAGCAAAGAGGGAGCAGGGTGGAGCTTCAAGTGCCCCAGCGGGGGGCCAAAAAGAAGCTGGTGGATACAGCAGCTGAAAACGCTGCCCAGGGTTTAGAACTAGCCCAGGCTAAAGAGATTAAAGTAGAAGTTATAAGCTCCGGCCTACGAGAGCTAAAAAACAGACTACGCCTGCCCAAAATGCCCCGGAGAATAGAATGTTATGACGTCTCTAATATTCAGGGCGCTTTGGCCGTGGGCAGCATGGTTGTTCTGGAAAAAGGCCGGTCTAAACCGGCACATTATCGCCGCTTCCGCATCAAAACTGTGGCTGGCGCTGACGATTATGCCATGATTCAAGAGACATTGAGGCGCAGGTTTAAACGGGGCCTGACAGGCGAAGGTGCCTGGGCAATCATTCCCGACCTTGTCCTCATTGATGGCGGCAAGGGACAACTTAATGCCGCTCTGGAGCTGAGGCGAGAATTAGGGCTAGACTCTATCCCCATGGCCAGCCTGGCTAAAGAAAACGAGGAGGTATTTATACCCGGCGACCCCCAGCCAGTTTATATAGCTAAAGATTCTCCAGCCCTCCATATACTACAAAGAGCCAGGGATGAAGCCCATCGCTTCGCTATAAGTTACCACCGGAAGCTGCGCCGCAAAGAAGGCATTACTTCTGCTCTGGATAACATCCCCGGCATCGGGCCAAGGCGAAAGAAGGCCTTGCTAAAAAAGTTTGGCTCAATTGAATCTATCAAGGAGGCTTCGTCGGAGGAGCTCAGCCAGACAGAAGGCATCACTCTGACCCTGGCACAAAAAGTTAAAGAAGAACTCGTCAAACAATGACAAATTACAAAGCTCAAATGTCAAATCAAGCTCAAAACCCAAAGGATGAAAAGAGGTAATTTTGGCATTTAGACATTTGGATTTCATTTGTCATTTGGATTTTGTCATTTGGAATTTAGGATTTGGAGCGGAGCGACTGTAGAAAATTCCCCAATGTTATAGCATTCTTAACCGCAAATGCCTCAGCATCGTTATTAAAATAGATATAGCTGGCTTTAACGTTTTGCCCCAGCCGAGCAATTCTTTGTGCCCATTGGGAAAGCTCTTCGCCAGAGTAACAACTGGAATACAGACCCTCGCTGCCATGGAAACGGACATAGGCAAAATCACTGGTAGCGACAAGGGGGCAGCTAAAGCCAGGCATGTCAAAAACGCACAACCCGACATTATGTCCCCGTAAAATATCGAATACACCGTCATCAATCCAGGATTCGTGGCGAAATTCAACTACATGCTGATATTTTGGCGGCAACGAAGATAAGAAATCCTGTAATAGCTCGTCGTTCCGCTTCATGTTAGGAGGTAGTTGATATAACAAAGGACCCAATTTTTCTCTCAAAAAAACAGCCCGAGATAGAAAGTTCTCCACCGCCGAACCTAAATTCTTTAACCTTTTTATGTGCGTGATGAATCGACTCACCTTAACAGCAAAAATGAAGTTGTCGGGTGTGGATTCCCGCCAGGCGGTGAAAGCCTTCTCCGAAGGCAGCTTATAAAAACTGTTATTGAG
>Ga0315553_10002275_pt1 | contig 15467 bp, 13 predicted proteins | sample SalMarSW160140MG_FD_203099 | JGI IMG/M metagenome (GOLD analysis project Ga0315553, IMG submission 203099) | Salt marsh sediment microbial communities from the Plum Island Ecosystem LTER, Massachusetts, United States - Salt Marsh Sediment SW1601-40 ... | reverse complement strand
ATTCGTTCGCCTTCTCCATGTCGTCTTCGCTGATGGTATTGGCGTCGACCTTGTCCTGCACGGCCTCTTCGCTCGCCGCGAGCTGCTGGGTGCACTGGTCGTCACCCTCCGGCTGGGCTTCGTCGACGGCGTAGGCGGATCCCCCCAACAGGCAGGCCAAGGCTGCGCCGATCACGACACGTCTCAGCATCGTTATGTCTCCTTGGGCAATCGGTAATCGGGTTGAACTAAGGCGGGTAACGTCACTTCGGACTATGGCCCTTCGTTGAGAGCACTCCGGTCGAATTAGGGCAAATCTGTGACACCCTTACTGACGCGCCCGCCCGCACGGTCACGCTCGCTTGTTCCGAGGCCGCGCCGCCTCGAGCAGGCGTGCCGCCGTCGGCACCAGCTCGTCGAAGTGATCGATGACCGCGCTGGCGTCGAGACCGTCGACCTCGTAGGCGGCATAACCGAAGCGCACCAGGACCGCAGGCACGCCGGCGCCCTTGGCCGCGAGCAGGTCCATCATGCTGTCGCCGATCATCACGGCGCAGTCCTGATCGCCGCCGGCGGCGTCGATCACCTGGGTAAGGTGGCCGGGATCCGGCTTTGACACGGCGTAGGTGTCGCGTCCGGCGATCGCCTGAAAGTAGGACTTGAGGTCAAGCTCGGCCAACAGCTTCTCCGCCAAATGGGCGCGTTTGTTGGTGCAGACGGCGAGCCGCGCCCCGGCTTTCGCAAGGCTGTCCAGGGCGGCAACCGCCCCCGGGAAGGGCCGGCTCTCCGCGGCGATGTTGGCCTCGTAATGGACTAGGAACTCCGCCAGCATGCGGTCGATGTCGTCCGTCACGCCGGCCCGGCGCAGGGCCTCCTCGATCATGACCCTGGCGCCGTATCCGACCGCGTGGCGGATCGTCTCGAGGCTCACGGTCTTGTGGCCGCGGCGGAGAAGCACGTCGTTCAGAGCGTTGGTGAGGTCGGGTGCTGTGTCGACCAGGGTGCCGTCGAGATCGAACACGATCGTCGCGCCAGTCATACCGAGTTCCTGCACTCTCCTGCTCCTGGGCAAGGCTTGGACGTTGACCCCTCGCGGGATGCCCGGCATATCTCATTCCCGGCGGATCAGGCTAGGCCCATCAGCATGGTAAAGGCGTCGTCGCGCAACGGGCGTCGAGGCGAAAGGGAGAGCGGTGGCGGATCGTGACGACCTAAAGCAAGCCGCGGCCTTGCGCGCGCTCGACCTCATCTTCGACGGCATGTGGCTCGGCCTCGGCACCGGATCGACGGCGGAGCGGTTCGTCGATGCGCTCGCCGAGAAGGTGGCCGCGGGTCTCCAAATCCTTTGCGTCCCTACGTCCGAAGCCACGCGGGAGCGCGCCGAAACCCTCGGTATTCCGCTGACCACGCTCGACGAGACCCCGCATCTGCACCTGACCATCGACGGCGCCGACGAGATCGATGATCAGCTCCGCCTGATCAAGGGCGGGGGAGGGGCGCTGCTTCGCGAGAAGATCGTGGCCACCGCCTCGGACCAGATGGTGGTCATCGCCGACGACTCGAAGCTCGTGCCCATGCTTGGCAAGTTCCCGCTACCCGTCGAGGTGGTGCAGTTCGGTCTTGCCGCCACGCGCCGCCTGGTCGAGGCCATGGCCGACCAGGCGGGCTGCGACGGCGAGATCAGGCTGCGCCGAACCGCGACCGGCGAGCCGTTCGTCACCGACCAAGGCAATCACATCCTCGATTGCCATTTCGGCCGCATTCCCGAGCCCGAGGTGCTGAGTTTTGCCCTGAAACGCGTCCCCGGCGTGGTCGAGCATGGCCTCTTCCTCGGCGTTGCCGATTTGGCCATCGTCGCCGGCGAGGACGGCGTCCAGGTTCTCCCGGTGCGGTGAGGGCATGGCAGTGAGCAGCTTCGACTATGATTTGTTCGTGATCGGCGCTGGTTCCGGCGGCGTCCGTGCCGGGCGGCTCGCCGCCGAGCTCGGCGCCAAGGTCGCCATCGCCGAGGAATATCGCGTCGGGGGCACCTGCGTGATCCGCGGCTGTGTGCCGAAGAAGCTCTTGGTCTATGGCAGCCGTTATGCTGCCTCTCTTGCCGATGCGCCCGCCTTCGGCTGGAGCTATGAGGCCTTGCGTTTCGATTGGCCGACCCTAATCGGCAATGTGCATCGCGAGGTCGACCGGTTGAACGGCGCCTACATGCGGACCCTGGAGAAGGCCGGCGTCGATGTCATCCTCGCCCGCGCCACGCTCGAAGACCGGCATGCGGTGCGGATCGCCGGCCGTGACACGCCAGTGCGGGCCAAGACGATCCTGATCGCCACCGGCGGCCATCCGGCGATCCCCGAGCTCCCGGGCGCGGAGCACCTCATCACCTCCAATGAGTGCTTCAAGCTCGAACGCTTGCCGGAGAGCATAGCCATCGTCGGCGCCGGCTATATCGGCATCGAGTTCGCCTCCATTTTCGCCGGGCTTGGCGTCAAGGTGAGCGTGATCTATCGCGGCGAGCAGATCTTGCGCGATTTCGACGGCGACCTCCGCGACGGCCTCGCCGAAGCCATGCGCCGGCACGGCGTCGACATCCGCGTCAACACGGAGCTTGAGCGCATCGACAAGGAGGGCAATGGCTTTCGCGTCCATTTCAAACGTGGCGACAGCCTATACGCCGGGCTGGTGATGGCGGCCATTGGCCGGTTGCCTAACACCGCGGGGCTGGGTCTCCAGCACGCTGGCATCGCGCTCGGCTGGAACGGGCACGTCGTTGTCGATGACTACTCCCGCTCCTCGGTCGAGAACATCTATGCTGTTGGCGACGTCACCGACCGGGTCAACCTGACCCCCGTCGCCATTCATGAGGCGACCGCCTTCAGCGAAACGGTGTTCAACGACAAGCCGACCCCTGTCGATCACACCACGATCCCGACCGCGGTGTTCTCAGACCCCGAGATCGGCACGGTGGGGCTGTCGGAGGAAGAGGCGCGGGAAATGGGCCACGCGGTCGACATCTACAAGGCGAGCTTCCGGCCGATGAAATACACGCTGCCCGGCCGCGAGGAGAAGATGCTGATGAAGCTTGTCGTTGACATGGACTCCGACCGGGTGCTCGGCGTTCACATCCTCGGGCCCGACGCGGCGGAGATGGTGCAGGTCGCGGCGATCGCCTTGCGGCTCGGCGTCACCAAGGCCCAGTTCGATGCCACCATGCCGCTGCATCCAAGCGTCGCCGAGGAGCTTGTCACGATGCGTCACAAATGGGAGCCGCCGGTGCCGGTGGCTGGATCCGATGCGGCGGCTTGAGGACAAGATCGCGCTCGTCACCGGTGGTGGCGCCGGCATCGGCCGCGCCATCGCCGAGACCTTCGCGCGCGAGGGCGCCCATGTGGTCGTGGTCGACCGCGATGGCGACGCGGCGCGCGAGACCGTCGACACCATCATCAAGAGCAACGGCTCGGCGCAAGCCGAGGCCGTCGACGTCACCGACACGGATCAGGTCAAGGGCTTGATGCAGCGCCTCGGCGAGAAATTCGGCCGCATCGACGTGCTCGTCAACAATGCCGGCGTCGGCGAGCGATCAGACTTCCGTCACCTCGACGACGCGGCCTGGGACAAGGTGTGGAGCGTCAATGTCGATGGCACCGTGCGCTGCGCGCGCGAGGCCTTTGCGCTGCTCAAGGCCTCTGGTAACGCTTCGATCGTCAACCTGTCCTCGGTGATGGCGACCAAGCACACGCGGCAGATGTCGGTCTATTCGGCGACCAAGGGCGCGGTGTCGGCGCTGTCGCGAAGTCTTGCCGTTGAGTACGCGCCTTACGGCATCCGCGTGAACGCGCTCTGCCCCGGTTACGTCGAGACGGCCCTGATCGGGCGCTACATGGCCAATCCGATGATTGCCAAGGCGCTGCTCACCCAGACGCCGCTTCGGCGCTTCGGCACGCCGCAGGACATCGCCAACGCGGCGCTATTCCTCGCTTCCGACGAGGCCGCCTACATCACCGGCGCCGACCTCCATGTCGATGGCGGCATGGCGACGACACTTTGAGCCGAAACCTCAGGCGCCAACCTTGGCTGAAGCCGGCAGGGTCATGGTCTCCTCGACGATGCCGTCGACGACGGCCACCAGGGCCGCTTCGTCGCTGCCGCCGAGCGCCTTGACCGTCTCGTAGCGCGCGAGTTGCCGGTCGGCGCTCGTGCCGCGCTCCAGGATCTTGCGCGCATCGGCCACCTCGGCGACACAGCCGAAATAGGCGGCATCCTCGGCGAGAAGGTCGAACAGTTCCTCGAGCAGGGTGGCGAAGGGGACCAGGGCGCCCTTGCCGAAATCGACGAGGCCCTGCTCGGTGCCATAGCGCTGCGCGCGCCAGCGATTCTCGCGCACGAGGAAGGGCGGGTAGTACCGCCAGCGCTGGTTCTGCCGGCGCAAGCGGTACAGCATGCGGCAGATGCAGCGGAACAGCGCGGCGATGGTGATGCCGTCGGCGAGCAAGGGGCAGACATCGGTGACGCGCATCTCGATGGTGGGAAACCGTGCCGAGAGGCGCAGGTCCCACCAGATCTTGGTGGCGTCCTCGATCAGCCCGGCATTGACCAGAAGCTCGACGGTGCGGGCATATTCGCTATAGCTGCCGAATTGGTAGGGGAGGCCGGTGCGCGGCAGCTCGTCGAACACCGACAGGCGATAGGATTTGAGCCCGGTCTGGTAGCCTTGCCAAAACGGCGAAGAGGTCGAGAGCGCAAGGAGATGCGGCAGGAAGTACGCCGCCTGCCCGAGCAGATCGTTCCTGAGATCATCGTCCTCGATGCCGACATGGACGTGCATGCCGCAAATCACGAGGCGCCGTGCCACCTGTTGCAGGTCCTTGGCGAGGACGTTGTAGCGTTCCTTGTCGGTATGGTGTTGCGTCGACCATTTGGCGAAGGGATGCGTCGACGAGGCGATCAGCGCGAGCCCGAATTCCTCGGCGATGGCGCCGACGGTCTTGCGCAAGTTGATGAGCTCGTCGCGCGCTTCCTGGACCGAATGACACACCGTGGTGCCAACCTCGATCTGCGAGCGCAGGAATTCGGGGCTCACTTGCCCCTTCAGGGCTTCCTCGCATTTGGCGAGCAATGCCGGCGGCGGCTCGGGCTCGAGATCCCGGCTTTCCTTGTTGACGAGGAGGTATTCCTCCTCAATGCCGAGCGAGAAGCTTGGTTCGCGGATGGCCATGGCGCAATGGTGTCACAATCGCTTGCCCGCATGTAGCGCGGTTCGGGGATGCTGGCTAGATGAGCCGGGAAAGGATTAGACCGACGAGGTAGGCCATCGCGGCCGCTGATATGCCGATGGCGAAGGTCTCGAGCCCGGCGCGCCACCAAGGCGCTGGCGACCAGCGGCTGCGCATCGAGCCGATCGAAAAGAAGGTGAGGCCGGTCATCACGGTCGAAGCTTCGACCGTGGCGGGAAGGCCGAGAACAAAGGGCACGAGCGGGATCGAGCCGCAGGCGAGGAAAGCGAGGAAAGTGCTTAACGCCGCCCGAGCTGGAGAACGCGAGATTGGCGGCAGGCCGTGCTCCTCGGTCATCATGGTTTCGATCCAGCGCTCGCGTTTATCTGTGATCACATTGACGGCGCTTTCCAGCGCTTCGCCCTCGAAGCCCTTGGCGCGAAAGATCTGGCGGATCTCCTCGCGCTCGCCATCGGGCGCGAATTCAACGTGGCGCTCCTCCATGCGGCGCACGACCTCGTATTCCTCGATCTCAGCCTTGGTCCCGGAGAAATTGGCGGCGGCCATGGAGAAGCCGTCGGCGAAGAGGTTGGCGGCGCCCAAGATGAGCAGGGCCTTCGTCGACAAATCCGCTCCCACGACGCCCGCGACCACGGCGAAGGTGGTCACGGTGCCGTCGATGCCGCCATAGACCCAATCGCGGATGTAACTGACGCGCGGCCCCGCCGCGAGACGCTTGGCGATCTCGCGCGGGTGATGGCCGTGTTCGAGATGTCGCGGGTCCACGTTCCGCTCCGTGTGCTGGCGGCCTATGTGACATGGCAGGGGAGGAGGGGCAATGGTCCGTCCGCCCACTGCCAACTAGCGGCACCGGTGGTAGTCTCGGCTGGCCAGCGGGAGGAACGGGCCATGCTCTATCTGATCGTCAAAGCTGTCGTTTCGGGTGTTCTCGTCACCCTGGCTTCCGAGGTCGCGCGGCGAAGCCCCGCCTGGGGCGCATTGATCGTGTCGCTGCCGTTGATCTCCATTCTCGCGATGATCTGGCTGTGGCGCGATACCGGCGACAGCGAGCGTGTCGCTGCCTTGGCCCAAGGCACGTTCTGGCTCATCCTGCCGACCTTGCCGCTATTTTTGTTGATGCCGGCGCTGTTGCGCCATGGCGTGGGATTTTGGATCGCGCTCGGAGCCGGTTGCACGGTAACCGTTGTGCTCTACGGTCTGATCGCCTGGCTCGCGCCGAAATTGGGTTTCAGCCTGTGAGCATGGCCTGCTAGCCAGGCCAACGCGAACCGCTTATATAGCGACCTCTGTAAACAGGAGAGCGTGAATGGCCCCGCGATGGAGCCCAGACAGTTGGCGCGCCAAGCCGATCGAGCAGGCTCCGGTCTACCCGGATGCCGCCGCGGTCGCCGAGGTCGAAGCCCAGCTCGCCACCTTCCCGCCGCTGGTTTTCGCCGGCGAGGCCCGGGAATTGAAGGCGAAGCTTGCCCGGGTGGCTGCGGGCGAGGCCTTCCTGCTACAGGGCGGCGACTGCGCCGAGAGCTTCGCCGAGCACCGCGCCGACGCCATCCGCGACTTCTTCCGCGTGCTGCTGCAAATGGCGGTGGTGCTGACTTATGCCGGCGGCTCGCCGGTGGTGAAGCTCGGCCGCATTGCTGGTCAGTTCGCCAAACCGCGCTCGGCACCGAGCGAGGTTCAGGACGGCAAGGAGCTGCCGAGCTACCGCGGCGACATCATCAACGGCATCGATTTCACCGAAGCCGCGCGCACCCCGGATCCGCAGCGCATGTCGATGGCCTATCGGCAGGCGGCCGCCACGCTCAATCTGCTCCGGGCCTTCGCCCAAGGCGGCTATGCCAATCTCGACCACGTGCATCAGTGGAACCTCGGCTTCGTCAAAGACAGCCCGGCCGGGCACCGCTATCAGGAACTGGCAAGTCATATCGCCGAGAGCTTGCGCTTCATGCGCGCCTGCGGGCTGACGCCGGAGCGGACGCCAGAGCTGCGCACCACGAGCCTCTACACCAGCCACGAGGCATTGCTGCTCGGCTATGAGCAGGCGTTGACCCGTGTTGATTCGACCTCAGGCGACTGGTACGCGACCTCCGGGCACTTCCTCTGGGTCGGCGACCGGACCCGCACCCTCGATCAGGCCCATATCGAATATCTGCGCGGCATCAAGAATCCGGTCGGCGTGAAATGCGGTCCGACCTGCAACGCCGATGAGTTGCTGCGCCTGATCGATGTGCTCAATCCAGCAAACGAGCCCGGCCGGCTGACGCTGATCTGCCGCTTCGGCGCCGACAAGGTGGCGAAGCACCTACCGCCATTGATTCGTGCGGTGGAGCGCGAGGGCAAGGTCGTGGTCTGGGCTTGCGACCCGATGCACGGCAACACCATCAAGGCTGCGGGCGGCTACAAGACGCGTCCCTTCGATCTGATCATGCGCGAGGTGGCGAGTTTCTTCGACATCCATCGCGGCGAGGGCACCCATGCGGGTGGCATTCATGTCGAGATGACCGGGCAGAACGTCACCGAATGCGTCGGCGGGGCCAAGGCGGTCACGGAAACTGATCTCTCCGACCGCTATCACACCCATTGCGATCCGAGGCTGAATGCCGACCAGTCGCTCGAGCTTGCCTTCATCATCGCCGAGAGGCTGAAGCGCGAGCGCGAGGAACGGCCTCAACCCGAGATTTCGATCGCCGCCGGTGAATAGCCGTCGGCGTCAGAGGCACTGAAAGAGGCGGCGGGCCGTTCGCCGGCACCTTGGCAGGCCAAGTTCCGGTGATGGGTAAAGAGATCACAGACAGCTTCAAGCTGGCGCTCGCGCAGTTGAACCCGATCGTCGGCGACATCGAGGGCAATCTGCGCAAAGCGCGTGCCGCGCGCGCCACTGCCGCGGCGCAACATGCCGACCTTATCGTCTTCACCGAGCTCTATCTCACGGGCTATCCGCTCGAGGATCTGGTCCTGAAGCCTGCACTGCAAAAGGCCGCGCGCGAGGCGTGCGACGCCTTCGCCGCGGACACGAGCGACGGCGGCCCCGCGGTCCTGATCGGTCTGCCCTGGGCCGAGGGACCTTTGGTCTACAACGCTATGGCGCTGCTGGATCAGGGCCGGATCGCTTCGGTACGCTTCAAATACAATCTCCCCAATTACGGTGTGTTCGACGAGAAGCGGGTATTTGCCGCCGGCGAGCTGCCGCAGCCTGTCGAGGTCCGGGGACTATCGCTCGGCGTTCCGGTTTGCGAGGACATCTGGAGCGAAGAGGCTTGCCGCACGCTGGCGGAGGCTGGGGCCAAGCTCCTGATCGTGCCGAACGGGTCGCCTTATTGGTCCGGCAAGCTCCCCGAGCGGCTCGAAGTGGCGCGGGCGCGCGTGGCGGAGACGGGTCTCCCCTTGGCCTATGTCAACCAGGTTGGCGGTCAGGACGAGCTCGTCTTCGACGGCGCTTCTTTCGTGCTCAACGCCGACGGGAGGCTCGCCGTGCAGATGCCAGATTGGGAAGAAGCCGTGGCCGTCACCGATTGGCGTCACGACGATGAAGGCTGGCGCTGCCTGTTGAAGCCACTCGATGAGATCGAGCAGGGGGACGCCGCGAACTACCTCGCTTGCGTTACCGGCTTGCGCGACTATGTCGATAAGAACGGCTTTCCCGGCGTGGTGCTCGGGCTTTCGGGCGGCATCGATTCCGCGCTGTGCGCGGCGATGGCCGTCGATGCGCTCGGACCGAGGCGCGTTCACGGCATCATGCTGCCTTACGCCTTCACCAGCAACGAGAGCCTGAACGATGCGGCCGCGACCGCCGAGGCGCTCGGCATCTGCTACGACATCATGCCGATCTACCCGGCGGTCGAGGGCCTCACCGAGAGCCTCGCCGCGGTGGTCGACGGCAACGGCGCGGCCGACATCACCGAGGAGAACTTGCAGTCCCGCGCCCGCGGCACGCTGCTCATGGGCCTCTCCAACAAATTTGGAGCCATGGTCGTCACCACCGGCAACAAATCCGAAGTTTCGGTCGGCTATGCCACGCTCTATGGCGACATGAATGGCGGCTTTAATCCGATCAAGGATCTGTACAAGACAGACGTCTATGCGCTGGCGCGCTACCGCAATTCCGAGCGGCCGAAGGGGTGCCTTGGCCCTGAGGGCGGCGTCATTCCCGACAACATCATCAGCAAGGCGCCGACCGCGGAGCTCAAGCCGAACCAGCGGGACCAGGACACGCTGCCGCCTTACGACGTGCTTGACGACGTGCTCAACTGCCTGGTCGAGCTTGAGATGCCGGTGGCGGAGATCGTCGCGCGGGGGCATGCGCCCGAGACGGTGAAGAAGATCGAGCGTATGCTTTATCTCGCTGAATATAAGCGGCGGCAGGCGGCGCCCGGCGTCAAGATCACCGCCAAGAATTTCGGCCGCGACCGGCGCTATCCCATCACCAACAAATTCCGCGAGAAGCTCGCGACATGAGCGTCGTCGTCCGCTTCGCGCCAAGTCCGACCGGCAGGATTCACGTCGGCAATATCCGCACGGCGCTGATCAACTGGATGTTCGCGCAGCAGAACAATGGCCGGTTCCTGCTCCGCCTCGACAACACCGATCTTGCTCGCTCGACCGAGGAATTCGCGCAAGGGATTCGCGAGGACCTGACGTGGCTTGGCCTTCGCTGGGACGAGGAGGTGAGGCAGTCGGAGCGGTTCCCGCTCTATGACGCCGCGGTCGAGAAACTGAAGGCGAGCGGCCGGCTCTATCCGGCCTATGAGTCTCAGGACGAGCTCGAGCTCAAGCGCAAGCGGCAGCTCGCGCGCAGGCGCCCTCCGGTCTATGACCGCGCCGCCCTGAAATTGACCGAGGCTGATCGCGCCAAGCTCGAGGCGGCGGGCCATGAGCCCCATTGGCGCTTCAAGCTTGAGACGCGCGATGTGGTCTGGGACGACCTCGTGCGCGGCGAGCAGCCTGTCGATGCCGCCTCGCTGTCGGATCCCGTCCTCGTCCGCGCCGATGGCAGCTACCTCTATACGCTACCGTCCGTGGTCGACGACATCGACCTCGGCGTCACCCATGTCATTCGCGGCGAGGATCATGTCGCCAATACCGCGCCACAGATCCAATTGTTCGGGGCGCTTGGCGCGGCGCCGCCGGCCTTCGGGCACCACAGTCTGCTTGTCGGTTCCGGCGGTCAGGCACTCTCCAAGCGCGACCGCTCGCTTGCCATCGAGGGGCTGCGCGAGGACGGGCTTGAGCCGCTCGCGGTGGCAAGCTACGCCGCGACGATCGGCACGTCTGATCCGGTCGTGCCGCATCTTAGTCTCGACGAGCTGGTGCAGGGCTTTGCCTTCAGCAAGCTGTCCCGCGCACCGGCGCGGTTCGATGTCGAGGAGTTGCGCGGGCTCAACGCCAAATTGCTGCACGCGCTCCCCTACGAGGCAGTGGCGCCGCGGCTCGCCGAGATGGAGGTGGGGGGCGGCGAGGCGCTGTGGCTCGCGGTGCGCGCCAATCTCGCCGTGCTCGCCGACGTCAAGGACTGGTGGCGCGTCGTTGCAGGACCGATCGAGCCGGTGATCGTCGATGCGCCCTTGTGTGCCCAAGCCGCCTTGTTGCTGCCGCCCGAACCTTGGGACGAGGCCACCTGGGGCGACTGGAGCGCCGCGGTAAAGCAGGCGATGGGGACCAAGGGCAAGGCGCTGTTTCAGCCGCTTCGGCTTGCGCTGACGGGACGCGAGCACGGGCCGGAGCTCAAACTGCTATTGCCTCTAATTGGGCGCGAGCGTGCCTTGGCGCGCCTCAAGGGCAATAACGCCTAGCAGCGATGTTATTGGGCCGGTGCCGGCTGGCTCTTCGCCATGCTCGATTGCTGCGCCGGCGGGGCGGCGTCCGCAGGCGCTGCAGCTTCCGCCTCGGTTGCGGGCTGGGGCTGGGCGGCGCCGGTATTGGGGATAGCGCCGGTGACATTGATGTCGAGCTGCTGCGGGGCTTGCGCCGCCGCCGGCTGAGGCGCCGGCGCGGCGGCTGCGGTGGCCTTCTTCTTCGTTCCCGCCGCTGGCGTCGCTTCCGCCTTCTGGTTGGCCGCCTCGATCTCGGTCGGGTTGTATTCGCTTTCCTTGCAGGAACAGCCTTTCACATATGTCGTCTTGAATTTGAAGGCGTTCGGCAGCTCCTGATAGGGCACGCCGTTCAGTGAGATGGCCTGCTCCATGTCCTGGCCGGGATTACGGTAGACATAAAGCTCGGCGGGCGCGGCGCAGCTTGCCTGGCATTGCGCGGCATCCTGGGCCAAGCGGCCGGCGTAGGTCTGATAGGTGATCGGGAAGTAGAACCCGTCGCAGGTCCTGACGCAGACGGCGCGGTAGCGGCCGTTCGGGTCGATGCTACGATAAACCGGCTGGTTGGAATATTGCTGGTCAGGCTCCTGGACCCGCTCGCGTCCGAACCAGCCGAACAGTCCGCCGCCGCCGCTATCGCGGCGCACCGGCTGCTGGTATTGGCCCCCGCAGCCGTTGCGGGCAAGCGCGTCCATGAGCTCGGCTTGCCGCCGGCGATTGCCGCCACCACCGGCGATCGCCGCGCGCTGCTCTTGCAGCTGGTCGACCTGGCGGCGCGCGTCCTCGACGCGATTATTCATTTGCAGGCACTTCGGGGTGCGGACGAGGCCGCGCCCGAAAATCAGAAAGCCTCTCTCGAAGCAGCCGGCGTCATCCATGGCCGCCTTGGTGCCCCGATACACGCGGGTCGCGTCCTGGATCTGGCGGTCGATGGCGGGAAGCTGGCCGCCGCCGCCGCCGCGGGCGCTGGCCAGCTCCTGTTGGAGCTGCATGCAGCGCGCCTGCTGATCGTCCTGCGCAAACGCAAATCCGGCGCCGGCGAGCGCCGTGCCGAACATCGCGAGCAGCGCGAGGCGCGCCGGACCGCCGACACGTTGCGCCAGGGAGGCGAGCCAAAGCTCGTGAGGCATTTTCACGTCAATGTCCGACAGTTAGGATCCCAACAGGCCATGCGGGCCCCCGGCCATGAGCCTAAGGTATTGGGCCCAAGGTTAGGGGTCAATGAGGCATCAATAAGATGCTTCCTATTGACGTTGTTAGCCTTTGCGGCCATAACGCCGGGCATCATGGTGCAAGAACAACCCATCCTTATCATTTTCTCGGGCATTATTATTGGCTAGCTAACAGCTGGCCGGGTCGTTCTTCCTTTTCTCATTTTCTTCCGCACAAGAACCGAACGCCGGCCAGCCGCAAGGCGAAGAGGCATCCGTGGCGCTCAGGCTCCACAATACGCTCACCCGCGAGAAGGAGCTGTTTCAGCCCCTCGATAAGGGCAATGTCCGCATGTATGTGTGCGGGCCGACGGTCTACGACTACGCCCATATCGGCAATGCCCGGCCCGTCATCGTCTTCGACGTGCTGTTCCGGCTGTTGCGCCACATTTTCGGGCCCGAGCACGTCACCTATGTCCGCAACATCACCGACGTCGACGATAAGATCAATGCGCGGGCAGCGCAAGACTATCCCGACCTGCCGCTGAACGAGGCGATCAGGCGCGTCACCGAGAAGACCGAGCAGCAGTTCCACGACGACGTCGCGGCACTTGGCTGCCTCTCGCCGACCGTCGAGCCGCGGGCGACCGAGCATATCGACGCCATGAAGGCGATGATCGAGGCGCTGATCAAGAACGGCTGCGCCTATGTCGCCGAGGATCACGTCCTGTTCCATGTCGCGGCGATGCCCGACTACGGCAAGCTGTCCCGGCGGTCCCTCGACGAGATGATCGCCGGCGCCCGCGTCGAGGTCGCGCCGTACAAGCGCGACGCAATGGACTTCGTGCTGTGGAAGCCGTCGAAGCCGGGCGAGCCGTCATGGCCGTCGCCAGCGGGCATCGAGACGACGGGGCGTCCCGGCTGGCACATCGAGTGCTCGGCGATGTCCGCGGCCCATCTCGGCGACGTGTTCGACATCCATGGCGGCGGCATCGATCTCGTGTTTCCGCATCACGAGAACGAGATCGCGCAGTCGCGCTGCGCCCACGGCACCAAGGTGATGGCCAATTACTGGCTGCATAACGGCTTCCTGCAGGTCGAGGGCGAGAAGATGGCGAAGAGTCTCGGCAACTTCGTCACCATCCATGAGTTGCTGACCGGCTGGCAAGGCTACGCCTGGCCCGGCGAAGCGCTTCGCTTCAACATGCTCCGCACCCATTACCGCCAGCCCCTCGACTGGACGCTCGTCGGTCTCGATGAGGCGCATAAGACACTGTGGGAGTGGTATGGCGATCTGGAAGGGAAGGGCGCTGTGAGCCCCGGTGTCCCCGGGCACGTGCTTGACGCGCTCTCCGACGATCTCAACACGCCGAAGGCCATCGCTGAGATGCACAAACTGCACAGCGCCGGTAAATGGCCCGAGCTTCGTTCGGCCCTCGGGTTTCTCGGCTTCTCCAGCGACCGGGCCAAGATCGCGCGGCTGCGCCGTGTCGATGCGGAAGCTGCCGAGGTTGCTGATTCAGCGCGTGTGGCGGGTTTGGTCGAGGCGCGCAACGCCGCGCGCAAGGCAAAGAACTTCAAGGAGGCTGATCGCATCCGCGATGAGCTCGCCGCGATGGGCATCGAGCTGAAGGACGCCAAGGACCCTAAGACCGGCGAACTGGTCACCACCTGGGAGGCAGCCCGATGAAATCGTTCCTCGAAAATTTGCCGTTCAAGGGCTCGCGCCGCATCTATATCGCGATCAAGCTTGCCGTGATTCTGCTCGCGCTTTTGCTCGCGCTGCATTTTGTGTTTGGAGTGGTGTAGAGACCTGTCATGACCCGCGAACGCCTCTATCTTTATGACACCACGCTCCGCGACGGTGCGCAGACGCAAGGCGTCGACTTCTCGCTCGAGGACAAGGCACTGATCGCCGAGCAGCTCGATCGGCTCGGGCTCGACTATGTCGAGGCAGGTTATCCCGGCGCCAATCCGACCGATACCAAGCTGTTCGCCGAGGAGCGGCCGATGCGATCGGCGACGATCACCGCCTTCGGCATGACCAAGCGGCCGGGACGCTCGATCGCCAATGATCCCGGCTTCCAGGCGGTGCTTGCGGCCAAGGCCGGGGCCATCTGCCTTGTGGCCAAGACCTGGGATTTCCATGTCGACGTCGCGCTTGGCATCACGCTCGATGAGAACCTGCAAGGCATCAAGGAGTCCGTCGCCGCGGTGGTGACGAGCGGGCGCGAGGCGCTGCTCGATTGCGAGCACTTCTTCGACGGCTACAAAGCCAATCCTGCTTATGCCGTCGACTGCGCCAAGGCCGCGCACGAGGCCGGCGCGCGCTGGGTCGTGCTCTGCGACACCAATGGCGGCACGCTGCCTGAGGAGGTCGAGGCCATCGTCGCCGACGTGGTCAAGCACGTTCCGGGCGACCATCTCGGTATCCACGTTCACAACGACACCGATAATGGCGTCGCCAATTCGCTGGCCGCCGTCCGCGCCGGCGTGCGTCAGATCCAGGGCACGCTGAACGGGCTCGGCGAGCGCTGCGGCAACGCCAACCTCACCTCGATCATCCCCACCTTGATGCTCAAGCCTTACTACGCCGAGCGCTTCGAGACCGGGGTGTCGACGGACAAGCTCAAGACCCTGACCCATGCCTCGCGGATCCTCGACGAGGTGCTGAACCGGGCGCCGAACCGGCATGCGCCCTTCGTCGGCGAGGCGGCCTTCGCCCACAAGGGCGGCATCCATGTCTCTGCCGTGCAGAAGGACCCGCGCACCTATGAGCACGTACCGCCGGAGGCGGTCGGCAACCGGCGCAAGCTGCTGGTGTCGGATCAGGGCGGCCGTTCCAATATCCTCGCCGAGCTCGACCGCATCGGCATTGCCATGCCGAAAGACGATCCGCGCATTGCGCGTCTGCTTGACGAGGTGAAGGAGCGCGAGGCCAAGGGCTACGCCTACGAGGCGGCCGATGCGTCCTTCGAGCTGCTCGCCCGCCGCATGCTCGGCAACGTGCCGCAATTCTTCGACGTGGAGTCGTTCCGCGTCATGGTCGAGCGCCGCCACAACGCCCTCGGCAATCTCGTTACCGTGTCCGAGGCGACGGTGAAGGTCCGCATCGACGGTGAGACCATGCTTTCGGTCGGCGAGGGCAACGGTCCGGTCAACGCTCTCGACACGGCGCTCAGGAAGGACCTCGGCCGCTACCAGGGCTACATCTCCGACCTCGAGCTCGTCGACTACAAGGTGCGTATCCTCACCGGCGGCACCGACGCCGTCACCCGCGTCTTGATCGAGAGCCGCGACGGCGA
>Ga0315553_10002274_pt1 | contig 15468 bp, 10 predicted proteins | sample SalMarSW160140MG_FD_203099 | JGI IMG/M metagenome (GOLD analysis project Ga0315553, IMG submission 203099) | Salt marsh sediment microbial communities from the Plum Island Ecosystem LTER, Massachusetts, United States - Salt Marsh Sediment SW1601-40 ... | reverse complement strand
GCTGCCTGGCGTTTTTCGATAAATGCCGGATTAAACCGAGGGTTATACAGGCCTAGTGTTCTTAGGATTTTCTGAAGACTGCGACGACGTTTTCAACGCTGACAACGAACAGGCGATTGTCACCTTCGAAATCGACGGGTATGGCGCCCTTGGGATCAAACAGCACCTTATCATATTGAGACAACGGTATCTCCGGTGTACTCTCGACCTCAGCCGAGACCGCTACGATTCGACCCGTTATCGTGGGGATTTCTATATTGTCGGGCAGTTTGATCCCGCCTTTTGTTTCCTTCTTGTCCAGGTCTTTGCGAATCAGGACGCGTTTGCCTATCGGCTCGACAGTTTCAATCGGCATTGCTTCGGTTCGTTCGTTTTCATCCATTTTCCCGGCCCTAAAGCAGTGTCGCCTGTCCGACGACCACATACGCATTAGCTTTTTGTTTTTGTAGTTTTTTTGGCTTTTTTTCTTCCGAGGATTTGGTCAGCCTGCTCCCATGTCTCAGGGGGCCATTGTTTAGAGGACTGCAATTCCTTCAGATGGTCCAATTGCTTGATGCCTATAATGGTTCTGCACTTCGGGAACCTGTTGCAGCCAAGGAAAGGACCCTTCTTGCTTTGCCTGATTACCAGCTCGCCATCCTTGCACTTATAGCACTTAACACCTGTCGGCTCTGCGGGCGGCTTCGGCGGAAGGACATTGCCCTGCCTGTCCAGCTTAAGGGTCGTTTTGCAGTTGGGATAGTCGCTGCATCCTATGAACGCTCCGAATCGCCCACTCTTGTGAATCATAGGCTTACCACAGTTGGGGCATTTGTGTTCACTTACCTTCTCCTCTATCATTTTGCCATCTTTGTCGCAGGGGCAGGCGAATTTGCACTTTGGATACGCAGAACAGCTTAAGAATTTGCCGCTTTTACCAAATCTGTAAAACAGTTGCTGGCCGCAATCCGGACAGTTGTACTCACTTGGCGAGACTTCTGCCTTGGCGTGCTTCATTTGTTCCATTGCCGTCTCGAGGTTTTGCCTGAACGGACTGTAAAAGTCCTTTAAGACTCCGAGCCAGTCAAGATGTTGTTCTTCTATTTTGTCGAGCTGCTCCTCCATATAGCGGGTAAAAGCTATATCCATTATCTTCGGGAAGTAGTCGCTGAGCTTGTCGGTAACTACCTCGCCAAGGTCGGTGGCGAAGAACTTCTTGTTTGTTTGCTCGACATAGCCTCGGTCCTGTATTGTACTTATGATTGCAGCGTAAGTACTTGGTCGGCCGATACCTTCACTTTCCAAAGCTTTGACCAGTGAAGCCTCGGTATATCGAGCCGGCGGTTTGGTAAAATGTTGTTCAGCTTTAATATCAACGACTGCCAACTTCTGGCCGACTTTTATCGGGGGCAGCTGTTGTTCGTTCGATGAAATCGACCAGACCTTTGTGAAACCATCAAAGACCAGCACGCGCCCGGCGGTTCTGTACCAGCACCGTCCAAGGGAAGTATCCGCGGCGATATTCAGACTCGTCACATCCCATTTAGCAGGTTCCATCTGACAGGCCACGAAGCGACGCCAAATAAAATCATAAAGCTTGAACTGCTCATCGGTAAGAAAAGATTTTATGTCCTTAGGCGTAAGGTCGACGTCGGTTGGGTGTATGGCTTCATGGGCCTGCTGCGCGCCCTTTTTGGAGGCATAAACCCTGGCTTCCTTGGGCAAATAATTCTCTCCAAAGGATGTACGAATATAATTTCGCGCTTCTTTGACCGATTCAGGTGACAGGTGAGTGCTGTCTGTTCTCATATATGTAATCAGGCCCAAAGAGCCCATTGAACCTAAGTCTATACCTTCGTACAACTGCTGAGCCACCCTCATGGTTCTTTTTGCGGTAAAGCCCAGCCGATTCGCAGCGGCCTGCTGTAAAGTGGAAGTTATAAAAGGCGCGGGCGGCTGAGAAACGGACCGCCTGGTTTGTATATCATCCAGCTTAAACTCTGCCTGCTTTAATGCATCATATACCTTCTGTGCTCGTTCTTTGTCAGATGCACGGAATTTCTCATCACCTATTTTGTGCAGTTCAGCCTTAAAGGCATTATGCTTCAGCAACCACTCGCTTTGTTCGGCTGCGCCCGGGGCTTTATCACCCTCTGTCTTGACAGTTATAAAATCAAGCCAATCCTGGCAATAGTCACTTTCCAAATCAGTAGTAAAAACGGTCGGTATGAGCCAGTATTCCTCAGGTTCGAACTTGCGGATTTGCCGCTCTTTTTCGACTATTATTTTCACGGCGACAGACTGCACTCTGCCGGCTGAGAGACCACGGGCGACCTTTTTCCACAGCAGCGGACTTATTTGATAACCCACTATCCTATCGAGGATTCGCCGAGCCTGTTGCGCCATAACCTTGCCCATATCAATTCTTCCCGGCTCGGCAAAGGAACGTTTTATGGCTGACTGGGTTATAGCGTTGAAAATCACGCGGTATGTTTTTCCCTCCGGCACACCGAGGATTTGCGCCAGATGCCAAGCGATTGCTTCACCTTCACGATCCAAGTCGGTCGCCAAAAAAAGCTTGTCGCATTTTTTAGCTGCAGCTTTTAGAGCCGTTACAGAGCGTTTTTTGCCTGGCATTATCTCGTAAGTGGGTTCGAAATCGTTGTCTATATCGACGTTGAGGCCCTTTGAGGGCAAATCTCGCACATGGCCCATCGAAGCCTTTACTTCAAAGTCCGAGCCAAGATACTTGTTTATAGTCTTGGCCTTCGCAGGGGATTCGACAATCACCAAGGATTTACGTAAATTCGACTTCGCCATAAATAAACCTCAGCCGTCGTTAAAGCAGCTCTTAGTCTTCGGCGCCGGGCCTCGTCCGGATTCAACTACGATTGACGATATATGAACCACTTATCGGCTTATCGGCAATGTGACAAACAAAATTTAGAATTGGACAAATATAGATGAGCTCCAGATATGTCAAGGAAAAACAATTCCTATTGGTTTGCAGGCCGCAATTGAGGGGATCCAACAGCAGGATATCATACAACTACCTGTCTTTTTGGGAAAAAAACGTTTGACGCCATGAACTCATCCGCAATAAAATCGTATATAAATCGTTCGAATCGTCTTTTTTCGCAGTCAAACCATTGGTCTTGGCGATTATGCCGTTGTTCTTATTAATTGGGAGATTAAAATGCAAACAGATGGTCAAAGGCAAAACAAAAAGAAATTTCCACTCTATTTTGTAAGTTCAACTTTCTTTTTAGTATTACTCTTCATTGCTCCTCTGTCGGCCTTCGCGGAAGACAAAGACAGCATTGATACCCTGAGACGGATGGGTAAAGCCTTTGCCTCAATCGCCGAAAAGGCATCGCCGGCTGTGGTCGGGCTAAAAACCGAAAAGACCGTCACGCAACAATCAATATTCGATGAATCGCCCTTCGGCGAACAGTTTGACCCGTTCAACGACGATTTCTTTGATTTTTTCTTCCGCCGTCGCTCTCCCCGCTCCCCCCGCCAAAGCCCCCCCCAGCGCAAACGTCAACAAATCGCTCAGGGCTCCGGCTTTATTATCTCGTCCGACGGCTATATCCTCACAAACAATCATATGGTCGATGAAGCTGAAAAAGTTGAGATCGAACTCGCAGACGAGAGGAAGTTCACCGCTGAGATTATAGGAACAGACCCCGAGTCTGACGTCGCGGTAGTAAAAATCGATGCCGAAGACCTGCCCTTCCTCAAACTGGCCGATTCCGATACCCTCGAAGTCGGGGAATGGGTTCTTGCTATCGGCAATCCTTTAGGTCTGAGCCACACCGTAACCGCTGGAATAGTAAGCGCAAAGGGTAGAAGCGGTTTTCGTCTCGCTACCTATGAAAATTTTATCCAGACCGACGCCGCAATAAATTTCGGCAATTCGGGAGGTCCTCTAATAGACCTTGACGGTGAAGTGGTAGGAATTAACACTGCCATTGTCGGCCCAGGGGGTAATATAGGAATCGGGTTTGCGATACCTATAAATATGGCTAAGAACATTTACGAGCAGCTCATCGAAAGCGGAAAAGTTGTCAGAGGCTATCTCGGCGTTATCCCCCAAGATATGGACCCGGAGATGGCCGAGGCCTTTGGCTTAAAAACCGGCAAAGGTGTTGCTATTTCTGAGGTTACTGAGGGTTCCGCCGCCGACAAAGCCGGGCTAAAACACAATGACATCGTTCTTGAACTCAACGGCGAGCCGGTAGAATCGGCCGATGTATTCCGGAACCAGGTCGCAATGCTTCAACCGGACACCGAGGTCAAAATGGTTATATGGAGGGACGGAAAACGAAAAACTCTTACCGCTAAGCTCGATAAACGCCCGCCGATTGAAGAACTCGCCGGCACCCTATCGGCGGAAACAACCGAGGAACTGGGATTTACCGTTCAAAATCTAACTGAGGAACTGGCCCAGAAGTACGGCTACGAAGGACAAAGCGGAGTTATCGTCAATAAAGTTGAACCCGGCTCGGAAGCTAACCAAGCGGGTATCGTGGCGGGCACGCTAATCAAAGAAGTCGACCGCAAGCAAGTTAAAAACACAAAAGAATTCAACGAAGCAATAACAAAAGCAAGAAAAAAAGGAAAGGCTCTGCTATTAGTAAAACGAGACCGATACACGTTCTTTGTTCTTCTGCCACTTTCCGAAAAATAAGTGAAACCGGCAACCGTTCAGGTCCGAAAAGGCCTGAACGGTTGCAAAAATACCAGCCCTTTCTTCACGCGAAGTAGATACAGCCAAACTATATGCAACACATGGAGCTTGCTTCTCGAGAGTTAAGTTAGGCAAAACACAGCTTATCCAATATTCTATCATTCTATTATAACCACCTATTATCACCACACCGACAGAAAATTACACTTGACCAAACACTGTACTTCTTTAAACTTTCATCCGTTACCTCGTCGGACTTTTGTAAATTCTGTCAAGTGGGGCATTATGCGAAGAAGTTTGTCCGTAATATTATTTTCTGCTCTCGCCTTTTTATGCTCTGGTTCTGTATCAACCAATGTTCCGCTTGACCACTGGAGTTATAATGCCATCGACAAGCTCATCGGCCAAGGACTTATCGAAAGCGCCATGATGACTACCAGGCCGGTTTCCCGTCTCGAAATGGCCAGGCACATCGCCGAGGCCACTGAAAAATTTCAGCAACTCGACGAGAGAAACGAAATAATTTCGGCCATTCTCGACAGGCTCAAAGAGGAATTCAAAACCGAGTTGGCCATTATGACTCTTCCGGGTGGAAACTCTGCCGATGATTTTATAAAACCGATTGAGGACCCTTATTTCAAATACGTATATGCAGACAAGAGACCCGACCTCGAAAACCAGCGGGGTGACACATTTCAGAGGCAGTCCAATTACAGGGCCGGCTTTTCCTCGCGAATGAAGCTTTTTGATAATGTGGCCTTTTATGTGCATCCGGAATATGTCGATTCCTCTTCGGCCTCCGACAGTGACGTCGAACTGATAGAAGCTTATGGTAAGTTCATGCTCGGCGACCTCGAAGTTGAAATAGGCCAAGATTCACTCTGGTGGGGACCAGGCTACCACGGCTCAATGCTTATCAGTAATAATGTAGAACCTTTCAAGATGGTCAAGGTCTCCAATCCCCATCCCGTAGAGTTACCCTGGATATTCCGCATTTTTGGCCCGTCCAAGTTAGTATGGTTCTTAACCGAACTGGAACAAAACAGAACCATACCCCAGGCAAAACTAACAGGACTCAGATTCAATTTCAAACCTCATCCTAACTTAGAAATAGGCCTGTCGAGAACTATAATGCTCGGCGGCTCAAACGTTCCAAGCACCGATGCGGCGGATTACCTCGAAATATTCTGGCCCAATAATGAGCAGGGATTCGAAAACCAACTGGCCAGCATTAATGTCTCTGTCCTGGTCCCGCTAAACAACGAAATGCCTGCAAAATCTGTCAAGCTTTATGCAGATTTTACCGGAGAAGATGCATCAGGTTTTAGCACATTTACACCATTACTCGGAATGCAGCTAAACGACATTCTTCTAACGGGCAGAACTGATTTGCGCATAGAATACGCAGATAATAACGTCTCTGACTCTCCAGGCGTGTTTTACACCCATAGCATCTACCAGTCCGGCTATACATACAATGGCAGAATAATCGGTCACCACATGGGTACAGCCACGCGAGATTTATATATCAGACTCACCCACTATCTCACAAAAGATATTATCTTAGGTGCTGAATTCAATAGAGAAACAGTGGGACCCCCTACAACTCCGCAACAAACCACTAATCAACTTGGATTTGACCTGACGCTCTTTGCCAAAAACGACTGGCAGCTAAGCACAGGCTACCGGTATGAAGATTACGAAAACAGCAACATGAAAGATAACCATATTTTTCAGCTTCAACTGATTCGCAAGTTTTAACAACAACTACAGCCACAGCCGCATCTCAACACGAAATGCTTTGACAAAATTAGTAAAAAATCGTTATACTATAAACACTCAAAGGATTTTGCGCCCGTAGCTCAATTGGATAGAGTCGCGGACTTCGAATCCGAAGGTTGCAGGTTCGAGTCCTGCCGGGCGCGTTAGCACGCTAAAGCAGCCGGTTTCATCCGGAGCCGTTTCTTTTATGTCAACGCTGAACGTCGATTTCAACAGATGCTTTCTTGATTCCGTTCGAAGAAGCTGCCAGCCTAATCCTGCCCCGCTCGCGAAGGGATTGGAGAATAACTAATCCTCTTCCGTGATATGCTTTGTGCACGCTGTCTTTGTAATCCTCATGGCTGGACAGGTTGCCGTTTTCGATACCGATGATTCTACCCGGGCCTTCCACCTCAAATGTGATTTCGTTTTGAGCATCAGGAACACGAACACCATTGTCATCAACAACACGGAATTCGATATGACAGATGTCTTTGCCGTCTGCACGGATCTGAGTCACATCGGGTAACAACTCAATCCGACTCGCAGAGGTTGCTGTCCTCAAAACATATTCACAAACAGCTTTCCCGTTGTTACGCCCCACAGCCTTGAGAGTTCCCGACTCGAAAGGAACCTGCCATCTTAAAACACCTTCCTCGGCTTCCGACAGATGCATCGTTCCGACAGATTTGTCATTGAGTGTCAGCGCTACTTCGGGGCAATTAGTATAGCAGAACACAGTCACCGTGCTATCCTGTGGCCAGTTCCAGTGCTCGGCTGCACGCATGCGCCGCCGTCTGCCGGGCTGCCTATCAGAAACACAGATATAAACCATCGGCTCATCACTCCATAAGCTCTGCCTGAACCAGGCGAGTGGTTTTTTGAATCCGCATAAATCGAGCAAGCCGGAACCATTTGCCTTATCCGGCCATCTTCGGGCTTCGCCGAGGTAGTCGATACCAGTCCAGAGGAATTGGCCAGCCACATAATCGTTGTCTCTTACTGCAGTCCATGCGCTATACCTATCATTATTTTCGCTTCCGAATATAAACCGATTCGGATAAGTCTCGTGGTCGGCTTCGTAATACTGCTCCTGATAATTGTATCCCACTACATCCAGAAGCTGCGGGAGCCCGACGGCATTGGACATCGGTATGTTTGCAAGCGCTGCTGTGACGGGACGTGTTCGGTCCAGTTTTTTGACTGCCTCGATAAGCGGCCTCGCGTGCTTTACAAGGTTTTGCGCAGAAGGATGGTCAGGTCGATATTCCTCACCCAAAACAGAATGCGAAAACGGGTCATTGGTATAATCAATCTCGTTGCTGATACTCCACATAATAATAGATGGATGATTTCTGTCTCTGCGGACCATATCTTCCATGTCAATAACAGACCATTGAGCAAAAACTTCGCCGTAGCCAAACCGGCTGGGCCGGCCCACATTCCAGCCACTGACCCATTTGTTCTTTGGAGGTGTGAATTCGTCAAAGGCCTCATCTTTAACCAGCAAACCAATTCTATCACAAATATCCAGCAGTTCCGGGGCCGGAGGATTATGACTGGTCCTGATAGCATTGGCTCCAAGTTCCTTCATCAAAAGCAATCGCCTCTCAAGCACCTTCTCCGGCACCGCCGCACCAAGACACCCCGCATCATGGTGCAAACACACACCTTTGAGTTTGACGGGCTTGTCATTGAGGAAAAAGCCTTTGTCCGCATCAAACCGAATTGTACGAATACCAAAGTCTGTTTCAGTCTCATCAAACGATTTTGAATCACTCTCAAGGCGACTTCTCAGTGTATAAAGTACCGGCGATTCAATTGACCATAACTGTGGGCTTTTGATTTTAATCTCCTGGATGATAGTATCTTCTCTTGTGGCTTTAAGGCTGCCGGAATTAGTAAGACTTGCCACTACATCCCCTTTTGCTGTGACAACATCCGATTGAAGTGCAAAGGTTTTATCCTGAGCATACTCGTTCTTGAGCGTAGTTTCGATGCGAATAACAGCAGAATCTTTTTCGACCTTTGGTGTAGTAACGTAAGTGCCCCAGTGACCTATATGGAGTTTGTCTGTTATGCACAGACGCACGTGCCGATAAATGCCTGAACCGGTATACCACCGCGAGTCAGCGTATTTGCTATGGTCTACGCGAACTGTTATCACATTTTCCTCAGAGCCGAACTTAACATGAGGTGTCAGGTCGTACTGAAAACTCGAATACCCATAAGGCCGCCTTCCCATAAAGTGCCCGTTAATCCAGACCTCGGAGTTGTTGTATACGCCGTCAAATTCTATAGCTATAACCTTATCTTTCTGGTCCGGCTGCAGAGTAAAACTCTTACGATACCAACCAACGCCGCCGGGCACATATCCGTTGCCGCTGCTATATTCGGCGCTAAAGGGGCCTTCTATACTCCAGTCGTGAGGTAGGTCTACCTTGCGCCAGTCAGAGTCATTGAAGTCCGGCATCATCGCCGTAGGAAATTCGCCTTTGCTGAAGCGCCAATCAAAATCGAAATCGATGTAAGTTCGAGTAGAAGTCGTTATTGCAGAGGTATTTAGATTGTCAAACGCCGACATGTCCCATTCATCGCGCCAGCCTATCTTGAATCCTTCATCGGTAAATTGTATAGGCAGCCAAACATAACGGCCATCGATTGCGTTTCCTGGTCGCCACATATCAAACATCGCGATAAAAGCGTCTTTCTTTCCATGAACAGGCAGGATGAAAGTGCTCTGGCAACCAAAAGTTTTTTCTTTGCCCAAACCATTTTTCGGATTAATTCCCTCACACGGATTGCCCAGTTCTTTCCAAGACCCCCATATAAAATCAGCCATAGCTGAACGTGCCTCGTTCGGTTTCCAGCCGGTACAACCTGACCCAATGAAATAATATTTTCCCTGCCGCTTGCAGATGGCTGGTGCTTCCATATAACGCCCTACGAAAACACGCTCGTACTTTCCATCGGGCCCAAGATAATCCTCGGTTAAAAGGCTGATTTGAAATGTCTCATTGTCTTCCGATGCATAAAGATGGTATGCCTTTTTGTCCTCGTCAACAAACAGCGTCATGTCACGAGCCATCTGGCCATTGGGACGAAAGCTCTTTAGAAAAGTGTATGGCCCCATTACGCTATCAGCCACTGCCATACCACTGCACGCAGAGTTATAGCCCTGTCCAATAAGCTCCAAATGGAACCACATAACAAACTTCTTTGTTTTTTCATTGTAGATAACCTTGGGCCGTTCAAGAATACAACCTTTAGTTATGTCACTGTTTGGGTCGTCAGAAACCGCCAGAGCAATCCCTTCATCCTTCCAGTTATAAAGGTCGCTCGAACTATAACAGTGAACACCGACATTAGCTCTGTTGCCTCGCCTGCCTTCTGTCTTGTGCTCCCCGAACCAATAGTACACCCCATCGTGAAAGAGAACACCTCCACCATGAGCATTCACATGAACGCCTTTGTTATCGAGCCAGAATTCACCCGGGAAGAACTTTTCGAGTTTGACCTGTTCATCACCGACTGCCCGAACTGCAAAAAACTGCAACATTATAACTACGAGGACGAAAAAATACTTTGCCGGTTTCATAAATTGCCCCTCAATTACCGGTTCATGCCACAGCTACTATAATTGGAATGCTATCGCCTTTTGCGCAAAATCATCTGGGTGTATTATATTGGGAATATTAGGAATTTACAGTGGCAATTATGCGTTGTGATGGACGGGAAAGGCGCGTGCTGTATTACCGTTGTCGAAAAAGACCGTCCCTGGTAGCTCAGTGGATTTAGTTGCTGAAGACACTTGTGCCAAATACTTCTGCCAAGCACCTTCGGCTGGTCTTTGGCCAGTCTCACAAGCCTTTTTAGCAGCCGTTAATACTTATAATATAAAGAGTTACAAACGCTCTTGGAATGAAAGGTTGCAAATCACGTTTCTTCGCTTTACAATTCCCGTTTCCACTTAGTTTTTTGAAAGGGTTAATTGATGAAATACGATGTAGCTGACTTATCACTGGCAACCATTGGCAAGAAACGCATTCTATGGGCAGATAATGATATGCCGGTTCTAGCAACGATCCGGAAAAGATTCGCGAAAAACAAGCCTCTAAAGGGCAAAAACGTTTCAGCCTGTTTGCACATAACCGCTGAGACAGCCAATCTGGCCAGAACACTGAAAGCAGGTGGTGCAAACGTTGTTCTTTGTGCATCCAATCCACTCAGTACCCAGGATGATGTTGCGGCTTCGCTGGTGAAGGATTTTAAGATAGCAGTCTTTGCTGTTTGTGGTGAAGACCGCAGCACCTATTACAAGCATATCAACGCAGCTATCAATCATAAACCTGTTATTACATTTGATGATGGTGCTGATTTAGTGAACGAGCTACATACTCGCAGAAAGAAAGATGCCGGCCGCATTATAGCAAGTATGGAAGAAACCACTACTGGTGTTATTCGCCTGAGGGCGTTAGCAAATGAAGGTAAGCTGAAGTTCCCCGTCATCGCGGTAAACGATGCTGCGAGCAAACACCTGTTTGACAATCGCTACGGTACGGGTCAGTCCACAGTTGATGGTATTATTCGAGCGACCGATTTTCTGGTGGCCGGCACAAAGGTTGCCGTAGCTGGATACGGATGGTGCGGCCGCGGTCTTGCTATGCGGGCCAAGGGAATGGGAGCAATCGTTATCGTCACGGAAGTCGACCCCATTAAGTCCCTTGAAGCAGCCATGGACGGCTTTCAGGTAATGCCGATGCAGGAAGCGGCAAGAGTAGCCGACCTGTTCGTGACGCTTACCGGCAACAAAAATGTTATACGGGCTGAACATTTCCGCGCTATGAAGGACAGAGCGGTCGTTGCCAACAGCGGACATTTCAACGTCGAGATAGACATACCCGCCCTCAAAAGAATCAGCAAGAAAGTCAACCGTAACGTACGCAACTATGTTGACGAATACGTCCTCAAAAATAACAGGCGGATTTACCTTTTGGCTGAAGGGCGATTAATTAACCTCGCCGCAGCCGAGGGCCATCCTGCAAGCGTGATGGATATGAGTTTCGCGACGCAGGCATTAGAGGCTGAACATGTGCTAAAAAAGCAAGGTAAACTTGCTGTTGCGGTACACGATGTCCCGATAAAGATAGAACAACAAGTATGCAACCTAAAGCTGAAATCAATGTCGATTGGAATAGACAAACTTACAGCCGAACAGGTTGAATACCTCACCAGCAGTGGCGAAGGGACATAACGGATCCATGCCACGGCTCACGAGACGAAGCCTATGGATAATAAAGAAGTGGCAAAGACATCCAAAGCAGCGTCAAAGTCTTTTATGGCTGTCGGTCCCACGCTGCACTACAGTCATGAGAACGTTCAAAGGTGTTGGTTCCTTGCGTTAGTGGCTTTCAGTCTGAGCTGCATTTTCTGGTCGAAGATAGTTCATGGTACATTCTTCTCGTTCAATCTTGAGACAGTAACATCTTTCGAAGCCTGGCGATTAGGCCAATTCACCATGACCGGCGTAAGCATATTTGAATATCCCTGGCAGATTCTTGTTTTAGGGCTGCTTATGGGTATTTTCGCAATCTCGCCGGTGCTGATATCTCAGCTTATGAGTTTTCGCCACAGCTTTATTTTCATATTAGCGGTGCTATTCCTTGCCAATCTGCCTGGTTTCGCGATTTGCCTTCTTGTAAGTTGTATCGGTATAGCGTGTCGGCCATTGCGTTTTCGCTCCCGGATTATCGCGATAGCACTATGCACTGCCCCGCAACTTATCTACTGGGGATTTCTTGGCGGCGCAAGAGGCGTAGAACCTGTCGCATGGGGTTTTTCTTTTGCGCCCTGGGTTTGCGCCTGGTTTGTCGGCCTGATTGTAGCAGGTTCAGTTCTTGGAATAGGCCACTTTACACGTTATCGTCCGGGCCTGGTCTGGATTTTCACTTCTCTGACACTTTTGGCAGCGATTGTCGTCTCTGAAACAAAAGTCGGCTCCGATGAGCTGGATTATCAGCTCTATGTGGCCAAGAACAATCCGGAGTACATCAGCGAATTCCGCGATCACAGCATAACAAAAGCACTGGACGAAACAATTACAGACCCCGCCGTCAGAAAATACTTAGAAGGCTTCTTTTACCCTACCGAACCCATACCACTTCGAGAGGAACTCAAAAAGGAAATCCAGATTCAGTTAAGTTATGACCGTTGGCCGAGCTGGTTTATAGTCTCTGAGGAGCTAAGGTATCAGGAAAAAAAACAATGGCTCAACCAGCAATATAACCTGTTTACCAATCCACCCAAACCATGGTGGATGCCAACACTGCTGTACAGTCAATTAATTAAAAGACGCTCGACAAGCAACCGCATGCCTATCGCCCTCTACTACAAAGCGCTTCTGAGTGAGCACAACCCGGACGTCAAGCTTCTGGGCCAAAAAGAAGTATTGCACTTCTACAGTGATTACCCACGTGAAAGGTCGCGAGAGATTTGGTATCGGCTATACCGGGAATTCGGTGACAGCCCGGAATCGCTTGAGGCACAGTGGCGCATTGCAAAGCATTGGGCCGGCCAAGGCAGGTTCAAGCTGGCTGATGAACTTCTCGGCCAGATCCAGGTCAACCTCGACAAGCGATTGAAACTAATCAGCCAGGAGCAAACAAAAAGCGATACGCTTTTTAGTCCCTTCCGCCCGCCGGATGACTCGGCAATGACAAAGTCCAACCTAATCGAACTGCAAATAAGAACAAATCGGTTGCGCAGTCTGATAGGCTCGGAAAATCGAACCGATGAGTCACAGTCGGCTGCGCGTTTGGCAAAATTTGCTATGCTGAATCCGCACGCCCTAGATTACGACCAACAGCTCGACATATTGCTGGAACAAATTGGCAAAAATGACCCGCTTCACGACAACATCTTATTGGCCCAAATAAAACTCATCGTAGATGAGCAACTACAGGCTGAAAAACTAAGCCAGTTGTACAGAGAATTCCAAAATACTGACGGCGGGATGCAGGCATTATACGAACTGGCCCGCCTGAAGATTGGCCTGTATCAGAAAGAGCCAAATCCGGAACAAAAGAAAAAATGTTTGGCCGACGCAAGAACGGCTTTGACAAGCTTTATAAGCTCGTATCCCGATAGTTTCTACACCGAGCAGGTTAAAAAGATTCTGGATGACTTGCCGACAGTTGAACAATAGACAACATTGTCCCCATGGGGGATTGTAGTTGACATTTCTCCCAAATTTGCTATCATAAACACCAACAAACGGTATTCTTCGCACTTTTTAACCCTCTTTGTTGTTACGGATTAGCTAAGAACGGTAAAAGTGAAAATGCGCGATTACGACTTACAGTTACAGGTGATAGTGGTTGGAAGTTCGGCTGATACGTTTGTCGGCCATGTCGCTAATATGCTCAGCGACTACGAAGTTGACTTTACCCTCTGCGGTAATGTTTATTCCGCTGTCGGCAAATTGGCGAAAAATAAAAGTGAAGATGTCCTGATTATTGGTCGAATCGAACATTTAAGTAAAGACCAAGGGCGATTTTTCCATATAGCCTGCCAGTATGGTTATACCTGTTTCTGCCTTACAGATGACGGCGGGTTACGCAATCGCAAGCCGATTCTGGCAGCAATGCAAAAAGGTGCCCTTGTGACAAGTGATGTGGCAGAGCTTGAAGGACTGATAAAGAAAATACTCAAAGACCGCCGGGCCTGCCCGACAGAAAAAAGAGAAACTAACGAAACACAGACCTTAATCAAAGATGAATTTCTTGCGACTAAAGCTGAACTGGATGCTTTACTCAGGGCTTAGATGATGAGAACTCACGATGAACAAATTTCCTCTGGTGGAGATATTCGAAAAATCCTCCTGGTAGGCGATATCAGCAAAGCCTTTTTAGACACCGACTCTATCACCAACAAAAACTGCGAAGTCCATGCCAGTATGCTTGACGCAATCGACGTGGCAGCAAAAAACAACTTTGCTGCAATCGGTGTTGTAATGGCCGGAATACCGGCCAAACTAAGTTCAGCCCTGAAAGCCCTCAGAGAGGTCAGCTCGGACGCAAAAATTATTCTCCTGGCCCAAATGTATGAGGAACCGATAGCAAGACAACTTGTCAGCTCAACCTCCAACGGCACAAGTGTAGCGGATGATTATTTGATTTGCCCGGTCCATGCAAACAGGCTTCACGAATGTACTGTGTCCATCCAAGGCCCCGCCCAGATCGAGACCACTCCCCCTTCTACTATCGATTCGACGTTGGAAACCAAGATTAAACAGCTTGAAAAACTCGCTACAGAAGATGATTTGACAGGCCTCAAGAACAGAAGATATATCTGGGAGTTTTCCAGGCAAATTATAGAACACGTCAAGAAAGAAAATGGACGGGTGACGCTGCTTGTCTTTGATATTGATAATTTTAAACATTACAACGACCTCTACGGCCATTCAGCCGGCGACAAAATCTTGAAACAAACTGCCGCTCTGATTCGGCGATGCTGTCGTGCACACGATGTTGTTGGCAGGATTGGGGGCGACGAGTTTGCGGTTATCTTCTGGCACGACCCACAGCGAGATACCACCAGTGACGAAGCTGAGAGACGCTCGGCGATGGCTGACCACCCTACCGAGGCTATCTTCATATCAAAGCGATTCAGAAAAGAATTCGAGAAGGCAGAACTGGGTTCCAGTTTCACAAAGGAAAATGAACTGAGCACCGGTTCCCAGACGCCGTTGCACCTACTGGGCCCGAAAGGCAAAGGAGTCCTGACAATAAGTGGCGGCCTGGCAAGCTTCCCACGTGATGGTTCCAAAATTCAGGAGCTATTCCTAAGGGCGGATATGGCTCTGCTGGATGCAAAACGCAGCGGAAAAAACAGGATCTATCTGGTCGGTGCGCCGCAGAGCGATATCGCGGATATCGAATGATCCCACGCCCCATAAATAATAACTCATACCCAAAAAGGCAGATTCTTTATAAAATCTACTAACGTTCAACAGAATTAGCGCATCTGTAAATAGT
>Ga0315553_10002271_pt1 | contig 15488 bp, 16 predicted proteins | sample SalMarSW160140MG_FD_203099 | JGI IMG/M metagenome (GOLD analysis project Ga0315553, IMG submission 203099) | Salt marsh sediment microbial communities from the Plum Island Ecosystem LTER, Massachusetts, United States - Salt Marsh Sediment SW1601-40 ... | reverse complement strand
CTGGGCCGTCGCGACGCGACCGGGCGCGGCTGCATGCTGGTCATCCTCGAGGCCCTGTACAACCTGGGGATGCCTTCGGCCGGGACGCGTGTCGTCGTGCAGGGGTTCGGAAACGTGGGCTCGATGGCCGCCCGGCTGTGCGCCGAGCAGGGCATGAACGTGATCGGCATCAGCGACTACTCGACGGCGATCGTCAATCCGGACGGCGTCGACATCGACCGGGCCCTCGCGCACGTCGGCGAGCATCGCATCCTGAACGGGTTCGACGGGGGGGACGAGATCACCAACGCCGAGCTCCTCGAGCTCGACTGCGAGGTGCTGATCCCGGCCGCTTTGGAGAACCAGATCACCCGGGCCAACGCGCCCAATATCCGGGCCCGGATCATCTGCGAGGGGGCCAACGGTCCGACCACCGCCCACGCCGACGCGATCCTCGACGACAAGGGGATCTTCGTGATTCCCGACATCCTGGCCAACGCGGGCGGCGTCACGGTGAGCTACTTCGAATGGGTCCAGAACCGCGAGGGATACTACTGGAGTCGGGAGCGCGTGCAGAAGCGGCTGCGGAAGATCATGGTCAACTCGTTTCGCGACGTGCTGCAGTACACTCGGTCGCACGAGGTGAACATGCGCACGGCGTGCTACATGCTGGCGATCGACCGGGTAGCGTTCGTGCATCGCCTCCGCGGCATCTACGCGTAGGGGCGTTGAAGGACGTCCAAGCTCTGTGTTGGGCTTCCTCGGCGGTCCTGCGGCGTGGGAGGAGCCACGCCTCGGACCTCCTCGGTCGCGCGGTTTGATCCTGGACGCCTTGAACGACCCTTCAAGACCGCGCGAGACTCGGGGGTCGGGCGAGTGAGGATCGAGGTGCTCGCGGTGGATCGGCTGCGGGCGGAGTGGGCGCGGGCGGCTGTGTCCGAGTATCTGGGGCGCGCGGCGCGATACGGGCCGGTCGAGCGGCGCGAAGTCAAGGCCGCCGGAAGGGACGACGCGCGGGCCGTGGAGGCGGAGGGGCGTGCGCTTCTGGCCGCGGCCGACGTCGGACCGGGCGACCGGCTCGTGGCGCTGTCGCCGGAGGGGGAAGGGCTCGATTCCCGTGGCTGGGCGAAGCTCCTGGCGGGCTGGCTGAACGAGGGGATCGGGAGGGTCGTCTTCGTGGTGGGCGGCGCCGGGGGACTCTCGCCGGACGTTCTCGCGACCGCGGCGCGGCGTCTGTCTCTGGGTTGCCAGACCCTGCCTCACGAGCTGGCGCAGGTCGTCCTGGCCGAGCAGCTGTACCGCGCGTGGACCCTCGTGCGCGGTGAGCCGTATCACAAGTAGACCGGTCACCCGAGGCCGGCTCGTCGATCGGCGATCATCCTTTCGAAGGAGGCCCATGCAGCGTTCGATCCCATATCTCGTCGTCCTGATGTCCGCCTTGACCCTGCCGGGCCTGGCCCGCGCGCAGGACGTCCAGGTAGACCTCGCCGCGGCCGACCGGCCGGCGGCCGAGAAGGCCCGCGACGCGAGCTCGTCACCGCTCCAGGAGCTGGAGTGGATCGGCCTCCAGCCGGGGTGGGTCGTGGCCGACATGCAGGCCGGCGGCGGCTACCACACGTGGATCTTCAGCCACGCCGTCGGCCCGGACGGATTCGTGTACTCTCAATCGTCGTTCAAGCCGGAGTCGCTCCGGGCACGGATCGAATCCGGCGACCTGTCGGGCTCGAACGTGGCCTTCGTGCCGCGCCTGTCGGATCTTCCCGACGACAGCCTGAACCTCGTGTTCACGGACCGCAACTATCACGACATCCCGGCCGAAGCCGTGCCACAGGTGCTCTCGGTGATCCGCTCCAAGCTGAAGCCGGGCGGGCTGTTCGTCGTGATCGACGCGGTCGCCGCGGAGGGTCGCGACGTCGACTCGCATCGGATCGCCCCGGATGTCGTGCGCTCCGAGGTCCAGACGGCGGGCTTCGAGCTGGTCGACTCGAGCGACATGCTGGCCAATCCGGACGACGATCATGTCGGCCCGCACTGGAACGAGCGCGACCAGCTGGATCGGTTCATGCTGAAGTTCCGCAAGCCGGCCGGCGACGAGGGCGAGTCGAACGCCCAGCGTCCCGGGCGGTGACGCGGACGATCGTGGGCGGGGAGGTGGCCGCCGCGCGCGGATGACCCGTCCCGGCGGTCACGGTATATTCCACCGGTGTGGGGCTGTAGCTCAGCTGGGAGAGCGCCTGAATCGCACTCAGGAGGTCGTCGGTTCGATCCCGATCAGCTCCACCAACGCATGTTCCGAGGAGGCCCGGCGCGTGATCGCGTGCCGGGCCTTCTTGACGAGGGAGGGTTGGGGACAAGGAAATCAGCGATGAAGGCGCTCGGGCTCGTGCGCCACGCGAAGTCGAGCTGGCGGGACGCTCGACTCCCCGATCGTGACCGACCGCTCAACCGGCGCGGGGAGCGGGACGCGCCCGAGATGGGCCGTCGTCTGGCGGCACGCGGGTTCGCGCCCGATCTGGTCGTCACGAGCCCGGCCGTCCGGGCCGCCACGACCGCGCGGATCATCGCCCGGGCGCTCGGCTATCCAGAAGGGCGGATCGTCGAGGACGAGCGGCTGTACGACGCGGCGTCCGGGGAGATCCTGGACGTGATCCGGGGCCTCGAGGATCGCTGCGACCGCGCGCTGGTCTTCGGGCACAATCCGGGTCTGACCGACCTCGTGAATGCGCTCTCGCATGACTGGATTCCCAACGTGCCGACGTGCGGGGTGGTGGAATTCCGAATCGACGGCGGGCATTGGAGCGATGTCGGACGCGGCGTCGTGCAGCGCACGGACTTCGACTATCCGAAACGGCGGACGAGCTAGCATGGCGCGCACGCGCGAGATCGCGCCCGGCATCAGGCGCTGGGTCGCCTGGCATCCGGAGTGGGAGCGGGACGTCGGCTGCCTGCTCCTTTCGACCGGAAGCGACCTGGTCCTGATCGACCCGCTCGTCCCCGGGGATGGCGCGGAGGGGTGGAGCTGGATCGGCGCGGAGATCGAAGCCGCGGCGCGCGCGGCCATCGTCCTGACGGTCTTCTTCCACGACCGGAGCGCGGGGGCGATCCACGAGCGATGGCCCGACGTCGAAGTGTGGGGCGAGGCGGGGGGCGTGGACCGGATTCCCGGGGTCGTCACGGTTCCGTTCCGGGCCGGCGACGAGTTGCCGGGAAGCCTCGAGGCGCGGGCCGTCCCCCGGCCGGGCGAGGTCGTCCTGTGGGCTCCGGCGGCCGGTGCGGTGATCGCCGGAGACGTGCTCCTGGGAAAGGCGGGTGGCGTTACGGTGTGTCCCGCCGGCTGGCTGCCCGACGAGACAGGCCGGGCCGACGTGGCTGCGGCCCTGGAGCCGCTCCTCGATCTCCCGATCGAGCGGGTGATCGTTTCGCATGGAGAGCCGATCCTCGAAGGCGGCCGCGAGGCGCTGGAAGCGGCGATCGCCGAAGCCCGCACCGGCTGAACGGGGCCTGAACGAGGAAAGGCCCGACGCGCGCCGGGCCCTTCCGTCAATACAGGGAACGGAAACCGCCTACTGCCCGGCCTCTCCCTTGGTGGCGCCTCCTTCGGCGGCCGCGGGCGCACCGGGGGCCGCATCGCTGTTCCACGTGTCGGCGACGATCAGCCACTCGCCGTTCACGTTCTTCAGCACCTCGAGATACTTGCCGGTCTCCGTCGCTGACTGACCATCCGCCGTCGCGACGACGTCCTTGTACGAGCCGACCGCATAGGCCAGATCCCCGGATTCGGCGATGCCGACGTCGGTGACCGGAAGCTCCATGGACGTGAACGACGCGCTCGCGAGCATCGTGGCGAGCGCCTGCTGGATCGCGTCGCGTCCTTCGGCGCGCGGCATTCCGGGAGGTTGGAGGATCCCATCCTCCGCGTAGAGCTGGGCGATGGCGGCGGCGTCGCCGGCCAGGGCACCCTTCGCCCAGGCGTCGTTGCTGGCCTGGATCGCCTGGCGGGCGCTTTCCGTCGTGACGGTGGGGGTCTCCTCGGTGGTCGCCGTCTCGCTGGCCGTCTTCTGTTTGCATCCGGCGGCGACCAGGCCGATGGCCAGGATACCGACGAGGAAGGGCTTGGCAGATCTCATTCGCGCCTCGTGTGCTGGGGTTGGGGGAGCCCGAACCGGCCGGCCCGGGATGATCGAAAATCTCGTACCACGTTACGGGTCGAGTGGGGTCGGGCGCAATAGGGCGCCGGTCCGGCGCTGCCCGGGCGGGCGCTTGCTCCCTATCTTCGAACCCGTGCCCGAGTCCTCGCGAGGCGAATCGTTCTACGACGCCGTGTACCGCACCGTGCGCCGGATCCCGCACGGGCGGGTCACGACGTACGGCCACGTCGCCGCGCTCAGCGGCAAGCCGCGCGCGGCCAGGACGGTCGGTTGGGCGCTCCACGCGCTGCCCGACGGCACCGACGTCCCGTGGCACCGGGTGATCAACGCCCGCGGGGGGATCTCGATCGCCAAGGTCGGGTTGCCGCCGGGACTCCAGCGCGCGCTCCTCGAGGACGAGGGCGTCCGGTTCCGGCTGGACGGGACCGTCGACCTGAAGCGCTACGGCTGGACCGGTCCCGGATGACTCTGTCTAAGCCATTGGTAGAACACACTATGACTGGCGCGATGTAATGTGACGAGTGAGATCGATCCTCTCCCGCTCTTCGTCTACGGGACGCTCCGCGACGAGACGTTCGCCGGCAACCTTCTCGAGCGGCCCGTGCGCCTCGATCCGGCGCGGCTTCTGGACTTCGAGATCCTGACGCTGGAGGGGTTCCCCTATCCGATCGTGTTCGCCGCATCGCACGAGGTCGTGGAGGGGGGCGTGATCCGCGGTTTGACGGTCGACGACTACCGGCGGCTGGACGCCTACGAGGGAGTCGGCGAGGGTCTCTACGCGCGAGTCGAGGCGAGCGTCGTCGCGGGGCCGGAGGACGGGGCCGAGCCCGAGCCGGCCTTCGTCTACGTCGTGACCGAGCGCACGCTGCGGCGCCACGGCGCACTGTAGCGCGGGCCTTTGACGCGCTCCGGGGGGGTTCGTAGCTTCCGCTTTGCGATGAGCGCGAACGAGACCATCATCCTGACCCTGCCCGACGGCTCGACGATCGAGGCCCCACGCGGCTCGACGGCGCGCGAGGTCGCGGCCAAGATCGGCCCGCGGCTGGCGAAGGCGGCGTACGTGGCCGAGGTCGACGGCCGTCTGGTCGACCTGTCGCGGCCGATCGAGAACGACGCCCGGATCCGGATCCTGACCGACCGCGACCCGGAAGCGCTCGAGGTCTACCGCCATTCGACGGCGCATCTCATGGCGCAGGCCGTCCAGCGGCTGTGGCCCGACACGCGGGTCACGATAGGACCGGTCATCGAGGACGGCTTCTTCTACGATTTCGACCGCGACGAGCCGTTCACCCCCGAGGACTTCGACGCGATCGAAGCCGAGATGGCGAAGATCGTGGCCGAGGACCTGGCCATCGAGCGCCAGCCGATCGAGCGCGACCGCGCGGTGGCCCTGTTCGAGGAACGGGACGAGCCGTACAAGGTCGAGATCATCGAGGACCTGCCCGCCGGGGAGGGGCTGAGCCTGTATCGGCAAGGGGACTGGGTGGACCTGTGTCGCGGGCCTCACGTGCCGTCGACCGGGCGGCTGGGGCACTTCAAGCTGTTGTCGACGGCGGGCGCCTATTGGCGCGGCGACGAGCGCAACCGGATGCTGTCCCGGATCTACGGGACGGCCTTCTTCCAGCGCAAGCAGCTCGAGGAGCATCTGCACCGGCTCGAGGAGGCCAGGGCCCGGGACCACCGGCGCCTGGGGAAGGAGCTGGACCTGTTCTCGTTCCACTCCAACGCTCCGGCCAGCCCGTACTTCCATCCCAAGGGCGCCTGGATCTACAACCGGCTGCAGGCCTTCATGCGCGAGCTGTACGCCGGACCGTGGCCGCACGACGAGATCGTCACCCCGCAGATCTTCGACGTCGAGCTGTGGCATCGCTCGGGGCACTACGACAACTACCGCGAGAACATGTTCTTCACGACCGCCGACGACCGGCCGATGGCCGTCAAGCCGATGAACTGCCCGGCGTCGACGTTCGTGTACGCCGCGCACAAGCGCTCGTACCGCGACCTGCCGCTGCGCTACGCCGACTTCGGCCGGCTGCACCGCTACGAGAAGTCGGGCGTGGTGACGGGGCTGGTGCGGGTTCGCTCGTTCGCCCAGGACGACGCGCACGTGTTCTGCACGCCCGATCAGATCCACGCCGAGGTCAGCTCCCTGATCGCCCTCGTCCAGCACGTGCTGGGTACGGTGTTCGGCTTCGACCTGACGATCGAGCTGTCGACCAGGCCCGACGAGCGGATCGGATCGGACGAGATCTGGGATCGAGCCGAGGACGGGCTCCGCAGGGCGCTGGACGACAACGATCTCGAGTATCGGGAGGCGCCTGGAGAGGGGGCGTTCTACGGGCCGAAGATCGATTTTCAGGCGACCGACGCGCTGGGTCGCAAATGGCAGCTGTCGACGATCCAGCTCGACTTCAACCTGCCCGAGCGGTTCGACCTGACGTACGTCACGCCCGACGGCGACGAGGCGCGGCCGGTCGTCATCCACCGCGCGATTCTGGGCTCGATCGAGCGCTTCATGGGAATCCTGATCGAGCACTACGCGGGCGCGTTCCCGACATGGCTGGCGCCCGAGCAGGTGCGGATCGTCCCCGTCAGTGATCCGTTCGTCGAGCACGCCCGGAGCGTCGCCGAGCACCTGAGCCGCCACGGGCTCCGGGTCCACGTCGACGATCGGCGCGAGGGAGTAGGGTACAAGATCCGCGACGCGGAGGTGCACAAGGTTCCGTACATGCTCGTCCTGGGGGAGAAGGAGCTCGGCACGAACCGGGTGAGCGTCCGGTCGCACGCCGACGGCGAGCTCGGGACGATGGACCTGGATCACTTCACCGATCGGCTGGTCGACGAGGGAGAGCCCCCGGCGCCCGAAGGGCGCTAGGCGGACGTCGGGGACCGGCCCGACTCGAGACGGGAGGGACGATGCGCGGCTGGACGAGGACGACGACATGGACTTTGGCGCTGGTCGTGGCCGGCTGCGGGCAGCGCGCAGAGCCCACGGCGCCGGCCGAGACGACCCCCGCGGGCGAGCTGACGGCGAGCGCCGCGCAGGCGTGCCCGTGCTGGGGCGGGGAAGCCCTGGCCGGCGAATTCCCGTCGGCCGACTTCTGGGCCGACGCCGATCTCGGCCGCGGGCGCACGCAGTCGCTGCAGCGCTTCGACGTGGCGGCGCGCTCGCAGACCGAGGCGCTGCTCGACTTCGGTGGCGACGGGCGACCCGCCACGTGCCGCCTGGCGCGGTTCGGGACCCAGGGGCTTAGCGAGGTCGTGGCGCGGGCCGACAGCCTGAGCGGTGCGGCGACGACGGCTTGCGCGGCGCTCCTCGCCGATCGGGCCGCGGCCCTCGGCCGCTAGGGCGCGAAGCCGAAGAAGTCCGCGGCCGGCGCGGGAAGCGGGGAGGCGGCGTACGGCTCGTCCGGGGAGCGCCGGACGGGCGCCAGGTCGTTCCACGCGGACGGCGTGTACAGCGAGGCCAGGACGCGCGCTTGCTCGCGTCCGACTCCGACTTCGAACATCCCGCCGAAGTACGCCTCCCAGCCGTTCGCGCGGCACGCCTCCAGGCAGCGCAGGGCCTCGAGCGGTCCGCCGACTCGTGGAGCCTTGACGTTGATCGCGACCGGCCGGAACGGCGGCTGCTCGAGGTCGACGGCGCGCAGGGCGTAGCCGTCCAGCGAGACGCGCGCGGCCGGGCTCCCCTCGAGGCTGCCCCGCGCTTCCAGCGGAGGGTCCTCGAGAATGGCTCCCGGCAGGAAGCGCGTCGCGTCGGCCACGCGCTCTGGCGCGCCGCGGCGCTTGAAGTCGACGATCGCGACGCGACCGGACTCGGCCAGGCCGCGCCACACCTCGTCCGGCCATCCATCCTCGGGACAGTCCAGCTTGAGCCGGGCAGCGGGGTCGGCCGCGAGGATCGGAGCTGCGGCGACGAGCGGATCGGGGCTCGCCGAAAGCGACCAGCAGAAGGCGATCGGTCGTGGAGAACGGCCGGATAGTACAAATAAATTTGTAGCACCCTGGCCCAGGGCGAGGTCGACGACCGCCGCCTCCAGCGCGGCCCGTGCGTACGGCTCGCCGTGTGCCGGAAGGGGACCGCTGGCGACGTCGACCGTCGTCGTGCCGTCCGGCGTGCGACGGGTGCACGCTCGGGCGAAGGCCTCCACCTCCTCGGCGGCCCAGGCGACGCATTCGCCCCGTCCGGAGCGGCCCGCGCCGACGAGGACGACGCTCGCCGTCGGGCGCGGCCGGGCCTCGTAGTAGCCGACGACGGGCACCTCGCCGCGTTCGACGTGGATCTCCTCGATCGTCACCGGGAGCGTCGCCAGGAGCTCGGCAAGTTTGCCCGGAGCGAGGCCCGTCGACCGGTCGTCCGCGGGAGGCGTCAGACGTCCCGCGCGCAGCGGAAGCCGGCGAAGATCTGGCGCCGCTGGGGATGATCCCAGTTGCGGAACGTGCTCGAGGCGACGATCGAGGCCGTGGCCCACGATCCGCCCCGCAGCACGTAGTAGTCGCCGCCGAAGTGGACCTCGGAGTACTCCGGATAGGGGAACGCCTCGAACCCGGGGTACGGCTCGAACCGACTCGCCGTCCACTCCCACACGTCGCCAACCAGCTGGTGCGCTCCGTAGAACGAGCGTCCGGCGGGATACGCCCCGACCGGCGCCGGCATGTACGCGACGGCGTCCAGGTTGGCCCGTCCGGCATCCGGTGGCTCGTCGCCCCACGGCCAGCGCCGCTTGACGCGCACCTCGGGATCCCACGCCGCGGCCTTCTCCCACTCGGCTTCCGTGGGCAGGCGCTTGCCGGACCAGCGCGCGAAGGCGTCGGCCTCGAACCACGACACCCGCGCCACGGGACGCGTCGGGACCAGCGGCTCGACGCGTCCGAAGTGCGTCTCCTCCCAGCCGCCGCCGGCGGTCCGCCGCCATCCCAGCGGCCACGGCTCGGCCAGCTCGCGGCGCCAGGCGCGGCCAGCCTCGCTCCACGCCTGTGGGGCGTCGTAACCGCCGGCCTCGACGAATCGCAGGAATGCGCCGTTCGTCACCGGAGCCGCGTCGATCCAGAACGCGGGCTGATCGACCCAGTGAAGCGGGCGCTCGTTGTCGTAGGCGAACCCGTCGGGTCGAGCGCCGAGCGGGAACGACCCCTCCGGCACGAGCAGCATCTCGCTGTCGGGGGGCAGGGTCGGACGCGGGGTCTCGGCGCGGAACGCCGGCTCGTAGGGCTCGTCATCCATCAGGGCGATGGCCTGCAGGATCGTCTCCTGGTGCTGGGCCTCATGGCACGCCAGGAGGCGGTACACCAGGCCGTCCGCGACGAGCGGCCCGGCGGACGCGAAGTCGACCCGCCGCAGCCGGCGCAGGGACTCCGCACGGATCCGGCGCATCCGACGCAACACGTCGTCGCGCGGGGGCAGCTCCAGCGCCCCGCGCTCGGAGCGCGGGGTGCGGATCGCGTCATAGGCCGGCTCCAGCCCGGGCGGGTCCGAGTCGCCCGAGCGGCCGGCGGACTCCAGCCGGTCCACGGTCCGCACCAGCCACAGCTCCTCGAACTCCGCGATGTGGGCCAAATCCCAGGCGATCGGGCTGAGGAACGGCGCCACCTGGCGCGCCAGGCGCTCCTCGTCCAGCGGGTCGATCAAGTCGAGGGTCCGTCGACGCACCGCCTGCAGGAGCGCCGCGTAGCGCGTCCAGGCGGGTGGACCGGCCGGCTCGTCCGCACGGCGCGAGAGCAACAGCGCGAAGCGCCGACCGGCGTCGGTCATGGCGCTCTCCAGCCGGAACCCGAAACGGGCCAGATCGGACTCGATCTGGTCGATCCGGTACTTGCGGCTGATCTCGGTCAGGATCATCTCGCCGGGCGCCACGCGGAACGAGCGGCCGATCGAGCGCAGGTCGATCCGCGCGGCCCGCGTGAAGCGGGCATAGATCTCGATCCGCTCCAGGCGGTCGTTCCAGTACGCCACGTGATCCACCGCGTCGGGCGGGACGTGCGTCCCCAGCTCGCGATTCATGCGCACGAAGAGGTTGCGGGTAAACGCCTGGCTGACGCCGGCGGCGTCGTTGTAGGCAGCCTCGAGGGTGGCGACGTCCTTCACCAGGTCGACGCCCAGCAGAAGCGCGTCGCCCGGCGCCAGCGCGCGCTCGAGCCGCGCCAGGAAGAGATCCGTCTCGCCGGGATTGAGGTTGCCGATCGTCGAGCCGAGGAACACGAGGCACATCGGCGACGCGCCAGCCAGAATGTCCAGCGCCCGCTCGTAGGACGTGGCCAGGCCGGTCACGCGGACCCCGGAAAACTCCGCCGCCAGTGCCCGCGCGGCGGAGGTCAGGACGGTGGGGTCGATGTCGACCGGCACGTACTCCACGGGTCCCTCTGCGGCCGCGCTCCACGCCGCCAGGAGGGCGCGCGTCTTGGCGGCCGTGCCGGCGCCCAGCTCGATCAGGGGCAGCGACCCCACGCGCTCCCGGATCTCGTCCGCGCGGGCCTCCAGGATCTCGGCTTCGGCGCGGGTCGGATAGTACTCCGGCTGCCGCGTGATCTCGACGAACAGCTCGCTGCCCGCGGCGTCGTACAGGTAGCGGCAGTGCAGCCAGCGCCGGGCGTCCGACAGGCCGCGGGCGACCGAGTGGGCGAACGCCTCCGCGGCCGTGGGGGTGGCGTCGACGTGGACCACCCAGCGCTCGCCGGACTCGCTGCGGAACGGCGGGGCGCCGGGGTCCTCGAGCCGTTCGCGGATCGCCTGGGTGGGCGTCACCATGGCGGCCTATATTAGCGCGGCGCCTCGCGGCGTCGCACCTCGCCCTGCCGACCCCACCGAACGAGGAGTCCGTGGCCACGATCCCGGAGTCGCCGGGTCCGGCAAGCGCCGGGACGCCGGCCGTCGAGTTCGTCGACGCTGGATACGAGCTTCCGGGTGGCCGGGCCATCGTGCAGGGCATCGACCTGACGGTCGGGCCGGGGGAGGTGCTGGCCCTGGTCGGACGCTCCGGCTCGGGCAAGACGACGACCCTCAAGCTGGTCAACCGGCTTCTCGAGCCGACCCGCGGAACGGTCCGCGTGGCGGGTCGCTCGACCATCGAATGGGATCCCGTCGAGCTGCGTCGGCGGACGGGGTGGGTGATCCAGGAGATCGGCCTGTTCCCGCACCTCGACGTGGCGGCCAACGTGGGCCTCGTGCCGCGCCTCGCCGGGTGGGACGCCGAGCGGATCGGCGAGCGCGTCGAGCGCCTGTTGGAGCTGGTCGGCCTGCCCCCGGAGGGCTACGCCGCGCGCCTCCCCCACGAGCTCTCGGGCGGGCAGCGCCAGCGCGTGGGCGTGGCCCGCGCCCTGGCCGCGGATCCGCCGCTGCTCCTGCTCGACGAGCCGTTCGGCGCCCTCGATCCGCTGACGCGGGCCGAGCTGCAGGTCGAGTTCCGCGAACTGACGCAGCGCCTCGACAAGGCGGCCTTGTTCGTGACCCACGACCTGCGCGAGGCGCTGGCCGTCGGCGACCGCATCGGGCTTCTCGACGCCGGTCGACTGGAGGTCGTGGCCGACAGCGGGGCCTTCCTCGACAGCGGGCATCCGCTCGTCCAGGAGCTGGCGCATACGATCCGTCCGCCCGAGGCCCGCCGTGGGTGAGTTCCTGAGCTACGTCCTTCGGCACCGCGCCGAGATCGGTCACCTCCTCGCCCAGCACGTGGCGCTGGTCGCGATCTCGACCGGTGCGGCGATCACGCTGGGCATTCCGCTGGGCGTTCTGGCGACCCGCCACCGGCGACTCGAGCGCGCCGTCATCGGGGCGGCCAACGTCGTCCAGACGATCCCCAGCCTGGCCCTGTTCGGGTTCCTGATCCCGCTGCCGCTGCTGGGCGGGATCGGGGCGCGGACCGCGATCGTCGCCCTGACCCTGTACGCACTACTGCCCATCGTGCGCAACACGCACGCCGGGATCCGCGGCATCGATCCCGCACTGCGCGAGGCCGGGCGCGGGATGGGGATGACGGATCTCCAGCTGTTGACTCGCGTCGAGCTGCCACTCGCCTCGGGCGTCATCCTGGCCGGCGTGCGCGTGGCAACCGTCGTGTCGGTCGGGATCGCCACGATCGCCGCGGCGATCGGCGCCGGCGGGCTGGGAGTCTACATCTTCCAGGGACTGGCCATGGTCGACGATACGGTGATTCTCGCCGGCGCGGTGCCGGCGGCGCTCCTGGCCCTCGCCGCGGACGGCCTCCTGGGGCTGGCCGAGAGGCGGCTGACCCCGCCAGGATCGTCCGAGTCGTCGCGCGCAGGCGCCGTGTGAGGCGCGGCCTCGAAGCGCTGCTCGTCGGGCTGGTCGTGGCCGCCTGCGGGTCGTCGGACGCCGTCGTCGTGGCCTCCAAGAACTTCACCGAGCAGGACGTTCTCGGAGAGCTCGTGGCGCAGGAGCTCGAGGCCCGCGGGATTCCCGTCGAGCGGCGGTTGCACCTCGGGGGAACCTTCGTCTGTCACCAGGCCCTGGTCGACGGCCAGGTCGACGTCTACGTCGAGTACACCGGAACGGCCTACACGGCGATCCTCGAGCGTCCGCCGATCCACGACCCGGACTCGGTGTACGCCGCCGTGCGTCGCGCGTACGACCGGCGCTGGGATCTCGAGTGGACCGCCCCGCTGGGATTCGAGAACACGTTCGCCCTGGTCGTCCGCCGGGCCGACGCGGAGTCGCTCGGCCTGAAGACGATCGGCGACCTGGCGCGCGTCGCGCCGCGTCTGACGGCCGGGTTCGGGCCCGAATTCATGGCCCGCGAGGACGGCTACCCGGGTCTGCGACGGACGTACGGCCTGCGATTCGGGACGGTGCGCCAGATGGACCTCGGGCTGATGTACCGGGCCCTCGCCGAGCGGCGGATCGACGTCGCCGTCGGCAACTCGACCGACGGCCAGATCGTGGGCCTCGACCTGGTCGTCCTGGGGGACGATCGACGCTTCTTTCCGCCGTACCAGGCGGCGCCCGTCGCACGTCGCGAGACGCTCGAGCGGCGCCCCGCGGTCGGACGGGCCCTGGCGGCCCTGGCCGGCGCGCTGAGCGAAGACGAGATGCGCCGCCTGAACTACGAGGTCGCCGTCCGGGGAGACGATTACGCCGACGTCGTCCGCCGCTGGCGGGCGGCCCATCTCACGCCTGCGGGAGGAACGCCATGAACGCGAAGCTGCTCCACACGATGATGCGGGTCGAGGACCTCGAGCGGTCGGTCCGCTTCTACACCGAGGTCCTGGGACTTCGCGAGGAGCGCCGGGTGGTCCTCGACAGGGCCGACGCCACGCTGGCCTTCCTCGTCGACGAAGCCGGACACCACGCGATCGAGCTGACCTACAACCACGACGGGCGGAGCTACGACCTGGGGAATCAGTTCGGCCACTTCGCCTTCGCGGTGCCGAGCCTGGACCGGGCCCGGGACGAGCTGGCCGGGCAGGGGGTCGAGTTCAGCCGTGGACCGTACCAGGTCCGGGAGGGGGGCAACCGCATCGCCTTCATCCGCGATCCGGACGGGATCGAGATCGAGCTCGTCGAGCGCGCGGGATAGAGTCGCCTCGACCGGGGCGCACCAGTCCGGCCCGTTGCTCACCAGATCGGTCCTGTCTTATTTTGATCGTTTGCCGTTGACACGGGCCTTCCGGAGAGATCGTGGCCCGGTTTGGCCGCCACCCCTTTCGTCCGACCTGACGTCCCCATCCGGATCATGGACATGCGAGCTGAATCGGCATCGGCCGTGGAGTCGGCCTCCACGCAGGCGTCCCCGGGGGCCCGCGAGGTGGTCGTCGTCGGCGGCGGCATCTCGGGCCTCTCGGCGGCCCATCACCTGGCGCGGCGAGGGACCCGGGTCACGGTTCTCGAGGCGAGCCCGCGGTTCGGCGGCCTGGGAGCGACCTTCACCTGGGGGGACCGCGAGCTCGACCGGTTCTACCACGTCGTCCTGGGAACCGATCAGCATCTGATCGACCTGTGCCGGGAGCTGGGCATCGCCGACCGGCTGTACTGGCGGGAGGCCTCGCTGGGCTTCCTGTACGCCGGTCGGCTGTATCCGCTCGGCGGGCCGCTGGACCTGCTGCGCTTCGGCGCCGTCCCCGTCCGCGATCGGCTCCGGCTGGGGCTCACCGCGCTGTACGCGGCGCACGTCGCGCGCCCCGGTGGCCTGGACGACGTGACGGTCGAGCAGTGGCTGACCCGGCTCTCGGGGCGCCGCGCCTTCGATCGGCTGTGGCGGCCGCTGCTGGAGGCCAAGTTCGGCAATGCCTGGCGCCAGATCCCGGCCCTCTGGTACTGGGCCAGCTTCAACCGCGAGAAGGGGACCGGCAAGGAGGTCAAGGGCTATCCGCGGGGCGGCTACGCGGGGATCACCCGCGCGTTGGTCGAGGAGCTGCGGGGGCGCGGGGTCGAGCTGGCCAGCGAGAGCCCCGTCACGCGGCTCGACCTGGGGGAGGACGGCCGACCGGTCGTCGAGACGCGGGGTGAGTCGCGGACCTACGACCAGGCGCTGTGCACCGTGCCGCTGGTCCACCTGCGCGAGATGACCCGCGGCGGCGCCCTGGAGGCTCCGCTGGAGGCCACGGCGCACGACCTCGACTACCAGGGAGTGGTCAACGTCGTGGCGTTGTTGCGGCGCTCGCTGAGCCCCCACTACTGGATTCCGGTGGTCCAGAGCGGGGCGCCGTTCCAGGGTATCGTCGAGACGACGAGGGTCGTCGACCTGGAGGACACCGGCGGTCATCACCTGGTCTACCTGCTGAACTACGTCCACCGCACGGATCCCCTGTTCGAGCGCTCCGACGAGGACCTGCGCGCGGAATACCTGGCCGCGCTGTGGCGCCTGTTCCCCGATCTGAGCGCGTCGGACGTCGTCGACGCGCGGGTGTTCCGGGCGCCGTTCGTCGAGCCGCTGTACTCGCCGGGCTACGCGTCGCGCAAGCCGCCGGCCGAGCTCGTCCCCGGCCGGGTGTACCTGGCTACGACGACCCAGGTGTATCCCGACGTCACGTCGTGGAACAGCTCCGCGGGGCTGGCTCGCGAGGTGGCGGCACGAATGTTGCTAAATCCCAGCTCGCCAATCTCATCCTGAACGATCGCGGGAGAATCGCATGCCGACGGACCCCCTGCCTCTTCCCAGCGAACGCGACGCCAGCGGCCGCAGCCTGGGGGCGGAGGAGCTCGCCCTTCTGGGCGAGGTCATCGAATCGGGCATCCTGTTCGGGCCGAACGGGACCAAGGTCAAGCAATTCGAGAAGGAAACCGCCGAACTGCTCGGCGTGCCGCACGTGCGCGCCGTGTCCTCGGGCTCGGCCGCCGTCCACGTGGCGCTCGGGGCGCTCGACCTGGCGCCCGGCGGGGAGGTCGTCACGACTCCCATCACCGACATC
>Ga0315553_10002270_pt1 | contig 15491 bp, 10 predicted proteins | sample SalMarSW160140MG_FD_203099 | JGI IMG/M metagenome (GOLD analysis project Ga0315553, IMG submission 203099) | Salt marsh sediment microbial communities from the Plum Island Ecosystem LTER, Massachusetts, United States - Salt Marsh Sediment SW1601-40 ... | reverse complement strand
TATCGCCAGATCGCGCAGTCGACGGGCGTGCGCTGTTCGTCGGGCGTACCCGGCGGGCCGACGCGCGAAATGTCCAGAATCCCGTGGCGGCCATAGAGCCAACCGTCCGGCCCCCAACGCAGCCCGTTGACCAAGTTGTGGCCGCACGCCGTCCAACCGTCGAGCACAACCACCGGCTCCCCGTCGGGCCGATCGTCGCCGTCGCGATCGGGAATGAACAGCAGATTCGGCGCGCACAACGCCCACACGCCGCCGAAGCCGATCTCCACGCTGGTGAGCCGTTGGCCCTGATCCCAGAACACGGTTCGCTTGTCGGCTTGGCCGTCGCCGTCAGTGTCCTCGAGAATCACGATGCGATCGCGAAGGTCTTCGTCAAACTTGCCGTGCTCGGAGTAGGTGTAACACTCGGCCACCCATAGTCGGCCGCGGGTGTCGAATGCCAGGGCGATCGGCTGCTGCACGTCGGGCTCGGCGGCAAACAGCGAAACGTCGAAACCCTTCGGCGCTTGCATGGCCGCGAGCGCTGCGGCCGGCGACAGCAGGGGAACGGTTTCCTTCTGCGTGTTCGGCGGCTGCGCCGATGCCGCGGCCTGCCATAGGCCAAGCCACAACAGACACAGCGATGCGATTCGGATCATATTCGCTCCCCAGCAACGTTTTCGAAGGACCGGCACGTCGGTAGCCCTAGCATAACCGCGCCCTGATCTCATGGCCAACTCGCCCGGGCGCTGCACCGGTCGATCAAAGCGCTGCCAGCCGGCGGCGGCAGTCGTCGAGAATGTCTCTGGTCCGGCTGGCGCCGACGCGCGTCACACCCAAAGCGCGCACTGCCAGCAGCGCGTCAAGATCACGAATGCCGCCCGCGGCCTTCACCTGCACGTGCGGCGCGGCGAGCTTCCGCATCAGTCTCAAATCATCGTGCGTCGCCCCGCCGGTCCCGTAGCCGGTGGAGGTCTTGACCCAGTCGGCGCCAAGGTCGGAGCAGATGCGGCACAGCTCGATCTTGTGTGCATCTTTGAGAAAGCAGTTTTCGAAGATGACCTTCACTTTCTGTCCGGCCGCGTGTGCCGGCTCGATCACCGCCTGGATATCCTGGCGAACGTAGTCCCAATTGCCGCTCAGCACCTGGCTGATGTTGACCACCATGTCCAGCTCCTGGCAACCGTCGGCGAGAGCCCGCTCGGCTTCGGCCCGCTTCACCTCCGTGGTGTGGCCGCCGTGGGGGAAGCCGATCGTGGTGCTGGCTTTCACCGTGCTGCTGCGAAGAATCTCGGCGCAGCGCTTCAAGTAAAACGGCATGATGCAGACACTGGCCACGTCGTACTCCCGGGCCAGTTGGCAGCCAGCTTCCAGATTTGCCACCGCCAGCGTGGGGTTCAGCAGCGAGTGGTCGATCATCTTGGCGATGTCGGAGTACGTGTAGTCCGTCACGTTAAGCCTCGGATCAAGTGCCTATCCCAAAGCGGTCGGGGGACTGGCGCACTTTGGGCACTCTTGCGGAGCGAAACGAGCAGTCCCCAACGATACGGGGAAAGGCTCGAAACCGCAAGCGATTCATGCACCGGGAGAGGAATTCAATCCGCGAGCGAATGTAGGGATCGCGGAGCGCGCTGGCCGCAAGCGTGGAATTCGCCAGGGGAGATTGAACCCCCAGGCGAACGAGTTGAAGTCGTTATGCGAGGTCGAGCCCGATCAGGAATTCGTCGAGGGCTTTGCGCTGTTTCGCCTCGTCGTCGATCGATTGCTGCACCTGGGCGCGAAGCTGCTCGATGCTGTCTTCCTGCTCGTTGAACTTTGTCAGGTAGCGGCGGAATAGTTCCGAGTCCTTGGGCAGCTCCGTCATGTTCTGTCGGATGCGGCTCTGCTCCTGAAAGATTACCTGAATCTGCCGATCCAGCTCGTTGCGCTGGTTCACGACCTGGGCCAGGGCCTGTTTGCGCTTGATGACCTCCGAGAGCGCGTCCTTCACTTCCTGGCTCACTTCCTTGGCATTGATGTAATAGCGGATCGAGTTGTCGTCCATGTTCATCACGGCGATCTGCTGGCCGATGGTTCGCTCCTCGCGGATGTCGATCGATTCTGGCTTGCCGGGCTCGGCGTTGACCAGAAAGCGGTACAGGTCGCGGGTCTTTTCGGCCGGCTCCATCGGCTCGAGCAGCTTCCAGTTCGTGTCGAGAGGATATTCGATGAGCACCTTCTTCGCGGCGCTGCCGGAGTTCTTCACCACGTACGACTGCTTGCGGGTGTGCTTGTGCGAAACGTGCAGCACCCCTTTGATGAACTTCGCCGACAAAAGGTGCGTGGCGACGGGGTCGCTGGTGGGGGCGACCTCGGTATCGAGGTCCATCGCGTAGCTGATGAGGCGATCGGTGCCCGGCTGCAAATCCTGGATTTGCGCGTCGCCGGCGTACGCCCCGCCGTCGAACACGGTGATCGGCCCTTGCATCAAGTGCAGGTCGGTGGTGTTCTTGAGCCGGGCGCCGTTCAAGGGGTGCTTGGCGTGCACGGCCTGGTTGTAGATCGAAACCTTCTCGGCTTCGATCGACTGGTTCACGATCGGCAGCATGGCGCTCCGCTGGCGTTCGAGCGAAACGGGTGTGGCGATCACGTATTGGAACATCTCGCCCACGTCGCCAGCTTGCGCCACCGAGCGCACACTGTCGCCGGGCCGCATGGCTTTTCCGCCGCCCCCCTGAGCCTTGTCGTCTGCGTACGCGAAATCGCCGTTACGGCTGCGGGCGAGAGCCCGATTCTGCTCCTGCAAAGCCTTTTCTCGGGTCGCGTCCTTCTTGGCCAGCGAGGCGGATTCGTACGATGCGTTAGGGCGGCCGGCTGCGTCGGCGAACTCCCGCTCCGCCTCGGCCAAATCCTGGTCGTACGTGCGGGGGCGAAGCGAGGCGTACAACTCGGGCATCACCACGGGCCGGCTCACGTACAGCGGCTGATACAGGTCCATGATGAACGAGATGGGGCGGCCGCTGACCAGCGTCAGGTTGACGTCGCTCCAATCTTCCTCGGTCGTGTTCTCGACGATCGCCCAGCCCTGGATCAGCGGCGCTTCGTCGTCCGAGAGCACCAGGCGATAGCTGGTCTTCCAGATCGGCGCTTCCTGGATGTACCCCACGCGCACCTGTCGCTCGCCGGCGCCGAGGAAGTTCAGCGATACGGTCTTCTTGTCGGTGTCGTGGCTCATGGCCAGGATGGCCAGCGCTTGGCGCAGCTCGGCGTCGAGCTTGGCGTTGGCCAGCTTGATGCGGCCGACATTGTCGAGCGACACGCTCCGCAGCCCGTCCTCGGTCAGCAGGTTGAGGAACGCCACTTCGACGGTGTCGTTCTCACCCACGCGGCGGGTGCGGTGTTCGACGCCGACGATGGTGCCCGCAAGCTTATCGGGCGCTTCGATCTCGACGCGCTCGCCGCGAATCTGCGACAACAGGTCAGCCAGCGTGGGATTGGACGTCAGATCGATCGAGAACGTGGACAGGGTGCGGGTGATGGGGTCCTTCGACCCGTAGGACACGGTCGAGATGCGCCCGCCACCCAGGTCCTGCAGCACCATGCTCTTCAAGAGATCGTTGATGTCGCGGGAATGAAACTGCAGGTCGAGCCGGGCATCGCCCGTGACCTGTCCGCCGCGCTCGAAGAACGCCACGCCGGAGGAAAACATCACGACGCGCTTAAGCGGGATGGCGGCGGCGTTTTCCTCCTGGGCTTGGGCCTTGGTGGTTTGTCCGCGGAGCGCGAAACCGCAAGCGAGGGTGAGGGCGGCGAGGCAGCACTTCGTGAGTGGGTATTTCGTGCGGATCATGGTATTTGGGGCTCCGAAGGCGGCGAGTATCACACAAGTGTAGCTTGAGGCGCAAAGTCTGCTCCTGCAATAGACGCACGGCCGTATCGTGGAGTTCCCCTGCCATCCGACGCCCACGCCCCATAAATCGGGGGTTCTTCGCGGCGTTCTCTCGCCGGCGCAAATCCGCCCCCCCGCCTGGAGAACGGCCCTCCGGAACGCTAGAATCACGGTTTTCCCAGGTCCCTGTCCCATCGGCCGCGCTTGCGCGCCGTGCCGCGATTCCACGGGCCTCACTCTTTTGCCTTGATCCTGGAGACACCGCCTCATGGTCAAGACAGCCAGCACGATGCTCTCCATCGGGACGAAAGCCCCCGACTTTTCGCTGATCAACGTCGACGGCCGCACCGTGTCGTTAGCCGATTTCGAGGGGGCGCCGGCGCTATTGGTCATGTTCATTTGCAACCACTGCCCGTTCGTCAAGCACGTAGCGGGGCAACTGGCCAAGCTCGCGCTCGACTACCAGCCGAAGCGCGTGGCCATCGTGGCGATCAACTCGAACGACGCCGCCAACTTCCCCGATGATTCACCCGAACGCATGGTGCACGAGGTCGAGGAGCGCGGCTACACGTTCCCCTATCTCTACGACGAAACACAGGAAGTGGCGCAGGCCTACCACGCCGCCTGCACGCCCGACTTTTACGTGTTCGACGGCCGCCAGAAACTGGTGTACCGCGGGCAGCTCGATTCGAGCCGGCCCGAATCGGGAATTCCCGTCACCGGCGAAGACGTGCGGCGAGCGCTCGACGCCGTGCTGGCCGGAAAGCCTGCTTCCGAACATCAGAAGCCGAGCATCGGCTGCAACATCAAGTGGAAGGCGGGCAACGAACCCCAGTACTTCAACCCGGCCGGCGTGTAGGGTTCGCGATGGCGATGCATCATGTAGTGGCGCTGGTTCTGGGCGGCGGTCGCGGGACGCGGCTCTACCCGCTCACCAAAGTCCGCTCGAAGCCCGCAGTGCCGCTGGCCGCCAAGTACCGGCTTATCGACATTCCGCTGTCCAACTGCCTCAATAGCGGCATCAACCAAATTTACGTGCTCACCCAGTTCATGTCGGTGAGTCTGCACCGCCACATCCGCCAGACCTACCGCTTCGACCACTTCAGCGGCGGTTTCGTCGAAATCCTGGCTGCACAGCAGACCATGGATTCCGACACCCACTGGTACCAGGGCACGGCCGACGCAGTCCGCAAGAACCTCCGCTACCTGCAGCAGCCGGGCATCGAGTACGTGCTGATTCTCTCGGGCGACCAGCTCTATCGGATGGACTTCGGCGACATGATCCGCACGCACGCCAACGCTAAGGCCGACGTGACCATTGCCGCCATGCCCGTCACGCGGCAGGCGGCCCGATCGCTGGGAGTGATGCGCGTCGACGAGACCGGGCGCGTGGTGGGCTTTCTCGAGAAACCGGAGACCGACGAGGAGATCGACGTCGTGCGGATGGATCCCCGCTGGATCGACGCCCAGGGCGTGCCGAGCCAGGGGCGCGACTGCCTGGCGAGCATGGGCATCTACCTGTTCAATCGCGCGACGTTGCTCGACGCGCTCACCAAGACCGATTACCGCGACTTCGGCAAGGAGGTTTTCCCGGCGTCGATCCGCAGCCGCCGCGTGCACGTGCACTTGTTCGACGGATACTGGGAGGACATCGGGACGATTCGTTCGTTCTATGAGGCTAACCTGAGCCTGGCCGGTCCGGCCCCCCCTTTCGAGCTCGCATCGTCCGAGGCGCCAGTGTACACGCGGGCCAGTTTCCTGCCGCCGTCGCATATCGAAGAGGCGAAAATCCGCAGCAGCCTGGTGGCCGAAGGGTGCCGCATCGGGGCCGGGGCGACGATCGAGAATAGCGTGATCGGGCTGCGGTGCGTCGTGGGGCCGCGGGCGGTGATCCGCAACTCGGTGCTGATGGGGGCCGACGAATACGAGACCCCCGCCGAGATCGAAGCGGCCCGCGCCTCCGGACGTCCGCCGATCGGCATTGGGGCCGACAGCATCGTCGACGGGGCGATCGTCGACAAAAACTGCCGCATCGGCGCGGACGTGCGGATCCAGAACGCCAAGGGCATCGTCGACGGCGACGACGCCGAGGACTGCGTCATCCGCGACGGCATTCCCATCGTCGTCAAGGAAGCCGTGATGCGGGACGGGTGGGTATTGTAGCGGCAGGATGTCAGTTGTCAGTGGTCCGTTGTCAGTTGTGTGCGGGCCATTCGGAACTGCGGGACCTGTCAGGTTGGGCACTTTTGCAAGCGCTGCGTCCGCTTGCGACTACGGACAACTGACCACGGACAACTGACAGGCTATCCGAAAACCGTCGGGGACTGGCTCATTTTGCGTAGCGGGCGACGAGTTGGCTCGCTCTCATTGCAGAAATCGCGGAGCAAAATGTGCCTGTCCCCTTCTCCGGACGGTTTTCGGATAGCCTCTGACAGTTTCTGTGCGCTCCATCCGCTTGCGGCAACTGACTACTGACCACGGACAACTGACAATCACCCGCGTGCTATTCGATCGGTGCCGACGAATGTCCGCAGCACTTCGGGCACGTCGACCGATCCGTCCGCTTGTTGATTGTTCTCCAGGATTGCGACAAGTGCGCGGCTGATGGCTACCGCCGTGCCGTTGAGTGTGTGCACGAATTCGGTGCCCTTCTCCCCCTTCGTCTTGAAGCGGATGTTCAGTCGCCGCGCCTGGTAATCGGTGCAGTTGCTGGTGCTGGTCACTTCGCCCCACTCGCCGCCATCGCCGCGGCCGGGCATCCACGCCTCCAGATCGTACTTGCGATAGGCGGGCCCGCCCAGATCGCCCGTGGCCGTGTCGACCACGCGGTAGGGAATGCCCAACTCGTCGAAGATGCGGCACTCCAGGCCACAGAGCTCGTCGAGCATGGCGTCGCTTTGCTCGGGAAGCGTGAAGGTGAACATCTCGACCTTGGTGAACTGGTGCACGCGGTACAGTCCGCGCGCTGCCCGGCCGCCGGCGCCCGCTTCGGTGCGGAAACAATGGCTGATGCCGCACAGGCGCATCGGCAGCTCGTCGCGGTCGACCGTTTGATCGGCGTACAGGCCGCCGAGCGTGATCTCGGCAGTGCCCACGAGGCTCAAGTGCGTGTTTTCGATGCTGTACACCTGCGTCTCGGGCCCGCGGGGGATGAAGCCAATGCCTTCCAGAATGCGATCTTGCGCCAGGTCGGGCGTGACAACCGGCGTGAACCCTTCGCCGCGAAGCAGGTTAACCGCGAACTGCTGCAGAGCTAGCTCCAGCAGCACCGCCTCGTTCTTGAGGAAGTAGAAGCCGTGTCCGGTCGTGCGGCCGCCCCCTTCGAAGTCGATCAGGTCGAGCCGCTCGCCAAGCTGCACGTGATCGAGCGGCGTGAAGTCGAACTTGCGCGGTTCGTGGCGACCGCGGCGCACTTCGCGGTTGGCCGAATCGTCGCCGCCGACCGGCGCATCGGGATGCGAGAGGTTGGGGATCAGCCGCTGCAAGGCCACGATTTCGCCGTCCAGCCGGTCGTGCTCCTCCTGGGCGGCGTCTTTTTCGCCCCGGAGCCGGCGACCTTCCTCCTTGCGGGCCTCGCGCTCGCCGGCGTCGGGCGCCTTGCCGATCGACTTGGCGACTTCGTTGGCGCGGCGATTCAGCTCCTGCACCAGCTCGAGCTTTTCGCGCCGCTGCCGTTCGAGCTCCACGAGCCGGTCGACGTCGACCTGCACGCCGCGATGGGCGCAGTTCCGCTTCACCAGCGCGGCATTTTCGACAAGAAACTTGCGATCAAGCATGGAACTCAGAAATGACCAATTTCCCAATGACAAATGACCAATGCGCCGGCGATCGAACCATTTGCCGATTCCTTGGTCGCTGTTGTGTCGCGGTCTCCCGACCGCGACACGCTAAAGCGGGAAGTCCTGGAAACACTGACCATCAAGAACTTCGCTCGCACGCATGGCACGGTCGGGAGACCGTGCCATAACAGCGCTCCTTGGTCATTTGGATTTGGTCATTGGTCATTTCCCCGGTTTGATTCGCCCCAGCGCCTTCCACAGGTACGCGCTGGTTTTGATTCCGCGGTGAAAGTCGGCCAGGCAGAACTTTTCGTTGGGGCTGTGGGTGTTGTCGTCGTCGAGCCCCCAGCCCAACAGTAAGGTATCGACTCCCAGCTTTTCCCGGAAGGCCGTGACGACGGGAATCGAGCCCCCCTCGCGAATGAACACGGGCGGGCGGCCGAACCCGTGCTCGATCGCCTGCGCCGCGGCCGTCATGTACGGGCTGTCGAGCGGAACGACGACGCCGGGGGCCGCGTGCGTCGACGCGAGCTCCATCTTGATGCCGGGCGGACACAGCGAGCGCAACATCGCTTCGAGCGCGGCGGCGATTCTGTCCGGATCCTGCTCGGGCACGAGGCGAAAACTGAACTTGGCGCGGGCGCGGGCGGGCAGCACCGTCTTGGCCCCCTCGCCCTGATAGCCGGAAGTGAGCCCGTTGATATCGAACGTGGGTCGGGCCCAGCGTCGTTCGAGCGTGCTGAAGCCTCGCTCGCCGCTGAGCCCGTCGACGCCGATGCTCTCCATAAACGATCGTTCGGAGAAAGGGAGGCCGGACATTTGCGCCCGCTCGCTATCGGTGAGTGGGAGCACGTCGTCGTAGAATCCGGGGATTTGAACGCGCCCCTTGTCGTCGATGAGCGCCGCCATCATGCGTGCCAGCGCGACCGCGGGGTTGGTCACCGCGCCGCCGAACGTGCCGGAGTGCAAATCCTGCCGCGGACCGGTGAGCCGCACTTCGAAATACGCGATGCCCCGCAATCCGTACGTGATGGCCGGCTGACCCGGCGCGAACTGCGACGTATCGCTGATGACGACCACGTCGCACGCCAGTCGCTTGAGCAATTCGTCGCCGTAGCCCCCTTCGAGCAGCTTGTCGAGGTGGGGGCTGCCGACTTCCTCTTCCCCTTCGATCAGGAAGGTGAGCTGCACCGGCAGCGACCTCTCGGTTGCGAGCCAAGCCTGGGCACTCTTGACGTGCGTGAGCATCTGTCCCTTGTCGTCGGTGGCGCCGCGGGCGTAGATGTTGCCGTCGCGCCGCGTCGGTTCGAACGGGGGCGAAATCCATTCCTCCAGCGGGTCGGGGGGCTGCACGTCGTAATGCCCGTACACCAGCACGCGCGGGGCGCCAGCGACCGGGGGCGAATGGGCCAGCACGATCGGATGGCCCTCGGTCTTGATCGTCTCGGCGGCGAGACCGATCGAGCGAAAGTGCTCTTCGAGTAACAGCGCGCAGCGACGCACGTCGTCGCGATGGCGGCCGTCGGCGCTCACGCTGGGAATCGCCAGCAAACGGCACAAGTCGTCTTCGAACTTCGCGCGATGGTCGGCGAGATACTGGTCGATGGGCGACATGGCGGGGTGGACGGGGCGGGATAGTTCGACCCAACGCGCCACGGCATCGGCGTTCTCAAGCCCCGCGCCAGTGGGCGCGCGGAGGAGGAAACGCGGCTTGGACGGGTGCGCTCGGCTACAATATAATGCCTGCCCACCCTCCGGGCCATGCCGCATCCTTTGTCGCAGGACTCAATAGCCGTGGCGAAATCTCGACAGGAACGATCCGGTTCGTCGCCGGCGCGCCGCACCGCCCGACGCACCAAGACCGCCAAACGTCCGCGTCCCGACGTGCGCCGCCAGCCGCGATATCACGTCATCCTGTGGAACGACGACGATCACAGCTACCACTACGTCATCGACATGCTGCGTCGCTTGTTTGGCTATCCCACCGAGAAGGGCTTCTTGATCGCTCGCGAGGTCGACACTACGGGGCGTGCCGTTTGCCTGACCACTACGCTCGAACACGCCGAGCTGAAGCGCGACCAGATTCATGCCTTCGGGGCCGACGGGCGAATCGCGAAATGCCAAGGCGCTATGTCGGCGACCATCGAACCCGAAACAGCCTGATGCCCGCCACGCTCAAAACGCTCACGCTCGGCTGCAAGGTCAACCAGTACGAGACGGAGTATGTGCGCCAGGGTCTGGTCGGCATCGGCTACCAGGATGCGGGCGAAGGCCAGTCGGCCGACCTGTGCATCGTCAACACATGCACGGTCACCGGCGAGGGAGACGCCAAAAGCCGCCAGGCCATTCGCCGGCTGGCCCGCGAGAACCCGCACGCCCGCATCGTGGTCATGGGCTGCTACGCCACACGCGCTCCCGACGAATTGGCGCGATTGCCCGGCGTGGCCGAAGTCGTGCTCGATAAGCGCGAGTTGCCCGATCTGTTGGGTCGCTTCGGCGTGGTCGACATACCGACGGGCATTTCGAGCTTCGGGCAGCGACATCGGGCGTACGTGAAGGTGCAGGACGGCTGCTTGCTGCGATGCAGCTACTGCATCATTCCGTACGTGCGGCCCAGCATGTACAGCCGGCCGCTCGTCGAGATCGAGGACGAAGTGCGGCGGCTGGTCGACGGCGGGTATCGCGAGATTGTGCTCACGGGCATCCACCTGGGCCATTACGGCGTCGACAGCAACTGGAACAAGCCCAAGAGCGATTGGTTGCGGCTGTCGGACCTGGTGCGGCGATTAACGGCGCTCGATGGCGATTTTCGAGTGCGGCTTTCGAGCATCGAGGCCACCGAGCTGACGCGCGAGCTGATCGGCGTGATGGCTGACTTCCCCCACCGCGTCTGCCCGCACCTACATGTGTGCATGCAGAGCGGTTCGAACGCCGTGCTCCGCCGCATGCGGCGTCGTTGGGGCATCGAACGGTTCCAGGAGCGCTGCCGACTCGTGCGCCGCGTGCTCGACCGGCCCGCCCTTACGACCGACGTGATCGTGGGTTTTCCCGGCGAAACCGACGACGACTTTGAGGCAACGTGCCGAGCATCGCAGGAAGCGGGCTTTTCGAAGATTCACATTTTCCCCTTCAGCGCCCGCCGCGGTACGCCCGCCGCCGACATGCCCGATCAAGTGGCCGCCCCGGTTCGCGCCGAGCGCGTGAAGCGGCTGGCATCGCTCGAAGCCGATTTGCGGCGCGAGTACTTCGCGGAATTGTGCGGCACCCGGCTGACTGTTCTAGCGGAAGCGCTGTGCAAGCAGCGCCCCGGTTGGCTTACGGGCACCTCGTGTCGCTACGCGCCGGTGGCATTTCCCGCTGGTGACGGTCACGCTAGCGGCCAGCTTGTCCCGGTGCGAGCAGCATCGGCCGACGACACGGAGATTGCGGCGGAGCCGGCGTGAGAACACGATAGCCGCCACATTGATGTGGCGTGGACAGCGCCACATGAATGTGGCGGCTATCCAGCGGTTGCTCTGGCGTTGGGCCGGCCGTTTTGCTAAGGTCCGCCCCGCTCGTCTCGATTCTCGTCTCGTTATTTGCCTCGCCGCTGTGTGCGAGTGCGGCCACTGGCCGCCGATTACCCCATCTGTACAGCATTGCTGGCAATGCATTCAGGGAGGAGTGCTGATATGCGTGCTCGTATGCGCCGCCGCCGCTGGGTCATCCGTGAGTTGGGCATGCTGCCGACGGCGCTGATGTTGCTAGTTCTCGGCGCACCGATCTCGGCCCTGGCCGCGCCTCCCTGGGACGCGCTCATCCCCTTTCAGAAGATCGACGCCGATCCGAAAGACCCGTACTGGCTGACGGACGAGCACGGGCCCTGGCTCATTCTGGCGGCTTCGTTCGCCGGCGAGGGCGCCGACAGCCAGGCTCACGACCTGGCGATCGAGCTACGCAAGAAGTTCAAGCTGCACGCATACGTGGACAAGCGTCGCTTCGATCTAAGCGGGACAGAGCAGGGGCTGGGCATCGACCGCTACGGCCGACCGAAGCAGATGCGCCATCGGCAGGCGTCGGTGTTCGATGAGTACGCCGTGCTGGTGGGCAATTTCGAATCGGTCGACGATCATCGCGCCGAGAAAGCGCTCGACAAAGTCAAGCACATAAGTCCCGAGACGCTCAGGATCGGGCCCGACAAATCGTCGACGCAGCGGTTCGCGGGCCTGCGACAGATCTATGGCCTGGTCAATACGGACCCCGACAAGCGCAGCATGGGCCCCATGCGCAATGCGTTTATCACGGTGAATCCGCGGCTGCCCAGGGAGTACTTCGCTCCCAAGGGGCTCGACCCGCTGGTGGTCGAGATGAACAAAAACGTTGAGCACAGCCTGTTGGACTGTCCCGGCCGCTACACGGTCAAAGTGGCCACGTTTCGCGGCAAGGTGGCGTGGAACGTGGAGTCGGATCTTTACCGAAAGGTGGCGGACTCCACGGTCAGCGACAAGCTGGAAGTAGCCGCCCTCAAGGCGCATAAGGTAACCGAGGCGCTGCGCGAGCGGGGCATTGAGGCGTATGAGTTCCACGACCGCAACGAGAGCATCGTGACGGTCGGCGCGTTCAACAGCGTCGGCACGCCGCGCGCCGACGGCAAGATCGAGATCGATCCCTACGTGCACCAGGTGATGCAGGCCTTTGCTGCCGTCCCCAAGGACGTGGAAGTGGAGCGGGTAAACGTGCCCAGCGCGATGCTCCCCCGTGTGGTGGCTGGCGTGGCTCTCGACGTGCAGCCCGTGCCGGTCGTCGTGCCGCATGTATCGATCGCCACCGACTACGCACGGGGAAACCGCATCCTGCGGTAATGCAGTGCGATCAGTGTGCCACATCCAAGTAACGGCTCGCCTGCAAGCGCCACATCCATGTGGCGGCTAACGGCCGATGCAGTACAAGTACCGGTCGTTGCGAACGTAAAGGCGCCCGTCCGCGGCGGAGAAGCCCGAGTTGAAAGTGCTGCCGTCGCGCAGGTTGTTCGTGGCCAGTTGCTCGAACTTCGGTTGGGCGGCCAGCACAATCGTCCGCCCGTCACGGGCCACATAATAGAGCTTGCCATCGGCCAACAGCGGCGAAGCGTACACCTGGTCCACGCGGTCGATGCGCTGTTCGTACACGATTTCGCCCGTCTTCGCGTCGGCACAGTACGCGAGACCGCCGACGTCATTCATCCAGTACAGGTGTCCCTGGTGATAAATGGGGGACGAGACGTTCGAGCCCTTGCGGGCCTTCCATAAGCGGTGCGTCTCGGTCACATCGCCCCGGCCGCCCGTTCGCACGGCCAGTGCTCCGCCGCCCCCTCGTCCGCCGATGCAGTAAACGACGCCCTCATGGGCCACGAGGCTGGGGACCATGTACCAGCCGATGTCGGTGTCGCACGACCAGAGCGGCTTGCCCGTCGTGGGATCGAATCCCAGCACTTTGCCGAAGATGGCGACGACCAGCTCGGTGCCGCCACCATCGGTTTCGACCAGGATCGGCGTGTTCCACGACTCCTTGATTCCTCCGGCACGCCATACCTCGTCGCCGGTATCCTTGTTCAATGCCCGCAGCGACTGGCTCTCCACGCTGGCATTGATAATCACCAGGTCGCCGAATAGCACGGGCGAAGCGGCCGATCCCCAACCGTTCAATTCGGAACCGACGTCGGCCTGCCAAAGTTGGTTGCCTTCGAGGTCGAAGGCGAACACGCCCGACTTGCCGAAGAAGACGTACAGCCGCCGCCCGTCCGACGCCGGCGTGCTGCTGGCGTAGCCGTGGCTTTCGCGAATGCTCTCCTGCTCGGGGAGCTTCGACTCGACCTCGCGATCCCAAACGATGTCGCCGTCGGCCGGGTCGATCGCCACGACGTGCCGCACGAGATCGTCCATGCCGCCGCGGCCCTGGCCCGGCACGTTGAAGCCGCTGTAGTAGGTGAGATAGATGCGGCTGCCCACGATGATGGGGCTCGATGCGCCCGCGCCGGGCAGTTCCTTCTTCCACACGACTCCTTCGTCGGTGCTAAAGGTCACGGAGAGCCCGGTCTCACCGCTGACTCCCTGACCATCGGGCCCGCGAAACTGCGGCCATTGGCCCGAGGCGGCCGAAAGTGACGTAGCGCCGGAGGCCGCAGGTCCGTCGGAGCCCGAGCAAGCGGTCAGCACCAAGGCGCAGATGCCCAGAGCGGCGGGCGCGGCGAGCGCCAATGAGAAACGTATCGCCTTCATGAAACTGCACCTCCCTCTTGGTTTCCGTCGCAATGCGGTCCCAAATCCCGCCGCGACTGGTCCGATTGGTATGTGCGCCCGCGTGCGATTGGCCCCGCCTGCGGTTGGCACGGATAAGCGCATCTTGATATAATGACGGGGCCCTGCACGTGGTGCGATACCCCGACGACGCCTCCGGCCCCTCGAAGCCCCGGCTCCGCGGTTATTTCGCTGATTCCGACGGTTTCTTGGGTCCGCAGTCGCGTCGCGAGCGTTCTTGTAACAGACGGACGCACCGCCCCGCCGCCCGTAGTCTGCGCGCATAGTCGCCATCCCGCAGTTCCCACCATGCCGGCACGCCGATTCGCCCTGCTCCTGTCTTTCCTCGTCGTTTCGGGATGGCTCTACGCGCCCGCTGAGTGCATCGCCGACGATCCCGCCGATGGGCAGGCACAATCCGACACGACCGCGGCGCCGGCCCAGTCCGAAATAGCCGCTCGCCGCGAACAGGCCTTCCAGCAGCAGGTGCGGCCGTTGGTCAACCGCTATTGTGCGTCGTGCCACAGCGGCAACGACGCCGAATCGGGTGTGAGGCTCGATGACGTCGCGTCGGCCGAAATGGTGCTCGACGAGCGCCGCACCTGGCTCAAGGTGTTGGAAAAGCTGCGGGCCGAAGAAATGCCGCCCGAGGACGCCGACGACCACCCCAGCAAGGAAGAGCGTCTGGCGCTGGTCACTTGGGTCGACGAGGCGCTCAATAAGATCGATTGCAGCGGCACGGTGAATCCCGGGCATGTCACCATCCGCCGCCTGAATCGAAACGAGTACCGCAACACGATTCGCGATCTTGTCGGGGTCGACTATAAGCCCGCCGACGACTTTCCCGCCGACGACCTGGGCTACGGATTCGATACCATCGGCGACGTGCTCTCGTTGCCGCCGATCCTGATGGAGAAGTATCTCGACGCGGCTCAGGAAATCGCGGCCCAGGCCATCGTCGTCGAGCATCCCCAGTTCGTCGACCGCAAGTTCACGGGCGCCGAACTGGGCGGCCGACGAAATTCCGAAAGCGGCCGAGCCCTCGACAACGGCGGGCGGATTCTCGCCTCCGAAGGCGAAATGTCGACCCGCTTGGAATTCCCCGCCGACGGGGAATACGTGATTCGCGTGCGGGCCTACGGCGATCAGGCGGGCGACGAGCCGGCCAGAATGTCGATCCGCCTCGAAAACGAAGAGATCAAGCTGGCCGTCGTCGAGGCAACCGAAAGCGAGCCAGGCGAATATGAATGCCGGCTGCGGACCACCGCCGGTCGTCGTCGCGTGGGCCTGGCGTTTGTCAACGACTACTACCAACCCGATCAGAACAACCCTCAGCCCGGCGATCGCAATCTGATCGTGCAGGAGATGCAAATCTCGGGTCCTTTCAGTGTCGACGCCTCGGACTTTCCGGCGTCGCACTGCGAAATCCTGTTCGTGATGCCGGGCGGAGCAGTTTCCGTCGCCGACGCCGCCCGCCAGGTGATTCGGCGGATGGCGAGCCGCGCATTTCGCCGCCCGGCGACGCAGCAGGAAATCGACCGGCTGGCGAAAATCGTGGAGACCGTCACGGGCCAGGGCGAAAGCTTCGAGGCGGGCGTGCAGGTCGCGCTG
>Ga0315553_10002269_pt1 | contig 15492 bp, 14 predicted proteins | sample SalMarSW160140MG_FD_203099 | JGI IMG/M metagenome (GOLD analysis project Ga0315553, IMG submission 203099) | Salt marsh sediment microbial communities from the Plum Island Ecosystem LTER, Massachusetts, United States - Salt Marsh Sediment SW1601-40 ... | reverse complement strand
CTGATCCGCATGGAAGAAATGCGCCAGTCGATCCGGATCATGAAGCAGGTGATCGAGCTCCTGAACTCGGAGTCGGGCAAGGGACCGGTCGTCAGCACCGACGGCAAGGTCGTGCCACCGAGACGGGCGGAGATGAAGCGCTCGATGGAGGCGCTCATCCACCACTTCAAACTCTACACGGAGGGCTATCACGTGCCGGCCGGCGAGGTTTACACCGCAGTGGAGGCGCCCAAGGGCGAGTTCGGCGTCTATCTGGTCGCCGACGGCACCAACAAGCCCTATCGCTGCAAGATCAGAGCGCCTGGCTTCGCGCACCTCTCCGCGATGGACTTCCTGATGCGCGGCCACATGCTCGCCGACATCACCGCCGTGCTCGGTTCCCTCGATATCGTCTTCGGGGAGGTCGACCGCTGATGGCGATCCGCCGCCTGACCGAGAAGCAGCCTGAGAGTTTCGCGTTCACGCCCGATAATGTCGCGTGGGCGGAGCGGGAGATCGCCAAGTACCCGCCCGACCGTCAGGCATCTGCCGTGTTGGCACTTCTGTGGCGAGCGCAGGAACAGGAGGGCTGGGTCAGCGAGCCTGCGATTCGCGCGGTCGCCGAGATGCTCGACATGGCGACCATCCGCGTGTTGGAGGTGGCGACCTTCTACACGATGTTCCATCTCGAGCCGATCGGCAGCCGCGCCCATGTCCTGGTCTGCGGCACGACTCCTTGCTGGCTGCGCGGCGCCGACGCGCTCAAGGACGTCTGCCGGCGACGTATCCATCCGGAAGCACACCATCTGTCCGATGACGGCACCCTGTCTTGGGAGGAGGTGGAATGCCTCGGCGCCTGTGTCAACGCGCCGATGGTGCAGATCGGCGCCGACACTTACGAGGACCTGACCGCCGAGACGTTCGAGAAGCTCATCGACGATGTTGTGGCCGGGCGGGAGACACAACCCGGACCGCAGATCGACCGGCAGTTCTCCGCCCCGGTTGGCGGACCGACCACGCTGACCGATTTGCCGGCCGCCAGACCGTCAGACAAGCCATAGGGGACCGGCGTGCTCGCCGACAAGGACCGCATCTTCACCAACCTCTACGGCCTTCAGGACTGGCGGCTTCAGGGGGCGCTGAAGCGGGGCAACTGGGACGGTACCAAGGCGATTCTGGAGAAGGGGCGCGACTGGATCGTCGATCAGGTCAGGGCTTCGGGCCTTCGCGGGCGCGGCGGCGCCGGATTCCCAACCGGGCTCAAATGGTCGTTCATGCCGAAGGAGCCGAGGGACGAGCGCCCGAGCTATCTGGTTGTGAATGCAGACGAATCGGAGCCCGGAACGTGCAAGGACCGCGAGATCATGCGCCACGACCCGCACACGCTGGTCGAGGGCTGTCTGATTGCCGGTTTCGCCATGGGTGCCCATACCGTCTTCATCTACGTGCGCGGCGAGTTCGCCCGCGAACGCGAGCGGTTGCAGGCGGCGGTCGACGAGGCGCGCGAAGCCGGGCTGATCGGCAAGAACAACAAGCACGGCTGGGATCTCGACATCATCGTCCACCACGGGGCCGGCGCCTACATCTGCGGCGAGGAGACGGGCCTGCTCGAAAGCCTGGAGGGCAAGAAGGGCTTGCCGCGCCTGAAGCCCCCGTTTCCGGCAAGCGTGGGCGTCTACGGCTGCCCGTCGACGGTCAACAACGTCGAATCCATCGCGGTCGTGCCGGAGATATTGAGACGCGGGGCGGCGTGGTTCTCCAGCATTGGGCGGCCGAACAATACCGGCACCAAACTGTACTGCATCTCCGGTCATGTCGAAAAACCGTGCACCGTGGAAGAGGCAATGGGGATTACGCTCCGCGAGTTGATCGACCGTCACGCCGGCGGCGTGCGCGGTGGCTGGGACAATCTCTATGCCGTGATCCCGGGCGGTGCGTCCGTGCCCTGCCTGCCCGCGTCGCTCTGCGACGACCTCGTCATGGATTTCGACGCGCTCAAGGACAAGCAGTCCGGTCTCGGCACCGCGGCGGTGATCGTCATGGACAAGTCGACCGATATCGTGCGTGCCATCTCGCGTCTGTCGTATTTCTACATGCACGAGAGCTGCGGTCAGTGCACGCCGTGCCGCGAGGGCACCGGCTGGATGTGGCGGGTCCTGGAACGCATGGCCGAGGGACGCGCGGAGAAACGCGAGATCGACTTGCTGCTCGACGTCACCTATCAGGTCGAGGGTCACACCATCTGTGCCCTCGGCGACGCCGCGGCGTGGCCGGTGCAGGGGCTGATCCGCCATTTCCGCGGCGAGATCGAGCGGCGGATCGACGCCTATCACGCCGGGCAGCCGACGGCGCCGGTCATGGAAGCGGCGGAGTAGCGCGATGAGCGACGATATCCGCCATCTCGCCGAATTCAACATCGCGCGCATCCGCTATCCGCTGGACGATCCGCGCATGGCCGAGTTCGTCGACAACGTCGATCGTGTCAACAAGCTCGCCGAAAAGATCGACGGCTTCGTCTGGCGGCTTCAGGACGAGAGCGGTCACGCGATGAACGTGCGCGTCTATGACGACCCAACGCTCCTGCCCAACCTGACGCTGTGGGAGAACGAAGAGGCTCTGGAACGCTTCGTCTGGCAAACGCTGCATGGGCGCTTCTATCGCCGGCGCGAGGACTGGTTCGTCCCCGTCGAAACGCCGCTGGTTATGTGGTGGGTTCCGGCGGGCGAGCGGCCGACCATGGCGGAAGGGGTCGCGCGGCGCGACCACCTGATCGCGCACGGGGCAAGCGCGTACGCCTTCGGCTGGGAAGACCTGGCTCGCGCGCGGCTGTGGAAGACCGAGCGCGGCACGAAAGTCGGCGAGCCCGCGGCATGAGCAGGCTGTTGGTCGACGGAAAGGAAATCGACGTACCGCCGGAGTACACGCTCCTCCAGGCGTGCGAGGCGGCGGGTGCCGAAATTCCGCGCTTCTGCTTCCACGAGCGCCTATCGATTGCCGGGAATTGCCGCATGTGCCTGGTGGAAGTGAAGGGCGGGCCGCCGAAGCCGACCGCCTCGTGCGCGATGGCCGTGCGCGACCTAAGGCCTGGGCCGAACGGCGAGCCGCCGGAGGTGCTCACCAAGTCCAAGATGGTGAGAAAGGCGCGCGAGGGGGTGATGGAGTTCCTGCTGATCAACCACCCGCTTGATTGTCCCATCTGTGATCAGGGCGGCGAGTGCGATTTGCAGGATCAGGCGATGGCCTACGGCGTTGACGGCAGCCGCTTCCACGAGAACAAGCGCGCCGTCGAGGACAAGTATATCGGACCGCTGGTCAAGACGATCATGACGCGCTGCATCCACTGCACGCGTTGTATCCGTTTCACGGCCGAGGTGGCCGGTGTCCCCGATCTCGGCGCCACCGGGCGCGGCGAGGACATGGAGATCACCACATACCTCGAGCAGGCGATGGGTTCGGAGCTCCAGGGCAACGTTATCGACCTTTGTCCCGTCGGCGCGCTGACCTCGCGGCCGTATGCGTTCCAAGCGCGGCCTTGGGAGCTCGTCAAAACCGAGTCGATCGACGTGATGGACGCGCTGGGCTCGGCGATCCGGGTCGATACGCGCGACCGCGAGGTCATGCGCATCCTGCCCCGCGCCAACGAAGCGGTGAATGAGGAGTGGATCTCCGACAAGACACGTTTCGTCTGGGACGGGCTCAGGACCCAGCGTCTCGACCGACCGTATGTGCGGCAGGGGGGCCGGCTCGAACCGGCGTCGTGGGGGGAGGCGTTTGCGGCTGTTGGCGCACGGGTCATGGCGTCGTCGCCGGACAAGATCGGCGCCATCGCCGGCGATCTCGCCGGCGTCGAGGAGATGTACGCGCTCGGCGCGTTGATGAGGGCTATGGGGGTCAAGAACCTCGATTGCCGGGAGGAGGGTGGCAAGCTCGACCCCGCGAACGGGCGCGCCAGCTATATCTTCAACCCGACTATCGCCGGCGTCGACGTCGCCGACGCCCTCATCATCATCGGCTCCAATCCCCGCAACGAGGCCGCGGTCCTCAACGCCCGTATCCGCAAGCGCTGGCGGCAGAGCGATTTTCCGATCGGCCTGATCGGCGAGCGGGTTGATCTGACCTATTCCTACGACCATCTCGGAGCGGAACCCGAGACTTTGAGCGAAGTCGCGGAAGGCAAGGGCGAATTCGCCAAAGTGCTCGCTGCCGCGAAACGGCCGCTGGTCCTCGTCGGCCAGGGTGCGATCGCCAGACCGGATGGACGTGAGATGCTGGCGCTGGCTGCCAAGATCGCCATCGCCGGCGCCAGGGATGAGGGTTGGATCGGGCTTGCCATTCTGCACACAGCGGCTGCGCGGGTCGGCGGTCTCGACCTAGGCTTGGTTCCACGCGAAGGTGGCCTCGACACCATCGGTATGGTCGCTGCCGCCGCGACGGGCGACCTCGACATCCTGTTCCTGCTCGGTGCAGACGAGGTCAGGACCGATGCACTCGGCAATGCCTTTGTCGTCTATCTCGGCTCGCACGGCGATGCCGGGGCGGGCCGCGCCGACGTCGTTCTTCCGGGCGCCGCCTACACGGAGAAATCGGCCACGTACGTCAACACCGAGGGGCGCGTGCAGATGGCCACGCGGGCGGCGTTCCCCCCGGGCCAGGCGCGAGAGGACTGGGCGATCATCCGGGCGTTGTCGGACGTTGTCGGCCATCGGCTGCCGTTCGATTCGTTTGCCGAGCTGCGCGCGGCGCTCTATGCCGCCCATCCCCACTTCACGCGAGTCGACGAGATCGAAGCAGGCTCGCTCGACACCCTCAGAGCGCTTGCCGGCCGCAGCGGCAAGCCGGGCAGGGACCCGTTCATGAACGCCATCGACGACTTCTACCTCACCAACCCGATCGCTCGCGCCTCCGCCGTGATGGCCGAATGCTCGGCCCTCGCCGCGCGAAAGCTCAACCAGGCGGCGGAGTAGGGGAGCACGCGATGAGCTCCTTCCTTTATGGCTACGTCGTCCCCGGCGTGATCATGATCGCCGAGAGCCTACTGGTACTGGTGACGCTGCTCCTGTTCGTCGCGTACGTGCTCTACGCCGATCGCAAAGTGTGGGCGGCGGTGCAGATGAGGCGCGGCCCTAACGTCGTCGGCCCGTGGGGGCTGCTCCAGAGTTTCGCCGACCTCCTCAAGTTCGTGTTCAAGGAACCGATCATCCCGTCCGGCGCCAACAAGGGCGTCTTCATCCTGGCGCCGCTGGTGACCGCCACGCTGACGCTGTCCGCGTGGGCCGTGGTGCCGTTCGATGCCGGCTGGGTGGTCGCCGACATCAACGTCGGCATCCTTTACCTGTTCGCGATCTCCTCGCTTGGCGTCTACGGCATCATCATGGGTGGCTGGGCGTCGAACTCGAAATACCCGTTCTTGAGCGCGCTCAGGTCGGCGGCGCAGATGGTCTCCTACGAGGTCTCAATTGGCTTCGTGATCATCACGGTGCTGCTCGCCGTCGGGTCGCTCAACCTGACCGACATCGTGCTCGCGCAGGAGGACGGAATCGGAACCCGGCTCGGGCTGCCCAACAGTGTCCTGGACTGGCACTGGCTGCCGCTCTTGCCGATGTTCATCGTCTTCTTCGTGTCGGCGCTGGCAGAGACCAACCGGCCGCCGTTCGACCTTGTAGAAGCGGAATCGGAGCTGGTCGCCGGTTATGCGGTTGAATATTCGTCGACACCGTTCCTGCTCTTCTTCCTCGGCGAGTACGTCGCGATCGTGCTGATGTGCGCGCTGACCACGATCATGTTTCTCGGCGGCTGGCTGCCGCCGCTGGCGGTGGCACCGTTCACCTGGGTTCCCGGTGTCGTCTGGTTCGTCCTCAAGATCTGTTTCGTCTTCTTCATGTTCGCCATGGTCAAGGCGTTCGTGCCGCGTTATCGCTACGACCAACTTATGCGGCTCGGCTGGAAGGTGTTCCTGCCGATCTCGCTGTTCATGGTCGCGGCCGTCGCGGCGTTCCTTCAGATAACCGGCTGGGCGTAAGGCGGAAGGACTGAACGATGCGTCTCGACCAGTCCTCAAGGGCGTTGCTTCTCAGCGAGTTCTTCGCCGCCCTGTGGCTATCGTTGCGTTATTTCTTCGGCAAGAAGGCGACGATCGACTATCCCTTCGAGAAGGGTGCGCTCAGCCCGCGCTTCCGCGGCGAGCATGCGCTCAGACGCTACCCGAACGGGGAGGAGCGTTGCATCGCCTGCAAGCTCTGCGAGGCGATCTGTCCGGCGCAGGCGATTACCATCGAGGCGGGGCCGCGCCGCAACGACGGCACGCGGCGCACGACCCGCTACGACATCGACATGGTCAAGTGCATCTATTGCGGCTTCTGCCAGGAGGCCTGTCCGGTGGATGCGATCGTGGAGGGCCCGAACTTCGAGTATTCCACGGAGACGCGCGAGGAGCTGTACTTCGACAAGGAGAAGCTGCTCGCCAACGGCGATCGCTGGGAGCGCGAGATCGCCCGCAACCTCGAGTTGGACGCGCCGTACCGATGATCCTCCACGCCCTGTTCTTCTATCTGTTCGCCGGCGTGGCCGTGGTCGCCGGCCTCATGGTCATCGGGGCGCGCAATCCGGTCCATTCGGTGCTGTTCCTGATCCTGGCCTTCTTTAACGCCGCGGGGTTGTTCGTCCTGCTGGGGGCCGAGTTCCTGGCGATGATCCTGGTGATCGTCTACGTGGGTGCGGTCGCGGTCCTCTTCCTGTTCGTGGTCATGATGCTGGACGTGGATTTTGTCGAACTGCGGCAGGGTTTCCTCAACTACTTGCCGATCGGCGCGCTGATCGGCCTCGTTCTCCTGGGGGAGCTCATCATCGTCGTCGGCGGTTGGGCTCTCGCGCCCGAGGTGACTGCAACCGTGGCGGCCCCGATTCCTGACGCCACGAACACCGCGGCACTCGGCGAGATCCTCTACACCCGCTACGTCTACTTTTTCCAGGCGGCGGGATTGGTCCTCCTGGTCGCGATGATCGGTGCGATCGTGCTGACGCTGCACCACAGGCCGAATGTCAAGCGCCAGTCGATCGCGGATCAGGTAGCGCGCACGCCCGCGACGGCGATCGAGATCCGTAAAGTAGAATCGGGGCGAGGCCTCACATGACCATCGGCCTGTCGCACTACCTCGTGCTCGCCGCGATCCTGTTCACCACCGGCGTCTTCGGCGTTTTCATCAACCGCAAGAACGTCATTGTTATTCTGATGTCGGTTGAGTTGATCCTGCTCGCGGTCAACATCAATCTAGTCGCATTTTCCGCCTTCCTCGGCGACCTCGTCGGCCAGATCTTCGCGCTCATGGTGCTGACGGTTGGCGCTGCGGAAGCGTCGATCGGGCTCGCCATTCTCGTCGCCTTCTACCGCAACCGCGGGTCGATAGCGGTCGAGGACGTCAACGTAATGAAAGGCTGAGGCGGGATGTACCAGGCGATCGTCTTCCTACCCCTCCTCGGCGCCATCATCGCGGGGACGATCGCCGTCGTCGGCGCCCGTCGACGCCATCCGGGCGGCGAGGCGGGGGAGGCGGTACCCAACGGGCATGGGCACGGTCGGGCCCACACCCGTGCGCGTGCTGCCGAGGAGGACGACCTGGCCCACGAGGCCGCCGCGGAGGGGTCGCGGCCGGCCGAGGTCATCACCTCGGGATTCCTGATCGTATCGGCGCTCCTGTCGTGGGTGGCGTTCTTCACCGTGGCGTTCGGCGAGACGGCGGCACAGCGCATTCCTGTGCTCAACTGGTTCTCGTCGGGGACGCTGGTGGTCGACTGGGCCTTCCGCATCGACACGCTGACGGCGGTGATGATGGTCGTCGTCACCACGATCTCGGCGCTGGTCCACGTCTATTCCATCGGCTACATGGCGCACGACCCGCACCGGCCGCGGTTCTTCGCCTATCTGTCGATGTTCACCTTCGCCATGCTGGCCCTCGTGAGCGCCGACAACCTCGTCCAGCTCTATTTCGGCTGGGAAGGCGTTGGCCTCGCGTCGTATCTGCTGATCGGTTTCTGGTACCGGCGGCCGGCGGCGAACGCGGCGGCGATCAAGGCATTCATCGTCAACCGGGTCGGTGACTTCGGGTTCGGGCTCGGCATCTTCGCCGTGTTTATGCTGTTCCACTCAGTCGACTACGAGACGATCTTCGCCAACGCGCCGGATGTCGCCGGCACGACGATGCAGTTCCTGTCGTGGGAGGTAGATGCACTAACCGTGGTCTGCCTGCTCCTATTCATGGGGGCGATGGGCAAGTCGGCGCAATTCCTGCTCCACACCTGGCTGCCGGATGCGATGGAGGGCCCGACGCCGGTCTCCGCCCTTATCCACGCCGCGACCATGGTGACGGCCGGCGTGTTCATGGTTGCGCGCCTGGCGCCGCTGTTCGAACTGGCGCCTTTCGCGCTTGCAACGGTCACCTTCTTCGGCGCCACCACGGCGTTCTTTGCCGCCACCGTCGCGCTCGTGCAGAACGACATCAAGCGGGTTGTCGCCTACTCGACTTGCTCGCAGCTCGGCTACATGTTCGTGGCGATGGGGGCGGGAGCGTACGGCGTCGGCATCTTCCATCTCTTCACGCACGCCTTCTTCAAGGCGCTCCTGTTCCTCGGTTCCGGCTCCGTCATCCATGCGCTCGCCGACGAGCAGGACATGCGCAAGATGGGCGGCCTCAGGACCCACATTCCCTACACCTACTGGACGATGGTTGCCGGCGCGCTGGCGCTCACCGGCTTCCCGCTGACCGCGGGGTACTTCTCCAAGGACGCGATCATCGAGGCCGCCTACGCAGCCACCAATCCGCTCGCCGAGTACGGGTTCTGGCTGACCGTGATCGCTGCCCTGCTAACGGCGTTCTACTCCTGGCGATTAATCTTCATGACCTTCCACGGCCGCGTGCGTGCGCCGGCCGAAGTGATGAAGCGCATCCATGAATCGCCGCTGGTGATGATGGCACCGCTCTACGTGCTCGCGGCCGGATCGTTGTTCGCTGGGCTCGTGTTCGGCGGCATGTTCATCGGCGACGGGGCGCACGAATTCTGGGGCGGCGCGCTGCCCATCCATGCGGAGGCGCATCATCCGCCGTTGTGGGCGGTAGTGTTGCCGACGCTGATGATGGCGATCGGGGCGGCGATCGCGGTTTGGTTCTACCTCTATCGACCGGAGATCCCGCGCCGACTTGCCCAGCGCAACGACTGGCTCTACCAATTCCTCCTCAACAAGTGGTACTTCGACGAGCTCTACGACGTCCTTTTCGTGCGCTCGGCCAAGTGGCTTGGCCGCTTCCTATGGCACAAGGGCGACGGTTGGCTGATCGACGGGTTCGGACCTGACGGGGTGTCGGCCCGGGTCCTTGACGTGACCGCGCGGGTCGTACGCCTACAGTCCGGGTATCTCTACCACTACGCCTTCGCCATGCTGATCGGCGTCGCGGCGCTGGCTACCTGGCTGATGTTCGCGGGTTAGGGGATCGACGATGCTCGACTGGCCGATCCTCTCAACCGTGACGTTCCTGCCGACGATTGGAGCGATCCTGGTTCTCGTCGTCCGCGGCGATGACGCGATTGCCCAGCGCAACATCTACCATGTGGCCCTGTGGACGACGGCGGTGACGTTTCTGTTGTCGCTGCTGATATGGGTGAACTTCGACCCGGCCGATCCCGGCTTCCAATTGACAGAACGTAGCGAATGGCTGGGCGGCACCATCGCCTACGCGATGGGCGTCGACGGCATCTCCATGCTGTTCGTTATCTTGACGACGTTCCTTATGCCGCTGTGCATCCTCGCCAGCCGGCTGACCGTCCATAGGTACTTCAAAGCCTACATGGTCGCCTTCCTGGTGCTGGAGACGCTGATGATCGGTGTCTTCTGCGCCCTCGACCTCGTCCTCTTCTACGTGTTCTTCGAGGGTGGGTTGATCCCGATGTTCCTGATCATCGGCATCTGGGGCCACGACCGACGCGTCTACGCCAGCTTCAAGTTCTTCCTGTACACGCTCACCGGCTCGGTCCTGATGCTGCTCGCGATCATGGCGATGTACTGGGAGGCGGGCACCACCGACATCCCGACGCTTCTCGACCATAATTTCCCGGCCTCGATGCAAACGTGGCTGTGGATCGCCTTCTTCGCCTCGTTCGCGGTCAAGCTGCCGATGTGGCCGGTGCACACATGGTTGCCGGACGCCCACGTCGAGGCACCGACGGCGGGTTCGGTCATCCTGGCGGCGATCCTCTTGAAAATGGGCGGCTATGGATTCCTGCGCTTTTCGCTGCCTATGTTTCCGCTGGCCTCGGCCGACCTCGCGCCGCTCATCTTTACGCTGTCGGTTTTCGCCATCGTCTACACCTCGTTCGTCGCGTTGATGCAGGAAGACATCAAGAAACTGATCGCCTACTCTTCGGTCGCCCACATGGGCTTCGTGACTATGGGTTTGTTCGCGATGAACGCGCAGGGGGTGCAGGGCGGCATCTTCCAGATGCTTTCCCATGGCATCGTGTCGGGCGCGCTGTTCTTGTGCGTCGGCGTCATCTACGACCGCATGCACACGCGTGAGATCATCGCTTACGGCGGCCTCATCCAGCGCATGCCGATCTACGCGGCGGTGTTCATGGTGTTCACACTCGCCAACGTCGGCCTGCCGGGGACGAGCGGATTCGTCGGCGAGTTCCTAACCCTGATCGGCGCGTTCCAGGTGAACACCTGGGTGGCGTTTCTGGCGGCAACTGGGGTCATCCTGTCGGCCGCCTATGCGCTGTGGCTTTACCGACGGGTGATCTTTGGTGAGATCGAGAAGGAGAGCCTCAAGTCTATCCTCGACCTGTCGCGGCGCGAAGTGGCGATCTTCGCGCCGTTGGTGGCGCTGGCCGTGTTCTTCGGCTTCTATCCGGCGCCGATCATGACCGTCACCGCGGCGTCGGTGGACCAACTCGTCGGCAACTACGAGGCGGCGTTGTCGGCAGCCGGACAACTCGCAGCTGCGACGCCATAGGGAAGGCCGAGATGCCGGTCGACTATTCCTTCCTGCCTGCGCTGCCCGAGATCGTCATGGCGGCCGGGGCGCTGTTCCTGCTGATGCTCGGCGTGTTCGGCGGCCAGCGCATAGTCGGCTCAGTGACGTCATTCTCGGTTGTCTTGATTGCGGCCGTTATCATTATGGTCCTGGCGATCCCGGGCGACACTGCGTTCAACGGCACGTTCGTGGTCGATCCATTCGCTCGCCTCATGAAGACGCTGGCGCTCATCGGTTCCGGCGTCGCCATCGTTATGTCGATGGGCTACGCGCGCGCCGAGAAGTTCGAGCGCTTCGAGTACCCGATCCTAATCGTCATCGCCACGCTCGGTATGTTGATGATGATCTCGGGCAACGACCTGATCGCGGTCTACCTCGGCCTTGAGTTGCAGTCGCTCGCCCTCTACGTGGTGGCGGCGATCAACCGCGACTCGGTGCGCTCAACCGAAGCCGGCCTCAAGTACTTCGTCTTGGGCGCCCTGTCGTCCGGGATGCTGCTTTACGGCGCCTCGCTGGTCTACGGGTTCACTGGTCACACGACGTTTGCCGGAATCGCGGCCGCGCTCGACGGCACTGAGACATCGCTCGGGCTGGTCTTCGGCCTCGTGTTCCTGATCGCCGGTTTCGCATTCAAAGTCTCAGCCGTGCCGTTTCACATGTGGACGCCCGACGTCTACGAGGGCGCACCGACGCCTGTAACCGCCTTCTTCGCCGCCGCGCCCAAGGTCGCGGCGATGGCGCTGTTCGTCCGCGTCATGGTCAGCCCGTTCGCCGCGGCGACCGGCGAGTGGCAACAAGTGATCGCCTTCGTCGCCATACTATCGATGGCGCTTGGCGCATTCGCGGCGATCGGGCAGGCAAACATCAAACGACTGATGGCCTATTCGTCGATCGGCCACATGGGTTACGCGCTGGTCGGCCTCGCCGCCGGCAGCGCGGCCGGCGTGCGCGGCGTCATCATCTACATGACCATCTATTTGGCGATGACGCTGGGCACCTTTGCTTGCATCCTGGCCATGCGGCGCGGCGATACTATGCTGGAGGAGATCGGCGACCTTGCCGGGCTCGCGCGGACCAATCCGATCATGGCATTCATGCTGGCGACGTTGCTGTTCTCGCTCGCCGGCATCCCGCCGCTCGCCGGGTTCTTTGCCAAGTTCTACGTCTTCCTGGCGGCGATCGAGGTCGGACTGTATCCGCTCGCGGTGCTCGGTGTTCTGGCGAGCGTTGTAGCGGCGTACTACTATCTCAGGATCGTCAAGATCATGTATTTTGACGAGCCGGTTGGCGGATTCCAGTCGATGCCGACGGAGTTGCGCATGGTGGTGGCGGTCGCCGGCGCTTTCGTTCTCCTATTCGTCTTCTTCGCCGGTCAGATCGGCGCTGCGGCGGAGCGCGCCGCCGGGACGTTCTTCTGAGGCGATGGCAACGCTACCGCAAGGCTTCCGCCGTCTCGCCTTCGACAGCCTGCCGTCGACCAGCAGCGAGGCGCTCGCTGCGGCGCGCCGCGGCGAGCCGGGCGGGTTGTGGATCACGGCGGCTGAGCAAAGCGATGGTCGCGGCCGGCGCGAGCGACCCTGGACGACCGAGCGCGGCAATCTCGCCGCCTCGCTGATGCTCATCGATGCGGCCCCGCCGGAGGTGGCGGCGACCATCTCATTCGTGGCGGCCGTAGCGCTCCATCAGGCGGTGGTCGATGTCGCCGGGCCGGCAGTGGCCGAGAGGCTGGCGCTGAAATGGCCAAATGATCTGTTGCTCGACGGCCACAAGATCGCGGGCATCCTAGTCGAGGGGGAGCGGCTCACCGACGGCCGTCTGGCAGTGGTTGTCGGCATCGGCGTCAACTGCGAATCGCATCCCGATCTCGAGGGCGATACGCCGCTTGCCGACTTCGCCAGCCGTGGTGTCGCGGTCGAGCGGGAGGCGTTGTTTCACGCCCTAGCCGCCCGCCTGGCGGCCGAGATCGCCCTGTGGGATCGCGGGGCAGGTTTCGCCGCGACGCGCGCCGCGTGGCTCGCCCGCTCGACCGGGCTTGGCGGGCCTATCCGCGTTAGGCTGGACCGCCGCACCATCGATGGGCACTTTGAGAATCTCGACGACACGGGTCGGCTGATCGTCACACGCGCCGATGGCGCGCGCGAAGCATTCAGCGCCGGTGACGTGTTCATGATCGCCGGGTGAGACGCCGCGTGGCCGCGCGAGATGAGCTCGTCTTTATGCCGCTCGGCGGCGTCGGCGAAATCGGCATGAACCTTGGGCTCTACGGTTTCGGGCCGGCGCATCGGCGCACGTGGATGGCGGTTGATTTCGGCGTCTCCTTCCCGCACGTCGACCTGCCCGGCGTCGACCTGGTGCTGCCGGACATCGCCTATCTCGAGGAAGAGCGCACGAACCTCACCGGCATCGTCATCACCCACGCCCACGAGGATCATTTCGGGGCGCTGATCGACTTGTGGCCCCGGCTGCGCGTGCCGGTTCACGCGAGTGCCTTCACGGCCCATCTGCTGGCAGCCAAACTTGCCAGCGAGCCGGGCGCGGAGCTCGTTCCGATCAACGTGGTCGCGGCCGGCGAGCGCATCCAGCTCGGACCGTTCGACGTCGAATATGTCAACGTCGCGCACTCGATCCCGGAATCCCATGCGCTCGCCATCCGCACGCCGCTTGGCACCGTCCTGCACACCGCCGATTGGAAGCTCGACGACAGCCCGATGGTGGGGGCGCCGACCGACGCGGCGCGATTGCGTGCGATTGGGGCGGAGGGTGTGCTCGCGCTCGTCGGAGACTCCACCAACGCCATGCGCGAAGGCCGGAGCCCCAGCGAAACCGAGGTCGCGCGCGAACTTGCCGAAATTGTCCGCAATGCCAGTAGACGCGTGGCCTTCACGACCTTCGCCTCCAACGTCGGGCGCATCAAGTCGGTGGCGCTCGCCGCCGCTGAGGCTGATCGCAACTTGGTCGTCGCCGGCCGTGCCATGCGGCGGGTCATCGATGTCGCCACCGAACTTGGCCTGCTCGTCGGTCTGCCGCCTTTCCTGGACGAGGATGCCTTCGCCCACCTGCCGCCGGACAAGATCGTGGTGCTCCTGACGGGTAGTCAGGGCGAGCCGCGCGCGGCGCTGTCTCGCGTGGCCAGCGCCGACCACCCCCGGATAGCGCTCACCGCCGGCGACCTCCTCGTTTACTCGGCACGGGAGATTCCGGGGAACGAAGTTGCCATCGACGGGATCATGAACCAGCTCACCGCGCAAGGCGTGCGGATCGTCACCGACAACGACCGCCTGGTTCATGTCTCCGGTCACCCGCGACGCGACGAAATGCGCGAGATGTACCGTTGGATCAAGCCGAAGATCGCCGTGCCGGTCCACGGCCAGGCCATGCATCTGGCCGCTCACGCCGATCTGGCGAAGGATATGGGCGTCGAAACCGTCCTCACAATCGAGGACGGCATGATGATCCGGCTGGCGCCGCCTCCGGCGCAGCAGGTCGACGAGATCGAGGCGCGGCGCCTCTACAAGGACGGCATGCTCATCGGCGATCTCGACGGTGTGGGGGTCGCCGAACGACGCCGGCTGGCGTTCGCCGGCCACATCGCCGTATCGATCGTCCTCGAAGATAACGGCGACATCGCGGTCGACCCGAGCCTCACGCTGTGCGGACTTCCGCGGGAGGATGTCAGTGGCCGCGCGCTGGAAGAGATCGCGATGGATGCCGTGCTCGGCGCTCTCGATTCGATCCCGCGTCGGCGTCGGCGCGATCCGGACGCCGTCGGCGAGGCAGTGCGCCGCGCGGTCCGCGCCGCAATTCGGGACACCTGGGGCAAGAAACCGGTTTGCACCGTCCTCGTGGCGGTCGTATGAGCGGAGTATGATCGGCCGACTCAACCACGTCGCGATCGCCGTCCCCGATCTCGCTGCAGCCGCAACGCTTTATCGCGAGACGCTCGGCGCCGTGGTGTCGGATCCGGTCGCCCAGCCGGATCACGGCGTCGAGACGGTGTTCGTGGAATTGCCAAACACCCGGATCGAGCTGATATCGCCGCTCGGAGAGCGCTCCCCGATCGCGGGGTTTCTCGATCGCAACCCTTTCGGTGGCATTCATCATCTGTGCTACGAGGTCGCCGATGTGCGCGCCGCCAGCCGCGACCTCGCGGCCAAAGGTGCCCGCATCCTCGGCGACGGCGAGCCGAAGATCGGCGCGCACGGCAAACGTGTCGTGTTCGTGCATCCGAAGGACTTCATGGGCACGCTGATCGAGTTGGAGGAGGCGTGAGTCTCGTCAGCCTCGGCGCCATCTACTTTGTCGTGTGGTGGGTGGTCCTGTTCGCGGTGCTGCCATGGGGAACGCGGGCACAGGAGGAAGAAGGCGAAGCGATCCTCGGCACGATGCCGGGCGCGCCCGCACGTCCGATGCTGGTGCGCAAGGCCGTTGGCACCTCGATCGTGGCGGCGGCCGTCGTCGGGCTTCTTTGGCTGGCGGTCGACGTCTATGGACT
>Ga0315553_10002268_pt1 | contig 15499 bp, 13 predicted proteins | sample SalMarSW160140MG_FD_203099 | JGI IMG/M metagenome (GOLD analysis project Ga0315553, IMG submission 203099) | Salt marsh sediment microbial communities from the Plum Island Ecosystem LTER, Massachusetts, United States - Salt Marsh Sediment SW1601-40 ... | reverse complement strand
GTCACCTGTGCCGCTGCCGCCCAACAGTCGATCGATCATTGGGTGCAAGATCGACGGTGGTACTTCGAGGACCAGATGGCTTTCGACCGGCCGGGCCCGGATCACGTTGAGGAAGGTTGGATTCGCCAGCCGGACGAGGTATTGGCCGAAGGTCAACCGCTCGACACAGCCGAGCTTGACCTCGACGTTGCAGCGCAATAGCGCAGAGAGCGCCACGCCAAAATCGCGGCCCAACTGCTCGAACAGTGCCTGAAGCGTTGCAGCCCGTTTCTTACCCGTGCCGTCCGTCGCTGCGCTGAGCAGGTTGTCCACTTCAGACCGACTGAGAACGTCGTCCATCATGCACTCCATTGCAACGAATCCATTGCGGATTGCAGAGTGAACTCGGACTGGCAGCTCGGGCTAAAAGTATCGTCGTATGACAATCCGCATTCCGAACTCCACAATCCGCAATTCATCTCATTCCCGCACCTGCCCCGTGCCTGTGACCACGTACTTGTAACTGGTCAATTCCTTGATGCCGCAGGGGCCACGCGCGTGAAACTTGTCCGTGCTGATGCCGATCTCCGCGCCCAGTCCAAACTGACCACCGTCGTTGAATCGCGTGCTGGCGTTGATCATCACCGCCGAACTGTCGACCCGCTCGGCAAACTCGCGGGCCGCCTCCAGCGAGCGGGTGACGATCGCGTCGGTGTGCCCGCTGCCAAAGCGATTGACGTGCTCGATCGCCTCGTCGAGGCTGCCGACGACCTTCGACGAGATCACCGGCCCGAGATACTCGGCCGCATAGTCTTCGTCGGTGGCCGGCTTCGCCGCGTCGATCAGTTCACAAGTCCGCTCGTCGCCGCGAATTTCGATACCGTGCCGGGCGAACGCCGCGCCGATGCGCGGCAGGAACTCGTCCGCCACGTCCGCGTGAACTACCAGCGACTCGGCCGTGTTGCAGACGCCCATCCGCTGACACTTGGCGTTGACGGTGATCCTCTCAGCCATCTCCAGATCGGCCGACGCATCGACGTACACGTGGCAATTGCCGGCAAAGTGCTTGATCACGGGCATCTGAGCTTCAGCCGCCACCCGCCGGATAAGTCCCTCGCCGCCCCGCGGAATGGCCACGTCGATCAACTCGCCGAGCGAGAGAAAGTGACCCACCGCCGCGCGGTCCGTCGTATTGACCAGTTGCACGGCGTCGGCCGGCAGTCCCTCGGCCACGGCCCGCTCGTTGAGAATCTCGACGATTGCGCGGCTCGAGTGCTGCGCCTCCTTGCCGCCACGCAGGATTACCGAGTTACCGCTTTTCACACAGATGGCAGCGGCATCGGCCGTCACGTTCGGCCGCGACTCGTATATGAAAAAGACCACGCCCAGCGGCACTCGCACCTTGCGAATCTCCAGCCCGTTGGGACGTATCGTCGACTCGATCGTCTCGCCGATCGGCTCGGGCAGCGCGGCCACCTCTTCCAGCCCCACGGCGATCGCCTCGATCCGCTCAGCCGTGAGCCGCAGCCGATCCACTTGGGAATCGGACAGGCCGAACTCGGGCGCGGCGTCCACGTCCCGCTGGTTGGCCGCCGTCAACTCGGCGGCTCGCTGGCGCAAAGCGGCGGCCGACGATCGCAGCCAGGCATTTTTCTGCTCGCCACCGGCACGGACCAGTTGCGTCGCCGCGGCCCGAGCCCGCTCGGCCACCGCCACGCAATACTCTCGCAATTCCCGCTCGCCGGCGACTGCCATAAGTTGTTTTCCGCAGTACCCAACTTGTTATCTTAAAGAATCTTACGGTGAACCTTGCCGGCCGATACAGGGCCTGGGAAGTATCCGGAAATCCGTAGATTCGGTCAACGTCGATCACTGCCGTGCGAGCATCCCGTCGCACGTTGTAAGAGCTTGTCAAATAATTGGTTATGTATTGTCAGGCACCGCCGGTCGCGTGCCTCGCTCAGTTGCGGTACGCCTTGTGACACTGCTGGCAAGCGGCGTTCATCTCGTCAAAGTTTTGATCGGTCGTCACGTTATCTGCGTTTGCCCCGGCAAAGGATTCTTCTAGTGCTCCTGCCCGTTGCACGGCCTCGGCCAGCAAGTTCTTGAAGCGATCATCCTTGTCGGTCGACAGGTTGCGGGCCACTTCCCGCAATCCTTCTTTCACCAACAGTGCCTCCTGCTTCGGCACAATGTCCGGGTGATCGGCCGGCGTCTGCCAGAAAGCGTCGCGACAGAGCTTCAAATTATCAAATGCGCGATCGATCTTCGCCATGGCCGCCGCCAGCGAACTCACCTCAGCGACTTCGACCAGCTCGGGAAGTTGTTCCCCGGCGGCCGGCGGTTGATACGCCTCCACGTCGCGCCACAACCCGGCGTAGTTCTTGCTCGTGCCCGCCCATTCGAGAATGTGCAGGGCCGACTTGCCGTTCTCCGTGCCGTCGGCAATACACGCCACGGCCGCGGCGGCTGGACCGCGGTGTTTGCCGTGATGACAATGGATATAGAACGGCCCGTCCGCCTCATTCACCAGCCGCGCCAGTGCCTTGCCCGCCTTCTCAGTTATGCCGTCGTAGCCGAATGGAATATGAACGTAGCGGAGACCGTGTTTGCGGGCTTCTTCCACGTTGGGCCGTGCCCCGTCGACGCTTACCACGACTTGGATTCCAAGCTCGGACAAACTTTCGAAACCTGCTTCTCCGTCCGGTTCGCTGCCCGAGTAGATGCGACCGGAAAGTTTCTTCACATTGTGCAAACCGGCTGGATCGGTTGTCGGATCTTCAACCTTGGCCTCGGCGTCTTCCTTCTTCCCATCGACGTTGGGTTCAGTTTTAGGAACGGCCTCGGTGGACGACGGCTGCTCGCCGGGTGCTGATTGTTCACCGGTCGTTGTTACCTTTACCTTTTCAGGCGGAGAATCGCATCCCAAAGTGATTGAGATCAACGCCACGCAACAGGCTATCAGCAATCGCATCGATTAGTACTTTGTTAATTCAAGAATGCGTGTGCTCTGTCCGCGCCATCCACTTGAACCGACAGGAGCGTGAATGGCTCGGCAATCCGCCGTCCAGGAATACCTCTCTCCCATTCTAGCGGATATCGTCACTCCGTCATCCCGCCAGCCGCGTCAAAGAGCGCGAGCGCCTCGCGCACCGGCCGCACGTCGTGTACACGGAGCACCTGCACGCCGCGCGTAGCCAGCGCCACCGCCACACCGATTGTGCCCGCCGTTGCGTCCGCCTCTTTATCCCCGAGCACCTTGCCGATGAACCCCTTGCGACTGTGACCGACCAGCAGCGGGCAGCCGAGCGCGTGAAACCGATCGACAGACGAAAGCAGCTCCAGATTGTGCTCATGGGTCTTGCCGAAACCGATGCCGGGATCAAGACAGATTCGCTCCCGGTCGACGCCCGCTGCGACCAGTGCGTCGCGCCGCTGCTGCAGATACCGGTAAACGTCGGCCACCACGTCGTCGTACGTCGGAGAGTCCTGCATCGTTTGCGGCGTGCCCTGCATGTGCATCGCACAGACGCCCACCCGCGATTCGGCGACCAAAGGCACCATGCCCGCATCGCCCTCCAGGCCGGTCAGGTCGTTGACGATCTCGACCCCGGCTTCGATCGCCCGGCGGGCCACGGCCGTCTTCGTCGTGTCGATCGATACCGGCAGTTTCGTCCGCCCGCAGAGCTTTTCCAGAACTGGCATCACGCGGCGCAACTCTTCGTCCGCGTCGACCGGTTCACTGTAAGGTCGAGCACTCTCACCGCCGACGTCGAGGATGTCGGCCCCGTCGGCCTCCAATTGCAGGGCGTGATCGACGGCCGTCGCCGGCTCGAGAAACCGTCCACCGTCGGAGAAGCTGTCGGGCGTCACGTTGACGATGCCCATCAGCAGCGAGCGCCGGTCGAACGTCAGCCGCCGGCTGCGCAGTTGCCACACTAGGGCTCGCGTTGAAAAGCGCTGATTCACAACAGCCATTGTAGCCGAACGGCTCACCCTGTGCGGCCCAGTACAAGCGCTTTCGGCTCACAGCCGGCCGCAAGACCGTAGCTGAAGATCGCAAAAATTCAGAACGGTCGCTCGTAGGCACTGGTTACTGCAAATTCAGCTGCCCGCTCTGACGCGTAGCACCAGTCACGCCTACCAGGGAATCTCCATGGTCGAGACAATCTGCTCGGCCAAACGCTGGATTGCCTGGTGCTGTGCCGAGACGTTTGACTGGCCCCCTTCAGCAACGTACGTGGCGGACTGGCCGATCTCGACCAGGTCGGGGGCGACAGGAATCGTCATCGGTTGGCAGATCAAATCGCCGCGGCTGTCGCGCCACACCACTTCGACGCGAAAGTCCACCTCCACGTCCCGCGGTTGATCTCGGTTGCTTTCGACCAGCACGTGTTTCGAGTTGTGCCTCAATTGCCCCGTCAACACGCTGTCGGCCAACGGGGTATCAACCACCTTGTATGGCGTTTTCAGCTCGATTTCCTTGACCACCGCTTCGGTCAACTGCTCGCCCAGATTGCGGCGGTAGCTGTCCGACTCGAAAATCGGTACGTACACCGTCGATACATCGGGCGCGTAGAGCGTCCGTGTACCGAGCTGATACCCGGCACACCCGGCCAGCACCGTGAACATCAAACCGATCAATAGTGCGGCTGGAGGCTCAGCCGGCGCGAGAACGCAGGGTGCGCGCGTACCTCGTGCGATGATTTGTCGATAAAGGTCCAAACGTGTTGGCATGACTTAGGGTTGCTGGGTTTTCTCTTCCGCAGTCGCCGCCTCGGACGAGGATTTTTCTTCCTCGTTGGGATCCTCGACCGTGGAAAACACATCAATCAACCATTTCATTCGCTCCGGCGGTTCGGCGGGCTCCGACTGTGTTTCGGTCATTTGCTTCTGAGCTTTGTCTGCCATCTCTGTGCCGGGATATTTTTCGATAATGTCTCGCCAGTACATGCGGGCCGAGCCGTACTGATTTCGATTGGCATAAAACTCCGCCATGTTCCACAGCCTCAGCGCCTTCTCGGCGGCCACCTGCGCACGCATCTCTTCCACCCGCTGCCGGTTCGCCTTGTCCTGCATTTCCGTGGGGAATTGTCTGAGTAGTTGCTCGGCCAGTTTCTCTGCCTCATCCAGCACCGTGCCGTCGTAGTCGGGCCCCTGATACCGGCGCAGCTTGGTTTGCAGTCCCAAGAGATGCGCCCCGAACTGATGTTCGCTCTGGGGATACTCGGTGCGCACCAGACCGAAGTGATAGTCGGCGTCGTCGTAGTGACCGTTGGTGAAGTACGCCGTGGCCGTGGCCATGAGGGCATCGTCGGCAAGCGGCCCGGTCGGATCGCTGAGCCGGATGTTCTCATACGCCCGGATCGCGTGACCCAGAGTGTCGAAATGCGGCTTCGTGCCGTTGGTCACGTTCGGCGTTACAGGCCAATGGGGATTCGAGTCGTGCATCTGCTGCCAGTAATGGCCGATTGCGAACTGTCGCGTCATCGCCTTGTCGAGGTGGCCGGTGCTGGGAAACTCTTTGGCCAGCTCGGCATATGCGTCGCTGGCGGCGGGATAGTCGTCGGCAAAGAAAAGGCTCTCGGCCTGCATGAACAACGCGTCCTCGGCCAGTTTGGTGTCCGGCCAGCGCTTGTCCGCCTTTTCAAATTTTGCGGCAGCCTTGGCGTATTCCCGCTTTCGGAAGAGTTCCTGGCCTTCGGCCATCAACTCGCGGGCGACTTTTTCGTTCGGTCCCAAGCCCACCGCGTTCTTTACTTTCTTGATCGTGTTCGACGGGCTCATGCTCTCCGCAAAGTCGCCCAGCAGATAATTGGACGAGTCTTTCTCATCGTCGTCCAGCGACCGTTCGTGCACCACGGGCGTCACCCCACCGCCGTCCATGGGACAGCCGTTTTTGTCGAAGTAGCCCTCCACGCCTGCTATCTTGTAGCCGCGGCCTGGAACGAACTCGGCTTTGTTCTTATTGGCTTCCCACCAATCCCGCCGGTCCTGGTCGTATGGGGAAACGGCACTCTGAGTGGCGCTGTCCAGGGGAGCAAAACTGCGCAGCGTTTCCGGCAGTTTTTGACAACCGGCCACAACCGTTGCTGCCGAGCCGATCAAGCAGAGCAGAATTGTTCGCAGATTTGACTCGGTGGACATCCTTGTCCTGTTCCGCATGACGCGGTTCGAAGAAGAAAAGGAGTACTTGGTTGCTGGTTGTTAGTTGTTGGTGACAGGCGAAGACCAACAAGCAGCAACTAATGACCAACAACTATGACTCTTCGTGACCTTCATGGTGAATTTGATTGTGAGCCCACCAAATACGGTGAACTACTATCGACCCAAGTAGCGTTGCGTTCTCAATTGTCGCCCCACCAGGTGATTCAAATAGTGGTTCAACACACCTCGCAGTTCGCCTCGTACCGTGCGCGGCACGTCGACAACGGACTCGTCGACAACCGGCCCTTCGCCCTGTCGCGTTGCGGCAAGCTGCCGCATTGCTTCCATGCCCGGAGCCGATACCGAAACTACTTGTCTCTTTCCTCGCCGGCATCGTGGGCACAACGCGCCTCCGGCCACCGCCCCAAACGCCACCCGTCCGGTCGTGCCTACTTCGGTGCCACACTCGACGCACTTGTCGAGCGATGGCTGGTGGCCCAACAATCGCAACGCGACCAGCTCGAAGCGAAGCAGGCACACGCTCACGTCCGTCCCTTCAGCCAACGCAGCCAACGCGCCGTCCGCCAGATCGAATAGGTCGCCGTGTGGATCGTCGTCGTCGGTCAGTTCACCGAGCAATTCCGCAATGTAGTAGCCCGCGTACAGCCCGGCCAGATCGCGATCGTGCGGCCGAAAGCGGCGCAGCAGCTTTGCCTCGGTCAACAGATCAAGTACGTCGGCCGGTTTTCGCAGGAACACTATGCGACAGAGGGACAAGAGGTCAAGGGCAGACTCGAAAGGACCCTTGAGCCGGCGAGCACCTTTCGCCAAAGCACGTATCTTGCCGAATTCCCGCGTAAAGAGCGTCACCACGCTGCTCGACTCGCTCCACTCGACAACCCGCAACACAATGGCCGTGGCTTTTTCACTTGACATCGGGCGAGTGGCAGCAAATTGCAAGCACTAAATCCTAAACCCTAAATCCGACGTGCTTAGTCATTAGTCCTTAGGATTTAGGATTTCTTCCACGTCCTCCGACCTCTGCTCTCTTCCTCACGCGCTCTCGCGGGCCGCTTCGCCGATCACCTCCAGACGCACCCGATCGATGCGGCGGCGGGTCGCCTCCAGCACTGTAATGCGGACCAGCTCCTGCCAGACCAGCGAGTCTTCCGGCTGCGGCACGTGGCCTAATTCGCTGAACACAAAGCCGCCGATCGTGTCGTAGTCGCCGTCCTCCGGCAGGTTGATGCTCAGGGCGTCGTTGATTTCGTCGATGTGAGCCCGCCCCAACGCCTCGCACGTGCGGTCGTCGATCTTCTCGATTTCCTCGACCAGGTCTTCGTCGTACTCGTCGACGATCTCGCCGACGATCTCTTCCAAAACGTCTTCGATCGTGACCAGACCCGATACGCCTCCGTATTCGTCCAGTACGACGGCCAGGTGATTGCGCGTCTGTTGAAACTCCTGCAACACGTCATCCACTTTCTTGGTTTCCGGGACGAAATACGGTTTTCGTAGTATCTCGAACCAGGGGCGCCGTGCGGAGCCCGGTCCCTTGGCCAGCTCTGGCAGCAGATCTTTGCCGTGCAGAATACCTACAATGTCGTCGCGGTTTTTGTCGAACACCGGAATCCGCGTGTGGCCGGTCTTCATCACTTCGTCGAGCATTCCTTCCCAGGACACGCCGACGTGGATCATGTGCATGTCCGTGCGCGGCGTCATGATCTGCGAGACGTCGGCGTCGCCCAGCTCGATGATCCCCTCGATCATCTCCCGCGCGTCTTCTTCCAATAGCCCCTCGCGGTGACCTTCGTTGACGATCGTGCGGATCTCTTCTTCGATCGATTCCTCGCTGGGCACTTCGGGAGTACGGCCCGCCAGCCGATGCAGCACTGCGTCGACCGCCCGGGCCGAATAGACCAAGGGAGCCATGGCCACGCTCAACGTCCTCCACAGCCGCCAGCTCTGGTAGAGCAACGGTTCAGCCCACAAGCGAGCCACCGCCGACGGGATCCAAACGACCACAGCCGCCAGCACCAGGCCGCTGACCGCCACGGTCAGCGCCAGCTCCGGCCAGCTCATCTGGCTCCATTCCTTTATGCCCAGCCAGGCTCCGACCGTGATTGTCAGCGCCACGCAAACGGACAGCAGATTCTCGATGCCCAACGCGACCCGTTCGTGCCCGCGGAGGATCGACCCGAATTTTTCCAGGGCGTCGTGCTTGCGACAGATCGCCTGCAGATCGTGCCGTGAGAACCGTCGTAACGAGTTTGCCCCGACGGCCACAAATCCAGTAAAGACAAGCCCTGCAATGGTGAACCAAAGCAATGTGTTGGGCGTCACGGCAGACGGTCTCCTCGTGAAAGGTCAAAGAGTCCAAAAGTCAAAAAGTCCGAGAGACGAGGTGTTCGGCAATCAAGAACCGATGTACGACGCGGACCCCAGGGCATCCGTGTAACCGGATTTGCGACTTTCTGCCTCAACAGTCCTGCCTTCATCTCTTTGACTTTTCGACTCTTCGACTTTTCGACTTTGCGTCGTTCCACGTCGCCAACCAGCGGGCTTCCTGACGCCGCATTTCCTTCGTGTCCTCAACCGTTTGATCGTCGTAGCCGACCAGGTGTAACGCGCCGTGTATCACGTAGAGCAGCAGTTCGCTTGCCGTGTCCCAGTCATGGCAGGCCGCCTCGCGCTCGGCGGTCTGGCCGCTGGCGACGATTTCCGCCTCCAAACGATCGCCCTCGCGCTCCAGCACAAAGCTGAGCACGTCGGTCGGATAGTCGTGTTCCAGGTATTGGCGATTGAGCCGGTGAATGGTTGCGTCGTCGACGATCGCCAGGCTGATCTCGCCCGACGTGACACCGGCCTCGGCCACAATCGCTCGTACCACCGATTGCAAACGCTCTTCTTCCACGGCGTCGGCTGCATACTGCACGCACACCGCCACCTCCAACGGCAATTCGCTGAGCCTGCTCTCGGTGGACTCTTGAGCCACGTGCCTATCTTTCACTCCACACTACCAAGCTCTCGCCAGGCGAAAATCAGAAACCCGGAACTCGAAACCCGCAAACCGGAACTAGACCCTTCACGCCGTCTGTTGTCCCGGATACTTCACGCGACCGTGATACACGGCCGTGAGCGATTTGACAAGACTCTCGCCGATCGTATGGACCTCCTGCAGGGTCAGGCCACACTCATCAAACTGCCCGTCGAGCAGCCTTTTCATCGTCAAATCCTCGACCAGGCTCTCGATGCGGGCCGGTGTCGGCTCCACCAGCACCCGGCTGGCGCTCTCCACCGCGTCGGCCAACATCAAGACGCCCGCTTCCTTGGTCTGCGGTTTTGGGCCCGGATAGCGGAACGAGCTCTCATCCAGCGGGCTGCCTTCGGCCTCGGCCTGTTTCTGCTGGCTGGCGCGGCGGTAAAAGTACTCGACCAGCGTCGTGCCGTGGTGCTGCTGAATGAAGTCGATGATCACCTCGGGCAGATGGTTTTGTCGGGCCAGGTCCGCACCGTCCTTCACGTGGGCGATGATCACCAACGTGCTCATGGCCGGCACGAGCGACTCGTGCCGGTTGTCGCCCCGGCCTTGGTTCTCGATGAAGTAACCCGGCTTGAGCATCTTGCCGATGTCGTGGAAGTACGCGCCCACGCGGACCAGCAGCCCGCGGGCACCGACCGCCTCGGCCGCGGCCTCAGCTAGCGACGCCACGGTGATCGAATGATTGTACGTGCCTGGCGCACGGCGAATCAATTCTTGCAACAGCGGATGCGCCGGATCGCCCAATTCGATCAGGCTGATGTCCGTCTGCACGCCGAAGAGCTTCTCGATCGCCGGCAGCAGACAAGTCATCAACGCGCCAGAGAGGATCGCAAGACTGGCGTACCAGACGGCCGTGGGCCACAGGGCGGCCAACGGTTGTTGAGCGAGTGTCCCGACGCCGAGGGCCGTGAGCAGCACGATCGCACCACTTATCGAGCCCACGATGAGCAGCTTGCTGCGACTGCGGACGCTGCGCAGTTGCAGGATCGCCCCGGCCGTGGCTGCCATGTAAATCACGGCCCCGTTGAGGCCCTCGCCGATTGCGAAGACAACGATGAGCGTCACGGCCGCCGTGATTAGCAAGGCCAACTCCTGGCGATAGGCGATCGCCACCGACATGCTCAGCAACAACAGCGGCACCAGATCGGCGTTCCAATGATTGTGGTTGATGACGATGCAGGCCGTCACCGTGGTGACGAAGAGCGACAACAGAATGCAGAACTGTTTCAGATCGGACAGCAGACTCGGCTGGCGTTGGAAAATGTAGAATCCGCAGAGGGTATACAGCGCAACGTACAACCCCAACGCCGCTAGCGAACGGTTGAGCTTGCTCGAAATCCCGCGCTCTTCGACCAGTTTGTCATGCTCCAAAGACAACAGGGCCAACGACTCCTCGCTGAGCGGCTGGCCGCCGGCGGCCAGGAGTTCGCCGTGGTGGAAATGTTTGTAATGCGTCTCGACGGTCTCGGCCGCTTCGTCCTGGGCGAGGTGTGTCGTATCCGCCTTGAATGTCAGCGTGCTGTCCGGTAATTGCGGCTTGAGCCAGGCGAAGACGTACTGGGCCACCTGGACCGAAGGCAAGCGGGCCTCGAGCGACTTCTGCAACGCCGCCGCCGCGCTCTCGCTGAGCACTTCGCTCACGTCCACGTCCACCAGCGACTCGTCGCTGCCCATTGGACGCACGCGGATCCACTCCTGGTTAATGTCGACCGGGTTGCCTTCATTATCGGTCGGCATCTCCTGCAAGAGGCCGCGCTGCTCGAAAGGTCGAAACGCCTCTTGCACCGCGGCGCGAAATTTCTCCAGGGCGCCGTCACCGGCCAGCACCTGTTTGAACTGCTGGAAGTCAGCTTCGCGCAGCTCGTCGTTCGGCTCGGGTGCATCGGCTGCGGGCGGCGGCTCAAACGGCAGCCAGTTCTCTTTGCCGAGTTTCGCCAGAGATTCGGCACCCGCTATCTTGTCGATCTGAATCAACAACTTGGCCCGCAATTGGGCTAGAGCTGCCGGGTCCTGTTCGAAGATGCCGGGCGTCATGCGGCGCGCCTGCTCGCGAGCGGCCTTGGTCGCCGCCTCGTCGACCTGCTCGAAGTCGACGCTTGCCAGAATGTCGCGCGGCGGGCGATACCCTTCGCGATAAGCCAGCGGAGGGTTCCACGCACCGGTGATCGCCCACAGCAAGAGCGCCGTCACGCCGCACAGGCCGATGCGCAGCAGCACCCGGCCCTGTCGCAGATAGGCCAGCGTACGCCCCCACACGCCCGGCGGCAGCGCGACCGCCGCCACCCGTTCGCTGCGCGTACGTTTTTGATTACCGGTAGACATTGATCGAGTCCAGAGTTGAGGGTCCAGAGTCCAGAGTTGAGGGTCGGGAGTCTTAATCCAATGCGAACTATTTCTTCAGCAGTGACGATCTCAGCCCGCTCAGCATCCGTGCCAATTCATCAGCCTTTTGGTGCAACTCTTCGCGATGTTGTGTTGGGAGTAGCCCCTGGGTACATGCAATGTGACTTTGTGAGACAACCTCCATCAACGATCCATAAGCCGGTTCCACGAATCGCGCAAAGTCCTTGTTCGACGACCTGCTGCTGCCTTCGGCCACGTTCGAGGAGATCGAAATTGAGGCCCGGCGCATCTGGCTAGTCAATCCGAAACGCTCCTCATCGGGAAAAACTCGAGTCATTTCATAAACGTCATTGGCAAATTCCACGGCCTTTCGCCATACGTCCAACCTTTCAAAGCGAAACCCTGTCTGCATTTGTGCCAGCTTCCAATCGTAATCTGCTGGTCTCTCAACGCTGGGCTCTGGACTCTGGACTCACTCACTTCTTCCTCTTCGTTCCCCCTTCGTAAGCCCGCACGATTTCCTGAACCAGCCGGTGCCGTACGATATCCTTGTCCGTGAGAGTGACGTGGCAGAAGCCGTGCACGTTGCGCAGTCGCAGCACCGCGTCGGTCAGACCGCTCTTGGTATGCGGAGGCAGATCGATCTGCGTGGCGTCGCCCGAGACCACCACCTTCGAGCCCATGCCCATCCGCGTGAGAAACATCTTCATCTGGGCCACGGTCGTATTCTGCGCTTCGTCCAGGATGATGAACGCCTCGTTGAGCGTGCGACCTCGCATGTACGCCAGGGGAATCACCTCGATCACGTCGTCGTCCATGTGCCGTTTGACCTGTTCGTAGTCCATCATCTCGCGCAGTGCGTCCAACAGCGGTCGCAGATACGGATTGATCTTGGCTTGCAGATCGCCGGGCAGAAAACCCAGGCTCTCGCCCGCCTCGACCGCCGGCCGCACCAGCACGATCTTGCGGATCAACTGCTGACGCAACGCCTCGACCGCCGTGGCCACCGCCAGGTACGTCTTGCCGGTGCCGGCCGGACCAATGCAGAACACGAGATTGTGCTGGCGGATGGCTTTCACGTAGCGGGCCTGGCCTTCGGTGCGGGCGCGAACTTGTCGGCCCACGCCGTTCACCTCGACAGGCGATCCGTCGATCGGAGGCCGACCGCCGGTGACGTTCGATATCGTCTGCACCACCTGGTCCATGGCCAGCGAACCGGTTTGGCCCAGCACCAGCTTGAGTTGCTCGAGAATCTCCGTCGCCTGAGCCACCGACTGTTGATCCCCTTCCACGTGAATCGAGTCGCCACGAGACGTGATGCCTACGGGAATCGAATCACTGATCTTTCGCAGGTGCTGATCGCGGGCACCGAAAAGCGAGATCAGTTGTTCGGGGTCTCCGACCGGGATGGTTGCTTCATACATGCACAGTGGGCCAGCGCTCGCTGGCGCTGACCGGGCGATGAGATGACAAGTCTTACCTACCACTATACCTAATCGTCGCGACCGCCGGGTAGCGGTCAACAAACTGGCGCCCTAATGTTCGATACGATAAGCACTTATATCACAAACCGACCGGCCACCCAGTGCCGTCACACCGCAAGCTCCGATCATCCGGCCTGTAACGACTACCGGATGAGCCGCCATGCACCGTCCAATGCCAGTGATACGTGTAACCACTTATCCCGGGCCCACAAATCCACTAGCCCACAGCACGTACGCCACCGGAGCACCGCCCAGAATCGAGTCGAGCAAATCCAACACGCCGCCAAAGCCCGGCAGCGATCGACCCGAGTCCTTACAACCCGCGTCGCGCTTCAGCAGCGACTCTGCCAGGTCGCCCACCACGCCCGCCGCGCCGACCAACAACCCGAAAACGATCCATCGCACGGGACCACTCGGCGACGGAACCGCAGCGATCGTGCCCAACTTGAGCATAGGCACCACAATACCGAACATCAGGCAAGAACCGATCACCGCCAGCACCAGTCCGCCGATCACGCCTTCCCACGTTTTGCCGGGACTCAATCGAGGTGCCAGCTTCCGTCGTCCGACGAGGCGTCCAACGGTGTACGCGCCGACGTCGCACGACTTCACCACCACGACGAGCGACAACAGCGCCACCATGCCCCATCGTGGATCGCCCCCGCCGGCCCCAAAGCCCATCAGCCGAAGCTGTACGACGAAACTCATCAACACGCCGACGTACACACCGGAGAGCATCGTGCGACCCAGGTTGGTCGTGGCCTGTCCCGCCGTGTTCGACTCGCCGAACCGCCGCATCTCACCCAGGAACGCCGGCAACAGAGCGGCGGTCAGCCCCAACAGCGGCCATCCCATTTTGCCTAGCGGACAACCGACCGTGATCGTGGGCCAGTAAATCGGCACACCACCGGCTGCCACGGTCAGCAGCGTCGCGGCATAGACGCTGCAACTGGCCGGACGCGTGCCGGACGCGGCAAACATCGCCACCAGCTCGCTCGTGGCCGCCGCCGTGACCACCAACGCCAAGGGAAACAGCACACTGCCCGGCAGCTGCACCTGGCAGTCCCACCAACAGAGGACCGCCAGCACGGCGACGATTACCACGGCCATCACAATTCGCCATCGAAGCATGGATTGTAGCTGGTTGTTGGTTGTTGGTAGCTGGTTGTTGGTAGCCGCGATGCTACGCATCGCCGGCCGCTTGCGGCTTAGCGCCATTCCGCAATCCGCAATCCACAATCCGCATTCCGATTCGTCCTTAGGATTTAGGACTTAGTCATTCCAACCATTCCGCCTTCCCCCTTCCCACTTAAATCTCGCTCAGCCCTCCGAAGCGTCTCTCCCGCGCTGCGTAGTCGCTCAGCGCCTGGCGCAGATCGCTGATCTCAAAGTCCGGCCAGCACAACGGCGTCACCCAGATCTCCGCGTAGCTCACCTGCCACAAGAGAAAATTGCTGATCCGCAATTCGCCTGCCGTGCGGATCAACAGATCGGGATCGGCCATACCCGCCGTGTAAAGATGATCGCTGATCGTCTGCTCCTCGACGTCGCTCCAATCCAACAGAGCCGTTTGAATCTCTTCGCCGATGGCCCGCACCGCGTCGACAATCTCTCGCCGCCCGCCGTAGTTGATCGCCAGGCACAAACACATGCCGTCGTTCTCCGCGCTCATCGAGATCGTCTTGTCCAACTCACGAATCACCGGTTCCGGAATGTCGTCCCGCCGACCGATGGTGCGCACCCGCAGGTTGTTCTCCATGATCGTGGTCCGTTCCTCGATCAAGTACTGCTCGAGCAGGTGCATCAGAAAATCGAGCTCGGTCTGCGGCCGCTTCCAGTTCTCGCTCGACAGACAATAGAGCGTCAACTGGCCGATACCCAGCCGGGCACACTCTTCGGTGATTCGCCGCACGGTGGCCACGCCGCGGCGGTGCCCTTCGATCCGCGGCAGGTCCCGCCGCTGGGCCCAGCGGCCGTTGCCGTCCATGATGATCGCCACGTGCCGTGGGAGATGCTCAAGCGGCACGTCGAAAGATTCGTCGGTCGACATGATTTCGTCAACTCGCACCGGCACCGCCAAGGGTCAACTCAACAATCATCTCCCGGCTTTGGATTCACCACAGAGCCACGGAGAACACGGAGCCATTTTTCACCACGAAGTAGAAAGTTGTCCGTTGTCGGTTGTCGCGTTGTGTCGCTTCGGATCTTCTTCGTGTACTTCGTGTACTTCGTGGTTAAATACCACTGTTTTATTGCTTGTAGAAAACGCCGTTACCCATCCGCGAGCGTCGGTGACCACTTTGCTGTCCCCTCTTTTTCTTTGCGTCTCTGCGCCTCTGCGTGAAATCTGTTCCGGTCCCGGGCGATTGCTCCGTGACTCAGTTGTGCTAACTGAATTATCGGTCGTACGATTCTTCGTTTGTTACTGAACAACGATCGTTTGCTCGCGGTCGGGCCCCACCGAAACGATCTCCACGGGCACGTCCACCAGCTCACTGACGCG
>Ga0315553_10002267_pt1 | contig 15499 bp, 21 predicted proteins | sample SalMarSW160140MG_FD_203099 | JGI IMG/M metagenome (GOLD analysis project Ga0315553, IMG submission 203099) | Salt marsh sediment microbial communities from the Plum Island Ecosystem LTER, Massachusetts, United States - Salt Marsh Sediment SW1601-40 ... | reverse complement strand
GGATATATCTAAACTGCGAGAGTCTTCCAAGAAATTACTGACGTTGATGACGCATCATTTACAGACAATGATGCCTCGAAAGATGTAACCATCGATTCAAGTTAGGAAAATTTCCATAGCATCCAAGTCATTTTCTTGGAAGTGCAATTGTTGTTTAGATGGCCTGAAATGGATCAACTATCGGTATACTGTGGGATATCATCTAAGGTGAGAGATAATATATATGAGAGTACCATTAAACCAGTCACTATCTGTAATTATGAGCTTATTATTTGATGATTTTCTATTCAGTGAAATTGAATTTGTGGATTTTTAAACAAACTGAAAGAGATATCATCAAGCTGTACAACTCTTTGACTCCCCATGTTCGGACAGCAGTGAATGATTCTAATGATTATATGCTTAACTTTGGTTATTGGATAAATAATGATAATGATCCAGTCAATGCACAATATGAACTCAGTACGATATTTGGCAAATTCGCTAAATTTGATACTGTTGAGTTGATTGCCGATATTGGAAGTGGATTCTCATCTCCTGCTGTTCAATGGAGATCAGAGTATCCTAATCTAAGGATTTTGTGTGTTGATATCAATTACATGGAGTTGAGTACAGCTAGAAAAATGGTAATTTTTCCTCCTTCCAATTCCTCTCCGGCTTCTTCTGATCGCATATCTTTGATCAATGCCAGTTCATCCAAGCTGCCATTTGGGAAAGATAAGCTTGATATGATCGTTGCATTTGAATCAGCACAACATTTCCAAAGCATAGCCAATTTTCTGGAAGTATCTAGATCCATTTTAAAGCCTGGTGGATTAATTGCACTTGCAATTCCAGTTATAGATTTAAAACCAATACAAAAAGGGGAGAATCAGAAAATTAGCGTTATAAAAAAATTGAAGCTAATGAAAAAACTTGGAATTCTGTACTTTAGTTGGGCCTCACAACATTATGACACAGATACAATATCAAGATCTATTGCAGACCATGGGTATCAGATAGAAGAATTTCAACAAATTGGACACCAAGTATATGAACCCTTGGCAGAGTATTATGTCAGAAACAGAGGGAATATCAGACATAGGCTCATACAATCATTTACATCGTACAAACAGAGAATGTTCTTTGAGTTTGTTGAGTATATGGTGTACAGGTCGGCTTTAAAGATGAAGGATCTATCCATGAACGGAATGTTAGATTATGTGTTAATTAGGGCTAAAAAAGATAATCTAAAGTAGATTCCTGATACGTTTTAATCAAAGAATAGCCATTATGAGTTATTATACAGGATATTCTGTGCAGTTTAGTAGCTTAGAAACTAATTGCCAGAGTTCAACTGGATTATGGAAGGTTTCTACAATACCATTCAAATTCAAATGGCGTAGTTCACCAACTATTTCAAGAAGTTCTTTGCAGTAGTATATATTGTTTTTAGATATCTAAGTTATCCAGTATTTGATTTCGAGAATCTACAATTAATTTCCAGAAAGACTAGCGCATAGATTCACACTCTTCTTTAGACCATCCTCGTTTAACCGGTACAATGTTTTGTGTGCGAGGATGTTCTACCCACCAATTCACAAGACCATTGCAATTACCGCATCGTAATTCAATTCTTGAACCATTTATCTTAAAATATTCTACTGGCTTTGAACTATCCATGTGCTGATTACAGTTACAATCTCTTGTGCTAGACATTTTATACCTATTCCACAAATCTTCGGAAAAACAAGATAATATTAGGTGTGATCAATAAGACTATCAAAAGAGTATATGATGGATGTTATGTTACTTCATAGCATTTGCTTCAGCTTGTCAAATATTGTACATGTCATGTCCTATTTTTATTCTATTCTATTAATTATAAATTTCCGCAAATTTGACCATAATTTTTGATAGCTGCTCCATACTTGTGGCGTTTTCTAACTGATATATAACTATCTGTTGTTTCTTTCAGTTGCTGGGAGCATGGGAAGACGATATTATAGCATAAATTTGAAATCAGTATCATCTTTTATGTTCATATCGTGTCCTACCTTCGACTTTAAAGATTGATTCAAAGACGTAAACCAGACGGAACCAATCAGGTATCTGGAATTCAGCAGAAATATTTGAAAAGTTACTTCATAGTCCTTACCATCAGCAAAAGAGAGTATACCATTTGTTCCTCTAAACTCTTGGTTCCGATGTCAACTGCCAAATACATGGCCTGAAATTATTGAGGGAAGACCGTATTCATTATCGTGAAATAAGAATCGAGTATTTTCAGTCTTCTACAATCTATCTCATCATCTTACATCAAGGAGATGGCTATATGGCTTGCTGATAGAGCTTTAAATGGGGTCTCTGAGAGTTTTGATATCTGAGCCAATCCCCCCATGGTCTTGAAATATTTCAACCTGAAGTAAAGAGAACAGAAGGCAGGTTGCAGATGAGAGCATATCCAGGTTCATTAAATCACTACAAGGTGATAGATAAGAAGTATGTGCTCTTGGATGTCACCGAACCTTACGAACCAAACACCCCTCTCGTTCTGATTCAACTATTCTCAAAGAAACTCGCAGAGCACCAGTCCAAGATCTTCGAGCGATGCTGGAGAAAATCCCTTCCTCCACGAGCCTTAGACAAGCGCGCGTTACGTGCAAAGGTCTAAGGTGGATATATGAACACCCTTGGGGCAAGTTGTGGTCAGGAGCAAGAACAATTACTAACAAGGATAAAGTTAGCTAACCATGGTGTCCGCGACAACAGCCAGGTTTTACCCAATAGTACAGCTTGGTACCGTACTGTACTGTACAGTACTAAGATTGGTGCCATAGGCACCTAGGAATAAGGCTGGTACCGAAGGCTAGTACCCGTGTTCTAACTGGTACATTCTTTTCGATAATGAGATCCATAGTTAAAGAATTCTAGATCAGGCATGTATTTAGCTCAGATTAACTAAGCTACTAGTAACTCAATCGAAGCAAGAATGTCTGTAATTACACTACTATGCAAATATACAGAGGATCGTACCGGTATGCATTTACAAAACCATGGACAGTGTGTCCAAGATGATCTAATGGTACACTTTCGTTGTCAGAAGTAGTACACTTTTGTAGCATGGTTCAATACATTATAAGAAATCCTACCCTCACTTCAATGTTGCAATATCTATTTTGGCAAGTATCTGTTGGAATTTATTTTGCATCTCTTCACGATATGAGATATTGTCCTGTTCATGTTTAGCTTTCATCTTCTCAACTTCGCCTTGTTTTTCAGTTAGTATTTCAACCTTTCTTCTTAGCTTGTTTTCTTCATTTATCGTAAGAGCATCAATTATACTAGCATAACCTATCATTTTGTCATTACCTTCCAACAAATCGCTTTCAGATGGTCTAACGTATGATTCTAATGCTAAGCCTCCAGAACTATGACCCATCAAAAATTCGGTGTGCTTAAATAGTTTCGTGCCATTCCAGCGTTAACGGCAACTGTCTGCCAATATTTCCTAAAGCCGTGAGTTTGTTTCACTGGTCGTCTTTGCCTAAGTAGGAATCAATGGCTTTTATACATTCAGGTGTGCAATAAGTTATGTATTCTTCGTCTTCATTTTCGTATACAGTTAACTTGTAAATATTATACTTCTCAATTTCTTCTAAATTTCCAAGTTTAAGAGAAGGTATAGCTCCAACTCTGATACCGGAAGAGCACATCAAAAGTATTGCAACCTTAGCCCGCTGATCAGCTTTCTCTAACATTTTTATTATTTCTGAATGGATATAGGGTCTATCTTTTTTGCTCTTCCTTCCTTTACCTATATATGAATTAATTTTCTTTCATTTGAGTTCGATATTATTGGTATCATAAAATTTTTTAACGGCAGCAATTCTTGACTTTATTGTAGCTGCATTAGGTTTGCATTTCTCTCTCAACGATATTACATAGTCTATTAGTTGGGATTGGATTATTTTAGGATCTTCTTCTATTAGTCTGTTACAGTCTTTTATCTTTCTAAATTGCATGTATAGCTCTAGAGAATTTTTGTATGATATACGACTGAAAGGTGAATGAACTGTTTCAATAAAATTTCTGTAGGTTTGTCCTGTGAGAAGGATTGGGCTAGTCATATCGTTTTCTTCTTTTCATTCTTCTATTGCCCTACGAAGTATATTAGGTATTCTAGATTACATAAAAAGAGTATTAGAGATAGTATAATTCTCCATGTGAATGATAATATACTGAAGAAATAGTAACGTATATAGCTCTGTTGACTATAACTCTGAGTCTTTGTATCGGACGAAAACAATAATCAAATTCCCATGTATGATAAGGACACAAACACATTAACATACAATGTTATGACAGAGAATGCATCTCTTCAGTTATCAAATGAGTTTGGTCCAGTATCTTAGTCTAAATTCATTATAGGCATATTCGAGCACTGCTTTCTGTCGGGGATACGTCCTACAATATGGTCTCCCATTGACATTAATTTCCCCACTTTCGAGCATTGCATATGACCTCTATCGCTTCCTCATCAAGCCTAGCGTCATGGCTATGCTCTGTACGATCCCAACCTAAACTGGGGGCCCCAGAAGTGGGGCGAGACAATCTCACAGGTGAGCTCATGAGACATTTCTACGGCGAATTCATTAGGTACTATATAGAAAAGCTCCGAGACGGGAGGTTGATATCTAACTGTTATGTTAGAATGCATCCCGGAATTCAATGATCGTCATCTGAATGTATTATCGTCTGTTACGTGTTTTTACAGCATGACAGTTTGGACAAAGAGCTTGGCAGTTCGATTCACTATTATCATAGCGCTTTCCATTCTTATGATCCCAATCAACAACATTTAACAGATGTCTACAATGAGCACATCGATGATTCTGCTTCTTCAATACTCTTTCTTTTACAATATCAGGAAAGCCGTGTCTTTCTTCTTGTTTCTTCTTACGGGAGCGTCTCTTTATCCCCATCCCTATAGCCGCCGCAGCAGCAATCAACAAAATGGATATTACTAATCCAGAGGCATTCCCTGAATCTGTTATTCCTTCTTGCGGCTGATTTGCGCCACTAGATTGAGCTTCTAAATCGGCGCCACTAGATTGAGCCTCTTCCTCCACTACCTCGGAAAGAATTACGATCTCTGGTTTGTTCTCTGGGCTGTTGTTTCTTGTTATACACAATTCATCATCAAGACAAACCTGGAATTCTTCATCCACTTGGACAGAATTAGGGGCAAATTGGAATTCTTCATCATCGCCAAAATCTATATATTTGCAAGGTAGAGTCTCACTCTCAGAGAAAACGCATATCTCCCCTCTATCTCTTTCGTTACTAACTATGACCTCTAGACCCTCTGACTGTGCGTAGACAGGTAACAATATAGTGCTTATTAATACGAGTATGATACAGGTAGTTGGACCGTGTAAATCGAAATTGCCTAGGCTAAATAAACTGGCATTTTTGGCCATGGGTTACTATATTTAGATTGCTTTGATTGTATTATGTAAAATTTTTGGAGATTTCTATTAGTACTTTGCACTGAGCAGAGAAATCATTGTCTGATAACTGATTAAGATCAGGTTTAGAATTTGAGTGGGATATTATAGTTCTTTTAGTTAATCCTCTCATTTTAGCTCTCACACTGTTTATCTCCTGTTTCACGCTGTTGCTAATTATTATTTTTGAGTATCTTAAAACAATATTTGTTTGGAACTGACAGGTTCGTGCAGTCCAGATATTCTATCTGTGCTGTCTCTCCAACATAATAGTCGAATCTTGTACGTGGCGATTCATCCCACCAACCGATAAGACCTTTGCATCTACTGCACCGAAGCTCTGTTCATGAATCACTTATCTTGATAAACTTTGCCGGTGTCGAATTACTCGTCCAACGGTTACAGATGCATCTTTCAGTCCATTGCAATTCAGTATGTTATTTTATAGACAACATAAGATATTGTTTGATGCAATCAATCCCACTTGTGGAAGAATATTGAAAATTAGTGCTAGTAACTTAATCTTTGGTAGATTGATCTTCATGTTGTAAATTTGTTGTATGTCTTTTAATATATTTCTGGAATTCGTAATCATCTTCCTAGCTTTCGATCCCAAAATAACGTTTCATGCCCTTTAGCGATTCAGATCGTTTAATAAAATCAAGATCTTTATCTTTTGAATCTTTAGCCACCTTATATATAGGAATTCATGATATAAAAAATTGCGGGTTTTAGGCTAATTGAATGATGGAATATGACTGTTTTTCAAAAAATCTTCTAGCTGTTCATAACTTTCAGCCTCAAAATACTTCATTAAATTTTCAACTGTCTTATCATCATATCCCATATTTCCGTTCTTCTTTTTGCCTAACGTAACCTGAATATCCACTGTTTTATTATCCAAGTCAGTATTACTTAATACTCGGAGGGGCAACTAGCGATATAAGCTTTTACTAAATAGATTTTCAAGAGGTTAACCATCTAGAAAAGAATTTTTATGCTAACCTTCTTAATTCATTTGAATTAGTTTAAATAATCAGTGGAAATTATAATAATTTTCGCATGCTAGTTAATATGATTACAGAATGTATATTATTAAATATCAGAAGACACTTACGTTGATTTATCTATTGCCAAACTAATATTTAATTTTTATATTTTTGTTATTAATATGCAAAAATTACAAGCCCTCTAAGCCCACTAAATGACTATAAAACTCATTTAATTTATTAGCTGTACAGCCATTGGTACTGCTTTTCAAGCGCTTTGTGGAACTGTAGCCCTTACTGATGTGCAACATCTTTTTTGATACTCTCACTGGCGAAACTCGATCTCGTTCATATTAGTCATAATGCCGGGGCATTTTTCCTATCCGCTGTTGTCTTTCTGCTAATGTTCCTCGTCCAGAGAACTCTGCCCAGTGTAAAGATATTATACTATCCACGATTACGAGTTTGGTATTGTATTGTTCAATATACTTTGGGAGATCATCAATAAGAATTTCTAACTGATCGCTCGAGTACACATTATAATGATAGATTCTTTTAAGAATATCCTCTGGATCTAGATTCTTTTGTTCGGCGATCTGGTGGACACGATTGGCCCGGGATGTATTCTCAGTATCTATGAATATGATACTTCCTCGACATTGAGCAATGAATCTTCATACTTTGATGCAAGTTCAATTGGATTCTGAACAGCCAATTGATAAACTGAATCGATTTTCAATTTCTTCAACTTTGCAATTAAATCGCTAGTGATATTCGGAATCTCTCCCAGAGTGACTTCTTTAAGACGGCTAGGCATGGGCATCACAGTTTGGTATGTTAACTATTTTTGACTCTTTGTTAATAAAATCGGCAGTAACTTAAAGACCGGGAGTGGGGGGAGTACCGATTTAGGGCCAGACCCACAAATTAGATTGCTAGACTTAATTTATTAGTGTCAATCACACTTAGAATTTCTTAGAACGTAGTTCCTAGTACAATATATCACACCGTAAATATAACAAATTTTACTGCATTATTCAAATGTCCCAAACATACGAAGACTGTTTACAACTATTTTCTGTTCGCTGTGGAGATGTCGGACTTGATTGTAATTGTGCCATTTATGGAATCAATGAAGAGGCAGTAACCGATAATACAATTTTACACATGTCTGAAAATCATGCCATTAAACCTGAAGAAATGACTACATGTATGAGACTAAAGATAACAGAGAATGTGCGCGTATGTGTACACCACTCTCCCCTACCTACGAGTTCTAGCTCATATAATAATCATTTTTGATAAATATTTGATATGTCAAAGCACAGCCGCACTAAACTTGTTCCGCAAAGTGTGAGTCCACCAGAGAAGCAGAGTCTCGAAGTTATAGAAGCTCTACCAGAGCAAAATGAAGATCCAGTGATAACTGAACTAGACAATGAGGTTGAATGCCCACGATGTAGTGATATTATGGAGTTAAATTCAAAATTTGATGCATTAGTGTATTTTTGTGATAGTTGTAACTTCGTACTAAAATGTGTCTAGTCGCGTTGATGATTGGATACACAGCCTAGAATCAAGTAATACAAAAGAAGATTGTTAGTTAGCTTTTAGTATTTAAGTAATAGTTAAGCGAAGAATGCAGTTGCAAGACTGTCCAACGTGACTGGAATTATTGAAGATGCAACCGAAATTCACCAGTTAGCCCGAAATTTAGTGAATGGGACTTGGAGTGAAATTGTTATGCTCTTTTCTGCTGAGAACAGATTCAAAATAATATTAGAAGTAGGAAATGACCAGCTTATTCTCGAGGCAGTATATATAATATTATATATTTGACCAGTAAAAGAACCGTAGAATAGATTTAAATTTGATATTGTTATGCAACTTTTTCAAGACGAAGATGAATCCATTAAGAAATGGTTATCTGATACTTTGAAAATAGTTGATAATAATAAACATGAAATAGATTAGAATTCCAAAATTAAGTTATTTAGAGACTAGTTTTGGATTTTCATGTTAATCTTATTCGCCACCACTTGGATCTCAATAGCTCGTGTTTCATCGTCGCCAAGTTTCAGTTTGAACAGATGACCCAAGACGCATTTCAGAGTGTCAATTTCATTTAGAAGAATCTCTTTCTCTCTAGCGGTATCAGAATCCTCTATCTCTATTTCTAACTCTTGGATTTTATCAATCAGCATGTTCTCGAATTTTTTAGTGTCTTCTAACTCCAAATGCATCTTGCTTACCTCAAGTTGTTGCTGTTGTTTATTATGAGCTCGATCTAAAACCCAATGGATAATTCTCATGGTCCAATATAGGGACTGTATTTCATCTTTGCGATCTATTATGTACCATGAGTTGAGTTTCACGTTCGTTGCTATTTCGACCTCTTCCCTTGGAGACCCAATTCTTTCTTCGATAATCTTAGCTAATTTGTTGAGTTTGTGCATGAACCAATCAATGTCTACTTATGATATAATCAGTGAAATACGACTGGCAGAGGGAGAGTGTATCGTTCTGCGGTCTTGTTGGGCTACTCTGCAGATGTGGGGCTTCTAACAACAAACCTTTTAGTGATGGTACTCATAATTCCATCAATTTTGTGGACGATAAAGTTGAATAAAGAAATCGATTGGGTAGTCCGATTCATTTCCAATCCTATTGATGTTGAGATTAGTATCCACAATCGTTTAGCGATACACCATTTGCATCATTTGTAGATTCACAAGGTGGACTGGTAAACTGACATTAGCACAGTTTTTGGAGATTGATGATGCTGGAAATGTCGTAGGTAGTGGTGATGGACAACCAGAGTATTATGACCAATCATATTCCCACTAACATTCACAACTTCGCTAATCTGACTCTTTAGTGGATAATGATTGAATTAATTCAGAAATGTGCTCAAGGATTTTGATATGGTGATCTTCATCCACTACTATGCTTCTTAAAATGGATTTTGATTCAGGATCATCTGCCATTTCAATACAACTACATAGAAGATCTCGAGATTCTTTCTCTTCAGAAATAGATTTTGCTATTCCCTTGCTCGTTAGAGGACTACTACTACTTCCACCTTCAATATTTGACATCATCGCTGAAATGTATTGTACATGTTTAAGTCCATCAGTAAGTAACGTCTGAAAATATGTTCTTATGAGATTGTTTTGCATACTACCTAAAAGTTTCATATAATGTGAGATTTCGCTCAGTTCTGCCTCGTATTGGGACTTGAGCAAACTATATAATTTTTGCTTTCTTTTAAAATCCTCTAATCCCAAGGTATCAATATCATAATCCATACTATTTCTTATCTTATCAAGGTTCCTATTCAAATGACTTAAAGAAATTCTAAAAACTTCCAAAACTCGAATTTTCTATTCTTACAATAATTTTCTGATTACTTTTATACCATGAAGATATAATTTTTATCCTCCTTATTTTTTCCCTATATAATTGGCTGGAATCTTGTATTTTTTACCTTCTAGTCTGTACAGTTTCCAGCAATCTGCATGTAAGAATCTAAGCGAATCTACATCTTTGCTATCCTGATTAGCTCCACAATAATCACATATTCTTCCCTGATTAAATAGATCCGATCTTGTGATATTGTCCGTCTTCAATACTATCACCTTATCGTCCTCCTCGTCCTCTTGCATACCAATTTAGACAAATTTCCTAGTCCAGGTATTGGTTACGTTAAGTAATTAAAATAATTACCTCTTCAAAATAAAATGTCATACTTGTCATTGCCAGTACCTAATTGACGGTAAAGATCCTTGCCTTCGTTACGATTTGAGTTCTATGCTGGTAATCAATGTCACGATATAATATCTCCTTTCTATTTCTAAATCTTAATCAGCTATATCCTTTTCTGCCAGTATTCTTGTAGGTTTTACACGTATAACAACTTCATCTTCGCCACCGTTTCTCTTGCCATATACTTCAGCCTTATCTTTACCAATATATCGTTCTGCTATTCTGGTAGCCCATTTGAAAAGCTTAGTATGATTATGATGATATGTTTTGACAACACCCTGTATAATTACATGTCGTACTCATACACATAGGTTACATTTTTGATTATCCACATAGGTTACACTTTGCTGCTTAGTCTTTGTATGCATGGTAGATATAATTAACCTTTGTAGAAACATCTCTGATGGAGTAAGACCATTAATTCCTCCATGTTCCCTGGCTTCATTGTATGCTTTAACAAACATATCATACCTTAGCTTACCATCGTCTACGTTTGGTATGTCTTCAACTACTAGGAATTCATTCTTCACTATCTTGTTATATGCTTCAATCTTTCCTTGCAACTGTGGATAAGAATTTGGTATTCGTTTATCCTTGATGTGATTATGTACAAGGAAATGCTTGAAGATTCTAGATGTAAACTGCTTTCCATTATCACGCATTACCTTATCAGGTCTACCATTAACCATTATCCAGTCCTCTAATACATTGAGTACGTCTACAGATCTCTTCCTTTCAGACCATCTGCTTGCTACTTTTCTTGAGCAGTCATCCAAGCAGCTAATAATGTAATTCCTTTCACTGGAGTTACTGAGATAGAATGGTCCTAGGATGTCCATCTGTACCATATCATTAGGATGCTTCATTGCAAACCGTTTGTATTTCCTGATTCTAGATTGACACTTGAGGATGTTGAGACCGTTTTCTTTAGTATCTTGTATATGGTTCTGGTGCTTAAAGATAATCCAATGATTCTCTTTAACCTAAACTTGATCCTCTTACATCCAAATCTTTTGGTTAGTCGAAGGTCAAGTATTGTTTCTTGTATTTCAGATGTTGCCTTATCGTACCTGATATTATGAGGTCTTTTAGATAGATCTAATAATCCCTCTATCCCTTTCTGTTTATACCTCTTCTTCCACTTATAGTAACTCTTTCTGGATGTACCGTATCTCTTGCAAATAATAGATACAGTCTCACCAGTCCATTCCTTTTCATGTATTAGATTATAGCTTCTTTCGATTTCTATATGGATCCACTTCCTGACAGAAGTGTAACCCATGTCCGTAAGCTATAATGTAACCTATGTTAGGACGTACAACAATTAATCATTGCATTGTCGGAACATAAATCCGAAGAAACGAATAATTGGTTGATCGCTAATTCCAATGATAGTAGTACACAGTTGCATTACCATCGGCATCTATACTCGACTTGTACACTGCTACTACGTTACTTAAAGAGTTCAGCATACCCGTGGCATTTTGATCAAAAATAGCAATACCTCCACCAGAATATGTTAGGTCATTAGGATTGATTGTACCCAATTCTAGAAACATGTAAGATGCTGTATCATTATTATTATCAGTATACTTTGCACGACCTTCTAAGAACATAGTTTGGCTATCTCGAAAGGTTATGGTGGCATTTGCTTTAGTTTGTACCTCTGCGGATCCATTAAGTATACCAGCGCCTAAACCTGTTGTATTAAAAGTGGTGCCTGGTGGTTGTGGTTGCATTGTGCTATTTGAATAACTTTCGATAAAAAAAGGTTTTCCTAGTACCACGTTACCAACCGCAGGCAACGTCGCTATTGCAGTCTGATGTTCTAATATAGTTATAAGTAGATTCGAAGATGAAGAATTAACAAAACCCCAGAATATTACAAGGATTAGCAGTTCTTTATTTATCATCGTTGTGGGCAAAGGTTAGTTAGAACTAGAATATTTATGCCTTTGTTGAGTCCCTAAGATGAAAAAAATTGTAATCCTACCACATTTCCGTCAGTCGTTTGTATTGTTTTTATTGTCAATACACCTGGAAATTTGAGGATCACAGCGATCCAAATATTTCACAAATGCTGAACATGCAACGAGCATAAACCTAGCATCCTCTTCTTCTACTTGTTTCATATCCGCAAGAGCATGTCTTATACTATAAGATGAACTCGCATATCCATAAATCTTGTCAAAGCCTTGCTTTAATGATGGAGCAATTTTTATTATTTCCTTTCTTTTGATGGTATCCAAAGCTCTACCCAAAGTCGTATCAGACTTTGCAATCTTCTTGCAAATTGCTTCAACTGCGCTAATAGATTCTTTTATTGAGTTTCTGTAGTCGGGACTTGACTAATGTTTCTGAAACATTACTACCAGTTGTTTGAATCCGTCTTGGTGCGCGCAGATCCGTCGATCCTTGAAACAACTTAAATATTTGAAAACGTCCTCTTCTATATGTTAAAGATTCTAAATGCAAGTCCAGGCTTTGGAACACCTCTTAGTGAACAAGACATAAAGGATTTCTTAACGACAAAGGTTCTAAATGTCCATCTTGGGACAGTAGATGAGTTTGGTCATGCAAACATTCACCCCGCATGGTACTACTACGATGATTCAAAGGAGAAGATCTATGTTGAAACAGGAAGACATTCTAAAAAAATGGAAAATCTTTCAAGGAATGATACAATTTATTTTTGTATCGACGACCCGAGTCCACCATATAAAGGAGTACGTGGTAAGGGGACTGTAGAGGTACATAGAGATGTGAACTTTAACGTACTTATCGCCCAGAAAATACATCTTCGATATTTAGGAAACTTAGAGCACCCAATCTCTCACGAACTTATGGATGCAATTAAGAAAGGTCAATCAGTTGTTTTAGAAATTAGTCCCAAATATTATTCAACTTGGGATTACAGTAAACAGTAGACAGATCATTGCACACGAACTTTCTATTTAACTACGTAGGACACCAATCCATTTTAGAGTGGCAATTATCGAAGTTGGATTTTGCGCGCGCAACATCAGTCAATCTATCTGAGTTAAGGAAATGGAATTACAGAAGGAATTGTTTTTCAATGTTTCCTTCATCATTATTAATTTCTTGGCACTTTAGATCGCAATTTGAAGATCCTTGTGCATCATCAACATTATTGAAGGTAATGGCGAAAAACCCCGAGAATAGTACGAGAATCAAAATGATAACTGAGATCCTCATGGTGATGATAACTCAACAGAAGATAACAATAGATTAACGAAATCGATCATTTATCGTACAAATTACTCTGGTTATTAATCTATATCTGACTTAAGGATGAAAGATGTACTATAATCAAATAGAACACTATTACATGATATAATATAAATTATCTTGAAACTCTTGCGCGCACCACAAGTACTTGTTATAATTACTCTGATTTCTTGATATATTTCATATCCACTGAAAGATAATTTATCATATCACCTCTTACCATCCCCTCCATTCTAATATAAAGAGACGGTTGTGTGACCTACAAAACCATCGTTGCCTCCCCCACCTCCTCGAAACCTGTGAATTGTGCGTGCAACATCTATCCGTATGCGAAATATATTCAAATATCCAGACTAATGTTTATTGAGAAATGGGGACCTATGTATTGGTTCATGGATCGTGTCATGGAGGATGGTGTTGGAAGAAATTAACTCCTCTTCTGAGAAAGGATGGTCATGTTGTTTATACACCAACCATTACCGGCCTAGGCGAGAGAAGTCATCTTGTAAACAGAAGTATTGGATTGGATACTCATATTCTAGATATTGTTCAAGTATTAAAGTATGAAGATCTTAACGAAGTGATTTTGGTTGGTCATAGTTATGGCGGCATGGTTATTAGAGGGGTAACTGAAAAAGTTCCTCAGAGAGTTAGACGCCTTGTTTATCTTGACGCCTATACACCACAAGACAATAAGAGTGCATTTGACTTGGTACCTGGTTTAGAAACTATTTACAAGAGAAGAACGTTAAGGGAAGAATGCAAAGAATGGTTAGTTGCATCATATACACCACAAGAATTTGGTGTGATAAATCATCCTAGGACCAAATGGATGAACACTAGGTTATCGCCTATGCCATGGCATACCCATGATCAACCAATTAGAATCATTAACATGAGCGCCCAAAGTCTTCATAAGAGTTTTATATCTTTTAGTGAATTCGGGCGTTCACAATTCAAGTCTCAAAAGTCGGACGTAGGTTGGGATTATCGTGAACTGATGAGAGGACATGATGCCATGATTAATGCCCCAAATGAATTAGTAGAATTACTTGAATCATTAAATTATAGTAACTGACAAAGTCGCGCGCAATCTGGGGAAGAAACTAATGAAGTAGTCAAACATGGTGGGTTCAAAATCTGACATGAGATATGGTTAAATTGCATGCGATTATCTGACCTTCTGACGCCATGATGATTAAATGTGCAGAATGCAATTGTATTCCCAAGATTGACTGCATTAAAGGTTCTAAAAGTGGGTGTCATTATTGTACAAGAGATATCTGTTGTTGTATAATGGAGTTAGAGTAATACGAAGTCTTAACCATAGGACCTGATTTCTGGGCGCAAATATATTCATGAAAGATATGATGTTTATCATTTCTGCGCGCAAAATCCTTTTCGAATCAATTATGACCTAATAATGTGCAAGAACCTTGAAAATGAATAGATCACAATACTAGTTCTCTTATTTTCACTCCCATAACCTATGTTCATAATTACCTATTGCATCTGCTTCATACTCATTCACTCCAATGAGATGATTAAGAAATGAATTTTATTCTCCGAATGTGTTTCATAAAATAACGCACCCATGTACCTCATCTTTCCTGACTCAACCATTTTCCTCTCTGCACGACCTGTTGCAGTTGCCATTTCACACCCATCATTGGTCATTATTACTCATTTACCATGATTATAAGAAGTGCCATCAGGTCTTTGTATTGCCCAATAAGTCCAGGTTTCTGTCACTTCTAGACTTTCTGTGAATATTCCAGTGCCTGCAATTGAGATCTCAAATTTTGGAATTCCGTTCTCGACTGATAAGACCCGTTGGCCTGTGATTTTCCCTTTACTTTCGAAGAGTAGTTCTCCTAACGTATGCATTTTCAATAGATAGTTGGTCATATTAACGATTTATTTGATTCTCTAACGGTTATATGTCTAAGACGTGAATAATATGTAATCAAAGAATAGAAAAAGTGCCGGAGAACAACGGTTTCGAAG
>Ga0315553_10002266_pt1 | contig 15504 bp, 15 predicted proteins | sample SalMarSW160140MG_FD_203099 | JGI IMG/M metagenome (GOLD analysis project Ga0315553, IMG submission 203099) | Salt marsh sediment microbial communities from the Plum Island Ecosystem LTER, Massachusetts, United States - Salt Marsh Sediment SW1601-40 ... | reverse complement strand
CGCCGGATAATGCTCTAGTTATCTGAAAAGCGACCAGGCCGACCGCCGTTTCTGGGACGTTTCCCCGGCTCCGGGTTCGTCCTCGGGCTCCGGACCCGGATCGTCCGGCGCGTGCACGAGCGGGATAACCGGTTCGACCAGACCGTCCCCTGATCGGGCCGGCGCGCCCTCCTGCGGGGTCGCGGGCGCTGCCGCCGTCGACGCATCCGCCATGGCCGCGGGCGCCGCGGTCGCGGGCGCCGCGGTGGCGGAAGCTGCAGTCCCGGGAGCTGCCGTCACCGCCGGTTCGCTTGCGGCCGGCGCCTCAGTCGCCTCCGGGGGCGGTGCCACCGGGGTGCTTTCAGGCGCAGCGGGCTTGGACTCGGAGGCGGCTGCGGCAGCCGGTGCAGCCGGCGCGGCCGTCACGGCAAGCGGCGGTTGCCGCCGCATGCCGGCACGATCGTGCTCGATGATCGGGCCGCGCGGGCCAAGGTCGGCGATCGGAATTCGCCATTCGAATGCATCGAGCCGGCCAGTCACAGGCGACACCGGCATCCAGGAACTCGACACGATACCATCGGCGGTCCAGGCCGGATCGCGCTGGGCGGTGAGCGCGCGCGTCATCCATTCGCGCGAACGTCCAATATCGCCGCCGTCCCTTTCCTCCAACTCGGCCATGAGCGCAGCGACGCGCTGCGTGGGATTGCTGAGCAGCGGGGCAAGACTCTCCCGCACCAAGCCGAACTCCTGGGCATCGAGCGCGGCCCGCGCGACCGCAAGCGCAGTCTCCGGATGAATGGGGACGACCCGGGCGAGGCCGCGAATACGGTTGAGCCGGTCGCGGCTCGATTGGCCCGGACGGATATCGGCGTAGACCGCGGCGAGGTCGGGATGCGGATTGATCGCCCAGGCCTGCTCGATCACGCGGCTCGCCTTGCGGGTTTGTCCCGCTTCGGCCAGCAGCCGCCCGGCGAGCGCCGCCGCCGGCACCAGACCGGGGGACAGCTTCAACGCATGCAATGCGAGTCCCTTCGCCGTCTCGCGATCGGTTTCGCCAGAGAGGGCGCGGCCTGTCAGCAGCACGGCGCGCTGGCGCTTGTAGACATCCTTCGCGACCAGCCCGTAGTGCCGATTGTTGTCGAGCGCGGCGAGCGCGCCATTCCAGTCCCCCTCGGCGCACCGATATTGCAGCACTGCCTCGGCCGCCCAAGGCAACGTCGGCTCGGCCTTTGCGGCTTCCTCGGCGCGGGCGCGCGCGGCGGCCGTGTCGCCCTTGCGTTGCGCTTCGACAAACAGCCCATGCAGCCCGAGCAGTTTGGTGTCGTTCCGCCTGGCCATCGTCTTGAAGGTTCGCTCCGCTTCCGCGCCATCGCCGGCAAGCTGCGCCGTCTGCGCGCCGAGCAGGAGCGCGAGCGGTTCGTTCGGCATCAGCCGGCGCGCTTCGTAAGCATAACGCCGCGCCGCCAGCGCATCGCCGGCGCCGATCGCGATGATACCGCGCGAAATGGCGCGAAATCCCTTGCTGATGCGGCGATGCGACCAGAAGGCGGAAACGGCGGCAGGGGCTTTAACGATCCCGTTCAGGATGGACCACACCAGGATGGTGGCGACGATGAGGAGCGCTAGCGCCGCCGCGCCCACCATCACCGAGGTTTCGATGCGGTAGCCGAGCCAGGTGATGGCGATGTCGCCGGGACGATCGGCGAGCCAAACCGCACCGAGCGCCACAGCGGCGACGACGACGAAGAACAAAAGGACGCGTATCATCGTCTCCCAGTCCTATGGATTGGCAAGCGCCGCGAGCGCCGCGTTTTCGATATTCTGGGCGGCGGCGACCGCCGCCTGACGCCCTTCGGCTTTCTTGATCCACGCAGCGGCCGGAGCGCGCACCGGTTCAGGGAGCTTGCCCAATTCCGCCAGCGCGCCGGGGATGTCGGACCGCTTTGCCTTGGCCTCGGCGCGGGCGACGATGGCTGCGGTATCGGTGCCCGCCGCCTCGTTGACGGGGCGGATGTGCACCAGCCGCTCGGCATGTGACAGCAGACGCGCGAAATAGTCGCCGCCGCCGGAAGACTTGCCGATCTGCGCCAATTTTGGCGCAATCGCCGCAAATTCGCGGCCGAGCGCCCGTGCGGTCGGAACGCCGGATGCGGCAAATGGTTCGAGCGGCGCCAGCGCCTTCGGGTCGGGCATCAGCGCCTTAGCCGCATTGAGTTCGCCCTCAAAGGGCGCGCCGCGCTGGACGGCGCTGCGCAGGCCCGATGCGACCACGGCGAGCCGGACCGTCCGATCGGCCGCTGCCGCAACCGCCCCGCGTGCGGCTGTTTGCTGCAGGGACGCCGCGGTGTGCTCGACCGATTGCTGCAGCGATGCCGCGGTGTGCTCGACCGATTGCTGCAGCGATGCCGCGCTCTGTTGGAGCGCCGTGACGCGCTGGGCCAGGGCCTCGAATTCCGCCTTTTCGACGGTTGTATCGGATGGCTGTTTACCGGGCGCGACGCCGGACTCCGCATCGGCTTGCATCGCCTTAATTGCGGCGGTGGTTTCATCCGCGCGACGATCGAGGCGAGCCACCACTTCGGCGAGCGATTTCACGACGGCCTCCAGCCCCGTCAACCGTTCGCCAAGCGCCGAATCGGTTGGCCCGAGCTGGGCTTCGGACGATTGCGCTCCGGGCTTAGGTGCCGCTGCAACCGCCGCCTCCAGTTTTGCAATCCGCGCAGCGAGCTCGTCTCCGCCCGACGGCGCCGCCGTCGGCTGTGGCCCGCGCGAATTCAAATCCTGGACCGCAAGCTCGACCGCGCCAAGCCGCGCCCACAGCACATTCATGATGCTGCCTTCGTCGGCCGTATAAACGAGCCAGCCATAGGCTGCGGCCGCCGCAACGACCGCCCCGCCGATCAGGCCGGACAAGAATAGCGCGCCCCACGGCGTGCGCCGCCGTACGGGCGCCGCTTGCGCTTTTTGCGATTCGCGCGAAGCGGGCGGTTCTTGTTCGGGCGCGTTCTCTGCAGAGGGAGCCGCCGCGTCCTTTTCCGCGTCGTCCCCGCCATTCGCCGGTTGGGCTGGGGCTGGGGCGCCGGCTTCCGAATCTGGCGCCGCATGCGCCGTCGCATCCCCGGTGGCGACGTCCGCCGAAGCGCCTGCGCCCAACTCCGCGGTGCTATCTGTCGGCTGTTCGGGCCGCGCTTGTTCCTCCCTAGGAATTTCGCCCGGCGGGCCCGTGTCCGGGCGGTGCTTATCGTCGGCCATTATCGGCTCCCGCATTCATTGCATGCTTGCAAGGGCATACTGCGCTTGCGTCGACGCGGCAACCTTACGCTTGGTCGAGCAAATCCAACAGAGACTGCTGATCCGGCCGGCGCGCGACTTCGACTCGCTCTGCGCCGGCGGCGATGAGCGGGGCTGCGACCGCCGCCGACAGGCAGAGATGTCTGAGCGCGAGCCCCTGTTCGCGCAGGCGATCCGCCTCAATTGCCGCGAGGAACGCTTCGGCAGAGCGTTTGGAGAAATGCAGGACGCCGTCGATGCGGTCGTTCGCAAGCGCGTGCCGCGCCGCTTCCGGAAGCCGCGTCGCCGGGATCGCCCGGTAGATCGCGACGGTGCGGACGGCGATACCGTATTCGCCGAGCAGCGCTTCCAAGTCGCCCGCGCGGTCCTCGCCGGCGACATAGAGGATGGGCTTCGTGCGGTCGGCCAGCCGCGTGACGATGAGGCTTGCGAGCGCTGCGACGTCGCCATAGGCCGACTGCACTTCGGCAAAGGCGGCGGCGTGGGCCACCTGCTCGGTGCGCGCGCCAACCGTGAATACCGGCACGCGCAAGAGGCTCGCTTTGGCCGGATGCGCCACAAGCGCGGTCACCGCATTCGCGCTGGTCAAGGCAATTGCCGCCCATGGACCTTCGCCGATCGGCGCGTCGAGGATCGGTTCGATGTGGAGAAGCGGCGCGACCAGCGCATGCCGCCCGCGCGCACGCAATGCCCGTGCAGTTCGGTCCGCATCAGGTTCCGGGCGGGTTACGAGCAGGCGCATGAGTCACCGGAAAAAGTCTGGACCGGCGCGCTGCTTCAGCTCTGCGCCTGCATCGGCTCCGAGGGCAGCCGCTTCCCCTACAGCGCCGGAGCGGCTGGTTTCATGCGCCGCCCTGCCATCCGGCGTCACGATCAGTCCGCGCAAGGTGAGCACGCCGTCTTTTGCGATCCGCGCATGCCCCGCAATCGGGGTTTTGCATGACCCGTCCAGCGCGGCCAGAAAAGCGCGCTCCGCCGCGAGCGACGCCATCGTGTCGCCATCGTTGATCGGAGCGATGAGATCGCGGGTACGGTCGGCGGCGGCGCGCGTTTCGATCGCGATTGCGCCCTGTCCGACCGCTGGAAGAAACTCGTCCACGGAAAAAACCGATCTCGCCGCAGCGGCGAGGCCGAGCCGCTTCAGGCCGGCGAGCGCCAGCACGGTCGCATCGACCTCGCCCGCGGCGAGCTTCCGCAACCGCGTTTCCACATTGCCGCGCAACGAGACCACCCGGAGATCAGGCCGCAGCCGGCGGACGATCGCCTGCCGCCGTAACGATGCGGTGCCGACGACTGCGCCCTCCGGCAATTCCGCGAGCGTCTTGGCTTTGCGGCTGATGAAGGCGTCGCGCACGTCCTCGCGCGGAAGAAACGCCGCCGCGACCAAGCCCGCGGGAAGCAGCGTCTCCATGTCCTTCGCCGAGTGAACTGCGAGATCGATCGTATTCTCGAACAAGGCCTGCTCGATCTCCTTGGTGAAAAGGCCCTTGCCGCCCACCTCGGCGAGCGGGCGATCCTGGATCACGTCGCCCGAAGTTCGGATCACGCAAATCTCGATCGCGGTGGGATCGAGCCGATGCGCAGCGGCAAGCCTCGTGCGCACGTCCTCCGCCTGCGCAAGCGCGAGCGGACTGCCGCGCGTGCCGATCCGCAGCAAGGAGCCGATCGAGGATTGCGCCATGCGACTTCGCAATGCTAGGCCGTCACTGTGATCGTTATATGGGCGCTTCGCGCCTTGGCAACGCAAAACGGGGCGGAACCGTACCGCTGGAGACAATGATCGTTCTCGGCATCGAAACGACCTGTGACGAGACGGCCGCCGCAGTCGTGGAACGCAGCGTGGACGGGCAAGGACACATTCTTTCCAACGTCGTCCTCTCACAGATCGAACAGCATGCCGCCTTCGGCGGCGTGGTCCCGGAGATCGCGGCGCGCGCGCATGTGGAGGTCCTCGATATCCTGATTGCCCGGGCGATGCGCGAGGCGAACCGGAATTTTTCGAATCTTGATGGCGTCGCGGCGGCCGCCGGGCCCGGGCTGATCGGCGGTCTCATTGTCGGTCTCACCACGGCGAAGGCAATCGCGCTCGTGCATGAAAAGCCGCTGATCGCCGTCAACCACCTGGAAGCGCATGCGTTGACCGCGCGGCTCACCAACGACACGCCGTTTCCGTATTGCCTGTTTCTTGCCTCCGGCGGACATACGCAGATCGTCGCGGTGCTCGGCGTGGGCGACTATGTGCGGCTCGGCTCCACGCTCGACGACGCGATCGGCGAGGCGTTCGACAAGACCGCAAAGGTGCTCGGCCTCGGCTATCCGGGCGGCCCCGAGGTTGAGCGCTGCGCCGCGCGCGGCGATCCGACGCGTTTTGCGCTGCCGCGGCCGATGGTCGGGCGCAAAGACGCCGACTTCTCCCTCTCCGGGCTCAAGACCGCGCTGCGGCTCGAGGCCGAGAAGAACGCGCCGTTGGCGGAAAGGGATGTAAATGACCTCTGCGCCTCCTTTCAGCAGGCGGTCGCCGCGATGGTGATCGACCGCCTGCAAGCCGGGCTGCGGCTGTTCGAGGAGCGGTTCGGTCCGCCGATGGCTCTCGTCGCCGCCGGGGGCGTCGCCGCCAACCAGACGATCCGCGGGCTTCTCCAGAACATCGCGACGGAAGTCGACACAACGCTCGTACTGCCCCCAACCGAACTCTGCACCGACAACGGGGCGATGATCGCGTGGGCCGGCGCCGAACGGCTCGCGCATGGGCTGATCGACACGCTGGAAAGCGGCCCGCATGCGCGCTGGCCGCTCGATCAGGTCAGGAAGGCTGACACGTTTCCCGCCGACGCATCGCGTGCCTGAGGCCCGGCCCCGATATGAAGTTCGATCATATCGCTGTGGTCGGCGCCGGGGCCTGGGGCTCCGCCCTCGCATGCGTCGCCGCCCGCGCGGGGCGTCACGTCACGCTGATCGCGCGTTCCGAACAGGCCGCAGCCAGCATTCGGGCAACCGGCGAAAGCCGGCATTTGCCGGGGGTGAAGCTCGATCCCCGTATCGTGATCGCAGCCGGAGCCGACGCCGCCGCTTCCGCTGAGGCCGTGCTGCTCGTGGTTCCGGCGCAAGCCCTGCACTTCGCGGCAAGCTCGCTTGCCCCCGCGATCCGGCCGGGCACACCGGTCGTCGCGTGCGCCAAGGGTATCGAGCGCGACACCCGCGCGTTCATGACCGAAGTCATCGCCGCCTGCATTCCGCAAGCGAAGCCCGCAATTCTATCCGGCCCGAGCTTCGCGACCGATGTGGCGCGCAGGCTGCCGACCGCGGTGACGCTCGCCGCGCGCGAGGCTGCCCTCGCCGCGGCGCTGGTGAAGGCGCTGGGGACGCACACGTTCCGCCCCTACCATTCGACCGACGTGCGTGGCGTGGAAATCGGCGGCGCGGCAAAAAACGTGCTTGCGATCGCCGCCGGCATCGCGGCGGGCCGCCATCTCGGCGCCAGCGCCTCCGCCGCGCTCACAACACGCGGGTTCGCGGAATTGATCCGGTTCGGCAAAGCTTTCGGTGCACGAGCGGAAACGCTGACGGGACTGTCCGGCTTGGGCGACCTGATCCTTACGTGCTCGACCCGGCAGTCGCGCAATTTCTCCTTCGGCGTGGCGATCGGCGAAGGCGCCTCGCTGGCCGACGCCGCCCGCGGCGGTTTGGCGGAAGGCGCGTTCACCGCTTCCGTGCTGGTCGAAATGGCCGAGGGAGCGGGCGTCGACATGCCGATCGCAACCGCCGTCGATGCCGTGCTCGAAGGCCGGCTCAGCGTCGACGAGGCGATGGAGGCGCTGCTCGCGCGCCCGTTCAAGGCGGAGAACTAGCGATGCAGTACTGGCTGGTGAAGACCGAGCCCTCCGCCTGGTCGTGGGACGACCAGGTGAAGGCAGGCGCAAAGGGCGATGCATGGACCGGCGTACGCAACCACACCGCCAAGCAGAACCTGATTAAGATGAAGAAGGGCGACCGCGCCTTTTTCTATCACTCGGGCGACGAGAAAAGCATTGCGGGCATCGTCGAAGTGGTCCGCGAGGCTTATCCCGATAAGACCGCAAAGCCCGGCGAGCCCTGGGTCGTTGTCGACGTGAAGGCCGTCGCGCCCCTGCCCCGCCCCGTTACGCTCGCCGACATCAAGGCCGAGCCGTGCCTGAAAGATATGGCGCTGGTGAAGCTTTCGCGCCTCTCGGTGCAGCCGGTCACCGCAACGGAGTGGAAGCTCGTGTGCAAAATGGGCGGGATGGCGTGATTGTCATTCCGCAGGCTGAGCAAAGCTCGGGATCCATAACCCTGCCTATGAGAATGGATTCCGGCTCCAGGGCTTTCGGCCGCCCCCCGGTACGGCGCTTGCCAAGCTTCAATGCCCGAGCGCGTCCTTCAGCGTTTTCAAGTGATCGAGCTTCGCCATGGCCTTGTTGCGCTTAACGTCATCCTTGGCGTCGGCGATGTCTTCTTCGGCGTCCTTGATCGCCTGATTTATCGTCGCAGGATCGAGCTCATCGACCGGCACGACCTCCTGGGCGAGCACGGTGACGCCGGTCGGCCCCACCTCGGCAAAGCCGCCGCGCACAACGATCATCATTGGCGCCGTCTGCTCGGGATGAATCGTCAGCACGCCCGGGCGAATGGTTGCAATTGTCGGCTCATGCCCCGCGAGCACGCCGAAGTCACCTTCCTCGCCCGGCACGTCCACCTGGGTCACGTCGCCGGAGAAGACGAGTCGCTCCGGGGACACTAGCTCAAAACGAAAAGTGGTCATCGGCTTAGCCCAGGCCTTTCGCGCGACGCTCGCGCGGCGCTGTTAATCCCTGGTCATGCGCGGGTTTGACCCGCGCACCCCAATTCTTTCCTCATGGTGAGGAGCGCAGCGAAGCTGCGCGTCTCGAACCATGCATCCTTCGAGACGCCGACCTTCGGTCGGCTCCTCAGGATGAGGTCGTCGGGTGAAACCCGGCAATCAGGAATGTGCATCACGTAAGCTCATTCTCTACCGACCCTCGCAGCAAGCCTACGCCGCTTCGGCCGCTAGCCGCTTGCCCTTCTCCACCGCCCCCTCGATCGTGCCGACCATGTAGAAGGCGGCTTCCGGCAGGTGGTCGTAATTGCCTTCGCACAGGCCCTTGAAGCCCTTGATCGTATCGGCGAGTTCGACGAACACGCCGGGCGTGCCGGTGAACACTTCGGCGACATGGAAAGGCTGCGACAGGAACCGCTCGATCTTGCGCGCGCGCGCGACCGTGAGCTTGTCCTCTTCCGACAGCTCGTCCATGCCGAGAATCGCGATGATGTCCTGCAGCGCCTTGTAGCGCTGGAGGATTTGCTGCACCTGGCGGGCGATCGCGTAATGCTCCTCGCCGACCACACGCGGATCGAGCATGCGCGAGGTCGAATCGAGCGGATCGACCGCGGGATAAATGCCTTTCTCGGCGATCGAGCGCGACAACACCGTGGTCGCGTCCAGGTGGGCGAAGGAGGTCGCGGGCGCAGGATCGGTCAGGTCGTCGGCCGGCACATAGATCGCCTGCACCGAGGTGATCGAGCCCTTGTTGGTCGTTGTGATGCGCTCCTGCAGCGCGCCCATGTCGGTCGCAAGCGTCGGCTGATAGCCCACCGCCGAGGGGATGCGGCCGAGCAGCGCGGAGACTTCCGAGCCGGCCTGGGTGAAGCGGAAAATGTTGTCGACAAAGAACAGCACGTCCTGGCCCTGGTCGCGGAAATACTCGGCGACGGTGAGACCGGAAAGACCAACGCGCGCGCGCGCGCCGGGCGGCTCGTTCATCTGGCCGAACACCAGCGCGCATTTCGAGCCGCTGGTGTCGCCATTGTTCTTCTTCGGGTCCTTGTTAACGCCCGACTCGATGAACTCGTGGTAGAGGTCGTTGCCCTCGCGCGTGCGCTCGCCGACGCCGGCGAACACCGAGAAGCCGCCATGCGCCTTGGCGATGTTGTTGATCAGTTCCTGGATGATCACGGTCTTGCCGACGCCGGCGCCGCCGAACAGGCCGACCTTGCCGCCTTTGGCATAGGGCGCGAGCAGATCGACCACCTTGATGCCGGTGATGAGAATCTCGGCTTCCGTCGACTGTTCGGTATAGAGCGGCGCATCCGCGTGGATCGGACGCGTCTCCGTGTGTGGAACCGGCCCCGCCTCGTCGACGGGGTCGCCGACCACATTGATAATCCGCCCGAGCGTGCCGTCGCCAACGGGCACGGCGATCGGAAGTCCGGTGTCCACGACCTCCTGGCCGCGCACGAGCCCTTCGGTCGTGTCCATGGCGACGGTGCGGACGGTCGATTCGCCGAGATGCTGCGCGACTTCGAGCACCAGCCGCTGACCCTGGTTTTGCGTCTGAAGCGCATTCAAAATCGCCGGCAGCTGATCTTCGAATTGCACGTCGACGACCGCGCCGATCACCTGCGCGACATGCCCGACAAGTTTGCCGTTGGCCATTGAGGTCTCCTTGAAATTCCTTCAGTTATATGACGGACAGGGTGACCGGCACGTTGCCCCGCGTCGCCCGCGAATAAGGACAGATCGTGTGAGCGTCCTCGACAAGGGCTTGCACCTTCGCCTTGTCGGCGCCGGGAATCAAAACCTTGAGGTCGGCTTTCAATGCGAAGCTCACCGCGTCCTTTTCGATGGTGACCGCGCAAGTCACCTTGGCCCCGCTCGCGTCGACGCCGTGCTTCTTGCCGAGGGCGAGAAGCGCCTGGCCGAAGCAAGCCGACCAGCCGAGCGCGAACAGCTGCTCCGGATTGTGGCCTTCGCCTGAGCCGCCCAATTCCTTCGGCAACGCCATTGCGAGCGCGAGACCAGCGTTTTCCAGAATGGCGCGTCCGTCGCGCCCGCCCTTCGTCGTCGCCGTCGTCGTGTAAGCCATGGGGGTCTCCTGTCAGCCCCGCCGTGCAATCGCTCTCGGATCGAGAGCCGTTATTATAGCGCCTCAGCGCCGGAGATGATCTCGATCAGCTCCTTGGTGATCATCGCCTGGCGGGTGCGGTTATAGGTAAGCGTCTGCTTGCGGATCATCTCGCCCGCATTGCGGGTCGCGCTGTCCATCGCCGACATCTGCGCGCCATAGAACGACGCGGCGTTCTCCAACAACGCCCGCAGCAACTGGACCGCGATGTTGAGCGGCAGGAGCTCGGCGAGGATGTGGTCCTCTTCCGGCTCGTATTCATAGACCGGACCACCCGGTTCGGCGGCCGTTCCGGGAAAGACCGCGGGGATGAGCTGCTGGGCGGTCGGGATCTGGGCGATCACCGATTTAAAACGCGAGAAGAAGATCGTGCATACGTCGAACTCACCCTTCTCGTAGAGCGCGATGACCTTCTGGGCGATCTCATTGGCGTGTTCGAAGTGAATCTGGCGCACCGCCCGCAGATCGATCGCCTCGATGATCTGCGATTCGAACTGCCGCCGGAGCTGATCGTGTCCCTTGCGGCCCACGCAAATGATCTTGACCTGCTTGCCTTCCGCCATCAGGGCGTGGGCCTTGTCCCGCGCAAGCCTTACGATGGCCGAGTTGAACGCCCCACACAGGCCGCGTTCGCCGGTGCAGACGACGAGAAGCTGGACGTCGGTCGAACCGGTGCCGCGCAACAGCGCCGGCGCTTCCGGATTGCTCTGTGTCGAGGCGGCGATATTGCCGAGCACCCTCTGCATGCGCTCGGCGTATGGCCGTGCCGCTTCGGCGGCCGCCTGGGCGCGCCGAAGCTTCGACGCCGCGACCATCTGCATGGCCTTGGTGATCTTCTGCGTCGCCTTGGTGGAGGCGATGCGATTGCGCAGATCCTTTAGGCTGGCCATTGCCCTTAATTCCTATGGTCTCGAATTGCGCTCACGCCAATTCCGCACCCCTTGGACGGCCCGGCGCCATGCCCGCTCACGCAAAGGTTTTGGCGTAGTCGTCGAGCGCGTCCTTGAGGTTGGCGGCGGTTGCGTCGTCGAGATCACGCGAGGTGCGAATGGCGTCGAGAATGTCCGTCCGCCTGGTGCGCATCAGCGCGAGCAGCCCCTCCTCGAACTGGCGCACGTCCGAGACCGGCAGCGGGTCGAGATAGCCGTTGACCCCGGCATAGATGATGACGACCTGCTCCTCCATTTTCAGCGGCGAGAATTGCGGCTGCTTGAGAAGCTCGGTCAGGCGCGCGCCGCGATTGAGCAGGCGCTGGGTGGTGGCGTCGAGGTCGGAGCCGAACTGAGCGAAGGCAGCCATTTCGCGATATTGCGCAAGCTCGCCCTTGATGCGGCCGGCGACCTTTTTCATCGCCTTGGTCTGCGCCGCCGAGCCGACGCGCGACACCGAGATGCCGACGTTCAAGGCCGGGCGAATGCCCTGATAGAACAGGTCGGTCTCGAGGAAGATCTGCCCGTCGGTAATCGAAATCACATTGGTCGGGATGTAGGCCGAGACGTCGTTGGCCTGCGTCTCGATCACCGGCAGCGCGGTCAGCGAGCCGGCCCCGTACTCCTCGTTCATCTTCGCCGCCCGCTCGAGCAAGCGGGAGTGGAGATAGAACACGTCGCCCGGATAGGCCTCGCGGCCGGGCGGACGGCGCAGCAACAGCGACATCTGGCGATAAGCCACGGCCTGCTTGGATAGATCGTCGTAGAAGATCACCGCGTGCATGCCGTTGTCGCGGAAATACTCGCCCATGGTGCAGCCGGCGAACGGGGCGAGGAACTGCATCGGGGCGGGGTCGGACGCGGTCGCGGCGACTACGATCGAATATTCGAGCGCGCCGTTTTCCTCCAGCGCCTTGACGAACTGGGCGACGGTCGAGCGTTTCTGCCCGACCGCGACATAGACGCAATACAGCTTGATCTTCTCGTCGCCGGTGGCGTTGAGCGGCTTCTGGTTGAGAATGGTGTCGAGGATGATCGCGGTCTTGCCAGTCTGGCGGTCGCCGATGATCAGCTCGCGCTGGCCGCGGCCGATGGGGATCAGCGCGTCGATCGCCTTGAGGCCGGTCGCCATCGGCTCATGCACGGAGCGGCGCGGAATGATGCCGGGCGCCTTGACGTCGACGCGGCGGCGTTCGGCGGCCTCGATCGGGCCCTTGCCGTCGATCGGATTGCCGAGCGCGTCGACCACGCGGCCGAGCAGGCCCTTGCCCACCGGGGTGTCGACGATGGCGCGCGTGCGCTTGACCGTCTGGCCTTCCTTGATCTCGCGGTCATTGCCGAAGATCACGATGCCCACATTGTCGATTTCGAGATTGAGCGCCATGCCGCGCACGCCGTTCTCGAATTCGACCATCTCGCCGGCCTGGACATTGTCGAGCCCGTAAACGCGGGCGATGCCGTCGCCGACCGAGAGCACCTGGCCGACCTCAGAGACCTCGGCCTCCTGACCGAAATTCTGGATCTGCTCCTTGAGGATCGAGGAGATTTCTGCGGCGCGGATATCCATCAACCGACCTCTTTCATCGCGTGCTTGAGTGCATTGAGCCTGGTGCGCAGCGAGCTGTCGACCATGCGGCTGCCGAGTTTAACCACGAGCCCGCCGATAATCGCCGGGTCTATCCGCACATCGACCTGCACGTCTTTTCCGGTGACCGCGTTGAGCGCCGCCTTGATCTCATCGAGACGCCGGGGGCTAATCTCGTCGGCGACGGTGACCTCGGCCGTGATCTCGCCCTTGTGGCGCGCGACCAGCGTGAGGAACACCTTGATCATGTCGCGCACGGCGAACAGCCGCCGGTTCGACGCAACCAATTTGATAAAATTCGCGGCCAGCCCCTCGATCGCGGCTTGATTGAGCACGGCGGCAATCGCGCGCGTTTGCTCATCGGCGGTGAAGACTGGACTGCGGACGAGGCGCAGCAAATCGGGGCTCTCCCCGATCAAACCATCGAAACGGTCGAGATCGCTCTTCACCGCCTCAATGACATTGCCTTCCTGCGCCAACTCAAACAAGGCGGTCGCATAACGGCCCGCCATTCCCGATGCGGTCGGATCTGGTCCTGCCACGGCGCTCTCTTTCGGCTTGCGATGGCCAAGTCTGACGCGTTTGAGGAAAAGCGCGTAAGCCCCTGGACACAAGCGGGACTTGGAAATTGGGAGCGTTGCGGAGCGGCACCCGCTCCGAGAAATTCCGCGTGTGCTAACACAGCGCTGGGAGCGGTGCAATATGGCACGACGCCGAGACGCGCATTTACCGCGCTGCCTCCTGACTTATCAGCCGCGGACGCAAAATCATCGGCCCGTAGACGCCGCAGAAGCCCCAGAACGCGACGACCCAAGCGACCACCGCCGCCCACAACAGCGGCTGGCTCAGGGAAGGCAGCAGGGCGGCAAGGATACGCAACACCGCAGAGAGGATGACGGCGGCATAGAGAAGCTGGGTCGAGGGCGGGGCTTCAAGCGCCCGCCCGGTATGGCCGCGCGTTGCCCGCGTCATGACCGCGAGCGTTATCGTGCCGATTGCGCCGACGGACCACGCATGCACGCCGACGCTCGGCGGCATATCCGCGCCCACCGCGGTGACCCCGGCGAGCACAAAGCCAAGGGGGACGAAGGCATAGGCTACGTGAAGGATGAGCACCAGCGGATCGCGAACCGTTCGGTCGCCCGCCCAGCGCACCATCCTCGCCGCATTGAGGAGACCCGCGCCGATCAGCAACAGACCAGCGACCAGACTGTCGGGAGCGGCAGTCCACGCCGCGAGCGCGAGCGCCCCCACGGCGATCGATATGGCGTCGAACCGTTCGAACGGCGTCGGCAGGCGTCCCGGATTTTCGCGCACGAGCCAATTGTGGGTGAAGCTCGGAACGATGCGCCCGCCGATCAACATCACCAGCAGGATGACCGCCGACAGGCTGAGCCTTTGTGAATAGGGCGTTTCGCCCTGAACGTGGGCTTCGATATGAAACGTGACATTGGCGATCGTGAAGACCGCTACGATCGCGAGAACCCGGAGATTGCGCCAGTTTTCGCCCGCCACGATCTCGCGCCCGGCGGCGGCGAGGACGAGCATCAGGAAAACGACATCGATAAGGGCGGCGGGTGCCCAGCCGATCACCGCGGAATAGGCAACGGCAAGCCGGCCGGCCCCCCACACCGCGACCAGGACGAGCAGAGGTGCGCCGTTTAGCGGAAGCCGCCCGGTCCAATTCGGAATCGCGGTCAGCAGGAATCCGGTCACGACCGCGGCGACGTAGCCGTAGAGCATTTCGTGGATGTGCCAATCCACCGCCGAAAAGCTGGTCGCCAGTTCGAACCGGCCTTCGAACATCGGCAGCCACATCAGCAGCGCGAGGCCGGCATAGAAGGCGCCAAACAGGAAGAAGGGGCGGAACCCGTAGCTGAGGATTGCCGGCCCGGTGAAGCTGCGCAGTCTTGCGATCGGCACATTCGGCTCCGTCGTCTTCGTCGGTCTGCACGGGACGCCCTGTTACGGCAGGGACTTCATCGATGTCCGCCGGAAACGCAAGCCGATTTGGCCGGAGATTGAGGCCGACCCGAACGCACAGGACCTGATCCCCAATCAGCTGAAAAAGGATGGACGCCTGCGACGCCCCTCCCAGTCGCAGCAGGCGCGGCGCTTCGCCGTGACGAAATAATATTTAACATTAGTTGACATTGCATCGCAATATGACCAGATTTTTGACGAAAAAAGGCACGACTTGCTCGGCACCTCGCGAATATCGCAAATAACAGCGAGGTAAGGAGCAGTATGTACAACCTAAAATACGCAAATAAGTACATCGCATTGTCACTTGTAGTTGGAATAACTCTGTTTTCTGTGACATATGCTAACGCTCAATCCGGAATGGCATCAGTATACCATGGTCAACGAACCGCCAGTGGCGAGTATGCGCATGCGCACAAGATGACGGCCGCGCATCGTTCGCTGCCATTCGGAACCAAGGTGCGCGTGACCAACCGTCGCAATGGGCGGTCGGTGGTAGTTCGGATCAACGATCGCGGGCCTTATGTTCGTGGCCGCGTGATCGATGTAACTCCGGCTGCCGCCGATGCGCTCGGCTTTTCCGGGCTCACCTCCGTCACCCTTCTGGTGCTGAACTAACGCCGCCACATGCGGCCTTCAGCCTTGAGAGCGCCCTAGTGTGGCGGTTCAGAAGTCCGCATCATTCTTGCGGCGAATCCGACATGCGGACTTCTGAACAAAAGCCACACTAGGTCAATGAGTTGCTAGTGTCCTTCGATTCGGAAGTTCGCTAACGACGGTGCCGCAGAACGAAGCG
>Ga0315553_10002265_pt1 | contig 15505 bp, 13 predicted proteins | sample SalMarSW160140MG_FD_203099 | JGI IMG/M metagenome (GOLD analysis project Ga0315553, IMG submission 203099) | Salt marsh sediment microbial communities from the Plum Island Ecosystem LTER, Massachusetts, United States - Salt Marsh Sediment SW1601-40 ... | reverse complement strand
CGAATTCGGCGATCCAAACGGCCTTCCCGTCATAGCCCTTCATGGCACTCCCGGCTCGCGGCTGATGTTTGCCTTGGCCGACGACGCTGCGCGCGCTCGCGGCATTCGCATCATCGCGCCCGAGCGGCCAGGGTACGGGGCCTCGGATTTTCGCTTGGTCAACAGTCTGACGCAATCCGCGGACGACGTTGTCGCCGTCGCAGAGGCCTATGGTCTCGACCGCTTCGCCATCATAGGCGTCTCGGGCGGTAGTCCCTATGCCGTTGCCGCCGCCGCCGCCGATCCGGATCGCGTGCCGCTGCTCGCCTTGGTCGGCCCGGTCGGTCCCATCGCCGATCTACGGCACTCAATCCGCATTTCCAGGGTGCACTATATGCTGTTCCGGGTGCTAGCCGGCTCAGGCCTCGGCCCACGCCCCTTCTTTCGCGGCTTGCGGTACATGGTGTTCAGGTCGCCGGACACCGCCTATCGCTGGCTGATGCGCCGGGTGAAGCCCTCAGATCGCGAGATCTTGGCGCGGCCTGAGGTGAAGGCAAGCTTGCAAGCGGCTATTCGTGAGGGTCTCAAGCCCGGCGTCGAAGGTGCGGTCCAGGATCTCAGGCTCTATTGCGCGCCGTGGCGCTTGAATCTCGGCGACGTCGATGTGCCGGCGATCGTGTGGCAGGGAGCTGACGACACCATCGTGCCACCGGCCGCGGCCTACGCACTAGCGAGCGCACTTCCAAACTGCCGCCTCGATGTTATTCCCGCCGCCGGCCATTATTGGGTGTTCGCCCAGTTTGACCTGATCCTCGATGCGGTGGCGGCGGCGCTCAGGGCCGATGCCACAGCGTCGCGTGGCAGCGCGGAGCCGGAATGACCGTAGAGTTCACCCATTGCGCCTTGCATGTTCACGACCTCGATCGGTCGATCGCGTTCTATCGGAGCTACTGCGGGTTCTCCGTCGTCAAGGAGCACGGCCAGGGCCCCGAGCGCGTGGTGTGGGTGGCGGATCAGGGCGAGGGCCCTCGCTTCGTCCTCGTCCTGCTCGGCGGGGGACTGCTCCGCGCTCAGGACAAGGAAGACATGACTCATTATGGCTTCGCCGTCGGCTCGCGCGCCGAGGTCGACGCCATCGCCGCGCGCGGCCGGTGCGACGGCTGCCTCTATTGGGAGCCGCAAGAGTTCCCGCCGCCGACGGGCTATCTGTGCGCCGTCACCGACCCAAGCGGCTATGTCATCGAGTTCTCTTTCGGCCAGCCCCTGGGGCAGAGGCGGTAGCCAAAATCCGCACCGGCGCGGTCCGCAATCGGATGCGGCGTCGTGGCGCTGGCTTGGAGTGCGGCAACGAGCGTAAATCCGCCGGCGCGGGGGCCATAGATCGAATCACGCTCCCCTTCATTGCTCAGCCTCCCATGATCATTAAGCCGGTTTTCTTCGATCCGACAGGCAGACGGTCGCGTCTGGTGCGGGCGCTGCGCTGAATGCGCCGAGACTACGCACGCAGTCAATGTGATCACGGGGACCGATCCCGGGTTGCTGAAGGCGGCAAACAACCTCGCCGCCGAGTTACGCGACAAGGAAAGGGAACTCAGGACGCGCTCCCCCCAAGCCGGGATCGCGGAACGCCGGCCAATACCCGCTGCTTTGGAAGGCCTGAAAGGCCGGGCGTTGAGCATCGGTTTCTATGCGAATTGGGACGATAACAGCTACCCGGCCCTTAAGCGGGCGCTGCCCCATCTCGATTGGATCGTGCCAAGCTGGCTCAGCCTCGAAGGCCCGGACATGACGTTGACCCGGGATGTCGATGCCCGCGTGCTAAGCTACATCCAGACGACGAAGCCCGACATTCCAATCCTGCCCCTGATCCAGAACGCCGTGGAGGGCGAATGGAACGGCAAAGGGCTGGCAAAACTCCTCGCCGACCCCGCTGCGCGAGCGGCTCGGATCGAGGAGATCACGGCCTTCCTGGACGAGAACAAGTTCCAGGGACTGACGATCGACTTCGAGGAGGTTCCGCCGGCGGCGCAGAAGAATCTAGAGCGCTTCCTGACCGAAATGGCGGCAGCCTTTGCGCCGCACAAATACGCCATTGTGCTGGCAGTGCCGTTCGACGACGACAGCTGGCCCTATGCGACGTACGCCGGCATCGCCGATTACTTGCTGCTCATGGCCTATGATCAGCATTGGGAGGACGGCGCTCCTGGGAGCATTGCCGGCCAGAGCTGGTTCGAGGTCACGCTCGACAAGCGGATGCAGACCCTTGATCCCGAGCGCACCATTATCGCGATCGGCAGCTACGGCTATGATTGGGTGCAGGGCCAAGCCGCCGAGGACCTGACCTTCGAAGAGGCCGTGCTGTCGGCGCGCGATTCGGAAGCCGACATCGACTTCGATCCGGAGACCAATAACCCGCACTTCTCCTTCATCGAGGACAATGGCCAGCAACACGACGTCTGGTTCCTCGACGGCGTTACCGCCTTCAACGAGATCCATGCCGCAGACGTATATCAGCCGGCCGGCTACGCGCTGTGGCGGCTTGGCTCCGAGGATCCGTCGATCTGGCCGGTGCTCGGGCGTCCCTACAATGCGCAGGCGCCCAACGGCCTGCGGGTCATCGGGACCAGCGAGGATGTCGACTTCGAAGGCGAGGGTGAGATTCTGCGCGTGGCCGAGAAGCCGACGACGGGAACGCGGAGCTTGGAGATTGACAAGGACACCGGCGACATCGACGACCAGACCTATACCCGCATACCGACGCCTTTCGTCATCGAGAGGACGGGCGACAGGAAAGACCAGCTCGCGCTCACCTTCGACGATGGCCCCGATCCGGTGTGGACGCCCCAGATCCTCGACATCCTGAAGGATAAAGGCGTTCACGCCAGCTTCTTCATCGTCGGCAATAGCGCGCAGGCCGATCCGGACCTGGTGCGGCGCATGCTTGCCGAGGGGCATGACGTGGGCAACCACACCTTCACCCACCCGAACCTCGGCGAGTTTCCCGATACCCTGGTCAGGCTCGAGATCAACGCTACCCAGAGGCTGTTCGAGGCGCTGACCGGGCGATCGATGCGGCTGTTCCGGGCGCCTTATCTCGGCGATGCGGAGCCGAGCACGAGCGACGAGATCGTCCCGATCGAGATCGCCCAATCCATGGGCTATGTCTCGGTGGGACTACATGTCGACCCCGACGACTGGCAGCGGCCTCCGGCGGACACCATCATCGAGAGGGTGCTTGATCAGGTCAGCGATCCCAACCCCGACATCAGCGGCCATATCATCCTGCTGCATGATTCCGGCGGTGACCGATCCGAGACCGTCGCTGCACCGCGGCTGATCGATGCGTTGCGGGCTCGAGGGTACTCGCTCGTGCCGGTGTCGCAGCTAGCCGGGCTGACGCAAGAGCAAGCCATGCCTCCCGTCCCTCCGACGTCACTTGGGCGGCTGGTTGGGGTGCCGGTATTCATGACGCTGAGCTGGCTCGGCCATCTGCTCAACGGGCTGTTCTTGGTGGCGATCTGGCTCGGCGTGGCGCGGATCCTGTTCCCGAGTGTCGTCGGGTGGCGCAATCGTCACGCCGAGGCGCACCGGGTCGCGCCGGCATTGCCGAATCCGCCGCCGTTGCAGACCGTGCTGATCCCCGCTCATAACGAGGCCAAAGTCATCGTTGGGGCAGTCCGTCCCGTCCTGGCTGGCGACTATCCCACTATCGAGGTTATCGTGGTCGACGACGGATCGACGGACGGCACCTCGGGCTTGGCACGCGAGCATTTCGGCACCGATCCGCGGGTCAAAGTCATCACCATTGCCAATGGCGGCAAGGCCGCCGCGCTCAATTGCGGGCTCAAGCACGCGCGCGGCGACGTCGTCGTCGCCCTCGACGCCGACACCCATTTCCAGAGAGATGCGATCTCGAGACTGGTGCGTTGGTTCGAGGATCCCTCGGTTGGCGCCGTTGCCGGCAATGCCAAGGTCGGCAATCGCATCAACGTCATCACGCGCTGGCAGGCGCTCGAATATGTCACCAGTCAGAATCTCGAGCGCCGCACGTTGGCGGCGCTTGGGTGCATTACCGTCGTCCCTGGCGCCATCGGGGCGTGGCGGCGCGAGGCGCTTGAGCGGTTGGGGGGCTTTCCCATCGACACGCTCGCCGAGGACCAGGATCTGACGATCAGCTGCCAGAAGGCCGGCTATACTGTGCTCTACGACAGCACTGCGATTGCGTGGACCGAGGCGCCGGACACGATCAAGGGGCTCGCCAAGCAGCGCTTCCGCTGGTCCTTCGGTACCTTGCAATGCCTGTGGAAGCATCGCGCGGTGACGCTACGGCCGAGCTACGGAGTATTGGGCCTGATCGCCATGCCGCAGACATGGCTGTTCCAATTCCTGCTTTCGCTGGTGTCCCCGCTCGTGGATCTCGCGCTTATCTGGCAACTCGCGATCTCTGCCCTCAAGCTGGTCGAGCACCAGGATCAGTTCGATGCGGACGCGTTGCAGAAAGTCCTTCTGTATTATCTCGCCTTCCTCGTCGTCGATCTGGGCGGGGCCGCGCTCGCGCTCGCCATGGAGCGTCGCGAAAATTGGTCGCTGCTGCCGTGGCTCGTGTTGCAGCGCTTCGGCTACCGTCAAATGATGTATTTCGTCGTTATCAAGGCGACGCTTACCGCCGCGGTGGGAGCCCTCGTCGGCTGGGGCAAGCTTGAGCGCAAATCGACCGTCACGGTTGGTGCAACTTGATCGGTTCACCGGTAGGGCCTGCCGGCATGGCAGGTGTGCTGGCGGCCCGCTTTGGGCCTTGCGGCGAACCGCCCGAATCGCGGCTCTTGCCAGAGGCCGCGCAGCTTGACACGATACCGTCATTAAGGCTTGCGCGGGTGGGTGCGTCAGGAGCCTTCCCGCGGTCATCAACGACCAAGGGAGGAGATTATGGGCCAAGCGCAGGGCCAACCAGCCCGCAGCGCCCGCTGCATCGCACTGGTTGGCCCCTATCTCAGCGGTAAAACGACACTTCTCGAATCCATCCTCGCGCGCACCGGCGCGATCAGCCGCCAAGGCACCACGGCGGCCAAGAACACGGTTGGCGATGCCTCGGAGGAGGCCAGGCATCACGGCATGAGCGTCGAGCTCAACGTGGCCACCGTCGAGTTCCTCGGCGACAGCTTTACCTTCCTCGATTGTCCAGGCTCCATCGAATTCCAGACCGACGCCACCAATGCGCTCACCGCTTGCGACGCCGCCGTCGTCGTGTGCGAGCCGGATGAGAAGAAGGTGCCGGCCCTGCAGCTGATCTTGAAGCAGCTGGAAGATCGCGGCATTCCCCACTTCCTGTTCATCAATAAGATCGACAAGGCCGAGGCGCGCGTCCGCGATGTCGTGCCGATGCTTCAGCCGGCGAGCAGCAAGCCGCTGGTGTTGCGCCAGGTACCGATCTGGGAAAACGACATCGTCACCGGCTTTATCGATCTCGCGCTCGAGCGCGCCTTCGTCTATCGCGAGCACGCGCCAAGCGAGGTGATCGCCATTCCCGACGCCCTGTCAGATCGCGAGAAAGAGGCGCGGTTCTCGATGCTGGAGAAGCTCGCCGACTATGACGACGAGTTGATGGAGCAGTTGCTGGAGGACGTGCCGCCGCCTCGGGACAAGGTGTTCGATGATCTTTCCACGGAACTTCACGAGGGTCTGATCTGTCCCGTGCTGCTCGGCTCGGCTGAGAACGGCAACGGCATTCTGCGCTTGCTCAAGGCGCTCCGGCATGAATCCCCTTTTGTCGGAGCCACAGCGCAGCGCCTCGGGGTCGCTGACGCGCCGTCTTGCGCCTATGTCCTCAAAACGTTTCACACTGCCCACGGCGGCAAGCTGTCGCTTGCCCGCGTGCTGACCGGAGCCTTCGCCGACGGCACCACCGTCTATGGCGGCGCCGATGACGAGCGCATCTCCGGCATTTTCACCCTGCTCGGCCAGGAGCCGACGAAGCGTGGCGAGGCGCATGCGGGCGACACCGTCGCCTTCGGCCGGCTCGAAAGCGTCCAGACCGGTGAAACGCTTACCGCGGACAAGGGCAAGGCGCCAAAGATAGACGTGCCACCGATTGCCGAGCCCGTGTTCGGTCTCGCCATCGCCGCAAAGGAGAAGAAGGACGAGGTCAAGCTCACCGCGGCGATCGGCAAGATCATCGAGGAGGACCCCTCGATCTCGCTAACCCACAATCAGGACATGGGAGAGATGGTGCTGTGGGGGCAGGGCGACATGCATCTCCGCGTGGCGCTGGAGAAGCTCACCAGCAAATACGGCATCGACGCGTCGACGCAGCCGCGGTCGATCCCCTACAAGGAGACCATCCGCAAATCGACCGAGGTGCGCGGCCGCCACAAGAAGCAGTCCGGCGGCCACGGCCAGTTCGGCGACGTGGTGGTGACCATCAAGCCGCTGCCGCGGGGCGGCGGGTTCGAGTTCTCGGACCAGATCACCGGTGGTGTGGTGCCTAAGAACTACATTCCGAGCGTCGAGATCGGCGTCCGCGATTACCTCCATTCGGGTCCGCTGGGCTTCCACGTGGTCGATGTCGCCGTGTGCCTGATCGACGGCTCCTATCACTCGGTCGACTCGTCGGACATGGCGTTTCGCCAAGCCGGGAGGCTCGCCATGAGCGAGGGCATGCCGCAATGCTCTCCGGTGCTGCTCGAGCCGGTGATGGCCGTGGACATAGCGGTCCCCGCCGACGCCACGTCGAAGATCAACGGCATCATCTCGTCGCGGCGGGGCCAGATCCTCGGCTTTGATGCCCGTCCGGGCTGGCCCGGCTGGGACCTGGTCGAGGCGCACATTCCGGAATCGGAGATCCAGAACCTGATCGTCGAGCTCAGATCGGCGACCGCCGGCGTCGGCACCTTCACCGCGAAGTTCGATCATCTTGCCGAACTCACCGGCAAGATCGCCGATCAGGTGCTGGCGACGCGGGCCAAGGCAGCCTAAAGGCGGGAGCCGGCTTGCGCGGGCGCTTCGCGGCTCGTTACGGGTTGATGCGGCTGATCTTCGAGCCTTCCAGGGTCAGATTGTACATCAGGCCCTTGGGATCGAGCACGAAGCCGATCACCGGGCTTGTGATCTGATTGGTGTCGATCGAAGCGCCGGCGCCGAGGGTGATCAAGGTCACCGAGCCGTCGACGCCGACCTTCCAACCGGCCTTGGCGTCGAAGCCGGCAAGCGCGCTCTGCGTCATGAACATGATAATCACCGTCCGCGCCTGGGCGCCAAATTGGAAGCCGACTGAGGCTGAGACCAGATTGTAATAGCCGACCGGCCTGCCGCCGACGAGAAGCGCGCCCTCGCCATATTCGCCGCCAATGCCGAACCCGGCCTTGACCACGGTGGGAAAGACGAGCACGCCCGCGGCGCTCTGGGCGAGCGCCCGGGCGCCGGGCGTCTGCCGATAGAACTGTTCGAGCGTGGCGTAGACGTCGGCATTGATCTTGGCCGCCGAGGCCTCGGCGCGCGGCGTGATGGCGAGCGCGAGAAGACTGGCGAGTAAGACCGTGTGGAGTGCGTGGCGAATGACCGTCATGAGCGGAGACCTCCCCCGAATCGTTTTTTGTTCCCGGAATGTGCCAGCGGAACATGGCCCTGGGGTGGCGCTGTCCCACGGGACGTTAACCTGTCGTTGGCGTTATCGGGCGCATGACGGAGCATGAAGATCTGTCTCGCGAGCTTGGCGCTTCTTCTCTGCGCCGCCACGTCAGCGGCCGCCGGCGTGTGCGTCGGTGTCAATAGCCACAGCGGAAAGCGCCAATCGGTCCAGGAGATCTACCGCACCGGCGTAAGCCATCCCCGGCGATTTTTCGCCGAGTCAACTCACGATCGGGCCACGGGGCGGCCCCAGATCATCTACTACCGCCGTTACGGCACGGCGCCCGCCTACTTCAAGAGCTTCGTCAGGGCCCATGAATGCTGCCACCAGAACGGACATCGCGACGAGATCGCCGCCAATTGTTGCGCCTTGAGGCGATTGCATCTGTCGGGGAGTGGCCTTTCGTCACTTCGGACCTATATCGTGTCGCGAGACGTGAACAGCGAGACCGCCATGGATTATAGCGGCCAGGGCAGCCTGTTCTGGAGCAAGACCGCGAGCCGGTGCCTCGGTTCGGCCAAGCGCTAGAAGACCTCACGCGCAGCGCCGGTACAAGCGCGCGAGCTCCCGTCCGCGCAGCAGAATCAGCCTTCGTTTGAGGCCGCCATGTTTCCTGATCCAGGCTCTGATCTCAGGCGGATAGGAGTCGATGACGGCGCGGGTCACGTCACGCGCGGCATAGCTCCGGCCGGTCGCGCGATCGACCAGTCTCGGCGCATGAAAGCCGAGGACCGCGCGCCGCGTGACGCAGATGCGGTTCCGCGGAATGGTGCTGAGCACCAGCGTGCAGGCTGAGAGACACGGTCCGTCGATGACGACGCGGTCACCGGATTGGCGCACCCTGGAAAAGAGGTCGACATAATCGAGCACATAGCCACCCGAGCTCGCCCTGATCCGAAGTTCGGCCGCCGCGGGCGCGAGGGAGGTGAGACAGAAAAGAAGGGCCAAGACAATGCGCGCCATGGGTTGCTCCATCGACACCCGAGACACCCCCTCTGCGGGCAATATAACGGAATAGCGACGGCAGATTTGCGGCGGCGGCGCGGCGCGCTCTGTCGTAGCTAGAGCTTGCCCCGAACAAAGGCTTCGCCGATAAGAGCGCATCGCCAATTTCAGTCCTTGAGTCCCGCCGCATGAACATCCTTATCCTCCAGCACGCAGCAGTTGAAACGCCCGGAGTTCTGCTCGATTTCTTCCGCGAGGACGGATTTCGCTGGACCACCGTCGAGCTCGATGAGGGAGAGACCATCCCTGACAATCTTGAGCCGTTCGACATGATGCTGGTGATGGGCGGCCCGCAGGATGTGTGGCAGGAGGACGAATATCCGTGGTTCCGGGTCGAGAAGGCAGCGATCCGCAAATATGTTGGCGAGATGGGCCGCCCCTATCTCGGTATTTGCCTTGGCCATCAGCTCCTGGCCGACGCGCTCGGAGGCAAGGTTGGTCCGTCGAAGAGCCCGGAAGTCGGAGTACTCACGGTGGCGAGCACAGAAGCCGGGCGCCGTGATCCGTTGCTCAGCGCCTTGCCGAGCTCGATCACGGCGCTGCAATGGCACGGCGCCGAGGTTACGGCCGTGCCGGCGCAGTCAGAGGTACTCGCGGAGTCCGACGTGTGCCCGATCCAGTCCTTCCGCTACGGACCCCATGCTTGGGGCTTTCAGTACCATGTCGAGATCACCGGCAGGACCGTGGACGACTGGGCCGACATTCCGGAATATGCGCGGTCGCTGGAGACGGCGCTCGGCAAGGGCGCGGTCGAACGCTTGCGGACCGAGGTGGCCGAGCAGCTGCCGCAATTCAATCAGAACGCGCGGACGCTCTATCAGAGCTTCAAGCGCTCGCTCAAGGCACGCTGAGGCGCGGATCTGGTTTTGGGCGGGGTTAGTTCAAGCCCATCGCCTTATGGGCCTCGTCCATGTGCTCCATGCATCCAGCCATGTCGCCGTCTTTCATCGCTGCTTTCGACATGTCGAGATGCATCGTCGCCTCCTTTTTCTTCGCCTCGTCGGTCATCTCGGCGATCATGCCATCCATCTGCTGCATATGCGCATCGGTGCACATGTCGGTGGCGGCATAGGCTGGGGAAAGACTGAAGAGAGCCAGAAGGGTTGCGATGGAAATCCTGACCATGACGTTTCCTCCTTTTGGTGTAGAAAGCACTATCAGCCAAAGATAACGCATGGCCTGGCGATTTGATCCTATCCGTTCGTCGGGGGTGCGGGGGCTCGTTGAGGAAGGGCGTCACCGAAGGAAACTCCTCTCCCCACAGGGGGAGAGGGTTCTCATGGGATTGATCGCAGACTCAGACCCGGAACACGGCGCCGGCGACCGATCTCGGGCGCTCGCGCACCGCGCCGCCGTCATTGCCCGACTTTACGATCCACTCTCCGCCGGCGGTCCGTCCGGTGATCATGCCGACATGGTGCGACCACACGACCACGGCGCCGACCCGGGGGCCACTCGGACGTCCCCAATGACGCCAGTTCGCGGCGAGGTTGTACTCAGGGCCGCCGCCTTTCTGCGTCCGCATCCACCAGCCGCACCAACGCGACGGCCTCGCACCAACGCCGGCGCGGGCCGTGCGCGTGCCATGGCTGCGGCTCGCGTGCTGCACGTAATGGCGCGAGCGAGAGGAAGAAGAATAGTGCCGGCTCCGCCGGGCAGACGAAGAGTACCGGCTGCGGTGGGTCGACGCATCATGCCTGCTGGTGTGACCTCTGCTACGAGACGCTTGCCGCAGAGCAGGGGACCGATGACCTGAGGAGATGCTCGAAGCGGCCATGCCTTGATAATAGGGGCGGGCAACGCTTGGGGTGGCTGATGCCGTCACAACAACAAGACTCGCGACGGCGAAAATGATCGCCTTCATCACACTTCCTTTTTGATGTTGGTGGATGCCGCCATCCTCAAAAATAATTTGGCGAAAGAAGGTGGGCGGTGAGACAAAAAGGGGGCGCTTCGCGCCTAATTTGTGGCGCTCTTTCAAAGCCTTGGCGTCGGAGGCTGCGACTATTTATCCCCGCCCTCCGCGCCTCCCTTATCCTGCGCAGACCTCGTCCGCTGAAGGGGCGTGCTCATGAGGCGTCATGACGCGGGGCGAGGGGCGGCGCCTGCGGGGCTCGTACGCGAGCGAGCCGCTCGGGCGGCATCGGGGCTCCCCCCGGACCCACTACGAGGTTCTGCCAGGAGCTGGCTGACGTCCGTTCCGCCTATCCCAAACGCGGACCCGTCCGTCGATGTAATGTCCGGTCCAGGGAAGCGGGGCACGAACGGCGAAAGCGCGGCCCGGGGACTGAGAAATCGCCGCAAATAGCATGCGCTGACGCTTCGCTGCTTGAGCGCATGTGGCGCGCCGAGAAGCGCCCGCGCGTCTCTAGACGCGAGCCATTAGGACTGCGCTTTTCGGCGCGCCACCCCCTCGGGGGAACCCGGTTCGCCCGCGTCGTGGGGGGAGGGGAAAGGATTGGCAAGCTCCGGACGCGGAAGCATCGCGGCAACGATGGCGTTCGAGTGCCGTCAGCCCATCAGCGAGCCGCGGGCCGTCTCGAGCTGTTTCAGTTGCGCCTCGTCGAGGGTCGGAAATTTTGGATCGATCTGTTCCAACCGCTCGACCACCGCCGCCGAGACCACGAGCCGCGTGAACCATTTGTGGTCCGCCGGCACGACATACCAGGGCGCGTCACCGGTCGCGGTGCCGCGGATCATCTCCTCATAGGCCTCGACATAGGGATCCCACACCTTGCGCTCCTCGAGATCGGCGAGATTGAACTTCCACCTCTTGTCGGGATCGTCGATGCGGGCAACGAGGCGCTTGCGCTGCTCCGCCTTGGAGATGTGCAGATAGAATTTGAGGGGCACGATGCCGTTCCTGACGAGATGCCGCTCGAAGGCGTTGATGTCGTCGAAGCGCTCGCTCCAGATGTTCTTGGTGATGAGGCTTGGCGGCAGGCCCTGGCGCTCAAGCAGCTCGGGATGCACGCGGACGACGAGCACCTCCTCGTAATAGGAGCGATTGAAGATGCCGATATGGCCGCGGCGTGGCAGCGCCACGGCCGCGCGCCACAGGAAGTCATGGTCGAGCTCGAGCTGGCTCGGCGCCTTGAAGGAATGCACATCGCAGCCTTGCGGGTTGACGCCGGACATCACGTGCCTGATGACGCCGTCCTTGCCCGCGGTGTCGAGCCCTTGAAGGACGATAAGGATCGCCCATTGGTGCTCGGCGTAGAGCCGCTCTTGCAATTTGGCGAGGCGCTTCACGCCTTCTGCCAACAGGGCTTTGGCTTCGGCCTTCTCGATGTCGAGCGCTGCGGTGTCGCCGGGATCGATGTCGGCGAGCTTGAAGCTATCGCCCTTCTTGATGCGATAGCGCTTGAGGATGTCTGAAGGGAGCATCGTCACCGCCTTGGTCCAGCTGACAATCCGGCGAAGCTACCCCATCCGGCTAAGTCTTGGCTATGGCTTAGATTTTATACGCTCGATGCCGGCGCGGATGAGGTCGATGGCTTCCGCCGGCTCGACCCAGCGCAGCACCTTCACCCACTTCCCTTCCTCCAGGTCCTTGTAGTGCTGGAAGAAGTGGCCGATCTGCTCGACGAGGATTTCGGGCAGGTCGCGATAGCTGACGACGCGCTTGTAGAAGGGGTGCAGTTGGTCGATGGGCACGGCGATGATCTTCTCGTCGATGCCCTTCTCGTCCTCCATCAACAGGGCGCCGATCGGCCGCGCGCGGATGACCGCGGTCGGCGCGACCGGCGTGGGTGCGATCACCATGCAGTCGAGAGGGTCGCCGTCCTCGGACAGCGTGTGGGGGATGAAGCCGTAATTGGCCGGGTAGAACATCGCCGTGTGCAGGAAGCGGTCAACGAACATGGCACCCGAGCTCTTGTCGACCTCGTACTTCACCGGCACCCCGCCCTGGGGGATCTCGATGATGACGTTGACCTCGTGCGGCGGGTTCTCGCCGACCGGAATGTGGGACAGATCCATGGCGTGTTGCCGTCCTTGATTGCCGCTGCCGAGGGGACCTTACCTCGGCTTGCGCCAAATTACGCACCCGAAATGCTTGGTCGATCCGAAGGTTCGTGGCACGAAGCTGCTGATGGCAGCGCCGGACCTCAGCTCCCCTCCAGAATCACGCCGCGAGCTTACACCCCGCGCGCTGATGACAGGTATGGTTCTCGGCGCTCTGCTCGCGCCGTGCAACGTCTATTCCGGCCTCAAGATCGGCTGGTCGTTTAACATGTCGATCACGGCGTTGTTGTTGTCCTTTGCGTTCTGGACGCCGGCGTCGCGCTGGCTTGGCCTCCCGGCCTGGGCGATGTTGGAGAGCAACATCAACCAGACCGCGGCCTCTTCCGCGGCGGCAATCGTGTCGAGCGGCTTGGTGGCACCGATCCCTGCGCTCGCCATGATGACCGGTGCCAATCTGCCGTGGACCACGCTTGCCGTCTGGGTGTTCGCCGTCAGTTTCCTCGGCGTCTGGGTCGGCTGGTATTTGCGGCCGCGGCTGATCGTCGACTCCAATCTGGTGTTTCCCGCGGGCCTGGCCACGGCTGAGACCATGCGTGATCTATTCAGCCATGGGCGCGAAGCGATGCGCCGCGTCTCGATGCTGCTCGGCAGCCTGAGCGTTGCCGCCGCGATCAACGCCATCGACGATCTGTTCTGGCAGATTCCGCGGCTGGCGCCGTCGCTCACGGCGCAGAAGCTCACCATCGCCCTGGATCCGTCGCTGCTCCTGCTCGGCTTTGGCGGCATCATCGGCCTGCGCGCAGGGATCGGTCTTCTTGCCGGCGCCATGCTTGCCTGGGGCGTGGTGGCGCCAAGGTTGATCGACCAGGGCATCGTCGACGTGTCGGGCACCGACAATTGGTTTCAGCCCTTGGTCGGTTGGCTGTTGTGGCCTGGAGTGACGATGATGGTCACCGCAAGCCTGACGAGCTTCGCCATCAGCGTCGTTGCTGCCGCGCGCAACCAGCGCTTATCCGGAGCTACGCATCAGCGCGAAGCGGGCTTCATGATGCGGCTCGGAGGCTTCGCCGTTGCCGCGGCCATGACCGTCATTCTTCAGATCAAGCTGTTCGGCATTCATTGGACCATGGCTCTCCTCGCCATTCCGCTCGCCTTCGTGCTGGCGGCGATAGCGGCGCGGGTGGTCGGCGAGACCAGCGTTGCGCCGATCGGGGCCATCGGCAAGGTTTCGCAGCTTTCCTTCGGCGCCCTTGCCCCGGGGCAGCCCATCACCAATCTGATGACCGCCAATGTCGCCGGCGGCGCCGCCGGCCAATGCGCCGACCTCCTCAACGATTTTCGTGCTGGCCACGAGATCGGCGCGAGCCCAGCGCGGCAGGTCGTCGCCCAATGCGCCGGCGTGTTGACCGGAAGCCTGGTGGGCAGCCTGGTCTACCTCAAGCTGATCAGGGATCCCGCCAGCGAGTTGATCACGCCGGAATGGCCGGCACCGGCGGTCGCGACCTGGAAGGCGGTGGCCGAGACCCTCGGCCACGGCTTGTCGGGTATTCCATCCTCGGCACTGATGGCCATGGCCATCGCCGCGGTCGCCGGAGTGCTGCTCGCGCTTGCCGAACGCCGTGTCAGCGAACGCGCGCTGCTATGGCTGCCGAGCGGTGCCACCTTCGGCCTCGCCTTCGTCATTCCCGCCGGCACGTCGATGACCTTGTTCCTCGGCGCCTTGCTGGCCAGCATCCTCAACCGCACGGCGCCGCGCTGGTCGGCGCGTTATCTGCTCAGCCTCGCTGCCGGTCTCGTTGCCGGAGAGAGCCTCTATGGCGTCATCGTGGTTTGGTTCTAGGGAAGGCGCTATTCCGCCGCGGCTTCATGCACGGTCTCGAGGCCAGCGAGATATTTCTCGGCGTCGAGCGCGGCCATGCAACCGAGGCCGGCCGCCGTCACAGCCTGACGATAAACGTCGTCGGTGACGTCGCCCGCAGCGAAGACGCCGGGTACGGTGGTTGCCGTGGAGCCCGGCGCGGTGATGATGTAGCCGGAAGGCTTCATCTCGACCTGGCCCTTGAACATCTCGGTTTGCGGCTGGTGCCCGATGGCGATGAAGATGCCGTCGATGGGAATCTCGGTGATGGCGCCGGTGACCACGTTTCTCAGCTTGGCGCCGGTGACGCCAAGCGGGTCCTCAGTGCCCAAAACCTCGACGAGCTCGGAATCCCAGATCACGCTGATCCCGGGGTTCTGGAACAGCCGCTCTTGCATGATCCGCTCGGCGCGGAGCGCATCGCGGCGATGCACCAGCAGCACCTCATCGGCGATATTGGCGAGGTAGAGTGCCTCCTCGACGGCGGTGTTGCCGCCACCGACGACGATGACCTTCTTGCCGCGGAAGAAGAAGCCGTCGCAGGTGGCGCAGGCCGAAACGCCATAGCCCTTGAAACGCTCCTCGGAGGGAAGTCCGAGCCAGCGCGCCTGCGCGCCGGTGGCGATGATGACGCTGTCGGCGGTGTACTCGGTGCCGCTGTCGCCCTTGAGCCAGAACGGGCGCCGCCGCAGATCCACGGCGTCGATGTAGTCGGAGATGATCTCAGTACCGACATGCTCGGACTGGGAGCGCATCTGCTCCATGAGCCACGGCCCTTGGATGACATCGGCGAAGCCTGGATAGTTCTCGACATCGGTGGTGATGGTCATCTGGCCGCCTGGCTGGATGCCTTCGATCAGGAGCGGCTTCAGCAGGGCGCGGGCGGTGTAGATACCGGCCGTGTAGCCGGCCGGACCCGAGCCGATAATGATCACCTTGGCGTGGCGCGCTTGCATCATGGTCTCTTGGCTGGAAGGACGAGATAGGTAAGCACAACCGGCCTCCTGCGCAACCCGGTGTCCGCCGCGATCACGCTATGGTGTGGGTTCGAGGGCTAGCGCCTTGCGGATGGC
>Ga0315553_10002264_pt1 | contig 15508 bp, 21 predicted proteins | sample SalMarSW160140MG_FD_203099 | JGI IMG/M metagenome (GOLD analysis project Ga0315553, IMG submission 203099) | Salt marsh sediment microbial communities from the Plum Island Ecosystem LTER, Massachusetts, United States - Salt Marsh Sediment SW1601-40 ... | reverse complement strand
GTTGACCGCGGCCATGTGCTGACCGTTGCCGGAGCCGTTCTGACCCGGCGACGTCCCGCCGCTGCTGCCGTTATGACCCGTGGGCGTGCCGTTGACCGCCGGGTCAATAACCCCAAGTCGCTGCTTCGCCTTGGCGACCAGTGCGTCCCATATTTGCTGCTCGGCCTGCCGAACTACGTTGTTATTCAAGGCCTTATCGCTTGGGTGGAAAGTGAACTCGCCCGTCCCTGACAACAACTGCACGGCGAACTCGTCCTTAACATAGCTTTCGGCACGCGTTAGTTGTCTCCGCGAGAGCCCGAGAGCGTTCAGACTTGAGTCTGGCGTTCTGGCCTCAAGGGGCGCGGGTTGAGTATTAGGGCGCGGCGGCGGCGCAACTTGTGAGGACGTCGGTGTTCCGGTGTCATGGGTGCCCCTAGTGGTGCTACCCAGACGTTCGGTGTTTAGCGCACGTGGCGGTGCTCCCCCTAGCTCACCGGCATGCTCCAGCGCGGGGCGAGTTTGATTTCTTGGAACCAGCGCCGGAACTTGCGCCGGGGCCACCGCATTCGCGCTCCCGTCGCTATCGCCGCCTCCAACTGCACGGTAGGCGCCATTGATATCGATGCTGCCATAATCCGACGTCGGCGGACCGACCACACCCACAGGACCCGTGTTACGCAGATAGGGCCGACGGTGCGTCGAGGAAGCGGGGTTGGGCAGGATGACATTCGCTGGCGGCTTGGTGTAATCACCATAGTTCCTGGCCCGTTCCGCATTCCTGCTGGCCTCGTCTTCCTGAGCCTGACCTTGGCAACAAATCCACTGCCCGCCGATGGTCACGAGCAAGATCAGGAGTAGATTTGCTGCGCCGCGCATGGTCATCGCACAAGCCAAAAGGTATAATACGGCCCGTGCGAATTCAAATAGAACATGAATTTCGTCGCCTCGCCAACAATGGTCTTCGATACCTCGAAGCTGAGATTCCCGAAGTAGATCGGATCGTGGCTGTCTCGAGCCAAAGTGCCGTTGAGCGGCTTCGCCTCGTCATAGAGCCAATCGATAGCCTCGCCGTTGTTCTTAGGCCGGTAGAGAGCGAGGCCGAGCCAATCAAAATCCAGTTTCTCCCGGTTGATTCGCTCCCGCGCTGCAGGGTTGATACGAACACGTAAGAAATTCAAAAAGAATATGTAGCTGTCGCCTACGTCTTTACAGGTCACCAGGCCCGTCAGCAGGATCCATTGACCATTTTGGTTGAGCGCTTTGTAATCCCGACCCGCAGTATTATTCGGACACTCTCCAATAACGGTGCCTCCCTTCCTCAGCCAATAAGACTCTTCGGCTCCCAGAGGAGAACAGAAAAGGCCAATGGTAACGATCAAGAAGGCGAAGCCTGATAGCCAAGCAACTGAACCAGCGGCCAGGGAACGAATTGCCTTCCTATGACAAGCCAGCGTACCCAATTCAAGCATCTCTACATAGCATGTCTACGGCTAGATCTTTAAAGCTAAAGCAAGTATAAACACGCTTTATACGGCTTGGGTGCCTTATGCGATCAACCTCAGCGGCATATGTGGTCCTTTGCTCTACCGAGCAATCGTCAGTCTAGCGAATTACCTTCGTCCCGTCAGCATTGATGCGAATTGTGGCGACGTGGGATCGCATTTGGCCTGCTGGAATCTTTACCGTCTTAAGTGGCGTCGCTCCATAACGATCATAGACTACACCTTCGACTTCGACATCCTCCTTGACAGGATCGTCGAACACATAGTCCACTTTGTAATCTCCAGCGGTAGCCGAAGGATCAAGCCAGACTTCAAGGCCCGGCCCGATGCGACTGTCTACACTTAGCTTGGCTTTAGAGTCGGGAAAGTCTTGGCCAGATCGGTTGGTGGCGTTCCAGCGGAATTCATGTCCGGCGGGATCGGTCACGTGCAGGTTCACATCTTCAGGAGAAGACCAAGTGACCTGAACTAAGAGAAACGTCTTTGCAAGCGCTGTCTGACACTGCTTGAGACCGCGCTTACACTCCTGAAGCTGTGACTGGCTATCGCGCCCCTTCTGCACCTCTTTCGCAAGCTCACTGTTTTCGATTTTGCTGTTGCGCAAACTCTCGTCGACCTGCTTGAGTCTAAGCGCCGCCTGCTGCAGCTGATTATCGACGCTCTTCAGCTTCGGAGCTGGATCTCTCAAATAGTAGGGCATTAAAATAATCGCGCACATCATGAAAGCGCCAAGCGCTGAGGCGAACATGTCGAGGACAGACATGCTGAAGACTTCGAACTCTCGCTGCGGTCGCCGCATGAGTTGTCAGGGCCCCGACGTAGGCTCGATCTCGGTCGACCCATCTTCGTTGACGCGGAGGAGAAAGACCGGAACTGGAGACTCTGTATGAGCAAGCTGCTTGGCTTGCAGCACTCTAAGGCCTTTGCCACGGTCCAGAACCCATCCCGTGATATTGACCGGATGTGTCGCGGCAGGCGAAAAGACGTGATAAGCGATCAGGTACTCGCCTGGGGCAGCCGACGGATCCTGCCAGATTTCAGTCCCTGGGCCATCTTTCATGTCGGTGCTGAGTTCGGCCTTCGATCCGGAATGGGTACGGCTGTTATAGAAAAATTTGTGTCCCTGCGGGTCGGTCACATACAAGTCGACATCGTAGGGGTCTTTCCATTCGATCGCGACCACCAAGAAGGTCTTGGTCACTGCCGCCTCGCAGGCTGCGGCAGTCTTCTTGCATGCAATCAGCGCGACACCTGACCTCGCGTTCTCCTTGATCTCTTCCTTCTGGTGCTCGATCTTTCGCACCTCCTGGCGCAGGAGTTGCTTTTTTTGACCTATGACCAATTGGGTCTTCTGAAGTTCGGCTGTCTCCGTCTCAAGCTGCCTCTGTTGATTGAATTTCGGGAAAAGGATCACCGTAACCATGATGAAGGCCCCGAGCGCAGAGGCGAACATGTCGAGCACCGACATGCTAAAAATCTCGAAATTGCGGTTCGGTCTGCGCATACCGTAACCGCCTGCTTTGGCTAACCGCGTAAAGGAGGGTTGGCCACGACGATCGTGCAGTTATCCTGGTTGGGTTTGGCGCATGCTGCGACAGCACCGAGCAATGTATCCACGAGATGTTTCGGATCGTTATCTAGACTCGATGCAAGAATCTCGGCGATGTTGTCTTCGCTGAGCGTTAGGATACCGTCCGAAGCGATTAGGATGATGTCGTCAGCGTCGAGGCTGATCGGCGACGACCGGCAATCGATTAGAGCGATCGTCTCGCCGGTCAAGGCAGATTCCAGCAGGTTTCCGGCACAGTGATCTTCGGGCCCAACTTTCTGACGCAACGAATGGTCAGCATTCAGCCGGAAGAGAGCCCCTCTTCTGTACAACCACAAGGGCGAATCGCCGACGCTGATCCAAGTGATGCCGCCGCCAGAAAGGTGCGCAGCTACGATCGTTGTACCCATGCCGCTGAGCTCGGCACGCTCTCGCAACGTATCGGCGATAGTGTCATTTGCTGCATCTAAGGACGTTCGCAAGGCGGCCTCCAAATCCCGGTCGGCTCTGCAGGCGACCGCGAAGGCCGTGGCAAAGCTATCAACTACAAGGCGGCTCGCCAGTTCGCCGGCGGCATGGCCGCCCATACCGTCGGCTAGGATCAACAAGACGGCAGATTCCGATGCAAGCCAACAAATGCGGAATGAGTCTTCCTGCTCTCGCCGACCACCTTGGATCGCGTTGCCAAAGGCTGCCGCTTGGCTAGTCGGGGCTGCGTTCATGGCTGCGGCGGCGACGACCAGTCGAAACCCGGCCCGCAAAGAGGCACGAATTGCAAAACGGTCTGTCCCACCGTGATCCTTTCGCCACCCCGCAGTTGAACTGGGCTGATCACCACCTCGTCGCCGAGATAGGTTAAATTCCGAATTTCACCGCTCTGCAGAAAGAACCGCTGAGAGCGCGGATCAAAAAGGATAAAAGCGTGCTTCTGCCGGTGAATTTCCGTGTCCCCGAAATCCAGACAAATTTTGTTGCCTGGCCCACGCCCAATCGCATTTATGCCTAAACCAAGCTCAAGAGAGCGGCCTCTACCGGGACCGTCAACAATGACGACCCAGCCGGTGACCGGCTCGAATTCGTCCACTTCCTGCGGGACGGCCTGTGTCCCGGCGTCGAGCTGGAGGTTAGGGCTCGCCGCGGGCGGCACTTCAGCGGTTGACTTTGGCGATCCGAGTAAACGAGTCGCTTCATCCTGTGGGGTTAGATCCTCGATCCCACCCCGCGTTGGCCCCTCCGCTTGTGATCGAGAACGGTGCTCATCACGAGCCGGCCAAGGCAGCCGCGGCGATGCATCACGCACCGGAGGGTGTTGTCCTTCAGCCGAGGTCTGAACCCGTCTGGTTCGGCCGCTGTCCTCAGAGGCAGGGGATTCCTGCTGTGGATTTGCCGGCTGCGTGCCAGGCTTGACAAGCGCTGTCTTGTCGTTGTCAGAGGCGGCCGTCATACCATGGCCTCCGCGCGGCCCATGGCGCCAGCCTTGACCGGCTGTTGCACATAAAGCCGGTTGATAAGGTTATCGAGACAATACTGAGATGCAAGGTTGAGCGCATGCTCCTCTTTGGCTTGGGTCACGTTCTGAAGTAGGACAAGAATCGCGGCTAGGACCAAAGCGAGAAACGTCCCGTTGAATGAGACCGCTAGCAATCCTGTCACTGTTGACAGGAGGCTGGTATCATTGGGGGAGCTCTTGCCCGCGAAGGCGAGCGCTGAGCCAATTCCGACGACCGTGCCGATAAATCCGAGTGTCGGTATCAGCCAACAAAGATAGCGAAGCATGTTGTATCGAAGTTCCAATTCATGCAGAAACATCTCGACGCTAGTGTTCAGTAGCGAGGCACTCTGGTCGATTGAAAGACTGGATCGGAATTGCAGGATACAGCGGTCAATTAGCCGCGGCAGAAAGCATAGGTTCAGGTCGGGGTTTTCCCTTAGCTTCTTATAAATTTCGCCGAGATCGTCCGCCTGCAGGACGGTCCGTGGGTCCTCCGGAAGAATATGATGATGCAATTGCTGTAACTCGCGGCGCGCCGAGAGCTGACGTAGCAGGATCTCGCCGAGGCCCACCGAAAAAGCAATCCACATCGCGCTCTGAACCGAGAGCGGGTAGCGATGAGAAGAGTAATCGAGGAGAACATCTGCCCAACCAATTGGCAGGATTCGACTTAGTACGAGGATAATCAGGATCCCTGTACAGACGCCCCCAATCGCAACGAGCGGACGCAGCCTTTCGAGGTTCTTCGATGGTTTGGTCATGCGCCCCCGCCACTCTATCGCTTGATGATTTCGCCGGTCTCAATGTTGCGCTCGAGCTTTGGCTGTGCCGCACTCGCCAGCAACGCGGCAACGGTAGTGACATAGTTGCCTAGCTTGATCGGATCCTGCCCGCCAACGATCGCTCGCCGTTCTCTTTGCCAACCCGAAGCGGAACGCGTGAACGTGCCATTTGTGCTGTCCAGGTCCTCCACAACAAATTCGTCGTTGCCCAAAGACTTAACCAAACAATGCCGACGGGACACGCTATTATCGGCGATAACGATGCATTGGCTGGCCGGATCTCGAACTCGTCCGATCAAATAGGTTGTCATGTTACCGTCTCAGCCTGCTAGCCGCCCGCTTCCAACTCGAGACACAACACTTCGCCGGAAGATTTCTCGCTTAGCTCCCGGATCCGGCGTACTCCTCACATCAGACCTCCGATGGCAGCGAACACCAAGCGTAAACTCAAGTGTCTCTGCATAATGGTTGTGCTTTTTCCTCTTGGCAACTCGGTTCCTCTACCCCAATTGTATACTTTATATACTTGAGTCGGGGCGGCCTAGATCGGAAAGGGACAGGCTGGCGCGATTCTGTCGGCTTGGTGGCTGCCGCTGGTGAACTTTGAACACGACATCGGTGCATAGGATTTGGAAAGAACCAAGGGGGTTGTCCGCCGCGCCCTCAGAGCATCATCTGCGTCCGGGATCGCCACTACAGCTTTCGAGAATGGGATCGGTATTATAGCGCGCCCGGCACGAATCGATTTTACCACCGCTGCAGGGCGACGGCACTAGTGGGCCTGCCGAGCAGGTCTTTGTTTGCGCCTTTGGCCGCTAGGCCCGCTCATTCGCACCACTTACTCGCAACTCGAAAATGACTCGATCAACGCCAGTTGCCAATGATAGCGTTCAAACGACGAAAGTCGGCCGGGGCCAACTGTTCGGGTTCGCTTGATTAATTCCGCTGTTCGGTCGTTCAATTTGCGCTTTTGGTGAGCAAATCGAGCTGAGAAGATCGCGATGCGGCTTACAACTACAACACTCATTATAGCTTTCGCCGCAGTCATCTCGGCCCATGCCCGCGAGAGTGCTTGGGAACCACTCACGACAGAGGAGCACCCTGAATGCAATCGTGAAAAGCCTTGTAAGGTTAATGAGCCAAACGGGGAATTCTACGTTCGGTTCGTGATGAAGGACCCTGTCGAGGATGGGTCAGCAAGCATGGATAGGATCGAAATCTGGAGCGACAAGGGAGAGAAGCAGGAATTTACATTGGACGAGATGAACAGCCTGGCTACAGGCGAATACTACAAAATCTACAAAGTATCACTGCGACCAGGACCTTATAAAGATCTAGCATTGTTCGCGTATAGCTCGGCTCATGAAGGGGAAATGTATTACTATTTCTTGTACGATAATCACCGAGACAATTTTGTCGTTTCGGATGAGACACTACCAAAGCTACATTATAACTCCAGGACACGCACTTTCAAGTCGGAGCTGCAAGGTAATACGTTCATACTAAGGAAGAACCTCAGAATATATGAAAAGCCCTAGCTCCGCCGTGGGAGTTGAGTAATGCTCGCCTCCCACAGATCAAAACTTCCCCTAATGGCTCTATGCATTTCAGTGGGAGTATCCGCAGCAGCCGCCGAGGACAAGAAAGAGGAGTTCCTGAGCAGGACGGGACTCATTGAAGGGGAGTATGAATTAACCACGGGCCCAGCGAGTTGTCCGGATGGTGATCTAGTATTGTCTAGAGACGAGGTGGGTGGACTGACTTTGTCACTCGGTGCAAACGCCATTATCACGGACATTGGAAACTCGCCCAAAACTGAAAGAGAGCGCAAGTGCACCACTGACAGCAAGACAGTCGTTTCCAAGGGAAAGGTTATTGGACTGAGTGAGGAGAAGTGCTCCGATCAGGAAAAGATAATGCAGTATGGAAATGAGGTGGATGTTGTACCTAGGGGCATTGTGTACGAACACCAAGTGTACTCGGGTGGAGAGTTAGTCGAACATCAGACCTGCGTCCTAAAAAGGGTTAAACCATAGACTTGACCTTTTATGGAATTCCTATGACCACGACCGATGCGCACGATGGTCCAGCGTCGATCAACGAACTTTTTTGGGCTCGAGCACGCTCGATGATGTCATTCGGGGAGTAACCACCTCTTATCGTGCGTAAATCTCCTGAGTTGCCTCAATAAAGGAGATACGAAACCGCAATGAAAATCGGAATCTTATTTATCATCTTCGCTCTGTCAACTGTATCGGCAAAAGCGGGAGCCTCTGAGTTTGACGACTTCATTCTAACACCCGTTAAGGGGGATACTGCCCAGTCGCATGTCGATCAAGGCAACGATGATCAGCCGCGAGAAACCGGGACTGAAAACAAGAGGGGCCAGACAGCAGATTGTGTAAAGACGGTTTCTCAGGTTGACTTGCTCAAAGTGAAATTCATGAATCTCGACTATGAGAAAGAATATAGACGAGGAATTGAGCTTGCATGATCGGTAGAGGATAAATTCCAAGAGTTCTATGCTATGAAAAAAGGCGCCTCATGCCGAGATACGTTCTGGAGCGCTCTGGTTGACTTGTCGTTAGCTCAATCACCGTACGACGAATTCCCAGACTATGACGAATCAATTGCCGGAATTATTGCAGAGGATCCTCATCTTAAATCTATATACGATAGACGCCTGTCCACTTTTCCAGATGAGTGTCGCCGCAATCAGCTCGGCAATTTAGTGAACTACTTCGCGTGCTCTGGAGACAATATCGTGGAATCGGAGTCTGAAAACAAGTCAGCGCGCGAACGAGCCCGTAAACGAGTTCGGGACTGCGAAAAGAAATATCCCGATGTCGATTACGCGAAATGTAATGGTTTGAGAGATCCATTCGACTTGGAGCAATAACCCGTTAGGGGATCTAGCGGAATAGCTAGAGTGGGATAAAGGGCCCTATTTTGATGAAGGCGACAGACTTATTGGTAAAGAGACAGCGTCCGCACCACTTAGGCTCAACGTGTACTCTGCTCCCTCTCCCTCGCAATCTGCTGCCTCCGCAGCTATTCGAAAACTTGGTGTTTCACTCGTCAACCGAAGGCTAAATTCAGCGCTCTTCCCGGTGCTATCTCGCCTCGTTAATATTTGAAAGCTTCCCCCGTCACAGTCCACGGTGCAGTCTGCCAGAGTCTTTTGCTTGTTCCAGTAGCACGCAGCGCCTCCCCAGAACTTCTTACCATGAGCGGTTATGAAGGTTCTGAACCAAAAATCCTGATAATATCCGTCCTTCTGAGCCACGTACGCCGGGTCGAAAAGAACTCTTCTTATATCTTTACCATTGCCTGGGCCGACGAAGGCCGCTTCCAGCTTTGTACTTCCTAATTCATAGGGTTTATGTTCGCGTTCTATTTTGACGTTGCCGGCGACAGGCGCAAGATTTATGACCGCTCTTAGGCTACTTGAGCCAGCAATTGCGGCGGGTAGCGCAACAAAAACCATTGACGCGTAGAGCACGGCGTAGGTCGACAATTGAAATGCTAGTTTCGACTTCATCTAACGACCCTTGGCATTGTCAGACAACAGACGGGGCTGCGAAGGGCAGTGGTCTGAGGCGTTCAGGCTGCAAACTGACGCCACTCGGCCATGGCGGCAGAACGGTTCTGTCTGAAGATATCGCGGCGGTTGAGGTGACGGTCGTGGTTGAAATGGCTGTGGATCGAGGCGTGAGCGGCGGCAAATTTCTGCAGGGACTTAATGTCTCTGAACTTCGCCATAGCACCCTCTCGTCGTCGGAACGGCTGGTGTGAATTCTCAGCCCAATTGTTAAGCCACCGACCGCACTCCTGATCGGCGGCATTGCCGATTACGTTCATCGCCGATCGGCACGACCAAAGCCAATCGGTTACAATTGATCGCGGTCGGCCGTAACGCTTCATCGTACGCTTCAGGAACTCCCGAGCGGCCCTGCGATCCCGGCGCTTCGTCGCGAAGACCTCAAGCACCTCGCCTTCGTGATCTACCGCACGCCAGAGATAATGCATCTCTCCATTGATCCTGACGAACACCTCGTCCAGGTGCCATCGCCATTGCGAAAACGACCGATGATGAAGGCGTCGTTTCCTGATCGCGGCTGCAAACATCGGGCCGAACCGGTTCCACCAGTACCGAACCGTCTCGTGGCAGATGTCGATGCCCCGCTCAAACAGAATATCCTCGGCCTGTCGCAGCGACAGCGGATAGCGGATATACATCATCACCACGAGGCGGATCACCTCGGGCGAGCTGTTGAAATAGCGGAAGGGATTGCGCATCGCCAGAGGCCAAGGATCCTCGCCAGGAGGCTCAAGCCAATTGCTCTGACAATGCCGTTCCCAAAAAAGCTACCGAAGCTTTAGCGAGGCGCCCGGGTCACGAGCAGCGCCGAACATTGTTGCAAACTCGCTGTGTGACCACCACCATTTGGTACCTCGTTGCAAGGTAGCACCACTTTTGAGTGCCGTTGTACTGGCAGACGTTCTGCTGGTAGGGCCTATTTTCGTAATGGCTTTCATTGTGGCACTGCGGCACGTAGTAACAGTTGGCCATAGCCGGTATGGTCGGCGTGCAAGCCAGGGCAACGGCGATGGCGAATATCTTGAGTCGGTGCATGTTGAGATCCTTCTGCGAAAGCTTTCTTGGATTCCGCTCCCCTCATAAACTCCTCTATTCACCTCCGTTAGATTCGGTTCCCGTGACGTCACCTTGCGACGAGTCGGGCGCAAAACTGCGCATTTGGTCGGACATCGTTTCAGATGCACACTGTATGCAATTGCCGACCGCTTTGCCCGCACTCTGAGCTTTTTCCGTATCATTGTCCGTCCCGACGGTCGCCTTTGCAGCATTTTCAAATTCGTCGAGGCAATCACCCAGTACGTTTGAGTCAGCGTTACAGGTCGCCAATGCCAAGCTTGGTGCGAGGACCGAGACCATCATAAAAATGCTCGCTCCAATCGTTAGTCGCATTTGTCCTGCCTCCGATGTTTGAATTCCGGACTTTATCCGTCAGCAGTTTGATGCCGGGCGACCATTGTCATCGTAGCGGCATGCGCCAGTCGAGGTCCTGCAGGGACAGTTGCCAGCCAACCTCGATAGCGGCCTTTTTGTATGCAGCTTTGCTAGATCGGCGAGTGCATGACTGCGCGCAGCGATGTCGTTGAAGCCACACTTTGACGCTTCTGCTGCAATGCTCCCACCGAACGCTACCATTCCACCCAAAACGAGAACAATGAATCGCTTCATTTCTTCCTCCCTTGTGCAAGACAGTCGACCCAAAGAGGGCGTTGGGCTTGACTGAAACGATAAGGATGTTGGGCAGCCAAGACATCACCCAAATGAGGTACGATCCTCACGGTCGCATTTGGGATACGCATTGATTTTATTGTGTCTGTTTTGAAGTGAGACACGACCGTTATGCCAGCGTGGCCGCTCTACGTCGCCTCTTGCCCCAGCGGTTCCCCAGATCTTGCGCTGAAACCAACTCCGCCGCCGACTGAGAGAAACGCGCCGGTCGCCGTCACAGCCGTGCGAGCAACGCGACCAACTCACTTTGCCTGTGCGTACAGGTTTTCGCAAACACGGCTTTTAATTGACTGCGGGCCGTCTCGCGAGTGATGCCAGCCCCCTCGGCAGCAGTTTCGAGACTCGTACCGCAAGCGATCATAGCCGCGAGCCGCGCTTCCGCTGGGGTGAGGCCAAAGGACCTGGCAAGGAGCGCAGCGGCAGGCTGTGGCTTCGGCTCCAGCAAGGTGAAGGTCAAGATCACTCGCGCTCCTAAGAATGGACTTCGCGCGACTGGTGGAACTGCCAACGCGCGAATAGTCACCACAGGCCGGCCCAGACGTCGAACGATGATTGGTTCGTTAGCGACGAGCAAGGCTCCGTCGTTTAGTCCGGTGATACGTTCGCTCAACTTCTCAAGCTCACTTCGAGCTTGCGCATCGCTCAACCAAAGCCGCTTATCCCTTACGCAAATATGTTCGTCTAAGAGGCTCTCCATCGCCGGATTGGTCTCAAGCACCAGCCCGAAATGGTCGAGTGCCACGGCGGGTTGGAGTACCGCGCCGAGGGCGCGTATGCTGGCTAGCACCGTGATGCGCCCAACAGCATTCGAGAGCGTTGCGGATTCGGTCAGATAAGGTGAAAGCTCACTTAGCAGCCTTACCTCCTCGTCGTTGAATGGTCCCTGACGCGCTGAGCGCTGAAGAGCCAATACCCAAAGCGCCGGACCGGAACGAAATCCTACACCTGCGAACCAACCACCTCCGCAAGGAACCATGAATTCGTTGTAATACGGATGCTTTCGCATCTCTTCTGGACTAACAATATCCTGGTCCGTGTAGACCGTGGCGCCTCCTAGCAGACGCCGAATGCCACGCGCGCGCAAATCGTGCCGATACCATCCGTCCTGGAAATAGGCCTTTGCCATGTCCCTGAGGGACTCTGTGTATGGAACGTCGGGGGTCCTCAGGTCACTCTGGAGCAAGATCGCTCCCATTGCGCGAATCGCGCCGCAAATCTCTTCCATGACTCCAGGCCAAATGCCGGGATTTAACGCGGCCTCGCCAATACGCTGCCTCGCCTTCTCAAGGCGCGTGACATGCGGTTTTGCCATTCGCGGCCTCAAAGTGGCATGTCCTGACCCGCAATAAAGTCTGCCGATTATTGCCAGGCCTGCAAGTTGAGATTGTGGGTCAAAACATCGCAAGTGCTGTCTCGGCCGTGCCCAATCACCCCACCCTCCCATGCATGGGCCTCGGCCGGCGTCATGCCAGCATGCTCCATCAACAGCCTAATTCGTGCTTCGCGGGACTAACTTGGAAGGATTCAATTCCCCCGTCGGCGCTTCAATGAAGGCGGCGACAGCTCAGACAATAGCCGCGCATCAAATCGGAGTTTTGTGCTGCTCCGCAGGTACGAAGTTCTGCGGCTCAGGCCTCTCGCTTCCCAAGGCTTCAACCTCGCCTCGACGAGCATCAACGCGAGGTCTTCGTGCCACGCGTCGTCGGCAACGTCTCCTTATGCGAAGGTGAAACAGCCGCCGCATATCGCCGAGCCAGCTTGGCGTGACCCGTCCTCGTTCTCGACCTTGTCGAGCAGTCCGGAAATCTCCTTCCGCCGCACGACGGCGAAGGCATCCCGGCGAAGGCCGGGAGAATGTGCAGCCGCAAAAGTTGGTCGATCTCGGAGGCCTCGCGGACTTCGCGCAGCCGATTGTTTAAGTGCATTTTGGTTAGCGCGTCTCCGATGGCACCCCGGCGAAGATCGGGAGAATGTGTAGCCCCAAAAAGCGGTCGATCTCGGAGGCCGAGTGCAGTTCGCGAAAATCTGAATGATGGCAGCGAGGTGGACCATCGCCTGCACCGCAGCAACATCTTCCATCGTCTCCTCAGCAACATTAAGCTGATGCTATTGCCGCCTGCAACTGAGAACGGTCAGCCTCTCGTCTACGTCTACGCTCGCGAGACATCTAACGAAGCAATATCGCTTGCATGCTAACGTTCTATGAGGCGTGGCGCATTGCTGTGAATGTAACTGCCTGAGGTTTTGAATACGAAGTGAACGATTAGGGGGATCCGCATGACCAGGGCGGCAATTCTGCTGTTATCGATAGTCGCGCTACTGACGGGTTGCGTCGCAGGTTCAACGTGGCTGTCGTCGACTGCGTTTGCGCAGTGCGTTAGCGCTACTGCAGATCAAGTTACCCAACGGATCATTATTCGGAATACGTGCAACCAGTATGTGTCCTGGGCAATGTGTGTTCGTGTAGCCGGTAGAAGCTTTGATGATTACCCAGTTGGATCGACCGCTCCTGGGGGGTCGTCGCAATATGGAGTGTTCGGCAAGCCATTTTCCTATCAAATCAATTATTGCGTCGGGAAAGGCTGCAATGTCACGCAGCCAGAGTGTGTCGCTCCATCGACAAGCGGGGGAGGCTTGGGCTGTGCGAAGGGGTGTGAAACGGCGTTTACTCAGGCGAATGATCAATGCTTTGCGGCCGCTCCTCACATTGCTCCCGGAAAAGTAGAGGGATCGCCGCAATTGGGCCAATGCTTGAAAAGCGCCTACATCATCTACTTGCACTGCGTCGATGCTTGCTATGGAAAGAATGCGCCCGGACGCTGAAAGCTTGTGTGCGAGCGCACTGGGGACAGCCGAGGTCGAGAATCTGTGACTGGTCCGGTAACCGCGCGAGGCACCGTCTGTCGCGTTGGTAACTTCACCATCTCATCTCCGCTTGCCCCAATTCTCGCGCAACCAGCGCAAGCCGTCGGGTTCTCGTTGAGGACCACGATCAGACGCGCGAGTTGGAGGCGGTCGGCGTCGGTAATTCGCTCATCGGCGGTAACCGCCTCGAGAAACGAATCGAATCGTCCATGCGGTTGGATCCATGCGCGCCGTCGTCTACGCCAGGTACAGTACCGACCTGCAAAGTGCATCGAGCATCGACGACCAGGTCCGTCTCTGTCGTGAGCGTATCGCGCGGGATGGCTACGATTTGGTGCAGGTGTACAGCGACCGCGCCGTTTCCGGCGCCTCGCTAATGCGCCCTGGAATCCAATCGCTCATGCAGGACGCAACGCGCGGCAGGTTTGACCTCGTCTATGCCGAAGCCCTTGATCGCATCAGCCGTGACCAGGAGGATGTCGCGGGCTTCTTTAAGAGAATGCGATTCGCCGGGGCGACGATCATGACGCTCGCCGAAGGCGAGATCAGCGAACTCCATGTTGGCCTGAAGGGAACGATGAACGCCTTGTTCCTAAAGGACCTGGCGGACAAGACCCGACGAGGTTTGCGCGGACGTGTCGAGGCGGGGCGGTCAGGCGGTGGCAATTCCTATGGCTACGATGTCGTACGCAACCTGCGTGCTGATGGGACGATCGAAGCTGGTGAGCGGAGGATCAATTCGGGCGAGGCTAACATCGTCCGCCGTATTTTCAACGAGTACAAAGACGGTGCCTCACCGCGAGAGATCGCCAAGAGATTGAACCGGGAGAGGATCCCGGGACCATCAGGCGCTAGCTGGAGCCCGACCACCATTAATGGAAACCGTGAGCGTGGCACCGGCATTCTCAATAACGAGCTCTACATCGGCAAGCTCGTGTGGAACCGGCTGCGCTACCTGAAGGACCCCGCCACGGGAAGGCGACGATCGCGCCTCAATCCGGAAGCGGACTGGATCAGCAAGGAGGTGCCGGAGCTCCGGATCATACCGCAGGAGCTTTGGGAAGCGGTCAAAGCCCGTCAAAGTGAAATGACCCGGGCCACCCGGCCGGATGTGAAGCGGAAGGACTTCTGGGAGCTGCAACGGCCTCGCTACCTGCTGTCCGGTCTCGTGAAATGCGGCGCCTGCGGCGCCAACTATACAAAATCTGGTCTGCACCGGTTTGGCTGTGCCGCTGCTCGGGACCGGGCGATCTGCACCAATCACCTTACCATCCGCATCGACGAACTTGAGATAGCAATCTTGGCCGGCCTTAAACAAAGGCTTATGGAGCCCCCCTTGTTCGAAGAGTTCGTCCGCGAGTTCACGGCTGAAGTAAACCGCCAGCGTTCCATGGCTGCCAAGGAGAGGAGCTCGCTTCAGGAAGAGCTTACGCGGGTAGCCAAACAGATCGACAGGCTGGTTGAAGCCATCATGCAGGGTGCCGACGCGCTCGCGTTGAACGTAAGGCTGAAGACGCTCGAGGAGCAAAAGGCTGTTCTCGAGAACAGCCTCAAGCTTGCACCTGCTGCGGAGCCACTGCTCCATCCGGCGCTGGCCACGATTTACGGGCATAAGGTCGAGAAGCTAGAAGCATCCCTCAATGAACCCGGTACTGGACGGGAGGCCTTCGAACTGCTCCGCGGCTTGATCGATTCGATCATCCTCACGCCGGCGGACGGCAAGCTTGAGATCGAGCTCCGAGGGGATCTGGCGGGAATATTGGCGGTCTCCCAAGCCGCAAAAACAAAGGCCTCCTCAAAAGAGAAGGCCTTGCAAATCAAGATGGTTGCGGGGGCACGAAGCCACCTATACCGAACACGACTGCATTACGAGCGAGAGGTTCTAAAATAGGTCCAAATCCAGGGCTGGATTCATTCAAGACGCTGAAACGAGTCGCCTGAGGATAATTGGTTGCCGCACCACAACCTTACGCCGCCTTGGTCCAAAGCTGGCACCAGCCGTCCGGGCTG
>Ga0315553_10002262_pt1 | contig 15510 bp, 15 predicted proteins | sample SalMarSW160140MG_FD_203099 | JGI IMG/M metagenome (GOLD analysis project Ga0315553, IMG submission 203099) | Salt marsh sediment microbial communities from the Plum Island Ecosystem LTER, Massachusetts, United States - Salt Marsh Sediment SW1601-40 ... | reverse complement strand
TTTCGCTAGTTGGTCGTAAAGCTAAACGTTCTGCTAACTTACCCGAGCTACCTGCTTCAGTTACCCAAAATACCTCTGGTGCAAAACCCTCAACATGTTCTGCTTCTAATAAGAAATTCGATTCAGGGATTAGAGAAGGCATTGTTAGTGGGAGATGACCTTTTTGTTCTAACAAATCTTCAGTTTTTCTATACATTTTTCTAATCGTTATTGTTGCCCATTCTCGATAAACGACAAATCCCTTAATATTATATCGAATATCAGCTAACTCTGCCTTGTTTATGAGCTCCGTATACCAACCGGAAAAATCATCTTCTTTAGAAACTGTAATTCCCGTTAAAGGAGCTTCCTTTTTCTTTTTAGCCATAAACTATCATTCAAAATAAATACTTTAAAAGTTAAATATTTTTTGAGCTCTCATAAGTATAATAAAATCGTTCATGATTTTTACATAAATATAAATAATTTATAAGTAATATTATCCTAATTTTTTACTCAAATATTAAATTTAAGTTGAAAAAAATGGGAAAAGGTAGCACTATTTTAGCAACTCTAGCTTTAGTAATAGGACTTGTAGTAGGAGCTTTTGTTATATATGACAATTTTATTGTAATTCCTCAGGATATTCCATCTGAAAATCAATGGTACGATTTTCATAGTGGTTCTTACTTGGTTCCGGCCAGCGAAGCATGGGGAACTTTATCAGTGATTAGTATTGATTTCGATGTTAGTTCAGGACAAGCAGTCCATTTTTTATTTATTGGCCAAATTAATTTTGACGACAGCTCGCCTCCAAGTAGTTACGTCGAGGTAAGATTTAAGGTAGATGGTATTATAATCTATTTTCCAAGAATCTATGTAATGAGATATAATACTGGTACTCCAGGAGGCTTACGAATGTCTGTGTCTCTGCAACACTATAACACTACTATGGCTTCAGGAACGCATTCTATTGAAGTTGTGTTTAAAGGGGACAGCACATCAGATTCAATCAAGGAGTTTTCTTTATTTGTCCAAACTTTTAATTAATTTTTTTTTAAAAAAATCAGTAATCAGGATTTAATTTTGCATTCGTAATAACCGAACCTGATAAATAATCTCGATCAGTTGAATAATCAGAGATTTCAAGAAGGAAGATTATCGCTTCATAACCCTTGGAAATGAGATATTCTTTTAATTCTCTCCCAATGTTTTTTAACAATTCTTCATCTAATGAAAAGACTGAATATTGAATAATTGCTTTTGGATTGTTGATGAATTCCGACCTTCTTATTATTTCTTTGTTGTCAATTATCGACACCGAGTCCGCACCAGCAATTCTTGCGATCTTTTTAATTTCTTCTTCTAAAGAGCCGAAAGTAAAAAATTGTTTACTCCCCAATTCGATTTTTTCTGACAGTACCTTTTCTAATTCTTCACGCGTTTTTTTATCGTAAAAAACAGTTAATTCATTTTTACTTATCTCCTTGTATTTACCTGATATTAAATTTTCTTTCTCCTCGATGAAATCTATAACAGCTTCGTAATATTGATCGTCTAGTTTTTGAAACTCCTCAACACATCTTATATAATGAGTCAACTTGTCAATTAAATCGTAATAAAATTTTAACCTTGGTTTAATCTTTAACTTATCGTTAATTTGTTTGATTTCAGGATAATATTTCTTCAAAATTAGGTTAATATTTTTCGTACAAAGAGCACATAACTTAGCTACTTTATCTGAATATTCAATTGATTTAAAGGCAAAAAGTCGAAGGATATCTTGCTCTATTGCAGAAAGATCGTTAAAAATTTCCGTAATTTTATTGTTATATTTTTTCTCGATATAAGACATTCCTATAGATAAGATAAACTTTCAATATATAACAATTTTTATCAAATGTTTCAATCTAGATGACTTTCAAAGATAAAAAAAAATTAAAAAAAATAATAAAAAAATTCTGTATAAGCTAGTTCTAAACTGATTAAACTAATTTCATTCTAATTTGCTTAGATCGGGATCGTAATGTGACTTCAGTTACTTTGGCCACTTCTGAGACTTCTGCTTGTGTTTTTCGGCAGTTACTTGATTTGGCCGCCATATAAATTACACTTGCTGCTAAGCCCTTTGGGTCTTTCCCTGTTCTTAATAGTCCGTTTTTTGAAGCATCTGCGAGCATGTCTATTGCTTTTTTCTGTACTTCCATCGGTAAACCTAAATCGTTTCCAAATCGAAATACTAACTGCTCTGCCGTGATTGGTTTATATCGTAAATTTAACTCGGGTAATACTTCCTTTACAATCATCCCTAAGCTTCTGTGGACGGTTCTTCGTGGAGTCATTGATGCGTCGCACACTTCTTCCAGTAAACGTGGAAACTCATGAACTCTGATTGCAGCATAAAGTGAAGCCGCAATAAAACCATCGATTGATCGACCCATAGTTAATTTCTTCCGAGCTACAACGCTATAAATTTTCCAGGCAGTTTCTTTAATATATTCTGGAATATTTAGCTTCGATGTAAGCATCTTTAATTTTGGTTTTGCTTCCCAAAAGTTTCTTTCTATACTGGAAATTAAGGAATTCTGAATTTTAGAGAGTCGAGAGAATAGAGTCTTTCCTTTTGCGTTAATTAATCGACCCTTTGAATCAATCTTGGAATTTGGTAACATAGTTCTAGGTCCAAATTCTCGCCATCGAGGTTCGGTTCGTCTTCGTTTGTTAACTTCCTCTACGGTGTATGCTCTCCTTTCATTCCCAACCATATTTCTACTCTGAATCATTCCACAGTTTAAACAGACAATATCGCCATCTTTTGACTCGATAGCAGGATCTGCACAGCAATCTCCAACCGGGCTTTCCTCATGTGAACTAACTTTCGCTGATCTTAGGCGGTCTCTGTATGACATATATTTTCACTTTTTTCGTTACAAATTTGTTTACTAATGATTATTCAATATTATAAACGTAAATTTTCGCACTTATTTATGATCCTTTTGATTTATAAGTTTTTTGAGAATATTACTACAAATAATCTTATTAATATTATATTAATGTAAGTAATGTAACGCCACTATTTAAAAATGTTTTTGTCTGAGGTTGTGATATGTCCCAGAACATAATTTTCACGAGGTTTGCGGGCATATAATGGGAAAAAGTCAGATTATTTTTCATAAGTTTATGTTTTAGGATTTTGCTGTTGCGCAATTATTAGAGATCTCTTATATGATATTATCACAAATTAGACTATTGGATAATTTTATCGCCTACTTGTATGGATTAATCACCAAATTCTCTACAAATTTATTCCTCAATTTTATTAAAAAATAGTAATTTTCTTGCTATTTTATGGAAAGCTATCTCTATATTATAGCCAGTTAAAGCAGAGATTTCAATGTATTCAAGGTCTAAAGAGTATGAGAGCCTGATCGCATCAATCTCACTTACAATTCTTTTTTTAGCTAAATCATTCTTATTACCAATAAGATAACCCTTTAGTGCTATATTATTTTTCATGTAATTTTTTATATCTTGATACCATTTTGGAACATTAGCAAAAGACATTGGATTCGTTAAATCAAAAATTAATAGTAGGATGCTCGCGCCCTCATAAAATTTCTTTCTTATGCGTTCAAATTTGGTTTGACCTCCAATATCCCACAATACTAATTCTACAATCTTATTATCAACATCAAAGATTTTTTGGGTAATGTTTAGACCCATCGTTGGAATGTATGCCCTAAGAAATACATTATCAGTAAATCTTAGAATTATAGATGTCTTGCCTACCTTCGGGTCTCCTAGGACTACAACTTTAAATTTACTTTTTTCTCCCTGATTATCATCAAAGATTTTTCGAGATGGTTCTTCTTTTTTTGGTACATACTGGCTTTTAGAAGATAAATATTCTGTTAAATTGCATAAAATCATATGCAACTTCACAATTTCTTCGTATATTAATTCGTCTAAAGTCTCATTTTTCTCTAGGGTGAGCATAGTGCTAATAGTTTCACTAAAATATGAATCGATATAACTCATATATCGGTAATATATCTGATCATTTTCTTCAGCAAATAAAAAGACTATCGCAGACTTTGAAATTCCTTCTCTATTAGTAGGATCTTCTCTTTTAAAATATTTAATTAGAACTTTTATTTTTAAAGGTGAAATAGGAAAAATTAAGAGAACTTCCGGAATGAAAGTTGGATCCCCAGCTATAATCGAAATACACTCCTCAACGATATCTCTTCGGTATTTTTCTGGTAGATTATAAGGATACCAAAATTTAATCTTTGGAGTATTTTTATCTATATCAAGATAAATGATTGCGTTTGTAGAATCCATTTCAATCGACAATTCTTATATACAATTACTAATTCACTGATTTAAATTATATGTTTATTAACGGAAGAATTTGTGGCCCATTAGGCAAAATAAGTATGTGTGCGTCTCTTCCATGTTTAATTATAGCATTTTTTATTGCATTTTCTATAGTGTCAGCATATTTTAAACCAATATTTCCGATTTCTTCCTCTTTCATACTAGACACAAGATATATTTCTGACTTCATTAATATTCGGGTTAATACTTGAATTTCCCATTGATCAGGTACAATTATTTCTTTTTTTAGAATTTTGCTATAGATTTCTTCTGGATGTTTTTTAGAAAAGATTAATTCTTTAAACTTATCCTGTCCTACGCCAACTCCTTCGCTGCACTCATTTACAGAAATTATAGTACCTCCTCGCTTTACACCCATTTCTCCTATTGCCATACTTTTTACAGCTTGATACAGGTTGAGATCTAAAGGATAACCTCCATTCCCGCAAACCACGATATCGAACGGTTCTTGAATTTCTTTGAAAACAAGTTTGTTTTGATAATCTATTAATTTTTTATGAACCTGTTCTAAATCACCAGCAGCTAATTGGGTGATTTCATGATTTTTATTAATACATACATTAATAGTGAAATCTACACCTACTATTTTTGCATGTATAGATGAATGTTCAGGTAGAGGATTATTTTCATAGATTCCAAATCGAGCATAAGGAGAAGCTATATTTTCAGCGGAGTGATTTGCTAGTATAGTTTCAGTACCTGCTAAACCAGGAATAATGGATTTATATCCCCCTGAAAAACCGAAGAAAAAGTGAGGTTCAACATATCCAGTTAAAATTTTTAGATCGCTTTCATAATAGTACCTATTGATATAAATAGGATCCTGATGATCGCTATTATATACTGATACGAGAGATTTCTTATCGGCTGCAATATGGCTAATAATTTTAACATCACTTATTGAAAAAACACCTAAAATTCTATTTAGTTCCTCTTTACGGGATGGACGATGCAATCCCGTAGCAATTAAAACTGTTATATATTTTTCTTTAATCCCGTAATCATTTAATTCTTTCAAAAGTCCCTCTAGAATCAGATGTGTTGGAACTGGTCGCGTTGCATCTGAAACGACAATACATACAGATTCGATTTTTTTTCCATTTTTTATTATAGCCTTTAAGGAGAGATTTCCCACAGGATTTTTAATAGCATCCCTGATAGCTTTAATTGGATTTTTAATTGGAAACTGCTCTACAGGTTCAATAATCTTCGTGTTCCAATTAGGATCAATCTCTAATTCAATTCCATTTTTTCCGTAGTCTAATTTCATTAATACTAAGCGTAAGTTTATATTTTAAATATCTATTACAAAATGCGTAATCTTTTTGTATTCATTTCTATAAATTTTATAAAGTGTTAAATGTGGTACCTCTAAAACCCCAACTTTTTAGGGTATGCTCCGTTTCGTTAATCATATTATCGATAAACACTTTTATTGGTAAAATTTCTTTTATATGACCAATTGCCATTGACGCTATTGGAGAATCTTTTAATTCCAAATGGAATATCTTTTTATAATATTTTTCATCGAATATATCTTGATTTAATATCTGTTGTTTCCAATTTTCTGAAGCAGGACTCTCTAATGTAGCGATAATTGAACTTCCTAAGCACACAGCATCTGCTCCCATAGCTAATGCTCCAAGAAAGCCCCTAGCATCTCCTATACCTCCAGCAGCAATAATCGGTAGATTGAGCAACCTTCGAGCCATCGTAATATTTACAAGTGTCGTATTTTGAGTTGGATTCTTAAAACCTGTACCCTCTAGACCAACAAGTGTAATAGCGTCAGCTCCTATCTTTTGAGCGGCTATTGCGTGTTTTATAGTAACACACTTATGAAACCAGTAACAACCTGCGTCTTTTATTTTATTTCCTAATCCTGGAGCTTGGTATGCAGAAGTAGTAAATATATTTACTCCCATATCAATTGCTAAATTTAAGAAATCATCATAGGATTCTTCAGTTCTTCCCCTCCGCTTTTTTAGGAGATATGGTGGTGTAATAGTGAAATTAACTCCAAAAGGTTTATCCGTCAATTTCATCATATTTTCAATTTCGCTTTGGAAGGATTCGATTTTAGGATAATTAATAGCAGTAATAATACCTAATCCTCCAGCGTTAGAAAAAGCACTTGCAAATTCTGCTCTCCCTATTGCTGCAAAGGCACCCATTATTAATGGGAATTTCACACCTGTCATTTGGGTTATCAATGTTTCCCATTTCATAAATTATTAAACTCCTTTCTAAAAGTATTTTTTAATTAGGAGGTAAAACACAAATTTTTATTTTTTTTAGTAATTTACCTTTATTACAATTAGTATAATTAACCAAAAAAGATTTTTTAAATATTTGAACCGTTCATTTAAATTAATGACGGGATGATAAAATTTAACAATATGTGGTACAATTGCCTAGGACACTAATAGATTTTTGGGTTTTAACAGACAATGGAATTGTATTATACTCAAAAGTATCAGATCAAAAGCTAAATCCACAACTCTTTGGTGCTCTGATGAGTGCTTTAAATAAATTCGCTGAAAAGTTGACAGACGGCGGAATTTCGAATTTTGAAATGTCTGACCTTCGCTTCGTGGTAATAAAGCGAAGAACATTTCTTTTCATAGGAAGTTCTTCAAATAAAACCAAAGAAAAGAAAGTAATTGATGATCTTTTGGTAATCTCTGACCAATTTTTTGAATTATATACTGAAACTTTAATAAATTGGGATAATAATGTAGAGATTTTTTCTGATTTTGGGGATTATATTGAGCAATTTTTAGAGAAATAGCATCCCGTAAAGTTAAATTAAATTATTAAAACATAATTGACTATTATTGAAAATAACCGTAAAAAATTTAAGAATGAAATTATATAAGAATAATGAAACAATAAAATTGGTTAACAATCTAATGGACGATAAGAATAAAAGTATTGAAAAAGAACCAAAAAAGGCTCACTTTATAAAAGATTACGAGGATGTTCTAAATAGTAATAAATTACGCTTATTTCCTTCCAGTGATTATAACAAACAATTAAAAAATTTGAATAATCCTAGGTTCTTAGGATCTTATCACCTTAAAGAAGAAAACACTCCTAGATATACTACATTTAAAACACTCATGAAGGGAGATCTAGAGGTAAAATACGCAAAAGCTTTAAGGAGCACTTTGATTAACCCCGTGACTATCGCTCTCATCATTATCGCATTATTATTCAACATTTTGTGGTTCTTTTTAATCTAACTTTAAAATTGGAAATAGAGGGCTTTAACGCATTTTTTTCTATTAATGAACATTATCATTTAGAAAATATGTACCTTCCAAATAAATTTTAAAGAGATAAGATGTTTTATTACATATACTTTTTAATTACTCCTTAAAATTAACGAGGTATACACTTTGATCTACGATGTAATTATTATAGGTGGTGGGGTAACTGGTTGTTGCATCGCACGAAATCTTTCAAAATACGATCTAAAGATAGCTTTACTGGAAAAAGAAGCCGATATATCATCAGGTACTACTAAAGCAAATTCTGGTGTTATTCACGCAGGTTTTGCTTCCCCAAGAGAATATCTAAAGCGAGATTTATGCATTCAAGGAAACAAATTATATACTCAAGCTTTTGAAGAATTGAATTTTCCTTTTCAGAGAATTGGTTCATTTGTAATCGCCTTAGAAGACAACCAAATTAAAAACTTAGAAGAACAGAGGAGACAAGGTACCCAAGATGGGGTTCCGGGATTAGAAGTAATCTTAGACAAGGAAAAAATAAAATATATGGAACCAAATATAACTAACGATGTTGTAGGTGTGTTACACGCCCCAACTGCTGGAATTGTAAGCCCCTATGAAATGACTTTCGCGTTAGCTGAGAATGCTGCTACGAATGGCGTAAAATTCTTTCGAAATCAAAAAGTAAAAAGAATAAAACACCAGAATTACACTTTCGTAATTAAAACTAAGGATAAAGAATATAAAGCAAGTAATGTAATTAACGCAGCGGGAGTTTATGGGGAGAAGATATCAAAAATGGTTGGTTTAGACTATTTCAATATCATGCCAAGAAAAGGCGAATATATTCTCTTTGATAGAAACGCTATGCATTTAAATAAAATATTATTTCCAACACCAACAAAGATCTCTAAAGGTATTTTAGTTTGTCCAACCGTAAGTGGAAATACTTTTGTTGGACCTAACGCGCAAAATATTAGCGATAAGAAAGATATATCAACAACAGAAGCTGGTCTAAAAGAAATTTTAGAAGGTGGAAGAACTTTGGTACCAAATCTACCTTTGAGAGCTTCTATTAGGAATTTTGCAGGTTTAAGGGCAGTTCCAGATTCATACGATTTTATTATTGATAACACAGATGTTTATGGATTTATTAATGTAGTTGGTATTTTATCTCCTGGATTAACTTCATGTTATGCAATTGCAGAGCGAGTTACTGAATTTTTAGAACTGCTAGGTGCAAATATGACGGTTAAAGAGGATTATAATCCGATTCGAGCGAAACCAGAGCGATTCAAAAATCTCAGTAAAGTAGAATTAGATAATAAAATAAAAGAAGATCCTGCTTGGGGAAGAATTATCTGTCGATGTGAGACGATTCCAGAAAAAGAAATATTAAACGCTATCCGTTCTCCCGTTGGAGCGACAACATTAGATGGGATAAAATTTAGATGCCGACCTGGAATGGGAAGATGTCAGGGGGGTTTTTGTAAACCAAGACTAATAGAGATTCTTTCAAGAGAATTGAATATTCCCTATGAAGATGTAGTGAAAATGGGCGAAGAAACTAATTTACTTGTAGCGAAAACAAAAGAAATTGTTCTTCGAAGTATAGAAGGAGGTAAAAAAGAGTGAAAAAATACAAATCTGATGTAGTTGTTATTGGTGCCGGAGCTGCTGGATTAGCAGCAGCTATTGAAGTAAAAAAGGCTAATCTTGGAGTTTTAATCATTGAAAGGGATAAAGAATTAGGTGGGATAACATTACAATGCATTCACAATGGATTTGGATTAAAAGAATTTGAAGAAGAATTAACTGGCCCTGAATATGCTCAAAGATTCATAAACCAAGTATTAGAATTAAAAATCCCCTTTTTATTGGATTCTATGGTAATCGAAATTACAAAAGAAAAATTCGTCTATGCTGTTAATAGAAACGAAGGTCTAATTGAAGTAGAAGCAAAAGCGATTATTTTAGCTATGGGTTGCCGCGAAAGAACTAGAGGCGCTATAAATATACCTGGTTTTCGCCCTGCAGGCATCTATACAGCCGGACAAGCTCAAAGATTCGTTAATATTGAAGGGTATCTACCGGGAAATACCTATGTAATCCTTGGAAGTGGAGATATTGGAATGATAATGGCTCGTAGATTAACATGGGAGGGCTGTAAAGTAAAGGCTGTTGTTGAAATACAACCATATGTTAGCGGTTTACTTCGAAATCAAGTCCAATGTTTGGAAGATTACGATATCCCCCTTATCACTAATTATACAGTTACTAAAATTCATGGTAGAGAAAGAATAAAAGGAGTAACCATCTCTAAAGTAGGTAGAAATTTTGATCGGATAATCGGTTCAGATCAATTTATTGAGTGCGACACGCTTCTATTATCTGTAGGATTAATTCCTGAAAACGAACTAACACTAGAAGCTGGAGCGGAATTATCGCAAAATGGAGGTCCGCTTGTTGACGAAAATTTAGAGACTACTATAGATGGAATATTTGCTTGTGGGAATGTTTTACAAGTTCACGATTTAGTGGATATGGTTACTGTTGAAGCTAAAAGAGCTGGTAAGAACGCAGTAGAATATATTAATACGAGATACGGTAAAGAACTGAAGAAGGAAAAAACATTTAAGTGCATCTCTGGGGAAAATGTAAATTATGTAAAGCCAGATGTAATAAATAAAGATGAACTATCAAAAAATATCTATTTTACTTTTAGAGTTAAATATCCAGATAGAAGAGTAGTGATACAATTGAAAGACGAAAATAATAATATAATTTATAGTAAAAAAAAGATATATGTAATCCCGAGTGAGATGATTGAATTGGATTTAAACTTGGAAGAAATAAAAGTGAATCCAGATAGTAAATCTATAACAATAGAAGTTATTCCTCGACTAGAAGTATTAATAGAGGAGGACTAATTATCGGAGGAGGAGAGAGAAATGAGTGAAAGCAGTGTGAGCGTAGTAAAAGTAATAAGGTGCATAGTGTGTCCTACCGGTTGCCAAATACAAGCAGTTTCAAAGGGTTCTGATATAGTATTTGAAGGATATACCTGTAAAAGAGGATTGGAATACGCAGAACAGGAATTTTATGAACCCAAAAGGATCCTTACAACTACCATTAGAGTTGAAAGTGGACTTTTACCTTTGATTCCTGTGAGATCTGATAAACCAATTCTTAAAGATAAATTGGATGAGGCTTTAATAGAGATTGCGAAAACCCAAGTAAGTGCCCCAATTGAAATGGGTGATATTTTAATAGAAAACATCCTTGGATTAGAATTAAATATAATAGCTAGTCGAAACTTGGCTAAAAATTAAATATTCTAACTATCTTTTATGATCTCTATGGTTATAAAGGAGTTTACATGGCAGACATAATTCATGGTTATCAGTCAAAGAGAGGAGAATATTGTAAACGGAGATAGTATTTACGGGCTAATATTGTCTAACAAAATTATAGCATTCCAATCTTCAATAACCTCCTTGGAAGTCATCTCTTCTATTACCAAACTCCCATCAGAACTGGTTAAAACCGTAAGTGTTTTTTTGCCTTCTTCATCGCAAAAACCTCCTAACATCTTGTGTAAAAACACTTTTCCATTGAGAACTGCGAAGCCTACGATAAATATTCTGTCGCCACTTTCAAAAAATTCGACTAGTTTGTCATAATCGTTTTTGCAATATATTTTATGAAACCAAGATCTTCGTCCCATTTTTTCATGTGCCCTGATAAATTCGTATTTTATTACTAAACTTAAAGTTAAACTATTTAAAGGAAAATTAAAAATCTCAAACTTTTTTTTTTCTGCATTTCCTAAAAGGCTCAATTTTTTGGTTTACTAATCTTTTAAAGTATTTGGGCGTTATGTTAAATGTCTGTTTGTTGTTGCATTTGATCTGGACTTGTTTCGTGTTATTTTCGTAGTTAGAGAGGAGCGAGTACTTGAGAGTCTGGAGCATTTTGAGAAATTCTTGTTCAGCGGCTTCTTTTCGTTTTTTATTAGGATTTTTTTTTGCACATATTGTACACCAACGTCCTTGGTACATAGCCCCTGGAGTAGTATCCCATTCATGTTCGTATTCGCAGCTGATTTTTATCGGTTTGAATCGACACACAATCTTATGTAAATGTTCATCATTTGAAAAATTCTAAGTCTCGCTGATCTCTTTAATACTAGGTTCAACAAATCAAAAAAGGGAAATGTCAAACTCTTTTCTGATTTGAATCTAAAAAATCCGATATTATGATTTATTAATAAATTCTATATAAATTAGCAATTCTTTTTTAATTTAGAGTTAAATTCTTAAATATTAAGTTATGTGAAAATTTTATGAGCTTTAGAATTGAAAGTAAGGAAAAATTTGTAAAACTTTGGACTACCATTTACAATACCGAAGTTAAGCCTGACTGGTCACATATTCTCCCATACTATGATGATAATATTTATTTTCGTGATACTATTCAAGAAATCCGGGGTATGAAAGAATTTAAACCAATGACCGAACGATTAACTGAGCGATCTCAAGATTTGAAAATGAAAATTGTCCACATTCTGTTTGAAGGAAATATAATTTTCTTTGAATGGGAAATGTCATTAAGTTTTAAGAGGTATCCTAACTCGATGTTATTCGGAGCAAGCAGAATAACTTTAAATGAAGATGGTAAAATCATTGAACAAAGGGATTACTACGATCTCTGGGGCGATATTTTCGATAACATACCATTTCTTGCAAATAGATATCGGAAGTTTATGAAGAAAAGATTCGGGTGATTCGCGTGAACAAATATTGGAAACAATATATAAATTGGGGATATATATCCCAAATGCGGGCAATGCGGAGGAATAAAAAAGCAGAGATTAAAGAATGTGATGACGACTTTAAGGAGAGATTAGTAGTTATCACGGGCGCAACTTCTGGAATTGGTTATTGTACTGCAAGAAAATATGCTTTACATAGAGCTAATCTTTTACTGATAAATCGAAATGAAGAAAAATCAATTTCCGTTTGCAAGGAAATTCGTCAAGATTTTGATGTAGAATGTGAATATAAAATTGCGGATTTTACCCGCATTTCTGACTTACAGAAACTAGGGTATGAACTTTTAGATTCGGATATAAGAATTGATGTATTAATCCATAACGCCGGTGTTTATTCTACAAAAAAGGTGTTTACTGAAGATAATTTTGAACTTTGCTTTCAAGTAGATTATCTTGGGTCATTTATTCTGAATTATATATTAAAGGATAAACTAAAAGCTCAAGATAATACAAGAATTATATTTGTAAATTCAGAAGGTCACCGCTTTGCTATTCTTGGATTGAGGTTAGATGATCTTGAGTGGGAGAAGCATCACTATTCCGGTTTGCGTAGTTACGGGAAAGCAAAAACAGCTCAACTTCTTTCAATGATTTCATTTGACGATTATTTCAAAGATAGCGGATTATCAATAAATGCAATGCATCCTGGGAGTGTAAAAACAAACATGGGACAAAACAACGGCCCAATTTATCGATTTTTTAAACATCTTTTTATTGATCGAGCGGCAAAATCACCTGAGATATCCGCTAAAGCTTTATACTATCTCGGTGTGTCAAAGGAAATTAATGGAGTGAGCGGTAAATTTTTCCGCCTTACGTCAGAAGAAAAACCTGCACCTCCTGCATTGGATAGGGAGGTCGCAAAAGAGCTCTGGAGTTTAAGTATCAAATTAGGTGGTCTTGAATGAATGAACCAGATAAAAAAATTATTATAGTCGGGGCAGGCATGGCAGGTTTAACCGCTGCTGCCTATTTGTCTAGGGCAAAGTATGATGTCCTTTTAATTGAAAAAAATAAAGAAATTGGAGGTTTAGTTAATACAATTGAAAGAGATGGGTTTTTCTTCGATACAGCTGCAAGATCGATTGAAAATTCTGGTATTGTTAGACCTTTTTTAAATGATCTAGGAATTAAACTGGAGATTATTAACAGTCCTATCTCTGTTGGGATTGAAAGCGATGTTATTAATATCCGTTCGGAAGAAAGTTTGGATGACTATAAGAACTTGCTAGAAAAATTGTATCCTGAAAAGATAGAAGATATCCACAGAATTGTTTCATTTATGGAAAAAATAATGAAAGATATGGCCGTTTTATATGGGATTGACAACCCCCTTTTAAAAGATCTCAAGAAAGATAGAAAATTTCTATTTAAAGAACTACTTCCATATTTGGGAAAATTCTTGTTAACTGTCCGGCGTATGAATCGTCTAGATGAACCCGTTGAAGAATTTTTGGAAAAAATGTCGTCATACCGACCTCTTACTGATATAATTGACCAACATTTTTTTAAAAATACTCCTACATCTTTTGCTATGGGCTATTTTTACGTTTATCTTGACTACATTTACCCAAAGGGTGGTACAGGTCAAATACCTAGAGCTATTGAACAAAAGATTATCGAATGGGGAGGGAAAATCCAAACTGAAACAGAAATCTCCAAAATTATTCCTTCAATGAATCAAATAATCGATATCAATGGCAATTTATATCCGTATGATTATCTCATTTGGTGCGCAGATCTAAAGACGTTATACAAGAGACTTAATACAGACAATTTGGATGATAAAATTTCTCGTAAAATTAAAGATCAAAAAGAAAAATTTATTTCCCATCGTGGTGGAGATTCGGTATTTAGTTTGTTCATCGGAGTTGATGAACCATTAGAAAAATATAAATCTATTTCACACGGACACTTCTTTTACACTCCATCTAAAAAAGGTCTTGGAGAACTTAATCGTTCGATACTAAAATCATTTATCGAAAATTTTGAAAATACGCCAAAAGAAGAAATTCTACACTGGTTAGATAAGTTTTGCAAATTGAATACTTACGAAATTTCAATTCCTGTGCTTCGAGATCCTTCTCTAGCTCCAAAAGGAAAAACTGGCTTGATAATTAGCATGCTTTTCGAATTTGATTTATTTAAAAAGGTCCAGGAAGCTTCTTGGTACGAGGAATTTAAAACAGAGGTTGAAAACCGTATTTTAGAGACTCTTTCGAGTTCCATCTACCCGAAAATCGAGGAAAAAATTCTCTTCCGTTTCTCTTTAACCCCTTTATCAATTTTAAATAGGGTAGGTAGCTCTGAAGGAGCAATTGTGGGTTGGTCATATGAAAAACCAGTTCCTGTAGTAAATAGACTTCTTAAGATATATAGTTCTGTTAAAACACCAATTCCAAAAGTATTGCAGGGAGGTCAATGGGCTTATAGTCCTGCTGGAATTCCCATCGCAATTCTTACCGGCTTGCTTGCTGCCCAAAAAATTATGAAAAATAAAATTTAATTAACAAATTATTTCTATTTTGGAAGGTATTAAAAAATATGAAAATTTTAGATGATGAAAAATTTATCAGAAATGTGGAAAGCTTAATTGATCCAAAGGAAGTTAGCTTTTTGTATTTCTTCCAAACATTCAAACGGCTTTTGCCTCGCTCCCTTTTTAAAAAGCTTTTAATTAAGACTTCAAAAAAGACTCCCTACATGGGTTTTGTAATTGAACCTTATAGTCTGTTTTTATTCTTTAAGCTTAAAAATATCGAAAAAGCAAAATCATTACTGCCGGAACGCTATGAGTTGAAAAAGACCAGAATTTTTTCTGATGAAGAACCAGAACACTATTTGGGAATGGGAGTTTTCAATACCCGGGCAAGTACTTTTTGGGGTTCTAGGCTAGAATCATATCTCGTTGCGGAAGATAAAGAAACCGGTCTTATATCCTGGATTTTTATCGATATTCTGAGCAATACAATAATTTATATCCCTTCATTAGGAGTTACAGATAGAAACTGTAAAAACGCTATATATACGACTAGCTCAAAGGGAGATCTACTACTGGAT
>Ga0315553_10002260_pt1 | contig 15521 bp, 10 predicted proteins | sample SalMarSW160140MG_FD_203099 | JGI IMG/M metagenome (GOLD analysis project Ga0315553, IMG submission 203099) | Salt marsh sediment microbial communities from the Plum Island Ecosystem LTER, Massachusetts, United States - Salt Marsh Sediment SW1601-40 ... | reverse complement strand
CGTACCAGACAACGTCCGCGTCTACCTCGTCGGCGAAGCGCTGGCCGCTGGCGAGGTGCATCCCGAACCCGTCCTGCGAAAACAGTACCCGATCGGTCGGCAGATACGTCACCATGCTCTCCGGCCAATGGAGCATCGGCGTCATGGCGAACGCCAACTCCACCTCGCCCAGACTCACGCGGTCGCCGTCCTTGACCGCCTCGATGTCTCCGTCGAGGCGCAGGTGCTGCCTGAGGGCTTCCACCCCTTTGGCCGACGCCAGTATCCTTTCGGGTCTGGCCAGCTCGACCATGTGCGGCAGGCATGCCGAGTGATCCATCTCCGCATGGTTCGACACGATCACGTCGATCCGTGCCGGATCCACGACCGACCGGATCCGCGCGAGCATCTCGTCACGAAACGGGGCTCGCACCGTGTCGATCAGCGCGATCTTGTCCGCCACGACCAGATAGGCGTTGTACGACGTGCCCCGGGCTGTCGAGTATCCGTGAAAGTCCCGCAGCGCCCAGTCGATCGCCCCTACCCAGTACACGTGTTTGCTTACCCTGACAGCTTCAAACACACCCGCCATCAGTCACTACCTCCCGAACGTTCTGCCGCGTCCTGGTTGTCCGTCATCCGTCGAACGTCCAGTACTTCGTTGAGTTTCGTTTCCGGCATGAGCTTCGCCTCCAACGCCAGGTCCCGCACGAGCGCGTCGCGCTTCAGCGATTCTGTCGCCAGTTCGGCTGCTCGATGATAGCCCACGTGCGGGCTCAGCGCGGTCGCCAGCGCCGGGCTTCGCTCGGCATAGCGACGGCAGGCCGCCTCGTCGGCCTCGATGCCCGCCACACAGCGCGTGGTGAAGGCTTGCATCCCGCCGGCTAGAATACCGATCTCCTGCAACAGGTTGTAGGCCACCACCGGCATCATCACGTTCAGTTCCAGTTGGCCGAACTGCGCAGCGCCCGCGATGGCGGCGTCGCAACCCAGCGCGTGAAAACACACCATGCTGAGCATCTCCGCCATCACAGGATTGACCTTGCCCGGCATGATGGACGAGCCCGGCTGAACGGCCGGCAAACGCAGCTCGCCAAGCCCCGCTCGCGGGCCGGAGCTTAGCAGAATCAGGTCGGCGGCAATCTTTCGCAGACTTACCGTTACCACCCGCAGCGCGCCGGCTACCTCGACCACGGCATCGAGGTTCTGCATCGCCTCGAACAGATCCGTCGCGCCGTAAAACGACTCGCCGGTGGCCTCGTTGATATACTTGATCACATGGCTGCGGTAGCCGGGTGGAGTGTTCAGGCCCGTTCCCACGGCCGTGCCGCCGATGCACAATGCACGCAAAGCATCGGTGGCCTGCTCGACGCGCCGTTGCCCGAGGCGCAGCATGCTGGCATACGCCCCGAATTCCTGGCCCAGCCGCAGCGGCACGGCGTCTTGCATGTGAGTTCGCCCGCACTTGACCACTTCCTCGAATGCCTTGGCTTTGCGCCCCAACGCCTGTTCGAGACTGGCCATGGCCGGCAGCAGACGATCGCGAACCTCCAGCACCGCGGCCACGTGAATGGCCGTGTGGATCGTGTCGTTGGTCGACTGGCTCATGTTCGCGTGGTCGTTGGGATGCACGCGGGTGGCCTCGCCCAGCCTGCCGCCGAGAATCTCGTGGGCCCGGTTGGCCAGCACCTCGTTCATATTCATGTTCTGCGAGGTGCCCGCCCCGGCCTGGAACACGTCCACCACGAACTCATCGCCCAGTTCGCCCGCCATCACCTCCTCTGCCGCCTTGACCAGCGCCTCGCCGATCGTCCTGTCCAGCGTGCCCGCATCCATGTTGGCCTTGGCGGCCGCCCATTTGATGATGGCCTGGGCCCGCACGAACGCCGGCTGAAGTCGCAGGTTGCTCACCGGGAAGTTCTCCACGGCGCGCTGCGTCTGCGCGCCGAAGTAGCGGCCCCGTGGCACTTTCACCTCGCCCAGCGTGTCCTTTTCAATTCGATATTCCATTGCGGCAGCTCCCGCTTGATTGGCGCCTCCGGTCTCGCGCCGACCGCCTACAACGTCAGCGATGCGTCCGGTCGTTCGGGGAGGAACTTTCGCTTCGGCGCACCGCACTTCGGGCACACCCAGTCTACCGGCAGGTCCTCAAAAGGCGTGCCCGCCGGCACCCCGTTGTCGGCAACGCCGAGCTCGGGGTCGTATACGTATCCGCACATGCTGCAAACGTATCGCTTCACCGATCGCACCTCGCCGCTGGGTCGTGCGGTCAAGTCAGGTTACTGACGGCTTCGAGAACTTCGTCGTAGTCGGGCTCTTCGGTCAACTCTCTTACCAATTGCTGGTGCCGCAGTATGCCCTCGCGATCCACCACGAACACTGCTCTGGCCAGCAGTCGAAGCTCCGCGATCAGAACGCCGTATGCCTTGCCGAACGATGCTTCGCGATAATCCGACAACGTCATCACGCGATCGACGCCCGCCGCGCCGCACCAGCGTTTTTGAGCGAATGGCAGGTCCATGCTGACCGTGACCACCAGCACGTCGTCCCCCAGACTCGCAGCTTCTTTATTGAAGCGCCGTACCTCCACGTCGCACACGCTCGTGTCCAGCGACGGCACCGATACGAACACGCATATCTTGCCGCGAAACGACGGCGACGCGACGGTCTCCAGGTCGTTGTCAACCGCCACGAACTCAGGCGCCATGCGCCCCGTCTTTACGCCTCCCTCAATCCCACCGTCGGTCTGTACCCATCCGCCTACGAGGGTCAGCGGCTTGCCCTTCATCGTCACCAGACCAGCACGCAACGGCCTGCCGTCGACCGTGCCGCCGCGTACCCGCACCACGCCGACCTTCTCACTGCCCATGGCCAAACCCTTTCCTGCAAGAGCCTCGCTCGGTATCGCTTGCCCGATCGAACCAGCACGCCGGGCATCGTCTAACGCTACTCATCTTAGGCGCCTGCGATACGCAGGGACGATTGGGACGGCTCGCGCCTTCAATCGGCGCCGGGGCCCTGCCCATCGCCCGTTGGCCCCGCGCAGTCGGCCCGACGTACCCCTGCGGACGGGCTTGTTCCAGCCACATTCCGAGTATAGTCGCCTGTCCGCCGGCGCCGCAACGCCGCCGCGAAGGTGGCACGAGGGACCACATTACCGCGTCGACAGGTCTCCCGCAGCGTGGTAGGCTGAGTGTATGGCTAAGCGACGACAGCGGCGCGAGACCGAGCAGGAGACCCTCTGGGAGACCGTAGTCGCCTGCAATCGCACGTCGCCGCTAATCGACTTCGGGTTGGAGCAGTTGCGCAACGCCTCGCTTGAACGGGGCCGCACGCTCCACCTCGAAACCGGAACCGACGTGGCCAGGATCGACGCCGACGTTCGTCTGGAGATTGGCGAGCAGGCGACGGTCAAGCCCGACGGGTTCGAGTGCGAGCGCCGGGATGCGTGCCTGCATATAACCGCCTGCGACGAGCGCGGGACCATGTACTCCCTCCTGGAGCTGACCGAGCACGTCCAGATGGGGCGGCGCTTCGAGCAGATGCCGCCCGGCCGCCAGGAACCCACGTTCCCGTTGCGGATCTTCGCTGCCGAAGTGCCCATCGAACGTAATGTCGGCCTCGACCCGACCGGCGGAAGCGATGAGAGGCTCTGGTCAGCGGCGCTGTGGCGCGAGATGATCGATGCGCTGGCTCGACTACGCTTCAATGCGCTGGCGTTGGTCGGCGTCAATCTGTTCACCGTGATGCTGCGTCTTCAGCGCTGGCCCGACGCGCATTGGGGGACCGATGCACAGTTCGATGCCCGGCGGCAGTTCTGGCGCGATGTGCTCGATCACTGCCTCGCAAGAGGGATCGACCCTTACGTCGTCACAAGTGCGTGGCATGTCCCGCGAGCCGTCGCTGCCGCACTCGTTGGGTCGGGCTCGCAGCCGGCGGCTGGCGACTTGCGCGGCAAGGCCGGCCAGCCTTCGCCGCAGCTCGTCATGGAGTACTTCGGCGAGTGCGTGCGGACGCTGCTGACCGACTATCCGCAGGTTCGAGGCGTTGGGTTTCTGCCTGCTGCTCGGGCGGCTGTCGACCATGCCTCGGCCGAGCAGGCTCTTGCTCGGATCTGCACCGACGCCGTAAGCGGCTTGCCTTCGCCGCCGCACTTCATCCGTTATGTCGAGAGCCCGGACCACGCTCGTAGTGTGGTTGAGTGTTTCGCCCCGCAGTTGCCCGGTCGAGTTATGCTCGCGCCCACACACAGGCAAGCCCGTCTGCTCTCCCAGCCAAGCGCCGCGGTGGAGGAGATCGCGCAACTTGCCTCGTGTGCCCGCGAAACCGGCCTCAAGACCGTGTATGCCTTGCACCAGGACGATGTATATGGTTTGCCCTGGGCCGATCCCGGGTTCGTTCGGCAGGCCGTCCAGGCCGCCCACCGCGCCGGCGCCGATGGCCTGCAATTCGCGTTCGACCCCTGCTTTCCAACCCTCGAATCGGCGCCTGCGCATTCGGACCATGGCGGGGAATGGAATTTCCAGCGGCATTATTCACAGGTCTTCCTGTGGGGACGCAGCGCCTACGACAGCGAGCTTCCCGACACTCTTTTCGTCAACCTGCATCGACTGCGCTTCGGCGATCATGCGGGCGAGCCATTGGCCTCGGCGCTGCGACGGGCCTCGCAGATCGTCCCTGCGGTCAACCGTTTACTTGGTACCGCGGGTTTGCCGTGGAGCGCAGAGTCGTGCCTCACGCAACACGGTCTGCGCAGCGTAGTCGACTTCATGCACGCCCGGCCCGCGTCCGGGTGCGACACGATGGGCATCAGCGACTACGTCGACGCCGATCCAGCCGAGCTTCCTGCACACGCCGAGACGCCCCGGACGGTTATCGATCTGCTGCACGACGTCGGCACGAACGTCATGGCCGTCGTGCAATCGCTCGACGATCTCAGCCGCGCTGCCCCAACGCTCCACGAGTCGCTGCGCGACCTCGAAGCGCTGGCCTGTCTGGGTCGCTACTATGCGTTCAAGATCGCCGCGGCGATGGAACTGGCGAGATATCAGCTTGGGCTCGCCCCAGCCGCGCGTGTCCGAGCAAGCCAGTTGCTCGCGGCAGCCGGCGGGTGGTGGAATCGCCTGGCCGAGAACGGGCGAGGGCGGTATAGAACCTCGATAATCACCTCGCTTGGGTTGCCTTTCGGTTGGTGGCTCTATACCCAGGATGTCGAGCGAGACGCGCTGTCGGCCGAACACTTCAATCCCGACGCCGATCGGTGGTCGCCCAACTCAAAGACTTGACGGGCGCTCCGGTCGAAAGTGCGCCCGTTTCGCAGCCGATTATGGAGCGATTGCCCCGTTAATCCTTCTCGAAGTCGCCCAGCGTTACGCGGAGCTTGGCGACGTCTTCGCCACGGAGTACAAAGACTTTCGGCTCGCCGGACATCATGGCGTATCGTTGCGGTCCCTCGTCCGGTCCGCGAGCGGATACCCGCAGCGATAGCGACTTGCCGTCGACCAGCGCCAAGTCGACCTGCACGGCCGGCTCGTCAAGCCCGTACTGGCCCGGGTCGGTTGCCTGAAGGTCGACAAACCGAAGGGCCTCGAGTCCCCGCAGGTCCTGTACCCGCCGCTGCACCTTCTGGTCGTCGAGCTGGAAGAACTCGTCTGCCGGATAGGCCCACGCGTCATCCACGCGGGTCAACAACAGCTTGCGCTCCATCTCGCCACCGCTGATCTCCAGGCGTTCGACCTGATCCGGCGAGAAGCGGAGAACCTTGCGATCGTGCAATTCGGCAGATAGATGCTCGTACACGGCCGGATCAAGCTGGTACACCAGGTCGACGCCGTCCATCGCGGCATATACCCGATCGTCCTGCCTGCTGACTAGCAACCGATGTCGTTCGGGCTTCTGCTCAACCGGTTGTGTTGCCGTCGGTGAGGTGGTTGGCGGCGTCGGCGGGCTGACCTCTACCACCACTTCGATATCAGGTTGGTCCAGCCCGAAGGCCTCGAATTGTCCGCGTGCCACGATTTCTCGTGCACGCAGCGAGGCCACATCGCTCAGGATCCTGGCCACACCCGATTCGTCGGCCGCTGCTTCGTAAGGCTCGTAGATCCGCCATCGATCGGTCTTCTTCGCCAGCAGCGTTCGCGTCTGGTCGCGCGTAAGCTCGATCTGCCGAATCTGCGCCATGGGCACCGACAGTATTCGGCGCGGCCCGAACGACACCGGCGAAACCAGCAGCTTCTCCCCGTCGTCCGCTTTGACCACCGAGATCGATTCCTCGCCGCCTCGCTGCACGTACAGCATCCGTCCGCTCGGGCTTCGCCGGCCGACGCGAATGATCTCGGGCTCGACCTGTCCGGTCACATACAGCTTCAACTCGACACGCGGCTCGTCCAGACCAAAGGAACTCAAGTCGTCCGGAGCGTCCACAAAGCTGACCGCCTGGAGCCCTCGGATCGCCCGTATAACTTCGTCCACCTTTCCCTTGTCCGCCTCGGCAGCCTCAGGCGCGATGGTGCGCCACGTGTTGCCTTCCTTTTCCAGCGTCACGCTTTCGGTGGGATCGGCCACCACGAGCTTGTTGATCCTGAACGTGTTGGCCGGCGTAATCCGTTTGTCTCGCACTTCCGGCAGGTCGGGCAGCAGCTTGCTGGCCGATCGGGCGTCCACCGCGACCACGGCCGTCGAGTCGGCCAACTTGGCGTATCGACGTTCTTCTTGAAGGCCCACAAACGACCCGATCAGGATCGTCCACTGCTTCGTTTCGTACTGGGGTTGAGTCGTCGGCTGCGTCGTCGCCTGGTCATCTTCAGTCGGTTCCTCCGGCTTGATCTCGCTTCGCGTGGTCAGCGTCACGCGGGCAAACGGCTCGTCCAGGCCATACCGGCCAAGATCTTCCGGCGCGTCGTCGATGAACTCCTCGGCCTTCATTTCGTTGAGTACCGTGATCAGATCGCTCGTCCCCTCTCTCGAACCGCGCGCCTTGATCGGCGAATCGATCACCCATTCACGATCGTCCTGCCTCGTCAGCTTCAGCGTCCGCGCCGGCTCACGACTGACGATCTCCATCCCCACCGCATCACCGAACTTGAACGACAGGAAATCCTTCTCGCGGAAATCCTTCAGCTTCTTGTCGAAGGTTGGTTTGAGGTTGCTCTGGACGACGTATACTTCAGGCTTACCGACCAGTCGAACATAGGTGTTGTCCTTCAGCAACTCCTTCTTGCCGACTTCGAGGGTAGCCAAACCGTTCTCGTATTCGATGGTGACCTTCACCTTCGGATCCGACAGGCCCGTCTCAGCGTCCGACGGCGCATCGGGCTGGTCCGGCGCGAACTTCCGCGCATAGCGAAGCCCGGTCACGGTTCGGACGAGCCCATCCACCTCCCACGTCAGCGCTGGCGCCTTGATGGGCTCGACGATCTCCCATTGATCGTCGGCCTTGGCGAAGGTGGCCGCCAGGTCCTCCGATTCGATCGTGAGGCGCGTTACCTCCGCCGGATGGTCCTCGAAGAGATCCTTAGACTCCGGTTCGGCCTGAAACGGCTGGGCGAACTGGTTCTCGGGCTTCTCTTCGGCCTCCTGGCCGAACCAGCCTTGATCCAGACCCACCACCACAAGGCAGCCAACCGCCACCAACGCCAGCAGTACGATCGTCGTCTTCGTGCTCATGGTTGGTATGCATTCTCTCGGGCGCCCGCCGCGACCTCCCACAGACGCAGCGATCCGCCTGGTTTGAAGCTCCTACCTACGCCCTTCGAAACAGAAACACCACGCCGCCGGCGAGCAGACACGCCAGCGGAAGGCCCGCAATGGCGACCGCGCGCCACGACCACATCGCCGAATCACTCATCGTGCCGATCCGCGCCACCCGCAGCGCCTCCGGAGGAACGGCGATCATCTGTTCGTTGTCGTTCAGCCAGAACATTGCGTTGCGGAACAGCAGACCGTTTCCTTGAAACTGAAGCCCTCCCAGTCCGAGAAGTCCACCCCGGGCCGTGGTGATCTGGTCCGTCGCCCAAAGATAGTCGCCCACCACGACAATTTTCGAATCGTCTTTCTGGCCGGCCATCGCAATCGCGAATCCGCCCGGAAGGTCGTCTTCGTCCTTGACCCACGCGCCGCCCATCGAGCCAGCCATGTGGGCTTTTTCGCCCCAATAGTCCGCCTCGTTCGGCACGCGTGCCAGGACCGAAGCCGCAGCGCCCCGTTCGTCGTCCGTCGGGTCGAGCATCACCACCCGCCGGAAAAGCGATCGGTACGCGCCCAGATCCTCGACAATCGGGTGCTCGCCATACTCCCGCACGAAAACGTAGTCCACAGGCCGAACGCCCCCGTCCATCGTCGGCATGCCCCAGATGGCCACCACCTCCGGATTCACCTTGATGCCGTATTCCGCCAGCTTGGGAATCAGCGGGCTGGGTGGCCCCATAATGGCACTGGACGGGGTCATCATTAGCAGAGCCCGGCCGCCACTGTTGAGGAAGTGCTCGATCTTGTCCTTCTGCTTGTTCGTGATTTGCGGCGGTCGCCCGAACGGCATCTCCGGGGTCGGCGGCGGGGGCTGGGGCGGCAGGATCACCCAGATCGCCCGGGTCATGTTTTCGACCATCGGCGGCTCTTCCTGCGCCTGAATGTCCCACGCTTCCACATCGAAGTTGGCCTCACGCAACATCTGGGCCAGGGCGCTGAACTGGCCCCGAAAGCCCAACGGTGGCGATCCGCCCCAATGTACGAAGAAGATGGCGGCCTTCTGCTCTTGCGTTAGCGCCAGCATGGCCGAACTGACGGCCTTTTCCCCGGCAAACACAAGGCGGGGCTGCTCACGAGGTCCGGGCGAATCCTGCACCGGCTGCCAGACCTGACCGAAGCCCAACACCTTTACCGCGTCGTCGCTCTCCACGACCACAGGATTGGCCTGCTGGAGGTCGAACTGGAGCGTCTCGCTCTCCAGCGATTTCAGGTCGTTCACCTGCTTGGTAAGTTCACGGCAGCGAGCCAGCGTCGCCCCAAGCCGTTTCCTCCCATCCACAAAGAACGTTCGCGTCGGCTCGTCCAGATCCGGAACTTTGTCCTGAATCTCGCGATAGGCCTTGATCGCCGAATCGAGCAGCCGCTCCGTGTCCTGACAGTAGCTGCGAATCGCGTTGGTGCCGTTCGTGAAAACGGGAATCTCGGATTCGAGCACCGCCTGAAGCGAGCGGTCCGTCTGATCGAGCTGTTGAATCCCGCTGCCGAACGCAGAGATGATCTGGTCGAAAAGGTTTTTCACCGTGCCGTCTGTGGCGGCACCGCGCAGCGGCTCGGACTGGTCGTGCTCCTCTTGAAAGACTTCGCGCACCGTCGGAACGTCTTCGTTCCTGAACTGCTCGATCAACTCGATATGGGCTTTGGCCTCGGGGGCGTGAATCGATTTCAGCCTGGCCAGAAGCTCGCGGACCTCGTCCTTGTCCTTGATCGGATTGATATGCGCCACCTCAATCCGCGGGTTGATCCGCTGATACTCGTCGAACAACTCCTTGACCTTCTCCAGGCACTCCTTGAGCTGCGCGCTTTGCGGAATGTCCTCCAGCACGGTGTAGAGGCTGGTCAGCCGGATAGGCTTGGTCAGGCCTCCCACCAGTTGCGAACTCATGGGTGAGAGTCCGCGGCCGGCGCCGGCCCGCCAGTCGGCCCGTACGTACTTCGCGCGTCCGGCGTAGTTGGCTATGACAACGACCGCCAGCACCAACAGCACGGCCGCTTCGATTCGGCTGCCATAGCGCAACCGCCTGGCCACGTGCGCATTGCCCGGTTCAATTTGCCGTGTCAGCAAGGCAAGCAGGACAAACGCCACGCCCGCCCCGGCTGCGGCGGCCAGCGCCCGGGTCAGCCGAAGGACCAACTCGTCGCCTACGAGGAACGCGGCTATCGCATACACCGCGCAGATCGCCGCCGCAATCAGGCACAACCAGGCCGTCGCGTGTGCCGCTCTCGGCCGCCCCTGATAGACGCCTATCGCCAGTGCAAGGGCCGCAACGGCTGCAAGCCCCAGCGCCACAGGCGCATAGTGCAGAATTGCCGCTCGCTCGGGTGCTGCGCCCGCGCTCAACACCAGCCACAGCGCCAACAGCCCGCCGGCTGCACTCAGAACTACCAATAACGTGGCGTTCAGCGCCGAGTAAGGCTTGTATCGAAGGATTTCACTTCCGTTAGTCATGGCCACTCATCCGCCCAAGTCGGTCCGTATGATCGCCAACCCACTACCACCACTTCCGCGATTCCACCACTTTTATCGAGAGGAACAGAAAAAACAGCGTGCCGCTCAGGAAGTACACGATGTGGCTCGTATCCAGTACCCCTCGCGCGAAATCGCGATAGTGGCCTTCAATGCTCAAGGTCTGTAGAAACACCCGCAACGACCCGCTCGCCTCCATAGACGCCTGGCCGATGATGTACGCAAACAGAAACAGCACGACGATTGACGCCACCGCCGCCACGATCTGGTAACGCGAGAGCGCCGAAAAGAACGTGCCAACCGAGATGTACAGGCCCCCGATCAGCAGCAGGCCCAGATAACCTGCCAGGATCGGCCCGTAATCCGGATCCGCGTACAATTCTAGGATAAACAGATACGCCACCGTCGGCACCAGCAACGCCACGTAGTACAGCAATGCCCCCAGAAACTTGCCCAGCACCACCTCCACGTCCGTTACCGGTGCGGTCATGAGCATCTCAATCGTGCCGCTCCGATACTCGTCCGACAACAGACGCATCGTCAACGGCGGCACGAACAGGGTCAGCACGATCACCATGAACGCAAACAGCGGCGCCAGCGTCGCCTCCATCCCCGCTTCGAGGCGAGGTCCGTAGAAGACGAAGAACACCCCCGTGAAGATCAAAAAGAAAAACGCCACCAGGTATGCGATCGGGCTGAAGAAGTAATTGCCCAACTCTCGACGTGCCAGCGTCCAAACGTTGCCCATTGTGCGGTCCTCGTTGCCTGTGCCGAACGGCCCGATGGGCCGCCCGCGTGATGAAGCTAGCTCTCCCTGCGAAGATGCTGTTCAGCCGTAATCTGAACGAAGAAGTCTTCCAGGCTGGCGACCTCGCGTCGCAGTTCCCGAAGCGCCCACCCGTGATGTGTCACCAGCTTGGCAAGCTCCTGACGAACATCCTGTCCCTTCACGACCTCTATCGTCAGTCGGTTCCATCCGTCCGATGGCTGACTGGCCACCTTGCTCACCCCGGTCATCTGCTCGACGGCGCCCACGACCTGATCCTTGGGGCCCTGAACCTCCGCAATCAGCCGGGAGCCCGCCGTGATTCGCTCGGTAAGCTCCGCCGGGCTGCCCGAGGCCACGATCCGGCCGCCCGCGATGATGATGATGCGCTCGCAGATGGCCTCCACCTCCGGGAGGATGTGGCTGCTGAACATGATGGTATGGCTCTCGGCCAGCCGCCGGATGAGTGTGCGAACATCACGAATTTGAGTCGGATCCAGTCCGATGGTGGGTTCGTCCAGGACAAGCACCGGCGGGTTGTGCATCAGCGCCTCAGCCAGCCCCACCCGCTGACGCATGCCCTTTGACAGTTGCCCGATCGGACGGTTGACGAATGCGTCGACCCCGCAAAGATCGGCCGCACGACCGACGGCCGATGACCGTTCGCTACGAGGAATCTTGCGCAATCGAGCGCGGAACGCTAGGTATTCGCGCACCCGCATCTCGCTGTAGAGTGGGACCGACTCGGGCAGGTACCCGATCTGCCGGCGCACCGCCAGAGAATCGTTGAAGCAGTCGAAGCCCGCTACGCTCGCGCTGCCGCTGCTGGCAGGCATGTAGCAGGTCAGCATGCGTATCGTGGTGGTCTTGCCCGCCCCATTCGGTCCGAGGAACCCGACGATCTGACCCTTTTCGATGTGGAACGAGACATGATCCACTGCCAGCGTCGCACCGTACCACTTGGTCAGATTCTTTGCCTGAATCATAAACGCCTCGCTTGGCCGCTAAGACTCTGCGTCTGGCTCTCGGCCGCTACCAATCCGGTTGTCGCGCCGGCCTGCGATGCCGCTGCCTGGCACCACGGCCGGGTGCCAACTATGCCCCCAGCCGAAAACGGTTTAATAGCGAAACGGCGTCCGGCTGTCAATCCGCTTATGTCGGGCTCTCGCGGTCCGCGCGCGGCAACTTTCCTGGTTCTTGGTACGGTGCAGGGCCTTGCCGGTTCGCGCTGCCTGGGTTGGGACTTTTCGGTCCCACTCCTACCTGCGCCCGTTGACGGGTTTGCCCCTTACTATCGTTCTCCACAGCAGTTAGGAGCGGATTGCGCCAGAAGCCTTGACACACCGGGGGGAGATTTCTATACTTGCGAGACTCAAGCGGCCGTTGACTCTTAATTTACAAGGACTTGCGCGAACGAGCGGCCCGATAAGCGATAGATGTCTGATTGAAGGATGTAGTACGTGGCAAAGCGGCGAACCCAATCTAGTTCCGGTGTTCCAGCCGATTCGACAGCCGCAACCGATGCTGGTTCCCCCGGCAAGGCAGGCAAGACGCCGAAGGCGCCGAAGGCCCGATCCAGTCGCGCCAAAGCTAAAGCGTCTGGCTCCGGCAAAACCGCTGCGGGCACGAAGGCGGCCGCCGGCAAGCCGGCCGCTGCCAGCGTCAAAGTCCGGCGCCTGTCAGAAAAGGACCGCCAGATGTTCCGTCGACTGCTCCTGGAAAAGCGGGCGGAACTGGTGGGAGATGTTAGCGGTATGCAGGAAGAGGTGCTCCGCAAGAACCGTCAGGCGGCCGCCGGCGACCTTTCCAGCATGCCTATCCATATGGCTGATCTGGGAACCGACAACTACGAGCAGGAGTTCACGCTCGGGCTCCTGGCCAATGAGAAGCAGTTGCTGCGAGACATCGACGAGGCCCTGGAGCGCATCGATAGCCGCACCTACGGGATGTGTCTGGGGACGGGCAAGCCGATCACTAAGACCCGCTTGAAGGCCAAACCGTGGGCTCGATACTGCATTGAATACGCACGCCTGCTCGAAAAAGGCCAGGTTCGCGCTGCCAACGATCACTAGACGCCGCGCACCTGGCGAGCCATCATGACCATCTCCGATACCTGCGGGGCCGGCAACCAATCTTTGGAGTCCAGCCACCCACATCGTGCCTCTGCGTTTCGGAGCCTGCCGAGCCACCTGCGCCTGTGGATGGCCGCCTTACTCGGTGTGGCGGCGGATCTGCTCACGAAGGATCTCGCCTTCAGACATCTCGAGTGGGCCAATCCCGCGGTGCTCGTACCGAGTGTTCTCAGGCTGGAACTGTCGCTCAATCCAGGCGCTCTCTTCGGTTTTGGCGCCAGCGCAGGCACGGTCTTCATCGTGGCATCGATCCTGGCCTTGCCGTTCGTCGTGTATATCTTTGCCCATAGCCATCGGCGGCAACTGCTGCTGCACGTGGCGCTGGGGATGATCCTTGGCGGTGCTATGGGCAACCTCTATGATCGGGTGTTTGTCAAGGCCGACATCATCAGTACTCGCGGCGGTCAAGTGCTGGCCATCGGGCGCGTGCTGCCTGGCTCAGGCGAACACGCCGAATCGCCGCAGGGCATACGGGTCAGGCCCTTCGGCGCGGGAACCCGCACGCTCACCTGTCCTCCCGACTGCCAGGTCCGGTCGCAAGGTGTAGTCCGTGACTTCATCAAAATCGAGACCACCATCGCGGGCCGAGAACTCTGGCGCTGGGTATTCAACCTTGCCGACGCCTTGCTGGTGACGGGGGTCATCCTACTTATTCTGAATTCGATGCTCGAGCGTCGGTCGCAGCGTTCGCCACACGTGGCGGCGACGGCCGCCGCCGACCGGGCCGCTTCCGCCGAGAAAGAAAACAAGGGGCCGGCGTAGCGCCGACCCCTTGATGGTACATCCACCGAATCGTAGCGTGCTACGGCTTGAGCGGGGCTCGCTCGGTCAAGTGGCTCTTCACCACACTATAGTCGGCCGTGGTAACGCGTTCGCTGCCGTTGAGGTCCCACCGGTCGTCCGTGCGCTCAGTCATGTGGCGCTTCACGCACGAGTAGTCGGCGGTGGTGATCCGCCGGGTGCCGTCGCAGTCACCCTGAAGCGTCACAAGGTCCAACACGAACGGAGCGGCTGGAACAACACCGTACTGCTCGGTCAGGCCGGGCGTCGGCTTGAGACGATACCATGTCTGGTTAGCCAGCACCGCGCCATTCTCCTTGCACTTGATCGTGTCGTTGGGCATGCTGGAAGTCAGCAGCGTGTAGACAAACCAGCCGCCCAGGTCCGGCCCCAACGTCTCCGGTACGGAGGTGATCAACTGCTGTATGGTCACCGGATTGCCCACAAACTGTACCGACTGGTCGAACGTCAGGTAGACCACGTTGTTTTGCGTCTTGGGCAGTGAGCCGTCAGCCGCAGGATTGCTGGCGATCAGCACGGGCGGCTGCGGAACGATGTAATCCACCAGGAAGTAGTCCTCGGTCTCCCCGACGGCGTAGCCGCCCAGCGGTCCCGAGCCACCCCAGCCGGTCATCATCGGGTCGACCCACGGCTGCTCCGACAAGGTGATCCGCATCCAGATCGGATCCGGGTTCGGCCCCGCGGACCCAGCGGCCGACATAAACGGCGGGGTCGTGAACGTGTAGACCCCCGTCGCCAAGCCGGTCAGTTGCTGATTTTGCACGGCCCATTCCGGCGCGGGTTGCGGGCACTGCATGGCATCATCCCAGTCCCCGTCCTGGTTCCAGTCGAACCACACGTTGACGTAGAGCGGGTCCGGCGGGGGCAGTACCACCGTCACATCGTACTTGAACGTGGTCGGCTGGCAGTTCGGCAGAATCAGCGGGAAGTGCACGCCATCATCCAACATGTCCATATCCGACGTGTCGCTGGGTGGGTCGAGGTTGTTCGCCCCGTCCTCGTCAAACCCGATATCGGCCTCCTGCTCGAGGCTGACGCCCGCTCCCAGATAGACCACGTCTCGCGCACGCCAGTGGATCGGCCCGTACGGCGGCGAGCCCGTCAGGTACACCGTCGGATAGATGCCCATCATGCCCGTCGGATAGGCCGTCATCTGCAGCCCGAAGTTGTTGGAGCTGTCGGGCGCGTCGCCCAGGTCAGCGTCCTGTGGCTCCTCCTCTGTCGTGATCACGAACGCCAGATCGATCGACTCGGGAAAGAACTCATGTCCTGGTGGGTAGCGCAGCTCGTTCCACGGGCCGATGTACGGCTCTGAACCTTGCCCCCATACGGCATCGTCGTTCCAGTGCTGCAAAGAGGTCTTCCAGCCAAACATGGCCACAGAGTCATGCGGAGTGGCCTGCACGTCCAACCAATACACGATGGGCTGATCCGGTGTGCCGTGTTGGACGAAAATGTCCGCTGCGGCCGGGTCAATCAGGAAGTTGTACTGCCAGCATTGAGTGTCCCCAAAGGGTTCCCATATGTCCGGTGGATCGAGCCATCCCTCGTCGCCTTCTGCATACAGCCGAGCGCCGAAGCTGCCGGGCGGGAAAAACCTCTCCCATAGCACGTCGCCGGGGCGGCTGTAGGG
>Ga0315553_10002259_pt1 | contig 15523 bp, 14 predicted proteins | sample SalMarSW160140MG_FD_203099 | JGI IMG/M metagenome (GOLD analysis project Ga0315553, IMG submission 203099) | Salt marsh sediment microbial communities from the Plum Island Ecosystem LTER, Massachusetts, United States - Salt Marsh Sediment SW1601-40 ... | reverse complement strand
TAGTATTTTCATCCGTAGGTCATAGGATAAAAGTTAATGCAATCCATACTTTGACTTCATCTAACGCTCTTTAGATATTGATGTATTAGTTGAACAGATAGAGACCCTTCCCCAACCCCTGTAGCCACTCTTTTAGTAGAGCCATGACGCACATCTCCAGCTGCGAATATCCCAGGCACATTTGTCTCAAGTAAAAATGGGACCCGATCCAGATACCAGCCCATAGGGCGATTACGCTCATCATGTATTAGATCTGAGCCGGTCAAAATGAAGCCATTAGCATCTCGGTCTACTAATCCAGCAAGTAACTCAGTATGCGGTACGGCACCAATAAATATGTAGAGCATGAAACAGTCCATGGTATGCTGCTCTCCTGTCTGAGTGTTCAGTATGGTAACCGATTGCAGCCGATTTTCGCATTGTACTTCCGCAACTTTTGAGTTTAATAATACATTTATGTTAGATATCCTGTTTATTTGATTAACAAGATAATGTGACATACTTTTGGTTAAAGACTCCCCACGAACTACAAGTGTTACTGATTTAGCATATTTGGAGAAATGAATCGCCGCTTGACCTGCAGAATTTGCTCCCCCCACCATATAGACATCTTCATCCTTAGATGACAACGCTTCAATCATGGAGGCACCATAATACACACCAGCTCCGGTCAGTTTATCTATTCCCTTTATATCTTCTAACTTACGATATGATACTCCGCAAGCAATAAGAAGGGCATGGCAACTTATCTCTTTCCCATCTATTAAATGAACTATTCTATAGGGGCCGTCGATTCGTATACTAACAACCTCCTGTGGAGTTAGAATCTCGACGCCGAATCGGATTGCCTGCGCGACAGCCCGTCTAGCAAGATTGCTGCCAGTTAGACCGGAAGGAAATCCAAGATAATTTTCAATGTTAGAACTCATAACCGCCTGTCCTCCCGGTGCTTGCCTTTCAATCAGCAATGTACTGAGACCCTCTGATGCTCCATATACTGCTGCCGCCAATCCTGCTGGTCCTGCCCCTATTATTATCAAATCATAGAAAGGCATCTGTGCCTGAGTCTTTAGGCCAATTTTTTCTGCAAGCCCTGAATTAGGCGGATCATCCATGTATGAGCCATCCGGAAAAATAACAAGCGGGAGTTTTAAGGAGGAGACCAAAGGTGCTAATGAAGGCGATCTGATTAATGATGAATCATAATCAGTACTGTTTTCGTGCTGGTTAGATTTAATACTGGAAACGGAGGCTGAAATTTGACCAGATTCCTCTCCTCCATTACTAGTCGAAGCGACAAAAGAAACCAAACGGCGACCTTCATCAGATTCTATATCTAGCCAATGATAAGGAATGCCATTTCTTGCTAGAAAGTGTTTTACTTCATATGATCTTGGAGACCATTTCATTCCTATAACCTTAATGCCCTCATATGGAGGCTTAAACGAAGCCCACCAATCATCTAGATGTAACCCGCAAGTACTATCGTTATAGGACTAGATACTTTAGAGTCACCTAACCAGTTCGAATCAGCAGTTCACGAACCAGCCACAGCCTCGGATTGTTGTAGTAACAGACTCACCTCAGTCGATGACAACAAGAAGATATAGATTATTTATATTTAGTATACACTCGTACTAAAATACATTATAATGTATTTGTACATAGCTCTCAAACTGATTACTTAATAATTTAACTTGGTCTCCTTATTCTTATGATTATAACATATTATATATCATGCCTTGTTTTACTTTGCTTTGCCTTAGCATTTTTACTTCCCATTTTGGATTTACATGCGGTCACAGTTATCATAGGTACATCTAATACGACTATTGGTACTGATGAAGATGATGTCATAATAGGCTGTTCATTTCTCACCTTCGTTCAGAGCATGCAAATAGTTCAGGTTCCGGGTATGCATCCCCCCGAACAATTGATGCCTGTGACAATCTCCGATTGTAGGCAAGGAGATCTACTTATTGGATTAGAAGGCGATGATGTATTGCAAGGTTCATCTGCAGATGATTCTATTCGGGGCGATGAAGACAATGATCAACTTACGGGTGCAGATGGAAATGATAAGTTAGTCGGGGGCGATGGTGCTGATGTAATTCAAGGTGGTTTTGGGGGCGATTTCCTATTTGGAGGATCGGGCAATGACGAACTCTATTCTGGAGCAGGTGATGATATACTATTTGGAAGTAAGGGTGCAGATTACTTTGATTGTGGAGAGGGTTACGATACCATAGTAGATTTCGCACCAACAAAAGGGGATACAAATTCTGATAACTGTGAGGTCATATTAACTCATGGATCTAAAAATATAGAAATAATATGCGATGCAAGTTCGGAAACCACACAGTTCCAGTCAAAGATAAGAAGTGAAATGGGACTTAATAATAGTGTGACAAGTAGCAGTACTGTTTCTGTTTCCAATCCATTATACATGTTCTGCGATGATGATGATGAAATATGATGAAACGATGATGATGACTAATATGAAAGCATCCCCACTTCATTTTTCACCTAGGTAACTAAGACAATAATATCAGTTTAAAGTGCAGTCGATCCAGTCCTATTAGACTGATAGTGACAGTTACAAATTGGACTATCTAAGGGGAACTGAAACTGTTTGGAGGTGCAATGAATGCATACAATACTATGATACAGAAATACAGGATACACCAATTACTAATAACAATAAATTCAAAGTGACACCGCATTCAGACATATCAAGATATCCTAAGATAGACGACGAAGACACAAACATTCCATTCGTAAAGGGTGTAAACTTAAACCTGCAGGAGGAAGAGAGAAATTCCAACATTGAGAAAACGACTTGTGGATAGAAGACTTTGGCCCGGACATAACTGACTATGAAAAATTCAAAAACATAGGCCACGACCCAAACGATGAGATTTATAATATAAGAATTGAAGATCCAGAATTCATTAGTTAAGTTGGCATTGGAATAAATAGTCTACTTTGGCTTTCTAAAGATAATACTGTTATATTTTATAGTGTATCTTTAGATAAAGAGAATCGTAAGAACGGACTGATTGCAACCCTTATGATGAATAATGAGGACATATTCTTCATTGATCCTCCGGAGCGCCCTGATAGTCAGTACGTCTTGGATCATGTTGGTCTAAGAGTAGTCATCAAAAATGCTAGAGATATTCCGATCAAAAAGATTATACAATACGTATCCAGAAAGTTCATGTTAAAACTAAAAGATTATCCTGTATTCATAAAAAATGAAAACACAGATCAGAATTACACTAGAATTTTACCGTCCACGGATTTCTGTACCAAGCACATGATTACCCTCTTTTGCCTTAGCGATGGAACAGAGGTAAAGGGTGACATACATAATGTCGATGACATGACAGAGAGCAAAATTAGCTTATGTATAAAAAAAGTTGAAAATTCGGAAATAATTACTGAACATATGGGAAGAGGCATTATAACTTGTAATAGTCCTAAATTAGAATTTAAGGCAGATAGGAGCGGAATGATAGAAGATGAAGATACATAATATCCCGAACTAAGAATGTTACTCGAACAGTGGATGGAAGACAATGGATTTCAAAAACCAACCATTCAAGAAAAGCCTAAGATAAAGAATGAAAAAGGCTTCGAAGATGTGCTTTCAGATATTATTGTAAGCCTATCAGATCTGTACCCCGATCTATCTAGTCTCATATCCGGACAGCCAGATGTCGGTGGTATAGAAGGTAGAATGAAAGATAAAACACAGTCGAAAAGAGAGTGGGAAATACACAAAATAAATCGGAAGATGATGATAACTGGAAGTAAACAAAAAGACGAAACTATCACAAGAAACAGATGTGGGGGTGGAAAAGAATTGGGGCACTATGTAATAGCTAGACCAGGCAAAGATCCCCAATATCACGGCCATGAGAATGGTGGAACGCATACAGTACTAAAACGTAAAAGTGATAAGCTTGAATCCACTTCAGGATTAATAAGACCAATGCCGCGTGTAAGGTACTTCGTCGATGCAGGTTACATAATTACGTATGTTAGTGGTAGGATTAGTATTACAAATCTAGGTATACAGATTGTACGAGCTAATCCAGAGCACGTGTCACTTACAATTCCAAGTCAGTATACTGATCACATTTCATAATATTCTAAAGCTCTGAATACACATTATATAAGTACCAACTAATAACAAAAGGGGGGGTGGACGGCCACTCCATGTCATCAGCACCGTTTGTAGGCTATCTGCCTTTGTCAGAATTAGAGACCTAAGAAAGTAGATAAAATCTTTAAATTAGTTTTGATAGTAGATAGTGGTACTAGTTTTGATAGTACTATAAATCTTAGCACTAACGGTGGAGATTCGAAGCAGGAAATTGTTAAAGTGACTGAGACTGATTAACTGCCAATATAAATCGTTTAATATCATAATAATTAACTGGAGATAGTGGGAATAAGCCCTTAACATTAGTCATGTCTTTATTTGTGAATAAGAAATATTCGTTATCCAATATCCGTTGCCTGGGAGGAGATCCAAATGTTGTGGGTATCATTTTTTGTTGATACGATCGGCCAAAATTCTTAAAATCTCATTTACCAGTTCTGATTCATTTTTCTCCAATAATATTCTCTTCAGCGATTCAGTAATTTTTGGATAGAAATCAAGCATATCTTGATTCGATTTACATTGCATTTTTAATGCTAGGCCTTTACCATAACTAAGATTATTTATTTGGTTTGCAAAATAGTTCAAGAAATGGATTTTTTTTAGAACCAAGAAGTTCAATCTCAATATGTACAAATATCTAACTGGATATACAGGTTAGAGAACTTATGCTAACTGGTTTAAGTATGTCTTCAATGTTTGATTTGTAATCACTCGGATAAAGGTTCCTGCTATTAAATATGTCAGCCAATTCATGCAATTGAGAGGTATTTCGTTGTTTTGCTTCATTTTGTCGGTCTTGCAATTTGTTTAAAGTATCCTTAAATTGGCTCCATTTCAAATCGAGTTCTCTCAAAAACTCAACCAAACTGGCTGCATAATTGCTGTTTAGGGAGAACTGACGTATTTTGATCTTCCCCAGGTTATCAATAACTTGTTCGTCCTCATCCTGCACCTCTGTGCCTCTGGATCTTATGATGATTCCTGCGCTACAATCAAGGGTATCAAAGGAAGCGCAAATCACTGGAAGCAGGTTAGTTATATCACCTTCCTGAGGATGAATGACATGTATCCTCCATATAGACAAGCACATCAGCTCCAACAGACAACTTGATCCATTTCTTTCTTAGTTTAACTCTTTCAGTATAGTACTGAGATGAGTGGGTTGACTTGAATCCTGAGGAATCTACTCCAAAGATGATTGACGTTAATAATAACAGAATTGTACCAACGACACCTACGATTCAAAAATTCAATTGTGTTCCTTGTTATATTTTCCAATCCTTATGAAGTCTCCTCCTGCTATGAGTTTCTGGTTTCTAATTCGTCTAGGATGCGTGCAATCAGATCCGAAAACGACTCACCAAAGAGTCCCTTCTTTTTTAGACGAAGAAATGTAATATGATTTATCGTAAGACTATGCCTTATACTATTTGATGACATAGTAACGGCTTATAAAATATGAAATAAAAAGAAAAAATAATTTTGAATGTATTGTATCTCAATCCAACTACCGGCATTTCCAGATGAGGCTAATTCCATGTGCGGGGAAGGGGTAATGGTGAATATCTATACCGCTAGATCGATGACTAACAATAAGGATAGTGAGATGTTGTTGTCTCGACTGTCTCAACTGTCACAAGTTTTTTGAACCTTTTCTTTTTCGTTTATGAAGTAAATACATTATCAATTCAATAAGTCCCTTAAATGAAATAATTGTGTGACAGTTAAGACAGTTAAGATATTTTCATGTAGGAGTCAGTTTAACAGCTGGCTGTCAAATAGCCTCACTAACACATCCTGACTCTCTGTAAGACAATAGATGCAAGAAAAGACACTAGACCCATCTAAAGCAGAAGCACTCAAATCTAGAACTCACTCTGCATCATGGAGATAAGTTATGGGTCAAAAATATACACCACAGTAGGAAAAATGGGATTTTAGGATTAACGTCACTTTCATTTTAGTTTAGAAAAATATATAAGATTTTTAATTATATTGCCACGATCGTCTTACAGAAGGGAGCCCTCAGGGCTCAGAACGTAGTAATACACTACAATGAATATAGACAAATATAAATAAATGTTATGCGCTATTTAGTAGCGCATACCTCTGGCTGTAGTACATGATTTTGATTTTTATCCCCCAATTTCTTTAATTCTCAAAGTATTCTGTCTACTTATATACAAATCTCAGATAGAAATGAAGTTAGCTTTCATAATATTTGATTTCTTGCTATGCAATAGAACTATGATATGTTCCATTCTTTCATAAATTCCTGCAATTCCTGACTTGGTAAAGTAGCAATTCCATTATCTCTGGCTCTTTGCAAATCTTCATTAAATACACCAATGTAGCGTTGAATGAGCTTCTTGTCAGTGATCTCTCCTGCCTGAGAAAGGAATACAAGTTCTCCTTAAGTATATAAAAAAAGCTCAACAGAATGGGTTCATATTCGAGAGAAAAGTGGACATGTACGCATGTATGCCATAGACATATGAGTATCGTGGTCGAGGAATATGTCTATTCTATGAACCCCTCCTTTATACAATGGTTTTTGACCTTCTGATTTATCCTATGCCGCTCTTCGCTGAAACCCAACAGTTCATCATGCAACACAAAGTCCAGATAGGTCAGAATATTCTCTGCAGTTCTTCGCTCTATTTTTGACCTCATGACTTTCTCTAATATTTCGTCCTGTTCCGTGTTTTTTGGATGACAATAATTAACTTGATCTATGTTAATACCTATGTTAATACTAACAGATCATCTTTGGATATATTCCAGCATTCTTCCAGTACCATGAACTCTGGCGATGCTGTTGGAAGAAAGACGGGTTTTAGGGTATCCTTATGTTCTTCAAAGTACTTTCTTATTTTAAGACAAGACAGCTTCGTAAACTTGTAATGTAGAGCTCTCATATTTCATCATTAAAGAGACCTGGAACTACCATATGCTGTGACATTTCATCTGAATGAATATGTATTTGGGCTATTCTTCAAAATATAAGCCATCAAGAAGGCTGTAACATACCATATCAATTACACATTAATACACTCTCCCCGCCGTAATCGATTGATTGTCATGACTTGTCAGATAGGCCTCAAAATTTCTTAGAATGTCGTTTTTGGGGCGGTGTTGAGGCACAAATATAGCTATTGATAATGTATTAAACATTTAAAATACATTTAAGAAGAGAAATTCATTATCTCCTTAAATTAAATAATATTTAATTGGTCTTCTTAATGAGGATCAATAATTTATATATTATGATAGATTCATTACAAAAAAATATACGAAGATGGCCTGAGAAAGAGTTTTTGTGTTCAGTAGCGGATAACCGAATGAATAGATTATTACAAAAATTACAAAAAATAAGTGAACCTCTCCCTTCTCTACTCAGATATTCTCTTTTATGTCATCATTGAATATGGTAAGGCTAAGGACGAGGTTCTAACTGGAATGGGACATCATATATTCTACCATATCGGTTAACCATAACTGTTACACGGTCATTAGCTTTCTTTTTCTGTCTTATATACGATGATATTTGCGAAGGACTCTGTATTTTATTTCCGTCAACCTCTTCAATAATGTCTCCTCGTCTAAGCCCTACATTATCTGCAGGGCTATATGGCTCGACATTGACGATTAAAGCACCTTCTACAATCGGTAGTCTATAGTATTTGGCTAGCTTAGGATCTATCTTTATTGTACTTATGCCTAGCCATGGTCTTGATACATGTCCATCCTCTATCAATTCAGATAATATCGATTTTACCGTATTGATCGGAACGGCAAACCCGATTCCTTGTCCGTATGGTATTTTTGCCGTATTAATTGCAACTACTTCGCCCCTTGTGTTAATTAGTGGTCCACCTGAATTACCTGGATTTATCGCAGCGTCAGTTTGGACCGACTCCAAGATCCCACTCTCAAATTGTACATTTCTATTTAATGAACTAATAATTCCAGCAGTTACAGTAGGCGCTCCAGTAAGACCAAAAGGATTGCCTACTGCCATGACTATCTGTCCAACCCTGAGCTCATCGGAATTGCCAAGAACAGCAGGTTGAAAGCTCATCTCATCATTACTGTAGAGTTCAAGAGGCTCCGTCTTAACAACAGCCAAATCAGTCACTTCATCTTTACCTATCGGCTTGGCGTTAGCCTGTTTGGAATCACCAAAAGTTACCCTTAACCTTTCGGTATCATCTATTACATGATTATTGGTTAGTATATGTCCCCTATCGTCAAGTATGATTCCAGATCCTACACCTTGTACCGGAAATACTCTAAAAAGCTGATCTTGTATTAATCGAACACTTGCTATGTTAACTACACTTTTGCTTACTTTTTCAACCGCATTAATGATAGCCTCCTCTGAAACTGGTATCATTGTGTTATGAAGATCACTTCCTTATTCTCCATATTGGTTAAATGATATATGGTTGCTTGCCTATTTATACATATCGGATATACAATATGATATGAGCCTCCACGTAAGAATCGTTCTTAGATACCATAGTCAGAGATTACATATCTTAGGATATACTAATAACAGAGTAGTCGATACAAGAGATATATGTCGAGAGTACGAAGTTTCAATCGGTTTAGAGTTTATATTGATAACCGTTAAGAATCTCTTCAAACAGTATGACAATGTAACTGTTCTTAATGATATTAATATCGAAGTATTTGATAATGAGGTATTTGGACTCCTAGGACCAAATGGAGCTGGTAAGACTACACTAATTCACATTCTTGCTACTTTGATCAAACCGACTGCGGGTACAGCAACAGTGAATGGATATGACATCATCAAGAATCCTTCCGAAGTCAGATCTAGTATTGGCATTGTATTCCAAGCTCCAAGTAGTGATGATATGCTGACTGGCTACGAAAACTTGAAGTTACATTCACTTTTATATGCAGTCCCGAAAGAGCTTCGGGAAAAAAGAATATCTGAAGTATTAGAGTTGGTAAGCCTTACCAACAGAAAGGATGACCAAGTCAAAAAATATTCTGGAGGTATGCGTAGACGCCTAGAAATAGCCAGAGGTTTACTTCACAAACCAACAGTAATCTTTCTGGATGAACCAACACTCGGGCTTGATCCTAGTAGCAGGGAAGTGATGTGGAAATATATTAATAGACTAGTAAAGGATGAAAAAATTACGCTTATACTTACGACGCATTACATGGAAGAAGCAGATTTTCTTTGTGATAGAATTGGTATCATAGACAAAGGCATGATAATTGCACTTGATTCACCGACTCAATTGAAAGAACGGCTTGGAGGAGAGGTAATAGAAATGGAGTTAACAAACAAACACGTCGACAAAGAAAATATAGACCGTCTTTTAAAGCAGTGCGACTTTGTACGTAAAGTTGAACTGGATGCAAAAAAAGGAAATCTTCTCATCTATGTAGATGACGCAAGCCACAATCTACCGGCTATTCTAAAAATATTAGATAATACCAATAATACTGAGATAGAATCGGTGGAACTTAGAAGCCCTACTCTCAACGATGTTTTTCTTAAATTTGCACAGAGACACATTACAAGAAAAGAGGGACAAGATGAGGATGATTCTGAAGGAGGGTTTATGGAAAGATATGCTCAATATGGAAACAAATAACAGATGGGTAGAATTAGGCTTAGGTAAGCTATACGCTATTTGGCTTAGAGAATTTAAAGTTTTTTTAAGAGAAAAAAGCAGGCTCATCGCATCTACGTTTACTCCATTGTTATGGTTATTTGTTATTGGAGAAGGGTTCGGAGCGACAACTGACCTTTTTGGAACAGCACGTTTTGCAGCCGATACTTATATAGGATATCAACAGTTCATTTTTCCTGGCATAATATGTATGTCAGTTATATTTACTTCAGTATTTTTTGGTTCCTACATAATCTGGGATAGAAAGTTTGATTTCCTCAAAAGTGTGATGGTAGCTCCAGTTAGTAGAACTACGATTTTCCTGGGAAAGGCTTTTGGAGGCATGACTACCTCATTGATACAAGCCGCTATATTGCTAGTAGTTGGATTTGTGATTGGAATTCACTATACCCCATTATCCTTGGTTTTTATTGTTATCATAATCCTTCTTCTTTCATTCACCCTCACATCGCTCGGTCTTACTCTAGGGAGTCATATGGAAAGTTTGGAGGGCTTTCAACTAATCGTAAGCTTTGTTGTATTTCCTCTTTACTTTCTAAGCGGGGCTCTTTTTCCACTAGATAATCTTCCAGGTTGGCTTTCTATTTTAACTACCCTAGATCCAGTCACTTATGGAGTAGGCGCATTGAGAGAGGTAATGCTGGAGATAACAGGAATAAACTCTTTCGCCATAAACATAGGTGTTTTGCTGCTTTCCGCAGCATCTTTAGGAACTGTTGGAGTGCTATCCTTTAGACGAATGAAAGCTGTCTAGTTGACTAAAATTCTGCATGCGTGCAGATTTTTTTGACATATCAATTGCATTCTCAGTCATGTCCTCAATGAAATATGAATATAACTGCTCACTGAATCGCAACTAACGGATAAAGAATAATAGCCTCGCTGGAAAGACGATGACTTTATGCAAGTGAACAACATCGAATCATTTTCTTGCTTGAAATCATTTCTTTAATTTTGGCTTTGTATCCGCGGTCTCGCTTCCGTCGTACTATAAACATGGTATTTCTCTTGCGTACGATTTCTGATGCTTGAGAGTATGTATATATACCAAAGTTCTATTTCATTGCTATAATGACAAAGAATTTCATCTCAACTCTTGGATTAGGGATTATCTTTCTGTTGACAATCAGCACAGTCTATACTCAATTACCGTTTCCTGTTGCTGCACAGTCAGAAACTACCTTGGCGGAAAGTGTCACGTCATATTTGGGGCAAGCCGAATCGGCTGTCACTGCGGGGAACACCACAGAAGCTTCAGACAAAATAGGACTTGCCATAGCCGAAATGTCGAATCTGTTGGGAGAGATCATTGGAGACAATGGAAGATATAACGATACGCATACCCACACAATAACGCATAATGGCAAAACTACGCACATCACTCATACCCATCCTCACAACACAGATCATCACCATGGTGACTGGTTCACTCAACATCACGAATTCAATCCTAGCAATTGCACCCCTGGTCTAATGTGCTGAGCTAGAACAACCAATAATTGAATTAACTCCAACTTATTTTTCCGTCTGCCAGCCTGTCCTTTCTAGTTGTCAATACACTTAGCATCGTTGCTATTATTGCTTTGTTACTATCATTAGGTAGTTTGGAGTGGATCTGCATTATTGCTCCAGTCGGAGGGGGTGGTGGACACAGACGACTCATGGATATCCGAAAATATGGAAGACGAAGAGTATCATGCCGGGCGTAGAATTATGGACAAATTTGGGACTACTGATAATAAAATTAAAACAAATCCTACTAGTCAAGAGTCAACTAATCACTTCCTCAGGGCCAGTGTTTTATACGTCCCCACCAGAGCCTGGCAGCAACAAGGTAAGGAAAGTTATGGCGTCAATACACTCTGGACTTCACTAAATTCTTGCTATTTTTTGCATTTGCATTTTTTTCAATTTTGGTCAGGGCTATATCCGTAATTTTGGCTACCGATTCATTTGGAAATCTATCCGGCATTTTATGATCTCGATTAGACATTGGTATGTCCTCCCACCTCTTTGCTCTTGCTGCTACCGCTATCTTCTAGATTATTCACCTAGTTATCATTAGTTATACTTTACACAACCTATAGAAGCTAATTATATAACTCTACTCTACTATGATATGTTTCACCAATTTTCCTTTGGATCTAAGATAGGCAACGTATCTACGATCAGATTGGATGAAATAATGCTGTTTGCTGATGAAACTATCTCTTTAACAATGTCTGTAGCACTTTGTCCTCTCTTCAGTAGTCTTAATCCTTGACCTGCAAGAAGAGGATAGTAATCAGCTAAATTTTGTTTTCGTGACTCTGAATAAATATCATCTGCAGCTAGAGCTTGAAGAGGCCAAGCTAGAGGTTTAGTACCTGATTCTAGATATTTCTCAACAAAGCGATTGCGAATTGAACGTGCAGGACGTCCTGTGAATGAGTGAGTAATGACAGTATCCGCTTCTGTTGAAGAAAACATCTTTTCCTGGTAAGCTGGAAATATTCCACTTTCTTTGGCTACAAGAAATCTAGTACCAATCAGTACCCCTGAGGCACCTAACGCAAGCGCTGCTACTAGTCCACGTCCATCCATGATACCTCCTGCTGCCACTACTGGCACCTGTGGTATTGCATCTACAATTTGAGGCACTAATGCAAATGTTCCTACTACTGGAGCTTCATTATTTGAACCTAACTTAAATGTCGACCTGTGGCCTCCCGCTTCTGCTCCTTGAGCTACTACTATATCGGTTCCTCCTTTTACGACTTGGATTGTCTCATCTACTGTTGTCACCATTGTCATCACAGTAATATTATGAGAATGCGCTACTTCAGTGATGTTCGTAGGATCGCCAAGGCCTATACTTAATACAGGTACTTTTTCTTCACAAATTATTTCTAGGTATGATGAAGTCATAGACGGTGGTATATTCATAGGTATATTCGATGAGTTAGATGATAGTCCTAATTCATTTCTAAAATTATCTAAATACCCTTGTACTGATGCTACATCCTTATTTCCATCCTCCGGAGGAGCAAGAAGAATATTAACTCCAAAAGGATTTTGGGTTCTAGATCTAATCTTTAAAATAGCCTCTTTGAGTTGAGTAGGTGTCAATCGTGACGCAGCTAAAACACCAAGTCCGCCTGCGTTTGATACGGCAGACACTAACTCCGGCGTAGTTGCACCCCCAGCCATGCCTGCCTGTATAACTGGATACTTTATTCCTAGTTTGTCACATAGCCTATTCATAATCTCTATGTAACTACTTGATATTTACATATACTGAATATCCCTGCATATTTGAGTCAATTTAGAAAAAATGAATGGGTAGCAATACAGGTTTTTTTAGTTCAAGTTGTGCAAGTCTTTCTAATGTAATAATCTCCCAATCCCCAAAATATTTTAATGAATGTGTCTAGGTTCAAAAATCTCTAAAATCCCATTCAATTCTTCGATATATGTATTCAGAAAGTCTAAACTGGAACAACCCTATCAAAGTGATGTGGATGAATTTAATGAACCCTTATTGCGTATAGACAAATGGTCTTGACTCTATCTCTGATGAGGGAACGAATAAAAATTGATTTACTCATTCTTCTTTGTTCGTATTCGTATTCTTCTTTCGACCTGATCATATGCTTCTTGTGTAAGAAATCAATAAATTTATCATTTGTTTCTAATTTATCTATTAGCAGTAGCAGGATTATGTGAATAAAATCCTTTGATTTATGGTTTAATCCGCATTGTGTATTTTCTTTTTGATACTGTTGGTATATTCTCAAGATCCCTCCTGGCAGCAGAATTCCCAGTCCATGATTATCATTTGTTGCCATATCATTTTTATTCAAGCATAACATTGTTCATCAGTATGCACCAAAAACATTGCCAGACTCTCGTGTGGACACCCCTAACTGTTTCAATAACCTTATTATTGACTTTTAGTGCGTTATCACTATTAACAGAATTTCCCTACGGGCAACAAATCAAAGCACAGAGCTATTTACCAGTTTCGTCCTTTAATTTTCCTTTAGATAATTTGAGTACAGTAATCGATGACACTACCAATGAGTCGCAGCTGCCTGATTATATGTTTGATTCGGAAAATGAATCCTTCATTACATATTCAAATCCAATTTATGGATTTGATATGGAATATCCATCGGATTGGAGCTTCACAGAATCGGAGATACCCCCAGACGCCACAGCTTATTCTGTCGTTAATTTTGTTCCACCTATCTCAGCCGATCCTAATTTGGGAACCAATTTACTGGTAGGAATAGAAAATTTTGAAGTCGGACAGACACCATCTCTTGACCAATATGCTCGAAGTTCAATAAATGCCTACAAAAATAGTTACGCGAATTTCAGTCTCGATTCCGTTCGAACAAATTCTACTATGTCGGGTATGCCAGCCTATGAGATAGTGTTCACTGACGATTCAGCTGGTGTCACAAGAAAGTCGATTGATAGAGGGTTCATTGACGAAGCTAACAATAGAGCATTTTACTTAATATTCAGTGCGGATAATTCAAGGTATGATCAATTTCTTCCAATTATTCAAGAAGTCTTTGATTCTTTCGACTTGATAGGCTCATCGTCTCTTGAAGAGGATGCAGGGGGGGAAGCAGCAAATGATTCATTTTTCGGTTTCCAAGACGATGATTCTTCATTAGATAACTTCTTTTCATCTGGGCAAGAACCTTCAGGAATGGAAAGAATGGGAGGTCCTCAGGTATCCGAGCAATTCATGAACAGTTTTGCAGATGGCATATTCAACGGATCATCGACATTTGGTGCAGCCGGAACGAGCATGGTGAATAGTATTAAAGTCTCGGGAATAACGATCGAAGATAAAACCAATTATTCCACAAGTAACTTTAGTAGTCTTGATGACGAAGAAGATACTCATTTGACTGTGAGTTTGACTTCCTCAGATAACAACAGCAATAGTTCAATTTCAGTCATAGCCATTAGAATTCCATTTAACATACAGAATATGCTATCACTAGCCTCCTTGAGTGAAGGGAACACCATTGGTAATATTGGACAAGGACCAAATCCGTTTGAAAATCAACAATTATTCCAAGATTTCAATCCCTTTGAGTTACTTTCGAACCTACAAATTGGGAGCACAAGCTTAGTCAATCCAGATTGGTCAATAACTCAGTCATTAACTATGAGTCTAGTAGGGGGAGGAGCACGCGGAGGAGTAACCAATAACTCACTTGCTCAGATAGAAAAAGATACTTTGGATTTAGTATTCGTATCAGTGATTCCATATACAGGAGACTAGAATCGATAATATCTCCGCCCTGTTCAGAAATCCTATCTCTACCATCTCTCGAGATGTGATTAATTCGTTGTGAAATTGGGATATGAAGTCTGATACTACCAATCAATAATATCTTCAACTACCAGCATATATGGTAGTAATTCACTAATCACCAATTTATTCTCATGACTAAATATCATATCATCCTTATTAACAATCATCTTCAATTACAATATCAGTCTTTCCAATATTCAATAGAATTCAAATGAAGATAAATTACAGGTCAATATGATTTTCTTTCTAGACTTAATAACATTAATTCGCTAACTCACACTCCGCGATAGATACTTGAGGATGTCTAGTTTGAAACGTCTTGTTCTATAGTAGTTAGCTATAGCACATGTT
>Ga0315553_10002258_pt1 | contig 15541 bp, 18 predicted proteins | sample SalMarSW160140MG_FD_203099 | JGI IMG/M metagenome (GOLD analysis project Ga0315553, IMG submission 203099) | Salt marsh sediment microbial communities from the Plum Island Ecosystem LTER, Massachusetts, United States - Salt Marsh Sediment SW1601-40 ... | reverse complement strand
TGCGGACCTTGCGCACACGCAAGTCGGACGGCACGTGGGGACCGCCGACCAGTCCCGCTATGGCGGCGGGCCTGACCGATCATCTGTGGAGCTTGCAGGAATGGGTCACGCATCCAGCTGCCTGCCGGTCAAGGGTAAAGGCAGGAAGCAGGTCATCGAAAAGAAATTTAGAGGTATCAAGGTTCGTCACGGCGGGAAGGTTCTGCACGAGGCGGGGAATGAGAAGGACATCGTTCGCGGTTGGGCGGATTTCTCGGGGGACGACGGCAGCGGCGTGACCGCGGCGGTGCGCTGGATGGCCGGCTACTGGCCCTGCTCGCTGGAGATCAGCGGCGACGGCCGGATAACCGTCGGGCTCTTCTCGAAACACAACCCTAAGGCTTTCCAGGTCAACTGGGGCACCCACTTGACCCGGCAGGTGATGCTGGACTTCCATCTTGGAGAAACCGATGGGGAAGAGACACTGTATGCTCTGCAACACCCGCCGATCGCCCGGGCACCGATTGGACAATACCGGTCCAGCGGCGCGATATTCAACCGCACCGAAATCGCCGGCGCGGAGGACGAGCTGGCCGTGTTCAAGAAGTATAATCGCGGCATGCCCGAGCGGGATGACACCTTTAAGCATGTAAGTCGCAGAGTCTTCTGGACAAAGTACTACAGTGAAATGGAATGCTACCTGTTGAACTACCTGCGGCAGGGCCGGACGGGTCAATTTCTGAGCGCGCAGGCGTTCAACAACTACGAGATCGACAAGGCTTTCGCCCGGTCGCATGGCTTCGACATCAGCAAGGATATGAAATGGGGGGGCACCGGCGTTCCCAAGGGCCAATTCGTGCAAAACTCATTCGACTGGGAGCATCAGCAGACGATGGGCCTCGCGCTCTACTACTACATGACCGGTGACGAACGTATCCGCGAAGGGATCGTCGACTACGGGGAGTACCTGATGCTGCACAGCGCCGCTAAAGCCATGCCCGATGCCTGGAAAAGCTGGCGTGCGTGGCAACGCATGGTGCGTAACTGCGCGTGGGTCTTCGACTTCACCGGCGACAAGCGCCAGCTGGACCTCGTACACCGCTGCATGGACTTCCTGATCGATTCGCGTGAGGTCCAGGGCAAGGCCGTCAGGGGTCGGAATCTCAAACGCGGCTACATTCTGACCTGCTTCAACCACCCGAGTGTCGCTCGCGGCAGCACGATGAACGAGAAAGACAAGAACATCCAGAGCAAGCGTATCGGCACGCTGATGGGCGAACTTTCCAGCCAACTGATGCACCTGCACCACAAACACCCGGATCGCTTGGGTTACAAGCGCATGGAGGACTTCGAGGATGCCATGCTGGGCATTGCCGAATACTGCTGGCGGGAGCACGGCCTGGACCGGAGCACCAAGCCCGCGGAGTGGACGATGCACCACCATTTCAAGATCAACGATCCCGGCCCGACCCTCGCGAACAAGAAGCCTGGCGGCTACGTCTACTCCTGCGCGGCGTGGGCCAACCTGATCTACCACAACTTCGGCGAGACGTGGATGTACGACATGGATTTCCACATCCCGTTCAACAATCCCAACAGTGCCAGGAAACAGCACAACCATCTTCAGAACCAGCAGGCTATCTATATCAATAATCAGCGTCCGCCACTGCGCCGGGGCTGGAAGGATGTGCCCGGCGTCAAGGTAACCGGTGCGAACGGAAGCTACACACTTTCCTGGAAAGCCGTGTCGAGCGTGAAGAAGTACAAGATCAAGTATGCCGACAAGCCCATCGTTCCCTGGCTGGGCTTCGATTACAAGAAGCAGAAGTACGACCTGGATCCGGAGAAGCACGTGCCGTACTTCGCGGCCAACAATGTCGCGGACGAACCCGAACCTTTGCCTGCCGGACAGGAGCAGACCTGGTCGATCAAGGGCCTGAAAGGCGGGGCGAAGCATTTCGTGGTCAAGTATTCGACCACCTACACCGATAACTGGGCCAATGTCAAGGGGGTTAAATAATGAGGCACCGTTCGAAGAAGATCGTCGCCGGAATGCTCTGTGTCATGTCTTTTGTTGTTGCCGTACGCAGCGCCCCGATTCCCCAGGGGCTCGGATGCAAGGACTCCGCCGCGGAGAAGGCGCTCGCGGCGCAGTGCGCCGAAATCGTCAAGCTGGTCGCGGCCGAGAAACCGGACTACAACGCGATATTTGAGAAGACCCAGGCTGCGCGCAAGGCCCTGCGTGGACTGCTTCCCGAGATGGACAAGGCCGGAGAGCTGGACGCGCTTAACGTGCCCGAAAAGACACCGCTGGTCTGCTACGGAAAGACCAGCCGGGAAGACGCGCTCCAACTTCTCAGGGAACAGCTGAATTACCACGCGCGGAGCACGGTGGGAATCGTGGGGGGAGACAAGAAGTTCCTTCTCGAATGGACGGGGCGACCGGGGTACCGGAAGCCCGACCGGCGGCAGGCGCCCATGGTCGCCGCCTTACGCGAAACGGCGCGCGCGGCGCTGATGCTCTCCAGGCCGATTGTCGAAGTGCGCGTACAGAAAGGTGACGAACTCTTTGCTGACGACTTCTCCAAGGGCGCGGGAGAATGGCAGCCTTTTGGCCAGTGCAAAACGGAGAACGAGGGTGACGCTTTTCGTTTGAAGGACGAGAAGGTCGCGCATCCTGACGCGATGATGTGGACCAAGAAGAAATTCGGCGGCGATTTCCTGGCCGAGTTCACCTTTATCCCTCACACCGAGGGGACCAGCGCGGGAGCGCTCTTCACGATTTGCGGCACGGCCAAACCCGGAAAGACGCTGGCGGTCTGCGTGGGTCGCACCATGCAGAGCTACAACAACGGCATCAACGGCTACCACTTCTCGATGCATCGCGGTGCTACGGGCCTCGGCAACATGCGGCGGGTAGGCCCCGGCCTCAAGCTGCTGATGAGCGGGAAGGACCCTTGTCCCAAGCCCGGCCAGGCCTACCAGGTGGCCATTGGAAAGGTGGGGTCGACCACTACTGTCCGGTTATAAGTCGAATAGTAGTCTCTGGTTAGAAGGAGCGGTGTTTTCATCGGTGCAGTAGATGTCGGAAAAGGCCTCTGAAAGGGGCGTTTGCTCGAAGATCGTCACACTGAGGATCTGTAGAATTGTGTAGAGGCTCCGGCCGAGATGCAGCCGTTTCTTTACGATGGCGATGAGGACGTAGACGGCCACGGCGATCCACACTTGCGTCTTGACGGCGTTTTCCGAGGTCCCGTAGAAGGCCTTGATGCGCAGATGCTGCTTGATCCATTTGAAGAACAATTCGACGCGCCACCGGGCCTTGTACAGAAGCGCGATGGTCAGGGCTGGCAGGGCGAAGTTGTTGGTGAGAAAGACCAGCCGCTTGTTCGTCTCGGCATCGAAGTAGACGATCCGCCGCATCGGCTCCGGATAGTACCCGGCGGTGTCGACGCCGGTGAGAATGACGGTCTGATCGCACCGCAACCCGGTCGACTTGTCGACAGGGTGCGAGTAGCGCCGCTTGAACTGGAAGCGGCGCTTGGCACGCGTGACGAAGAAGGCCAAGGCCCGGTGCATCGTATGGAGCCTGGCGAAGTCGACATACCCGCGGTCCATCACGTAGAACACGCCGGGTTGAGCGATCAGGATGTCGAGGACATTCACGTCGTGCAGCTTCCCGTCGGAAATGTGGATGAATTCGGGGATGCTGCCGCGCAGGTTCAACAGCGTATGGAGCTTGATCGCCCCCTTGGTGCTGCAAAACCGAGCCCAGGGAAACAGGCTCAGGCACAGGTCGATGGTGGTGGAGTCCAGGGCATACACCGTCGAGTCCAACTCGACGCCAAAGTCTTCGTCGGCATACAGGTCTTTGGCGATGGCAATGAGAACCTGTGCGAAGTCGGCGTACATGCGCCAATCGCGATGCTCGTTGGCGTCGGCCAGGGTGCTGCGGGAGACGCGCCCACGAATCCCCATGTGGTACAGCTTCGACCGTCTGGACCGCAGACACGACTCGATATCTCGCAGGCTCTCGCGATAGGTCAGTTGAGCGAAGGCCATGCACAGAAACTGATCGAGGCACGAGAACCGTCGAACCTTGCAGCTGCCCTGGTAGCGAGCCACGCACCGGCGGAATGCGCGCAGCGGCAGGAAGCGCATGACCTGCGCGAACACGATCGGCCCCGTATACACCGGCCTCTCCTCTCAAGAAGGAAAGGCCCGATTGTACGTCCAAATTCAAGTCGATGCAGGCCATGGCCGACGCCAACCCCTGATACGCTTACAAGTTACAGGCTCCCACATGATCAACAACCGGACAGTAGTGGGGGTCGACAATCTTCCTGGTGGTCGACGGCAAGCTCTTTCACCAGTACTTCGACTCGGCGGTCCACGGCCCCGTCCTGAGGAAGGGGCATATCGGCCTGCGCCACTGGGCCGGGCTCGATGCCAGCTACAAACACTTCAGCGTTTACAGTCTGGTCAAATGCAACTGAACGAGAGGGCGAGTAATGACGCGCACGTCCGCTATCGTCCCAGCAGTTTGCCTGTTCTACGTCTGCGCGACCGCGTGCGGTCCGAAAAGCCAACCGTGCATGGCCTCCACTTGTACAGGCCGTTATGCTATCTCGCTTGGCTTGGGGGAACGGACTTCAGACGCCGTAGATTCGGGTGTATCTTTATCGGCTGCCGCGGTTCCTTGGCCTCCCGAATGGATGCGGGCCAGATTTCGCGAAGAGCGCGGCCTTCGAGTTCTATATTGACGACCTTGCCGCGAATCGTCACGGTCTTGCCGACAAGGACGTCGAGAGCATCGACATTTTTCGCTCCGGTGTAGACGACGCGCTTGACGTAGCTGTCGAGCGAGTAGAAGCTCTTCCGCTGCAACGTGGTCGCCATGTTCGGGGCCTGCTTGACGGCAGTCAGAACGCCGGTGAACTGGTGCTCCTGCCCCTTCTGGTTCTTGTACCAGTCCTCATCAGCGAAGAGCTTAACCCAACCGCCAGGATTCACCTTGCGCAGGTCGGCCACCTTGGCCGCGGCCACGGCAAACTGAGCGGTCTCGACGGATATGGAGCCGGTCCAGAAAGGAGCATCGCTCTTCTTCTTGTTGGTGCCGGGGGCGTCGGGAAGCGCCTCAGCGTCCTTACCGTCCTTGAACACCGTCGTGACGGTGATGGTGTACTTCCCGCCGGGAAGCGGCTGGTTGGTGAGTCCCGGACCGAAGCGGCCGGGCCTCTTGATGCCGGGCCGTAGGCCACCGCCGCCTGGATTCTCGCCGACGACAGGATACGAGAGGTTGCGGCCGAGTGCCATTTTCGTTGTGTGCGTCTTCCCCGGATCGAGTTGGATCGAGCGCGGAATTCGATGGAGCATCGTGCGCATTAGCGCGCCCGGCCGATACTGCTTCTTCGTCTGCGCATTCCTCAGCACGCATTGCCACGAGCCCGAGTTGACGTCATCAACGTAGAAATCGGGGTCGTAGAGCTGAAACGGTTTGTCGGATGTATTTCTGAGAGTAACGTGGAACGTCATCCCCTGGGCGAGGCCGAACTCGGCTTTTGCGGGTTTGACCAAGAGCGAAAGCCCCCTCACCTCCCCGGTCCCCTCCGCAGGCTTCTTCTCTTCTGCGGCGAGAGACGGAAGCGCCATCGCGACGGACAACAGCACAGACATCCAGAATCTGCTCATGTTATTCCTCCCGGAGAGAAAGAGAAAGCTGGCTCAACATGCCAAGTATACCAGTCTGAGGATACGGAGCAAACAAGTCTCGGCTTGCCGCGCGCAGGGGCTCTGACACGCCGCTCAATGCGGCAGGCGTCGAGTGGGGTCGGCTCGGCGAGCTGACGCGCCCCCACTGGGAGCAAGGGCGTCTCGCCTCACGGCTCCTTCCGCTAGTTAGTTGAGTGAGCCACGCAACACAAAGCGCGAGTCACGCCGATGCCGGACGTGGTGGCCCGGGCATGTGGCGTCATCGGCGGACATGCAGCATCCTCACGACAGAATTCCAGCAGAGAAGATCGACTAAAGACATAACTGGCTACCTGTCAAAGACATATGTTCTTTAGAGATGTGGAAGAAGCCCTTCCCAGTGGGCAGTTCTGCTGGCTTAATGTAAGTGGAAACGAAGACGCAAGCCCTTGAAACGAAGGAGGATAGAGATGGCGAAGGCGAACGAAACGCTCGACTGGCTGATGGCGAAGAACCGGCGGACGGGCGTCCGCCGCATCGAGGTCCTGGGCTGGAAGCGGCTGGCGAGCATCTACTACGCCGCCAGGCCCGGCAGCGCCGTACGGAGGGCGATCAACCGCGAGGCCCGCCGGTGCGGGTACACGCCGCGGACGATCCTGGCACTCAACGCCGAGTAGGAGGACGACGGCATGCGTATCACGAGCATCGAACTGGCAGGCGAACCGAGGACGATGACGCGAGACGGTGGGGGACTGCCCGGGGCGTTCGCCCGGGTCAGCCGGAAGATTGGCGCCGAGCATATCGAGGTCACGGTCCTGACGCCGGGCGGAGAACACACGCACCAGGTCGACCCCGGCTGCCACGACGACCTCTGGTCGATGGCGGAATGCCTGCAGGAGACATTGGACGGATGCGTCGGTACCAACAGCATGATCCACGACTACTACCGCGAACTTGAACGCTTCGCAGACTGAAAGGAGATCACGATGACGAAGGCGAACGAAGCGACGGAATGCCTGGCGGCGGCGATCAAGGACACCCTGTCGCCGGAGGCGGTCGCGGCCATCGCCGCTCACCTGGGTACGGTGACCACGAAGAAGAAGAGCGTCAACGCCGAAGCGGAATGGTTCCGCTCGTTCCTCGTCGACCTGCTCGGCGTCGAGGAGTACGACGCGACCTGCGACGAACTGGGCTTGTAGCTCGAACAAGGGAAGGAGGTGAACCGCATGGGTTGGAACGAATCGGACATCGATGCGGTCCGCAAGGTGGCGGACGCGATGTGGGAGGGCGACGGGAAGGTGGTCTTCCCCGCCTGGGAATCGGGCCGGCCGGACAAGCGCGATGTGGCGGTCCGCACCGCGGCGCTGGCGGTCCTCAACTCGGTGGATCCGGTCCTGGCGTCGGCGTCGGACGGCCGGGCCATCGCCGTCGCCGAGAGTGACCTGGGTGCGCTGCTCCGGTACATCGTGGACATGGCGGAGTAACAGGAAGGAGGTTCGGTGATGGCGAAGTGCCAGGGATGCGAGGCTGTGGTGGCGGACGGGGGCCTGCGCCCGTGTGACAACTGCGGGCGGCCGGTCTGCCGCGAGTGCGCCATCGAGGTGACGCGGACGGACCTCGGCGACCTGGCGGTGCCGTTGTGCCAGAAGTGCTGGTACGAGGTGTTTGAGATCGACGAGGACGACTGAATCAAAGGAGACCAGAAAATGGCCAAGAAGCAGGGACAGAAAAACGGCGTGAAGAAGGTGTCGAAGAAGACTGAGAAGGTGCGCGGCATCTGCCGCGCCTGCGGGCGCGTGGTGGAACTGCCCAACCACAAGGGCCGGTGCGAGTGCGGGCAGGGCCTGATCGCCCGCGGCGGCCGCGTGGTGCGCATCAAGGAAACCCCGCACGGGTGCCTGGAGATGGACGCGGCCACGACCATCAGCGAGCCGCCGGTGGTGGTGCCGGGCGAGCCGGAAAAGCGCAGCCGCAAGCGCACCGATGGCAAGCTCAGCGGCCTGGACGCCGCGGCGCAGGTGCTGGCCGACGCGGGCGAGCCGCTCGACGCCAAGACGACGGTCGAACGCATGCTGGCCAAGGGCCTGTGGGAGACCGCGGGCAAGACGCCGCCCGCGACGATCTACGCGGCCATCATCCGCGAAATCGCCAAGAAGGGTGACGCCTCGCGGTTCCGTAAGGCCGAGCGGGGCAAGTTCACGGTCGCGAAGTAGCCGCACCACCACATCCCGTCCTACACCCGCCTCGGCTCGGCCGAGGCGGGGTCACTTGTGTCTGATGCCGACTCACAGCAGACGGACGCGGCCCGGCCGCCCGTGTTGGCCCGTGTCGCGTTCCTTCCCCTTCTTTGGCCGCGCGTGTACGCCTTGGCGCGGAGGGATAGCCCGTGGGCGAACACGGGCCGCGACGGACCGTAGCATTCTCGAACTCGACGTAGTAGAATCCCACGCAAGACGGTACTCGACGCGACCGGAAGACAGGGCGGATAACTCGAACAATGAGCAAGGGCGAGCGAGGCAAGAAGAATGCACCGGCGACGAAGGTCGGTACCGAGACCGGAAGACCCCGCGGGTCCGGTCCTGTGCCGGCCGCCGGGGCAAAGGGCGCGGGCGATGTCTTTGCCGAGCAGGCCGAGAAAGCGCGCCTTTGGCTTGAGAAGACAGCGGCCCTCCTGAGGCGCAATCCAGAGAGAAAATCGCGTCAGACAGCGGCGTTCGCGTTGTGGGTGGGCTATCCGTTCCTGCTTGAACTGATTGGCCGCAACGTGAAGGTGCACGGCCGGATACCCGACCGGGTGAACCTGAGCATATCGGATGCGTCCTGGCGGGCCTACTACGCCTTGAACGCCGCTCACCAGGCGGCAACAAGTTTGCTCATGGCCGAAGCCGAAAAACGTGGGCTGGACCGCACGCGCTCTTTGAGTGCGGCAATCTGATTCAAGAACTGTATGCCCGCGAGCCGTGGCGCTACTACGCCGGGCCGACTGACTTCTGGCCGCAATGCATGGGTGTGGCCCGGTACGACCTGCCTGCCGGCCAGCAAGACGCCGTACGCGCCGGCGAAGCCGCGTTCGTCCGTTTGGCGGTGAAGCGGGGTGTTGCCAAGTCAGAAGACACGGTCGCCGTTGCCGACGCGGTGGCGGAAGCGGACGTGCTGCCTGACACGACCGCGAACACCGTTGCCGTCCAGGCGCGGTATCGCGGGAAGTACGCCGAACTGATGCAAAAAGCGAAGAAGATCCCGGTTGCCACGATAACGACCATCGCCGGGCTGCTTCAGACCGACCGCCGAACACTGCTTCGCTGGCGACGGACGAAGGCCGTGAGAGATGCATACCCCGAATTCGCCGAGCCGGTAGACGACAAGAAACGGGCGACCGGGGCTGACTTCGACTTGAAGCGCGTTGCGAGCGCCTTGCGCTCAGCCGGATTCATCGACTGAATCCGCGCCGGCGATACGGGGCAAAAGCCCATCCCTTGCCCAACCTGTCCCATATTCCCGCCCAAATGGTGAATGCTTTACCATAGTGCAGACTCGATGGAGGACTGCGCTATGGAAGCCAAAGCCGTCTCAATCAAGACCGCCGCAGAGCTGCTGAGCGTCTCGGCGGCCACGGTCCGCGCTTGCATTCTGCGCGGCGAGCTGCCGACGTGCCGGGTGGGCCGCCGTGTGCTGATTCCCATGCACGCCATTGATGAGTTGGTGAAAGGAGGAAGTGGTGAGCGCACACGTTAGCAACGGACCATCCCGGAGCGGAGGTCGGGTGACAGTCGTCTCACCCGAAGTTCGATGGCCGATCGAAATCACAGGGCAGGTCTGCGACAGTTCCTGCCGGGGCGGTTGGGACGATAACAGAGGAGGACATTACACATGCTGAAGATCAGATTCATCGAGGGTCGGGCGTGTCCGTTCGTCCACTGCGATTCGTGCGGCGAGCGGATCGACCGATGTGACGAGGGGATCGTGCAGATCTTCTCAGACGGACGCGCGCGATTCGTTCATCGAGCAACACCATGCGATGACCGCTCCGACGACGAGGGTTGGTACGGGCTCGACACGTTCCTTGTCTTCCTGCTTCAGAACGTCGGGTACAACGCCTCGAAGGCGAAGCACCAGGTCGGTCTGTTGACGGAAGCGGGCGACGAGAGCTGTGCCGGCCTTGGCTAAGTGAAAAAGGGTATGAGAGTGAGACAGCGATGACCGCGAGCGACGTCAACACAACACTGGCCCCGTTCGTCCAACTGGACACGACCGGCCTCCCCGCCGGACTCACTGCGCTGCCGCGCTGGGTGTCGTGGAGGTACATCGAGCGGGGCGGCCGGCGGACGAAATGCCCGGTGAACCCGAAGACGGGCTCGGAAGCCGACTCGACCGATCCCACGACCTGGTCGACGTTCGAGGACGCCTGCTCGTCGTTCGAGAACGGCAATGGTCTCGCCGGGATCGGCTTCGTGTTCACCGCCGAGGACGGGTTCTGCGGGGTCGACCTCGACAACTGCCGGGACGCGGAGACCGGCGAGATCGCGCCCTGGGCGCGGCAGATCATCGACTCGCTCGACAGCTACACCGAGGTCAGCCCCTCCGGGGCCGGCGTCAAGGTCTTCGCCGCCGGCCGCAAGCCGGGGCGGCGCTGCCGCCGGCGACACCAGGACGGAGAGGTCGAGAGGTACGACCGGAAGCGGTTCTTCACCTTGACCGGACTGCACGTCGAGGGGACACCGCGCAGCGTGGAATCCCGACAGGTGCAACTGACCGAACTGTACGAGAAGGTGTTTGGTGACAGGGTAGAAGCGACCGGCAACCTGGCCGGCGTGTGGGAGCCGCAGGACTCGGAATCCGGCCTGCCGAGCCTGTCGGACGACGAGGTCATTGAGAAGGCGACGCTCAACGCGAAGTTCGCCGCGCTGTGGGCGGGGCGGTGGAACGAGCACTTCGCCTCTCAGAGCGAGGCCGACTCGTCGCTGGTCTTCATGATGGCGTTCTACACCAAGGACGCCGCGCAGATCGACCGGCTGTTCCGGCAGTCCGGACTCTATCGGCCCAAGTGGGACGGGCGCCGGGGCGAGGCGACCTACGGCGAGATCACGATCCGCAAGGCGCTCGAACTCGTCACCGAACAGTACGATCCCTCACATCCGGGCGCAGGTGCGAGTCCGTTGTCCGAGAGCAAGGACGAGGCCGGCGACGACGAGGAAGAGTCGCCTGTGCCGTTGGGCACGCGCGACCCGCACTCGGGCCGCCTCGTCCTCTCGCCCCGCCGCACGTTGCCCACGGCCGAGGCGTTCGTCCGCGAGTTCCACAGCCACCCCGACGGCCGGACGTTGATGTCCTACGCCGGCCTGCTGATGGCCTGGCGTGACAACCGCTACGCCGAGGTCGAGGACGAGACCTTCAAGCAGGTCCTCCAGGCGTGGCTGCACAAGTCGCTGCGCTATATCGTGGACCGGCGAACCGGCGACATGCTGCTCATCGACTTCGAGTCGAACCCCACCACCGTCAAAGCCGCTCTGGACTCGATCCGCACTTACGTGCACATCCGCGCCGATATCACCCCGCCCGCCTGGCTCGACGGCGACTGTGCCCGGCCACCCGCCGGCGAGCTGCTGGTGTGCCGGTCGAAGATCCTGCACCTGCCGACGATGGACCTGGTCCGGCCGTCGCCGCGGCTCTTCGTCACCAGCGCCTTGGACTTCGACTATGATCCCGACGCGCCGCGTCCCACACTGTGGCACCGGTTCCTCGACCAGGTCTTCGCCGACGATCCCGAGGCCGTCTACCTGCTCCAGACCTGGTTCGGGTACCTGCTGACCGGCGACACCAGCCTTCAGAAGATGATGCTCCTCGTCGGGCCGAAACGCTCGGGCAAAGGCACCATTGGCCGCGTTCTCGCGAAGCTGGTCGGGTCGGGCAACACCTGCGGCCCGACGACGTCGAGCCTCGCCGGCCCGTTCGGGCTCCAGCCGCTGGTGGGCAAGAGTCTGGCCGTCGTCTCCGACGCCCGCTTCACCGGCGACAACATCGCGACCGTGGTCGAACGGCTGTTGTGTATCTCCGGCGAGGACGCGCTGACCGTCGACCGAAAGTACCTGCCCAGCGTGACCATGAAGCTGCCGACACGGTTCATGTTCCTCACTAACGAACTGCCCAAGCTGACCGAGACCAGCGGCGCCCTGGCCGGGCGCTTCCTGGTGCTCAAGTTCAGCCAGAGCTTCTACGGCCGCGAAGACCCGTTCCTCACCGACAAGCTGCTCGCCGAGTTGCCCGGCATCCTCAAGTGGGCTGTCGAGGGTTGGCACGCGCTGCACGCCGACGGACGGTTCATCGAGCCGGAATCGAGCCGCCAGGAGGTCCGGGACCTCGAAGACCTGCTGTCGCCCGTCGGGGCGTTCGTCAGGGAACGCTGCTTGGTGGGCCCGGCCTGTCGTGCGTTCATCAAAGACCTGTATACCGCATGGCGTGACTGGTGCACCGGCAACGGGCGCGACTATCCGGGCACCATCCAGAGCTTCGGACGTGACCTCGCGGCCGCGGTGCCCGGCGCCAAGACGCGCCGCAACCAGCAACTGGGACGATTCATTGATGGGATCGAACTGCGATGAGGGATCCGATGCGCGAAGTACCGCGAAGTACCGCGGCACTGACTATTGTTTCTAATCGCGTATGCGGGCGCGCGCACGCGCGCGCGGACAGGATTTGTACTCAATGGAAGTGCCGCGGTACTTCGCGGTACTACGGAGGACCACCAGCACCGAATGGTTCCTTCCCGGCAGTCCTTCGTCCTCGAGGCCGGCGGGAACGGTCATCGACCCAGTGATTCTTTCTTGCGACCGAAAAAACCGTCCCACATGAGACAGGCGAGAACGCAACGGCTTGAAAGAAAATCGTTTAGGTACTTGGAGCGACCTCCCGGCGTGAGGCCGCGGGAATGGGCCACCTTGTAGGGCTGAGTTTGTTTGGACTGCGAAAAATGCGACTCAGCAGAGACACGTTGCGGGACGTCATCCTGACCGGCGCCCACGTGGACACACAAACGCTTGGCACGGTGCATGTTGCACCCGCGTGGCGCAGCGAGCGCGCCATTGCGCGGGCGCGGGCCGGCGCTGACGAGGTTTGCCGGAGGGGCGTTCCGCTGGCCCATCGCCGTTGGCTCGGTCGGAACCCGAACTCGGCCGAACGTCGGGCGCTCTCGCGGGCGCTCATACGTCTGGAGGCCGATGGCTATCTGATCCGGCGCGGCGGACGGCGAACGACCCACGTCAAACTGACGCCAGCAGGCGAACGGCTCGCCCGAGCCGTTCTCGGAACGCCCGACGGCGAGCCGTTCCTGTGGCTTCTGCCCGATGACTCGCCCGGCCCGGCCGATGCGGAAGAGGTGTGATGACTCAGGTTGCCACGAGAGTAAGGCGGCGGAACCACGTCCGAGAGCGACTCTCGAAGGGCGAAATCGAGGACCTGCGGCTGACGGTTGTCCCCGCCGAAGTGCCGCCGCAAGGCCCGGCCGCTGTCCGTGACGCGGTGAACATACTCGCCCGGTGGCTGGTCCGCTATCGTGAGGAGCAGCGAAAAAGCTTGGGAAAGCCCTTGATTGCTCGCCAAGAGAATGGCCTTATATGATTGACCGATAGGACGTTACGGTGATGACCGAGGGCCGATGGTGACAAGCGCATGATCATAGCGAGCGTGGACAGCAGGAACGCAGTGGGCTATGCCAGGCGTTCGACCGATAGGCAGGAGCAATCCATCGGCGATCAACGGCGGGCTGTGGAGCAGTACGCCGAAACGAACGGTTTCCGGCTGGTGGACTGGTACGTCGACGACGCCATCTCCGGCGCGTCCACCGACGCGCGCGACGCGTTCCTGCAAATGATCGAGGACGCCCGATCATCCGTCCGGTCCTTCCGGTACATCCTGGTTTACGACATCAAGAGATTCGGGCGCCTCGATAACGACGCGACGGGCCACTATCGCTACCTGCTGGCGCAGGCCGGCGTCGAGGTAGTCTACGTCTCCGAGGGCTTCAACGGCGATGATACCGATGACCTGCTCCGGCCGGTCAAACAATGGCAAGCCCGACAAGAACTCAAAGACCTGTCGAAGGTTACGATTCGCGGCCTGCTGACTCGCAGCGAGGGCGGGTGGTGGATGGGCGGCCAGCCGCCGTTCGGCTACGACCTCGCGTACTTCGACAGCGCCGGCAAGTTCCTGATGGTTGTCCGGTTCATACCCGGCGGCGGCAAGCAGGTGCTGGACGAGAGCGGCGAGATCATCCGCACGCTGGAGAAGGGCAACCGCGTAATGGTCGCCAAGGAGGACCGGGCCAGGCTGCTGCTCAGCACACCGGACCGCGTGAATACGGTGCGCCGCATCTTCTCCTTGTATGTTGACGGCGGGGCCGGGTTCAAGGGCATCGCCGACCAATTGAACCGGGAGAGCATCCCCGGCCCGGGCCGGCGTTCGACCGCATGGGCGATGGGCACGATCCGGGACATCATCCTGAATCCGGCCTACACCGGCGACATGACCTGGAACCGCAGATCGATGGCCAAGTTCCACTCGGTCGAACGGAAGCGCGCCGTGGTGAGGCCGAAGGTCGGTCGCCGGGCCGTCGAGCACCACGACCGCTCGGACTGGATCGTCACCGAAGACAGCCATCCGGCCATCATCTCGCGTGCGGTATTCGAGAGGGCCACGCAGGCGCGCAAGGGGCGCCGCCGCGCCCGGCCGGACGGCTACAGATCAGGCCGCGGTGCCACGTCCGGCTTCCTGCTCAGCGGTCTGATCACTTGCGCTCGCTGCGGTCATCGCTGGCAGGGATACACACAGACGAAGGGCAAGCCACGTGCCGACGGGACGAAGATCAAGACGCGCTACTACGCCTGCGGCGGGTACATTACCAAGGGCAAGTCGGTCTGCGAACGCAGCGTCATTCGCAAGGAGATGATCGAGAACTTGATCCTGCACCAGATCGGAAACAACCTCCGCGCCTTCGCCGACGGCGAGGCCGGCCGGAAGATGCTGAGAAAAGCACTCGACGGATTGTGCGGAACTCGGTCGGACAATGGGAAGGAGCGGGACAAGCTCCTGGCACGCCAAGCGGAGATCGAGCAGAAGATCTACAACATCATCGACAACCTGACGACCGCTACGCGGGAGTTCGCCGACAGGCGCGTGAGCGAGCTCAAGGCCGAGCTGGACCGCATCCGTGCCCGGCTTGAGGAACTGGACGCTGTCTCGGTCGCTGGCGGCGACATCGATAAGCTCCTGCCCGAGTTCATCGGCTACCTGGACAGCTTCCGCCAGGTCGCGGCGACGGGCACCGTCGAGGAGAAGCGGCTCTTGGTGCGAGCCTTCACGCACCGAATCGAGTTGGACCCGGAGAACCGCGAGGGGAAACTGGAGTTGTACCTTCTGCCACGAAGTACGGCGTTGCCGGCCAAGGCCAACAACGCCGCAAATCCTCTTTTAAGCTTGGTAGCGGGGGCAGGATTCGAACCTGCGACCTCCGGGTTATGAGCCCGACGAGCTACCAGACTGCTCTACCCCGCGATCTATCCTGATTATACTGCCGGGGTCGCGGACCGTCAAGGGAATTCGGGCTGGAGACTGGCTAAAACGAAAGGGGTTCAAGCTGCACCTTCCGCATGTCGATAGACCCTTTTGGGTGAAGGATAAGCGGGAGGTGCGGGATGCGAGTACCCAAGAGGATTATCGACAGAATTTCCCGAAGGCTTGAGCAGGAATTGGCGGTCTACAAAGCCGGCCAGGCGCCGGTCGAGCCGGGCTCGGCGCGAGGCGAATCGCTCGTCGGCCAGGTCGTCGCACCGGCCCAGGCGGACCGCGTCGCGCAGGAGCCGCTTGAGCTTCTTCGAGA
>Ga0315553_10002257_pt1 | contig 15549 bp, 11 predicted proteins | sample SalMarSW160140MG_FD_203099 | JGI IMG/M metagenome (GOLD analysis project Ga0315553, IMG submission 203099) | Salt marsh sediment microbial communities from the Plum Island Ecosystem LTER, Massachusetts, United States - Salt Marsh Sediment SW1601-40 ... | reverse complement strand
GTCGGCCAGCGATTGTACGGGGAGCAGTAGCGCGTGAGTGATCCCTGAAGATGCGTGACAGGGCGCCGGAATCGGGCTCAGCCCGGCGTGCCCTTCCGCGAGATGATGATCAGCCGTTTTGAGGTGATGGCGAGCTCGGCGCCGCCGAAATCGCCGAACACGTCGATCACCTCGAGCCCCGCCGCGCGGAGCATGTTGCTCAGTTCCGCGCACGTGTAGCCTCGAATGTCGTTGTGGTGCTCCACCCGGCTGCCGTCGGGCTTGATGTACGTGGCCCGCGTCTTGTAGCGCACCGTCCGCGCGTCCAGCTCCCGTTCCTCCAGCAGCAGCGTACCGTCCGGATACTCCTGCCACACGCGGGGGTGGAAGTCCCGCGCCGCCCGAAGCACGTGGGACTGGTCGAGCAGGAACGTCCCGCCCGGCCTCAGGCACCGGTGCACGCTGGCCAGCGCCCGCTGGTTCTCCTCCTCCTGTTCGAAGTATCCGAACGCCGTGAACAGGTTGACCACGGCGTCAAATTCGTTGTCGAACGGGATCTCCCGCATGTCGCCCTGGACGAAGCGTATGTTCACGCCGGCCTTCTCGCTGAACTTCCGCCCGGCGTCCAGCAGGAACTTGTTGAGGTCGAGCCCGGTGACGTCATAGCCGAGCTTGGCCAGCTCGATGGCGTGGCGTGCCTGCCCGCAGCACAGGTCGAGGATCTTCGCGCCGTGCGGCAGGGCGAGCTTCTCGGCGATGAAGCTCACCTCGCGGCTGGTCCGTTCCCGGTGCAGAATCTGCGCCCAGTAGTCCAGGTAATGCTCGTCGAAGAATTCGTCGTACCACGCCATTCATTGCTCCCTGCCCGCCGTGCCGGCGATGAGTATAGTGTGCGCGCCGGGAACAGGCAAGACTTGTACGGGCGCCGAAGGCCGAGTAGAATCCGCCCGATGAGCGCAGCGAACGAGAGACAGCACGTCCGCGAGCTGGCGCGGCAGGTCGCCGAGATCGCCGCCTGCCGCGCGAACGAAGAGATCAAGCAGCGATGGCGCGACGTGAATGCCCTGCGGAAGCCCGATCGCGCTCCGGTCTGGTGCCGGCCGGTGGGCGCGTGGCCGGAGCTCCTGCCCGAGGAATCACTCGTCTGCACCGAGCCGTGGCTGCGGTCGGTCGAGCGCCGACTTCGGCGCATCCTGATCAAACACGACATCGGCGATGACTCGCCCGTCGAGGCTTCGTTCGCCGTCGCCACAGCGTTCGATATCGACCCGCCCAACGTGTGGGGCGTAGATGTCGCGAGGCGCCGCCCTGCCGACGCGGGCGGCGCGTGGGCGTACGACCCGCCGCTCAGGTCGGAGGCCGACTTCGAGCGGCTGCGGCTGCCGCGCTACACGTACAACCGCGCAAGAACGCAGGAAGCTCTTGCCCGGGCCGGCGAGCTCCTCGGTGACATCCTGCCGCCCAGGCTCACGTGCGGCCCTCCCCTCTCCGCCACGCTGTGCACCGCGGCGGCGGAACTTCGCGGCCTGACGCAGATGATGATGGACATGGCCGACGAGCCGGAGCTGGTACACCGCCTGATGGCGCACCTCCGCGATGGAACCTTGCGGGCCATGGCGCAGGTCGCAGACACCGGCCTGCTCACGCCCAACAACGTCGGCCCGATGACGTGCAGCGATCCCGTTGGCGAGCCGGAGGGCGGCAAGGTCACGTACAAGAGCCTGTGGTGCATGGCGAACAGCCAGGAGTTCGACCAGGTCTCGCCGGCGATGTGGGAGGAGCTTTGTCTCAGCTATCAGATGCCCATCATCGAACGCTTCGGCCTGGCGGGCTACGGCTGTTGCGAGGATCTCACGCGCAAGATCGACGCCGTGCTCTCCATTCCCAACCTGCGCATCTTCGTGTGCAGCGCGTGGACCGACCTGGACAAGGTCATCGAACGCTGCGGCACCGACTACGTCATCATGTGGCGGCAGAAGGCGAGCGATGTGGTCTTCCCCGACGATACCGACACGATCCGTCACGATCTTGAAGAGGGCCTGCGGCGGCTCCACGGCTGCCGCTATCAGATCGTCCTGCGCGAGCTGCAGACGTTGTGCGGCCATCCCGACCGGCTGCATCTCTGGACGCGGCTTGGCAAGGAAACAGCAGCCAAATACTCGTAAATTGACCGACGGGCGTGACCGAGATACAATCGACGTAGCGCTGCGGGGACGCGTATGCAAAGGCGTCTGCTGTACACATCACTGGCCGCCGGTTTCATTTCCATCGCCGGGCAGTCGCTCATCATCCGCGAACTGGTCATCGCGTTCCTGGGGAACGAGCTGGTGATCGGCGTCACGCTGGGCGCGTGGCTGCTGTGGACGGGCGTCGGGAGCGCCACCATCGGCAGGCTGGGCGAGCGGTCGAAGTCCCCGGCAGCCTGGCTGGCGGCGGAGCTGACGCTGCTGGCCGTGCTCCTGCCCCTGTGTTTCCTTGCGACGGGCCACGTCCGCTCGCTGGCCGGCCTCGAGCAGGGCGAGATCGCCGGCCCGATCCCTGTCATCCTCACGTGCCTGGCGCTGCTGTGCCCGCTCTGCATCTTCAACGGCTCCATCTTCCCCACCTTGTGCCGGGCGGCCTCGAATCACGTCGCCAAGGTCTACGTCTGGGAGGCGGTCGGCTCGGCGGCGGGCGGCGTGCTCTTCGCGGCCGCGATCATTCGGCTCCTTCAGCCGACGTACGCCGTGCTGGTGTGCTCACTCGCCGCACTGGCGTTCGCCGTGGTTGTCGCGCAGAGGCGGCGGGGCGTGGCGCTGATCGTAGGCGTGTGCGTGCTGGCCGCCGCAGGCGCGCTGTCGTTCCGAGCGCGCGACCGCTCCGAACATATCAACACGATCTACGGCCGCACGAGCATCGGGCGGCGCGAAGAAACGGTGAATGTGTTCCACAGCGGGTTGCTGTCGTGCACCTACCCGCTGGGCGCCACGTCCGAGTTCCTCGTGCACCTGGCGATGCTGCAACCGGAACGCCCGCAAAGGGTCCTCCTCATCGGCGGGCTGGGCGGGGCCGCTGAGCAAGCCCTGAAGTACCGCGGGACCAGCGTCGACATCGTCGAGCTCGACCCCGACTCGGTGAGCTTCGTCCGGCGGTTCAAGCCGCCCTCCCCGCTCCTCGACGGCGCCCTACGGCGCGGCCGGGCGCGGCTCATCTTCCGCGACGGGCGCCGGCACGTGGCGCAATACGACGGCGAGCCGTACGACGCGATCATCCTGAGCCTGCCGAAGCCCGTTACGGCGCAGATCAACCGGTACTACACCGCCGAGTTCTTCCGCGCTGCGGCGCGCATCCTGTCCGACGGCGGCGTGCTCGCGTTCAGCGTCGAATCCGCGCCGAACATCTCCACGTCGGAGCTGAGGGAGTTCATCGCCTGCCTGAAGCGCACGCTGGGATCGGCGTTCGAGAATGTCGTGGTGACGCCGGGCGATTTCAACACGTTCGTCGCCCTAAAGGGCACCGGCCGACCGACCCTCGACCCCGACGTCCTCCTCGAACGCCTCGACGCACGGAAGATCACCACCCGGATCTTCGAGGCGACCATCCACGGCGACTTGAACGCGTTCAACATCGAACTGTTCCACGAGATTCTCGCCGAAAGCAAGTCAACGCGCCTCAATACCGATCTGCATCCGATCAGTTACTCGCACGGCCTGGTCGTCTGGACGGCAAAGGAACGAACGCCGCGGTCCGGGGTCCTTCAGCGGCTGATCGACGCGCCCATCCGGTGGCTGACCGGCTTCGCGGCGTGGAGCCCGGTGGCGCGCGGCGGGATAGGATTGGCCGCCGTGGGACTATGCGCCGTCCTGCTCCTTGTGGTGAGGCCGCGGCGGAGCGCGGCGACCGGCCTGGCGGTCGCGTGCGGCGGATTCACCGAGATCACGGTCGAGATCGTCGCCCTGCTCGCGTTCCAGGCGCTGTACGGCTACGTGTACGTGATGCTGGGGCTGATCCTCGCGAGCTTCATGGTGGGCTTGTGTGCCGGCGGGGCATGCGCGGGCGGAATTGTCCGCGCGGGCCGCCGCGAGTTCACCTGGCTGCTCCGGGTGCAGTCGATCCTCGCCGTGTACCCGCTCATCCTGATCGGCGTGATATGGGCCGCCAGCCGGACAGGCGCCGCCGGCTGGCCGGTCGCCGCAGCGTTCCTGGCGCTCACGTTCATTGCCGGGTTTACGGGCGGGGCCCAGTTCCCTCTGGCCGCGTCGGTGGCCGCCGCGCAGCGGGGCGTGACCGCCGCCGGGCTCTCGGCGCTGGACTTGTGCGGTGCGGCGGTCGGCGCCATCACCGTGAGTGCGCTCCTCATCCCCACCGTCGGCTTCCTCACCCTCGCCGTCCTGCTCTTCGCCATCGGCGTCGTCGGGTTCCTCGGGCTCCTGTTGGCGCGGCGCCCGGGCTGAGCAAGTCGCCGGCTCCTCGGCGCGCTCGGGGCTCAGGACTGTTCAAATAGCTCCCCAGCGGCCTCCCAGAGAATCCGTATTATAAATGCACACGTGTGCATTTATAATACCAATTCATAACCCTCCAGCCAGTTGAAGCGTTGCGGTGCGTTTATAAAAGTCACAGGTGTGACTTTTATAAACGCGGCGCTCGGCTATGTGGGCCGTCGCCGCGAACCGTCACCGCAAACTGTCACTGCGAACGGCCTTGACGCCCCCGCCAGCTTTGTGCATACTATGCCGCCGTTGAGACCCGCTGCCCTCCGCCCCGGAAGAAGGAGTCTGCATGGAGACGTCTAAACGGCCCCTCGGCGATGCTGAACTGACCATCCACACGCTGCGAACGATCATCGTCGGCGCGGGTGTCGCGGCGTTGAACGCGGCGGAACATCTGCACGAGCTGGGGCACGACGATTTCGTCGTCGTCACCGACAAGACGAGCGGCGCGTCCAGCGAACCCGCGTCCGCCAAAGCGACGTACTACCGCATGGGCATGCTGTGGGAGCAGCCGGACTCGCCCAGCGCCATGGCCGCGGCGCTCTGTGACGGCGGGATGACGCACGGCGACGTCGCCTACGCCGAGGCGGTCAACTCGATCCCGGAGTTCCTTCACCTGGTGCGCAACGGGGTGTCCTTCCCCCGCGACGAATACGGCACGTACGTGGGCACGGGCGAGCACCGACGCCTCGCCACGGCGGGCCCGCTCACCTCGGCCCTGATGGCCGAGAAGTCGCTCGAGCGCGTTCGGCAGAACCGCACGCAAATCCTGAATCGGCACGAGGTGATTGCGCTGCTGGTGTCCGGCGAGGACGAAGAGCGCCGCGTGATCGGCGCGCTGGCGGTGGACCTGCGCAAGGCATCGAAGCCGGCCGAGGCCCTGGTCGTCTTCAACTGCCGCAACGTGATCCTCGCCACCGGCGGCCCGGGCGCCCTGTTCGCACACACCATCCACTCGTCTTGCTCGCCCAGCAGCCTTGGCCTGGGCATCAAGAGCGGCGCCGCCGCGGGGAACCTGACGGAGACGCGCTTTGGCCTGGCCTTTGCCAAGTCACGCCGCCCACTGTCCGGGGACTGCCAGCGCGTCATCCCCAGCTACTACAGCGTCGGCAAAGGCGGCCGCGATCAGAGGGGCTTCCTGGCCGACTACTTCCACGCCACCAAGCAAATCGCCTCGGCGATCTTCTTCAAGGGCGAGGCCTGGCCGTTCTCGAGCGCCGGGCTGCAAGGGCTCGGTCCGGCCATCATCGACATTGCCATCCACAACGAGATCGCCGCGGGGCGCCGCGTGTACGTGAACTTCTCGCAGAACATCAAGGGCGAGGGGATCGGCCAGTTCAATATCTCGCAGTTGGACCCCGCGGCGCGCGGGTTCCTCGAGACCAACAACGCGACACAGTTCAGCCCGTACGACCGCCTGCGGCACATCAACCACCAGAAGATCGACGCCTTCCTCGATTACGGGGTGGACCTGCGAGAGCCGCAAGAGGTCACGCTGTGCGCCGAGGACACATTCGGCGGGCTCAGCGTCAACACCTCCTGGGAGACCGGCGTCCGCCACCTGTTCGCCGTCGGCGACGTGGCCTGCACCCACGGGAATCCGCCCGAGGGGGCCGAGTTGAACGCGGGACAGGTGGGCGGGCTGCGGGCGGCGGAACACATCGCCCGGAACTACAGCGACGCACCGATGCCGCTCGACAACTTCCTCGCGGCGGCGGGCCGGCAACTGCAATCCGAGATCACCAATCTCCGGCGTTACGTGTACGGCCCCATCGAGGCGCCGTCCGTCCGAAACGTGCGAAACGAAATCCAGCAGCGAATGAGCCTGTCGGCGGGGATGGTCCGAGGTGTCGACGGCCTGTCGGGTGCGATTGCCGACACCCGCCGCCTGTACCAGTCCATCCAGACCGACAGCCAGCGACTCACGAGGCAGGGGGAGTTCGTCGGGGCCATCGATAACGAGCTGCTGTGCCTCGCACAGCTCGCGTTCCTCGAGGCGATGAAGGGCTACATCGAGCGGGGCGGCGGCAGCCGCGGCGCCTACCTCATCCTGGACGAACACGGCGACGCCAGCGTGCTCACCAAGCGCGGCTCCGAACTGCGCCACCGCAATGAGAACATGGGCATGCGGAACCAGGTCTGCGAGGTGGTCCTCAAAGAAGGCACCGAGTTCGAGGTCCGCTCCGTGCCCGTCCGCCCGATCCCGGCGGCCGCCGGGCCCGCGTAGCAGCGGTCCGCGCCAAAAGCTGTTGCGCCAGTCAGCACACGTCTCCCGCTCCAGCTTGCCCGTCTCCATATTGGGTTGCGCATCCGCCAGACAGTTCGTAAACTAGGGAGGCGAGATTTGACTGCCATCCGGCTCAAGAGGAGGGTCTTCCCATGCGCAAGTGGGTCCTTGTAGCGGCGGCCGTTGTGATCGTGCTGGTGGTGCTGGCGGTTCCCACGCGGTCCCAGGAGGGGGCCCGCATCGGCGCAATGTTCGACGTGTCGGTGCTGACCAAGAAGCTGGACAGCGTCACGCTGGCCGTGAAGGAACTGCAGAAACAGAACGACGAGTTGAAGAAGACGGTCGAGCTCGGGAACGCAACGCTCGAGATCATCGCCGCCGGGGTCGGCGTGATTCGGACGCCGATCCGGTGGGAGTACAAGTTCTTCCGCAGCAGCGAGAAGCTCGCCAACAGCCTCGGCGACGAAGGCTGGGAGATCGTCACGATCTACAAGGAAAATTGGTTCGTTTTCCGGCGCCCGCTGCCTCCCAAGAAGCAGGGCGCGGGCGAAGTGGAATAGACCGCGGCGCGGAATGCGAGGAGGAAGTGCGCGATGCTGTGTGAAATCTCTCTGACCGTCTCGGAGTCGAAGCGTCTGATCGCCAAGGGCGTGGCGGCCATGCCCGCCGTCAAGAAGGCGCTGGCGGGGGGGACCGTGGCCATCGCCACCGGCAGCACCAACGCCTACGTGGTGGAAGAGGTCACCGGGCAGCCGATTGAGAAGAACAAGTACATGACCGGCGCGACGCTGCCCGAGGGCGTCAGCCGCGAGGGGCTGCTTTCGCGCGAGGTGGCGGACGTCGTGCTCAAGAACGGCAAGCCCGTCGAGAACGTCACCGTGAGCGAAGCGGTGCAGGACATGGGCATCGGCGACGTGTTCATGAAGGGGGCCAACGCCCTCCACTACGAAAGCGGGACCGCCGGCCTGCTGATCGGGCACCCGACCGGCGGCACGATCGGCGCCAACATCGGCACCATCATCGCCCGGCGGATCACGTTCATCGTCCCGGTCGGCCTGGAGAAATGCGTCGCCGAGCCGCTCGAGGACGTCTACGAGTTCATCACGACCGACCCGGAAAGCCAAGGGGGTGTGCCGTCGATCTGGCCGTTCCAGGCGGAGATCGTCACGGAGATCGAGGCGTTGAGGACCCTGACCGGCGTCGAGGCAATGCAGTGCGCGGCGGGCGGGCTGGCGGGCGCCGAGGGCGCGGTGCGGCTCGTCCTGCGCGGGACCCCGGAGCAGATCGGCGCAGCCGGCAACCTCATCGAGTCCATCCACGGCGAGCCGCCGTTTGTCACCCTATGACGGCGGGATGATCGAATGCTCTTCAGCGTGACCGGCGTCACACTGGCCGCCTCCGTCCAGACCGAAGGCGGATTCATTGTGCACGACGCCAAGGAGTTGCTCCGCGAGATCATCGCCCTGTTCCGGTGGATCAGGACCTACCGCCTGCTCGGCGTGCCGATGGACCGGGTCCTCCATTTCCTGGTCGCGGCGGCGCTGTTTCTCATCGTGGTCCGCTTCATGGCCAGGTGGAAGGCCCTGCTGGTCACGCTGATCCCGATGCTCCTCAAGGAGGCGGTCGACATCCCCGCCAAGCTGAGGTTCCTCCAGGAGGGGCAGCCGCTCGACATCACGATGGACTCCGTGTGGGACATGGCCGCCGGGCTGGCCGGCCTGGGGGTCGGGCTGTTGGTCGCGACCGCGCTGCGGGATCGCTGGCAGGCGCGGGCGCCCGATGCGCGTGGCCGACCGCTGCCGGCGCCCCATGAAGCCGAGCCGGACCGAGGCGCCCCGCGGGTTGCGTTGGGCGCCCTGTTCGGCATCGCCGTGGCCATCGTTGTCGGGTTCCAGGTGGTGCCGCTGGTGAGCGGCACAAGCTACGTGTTCTGGATCCCGCACGTCATCGCCGTGGGAGCGGTGGTCGCGGCGTCCGCGGCGTTCGGTACGGCGAACACGCTGCTGTTCCTCGTCCCCGCCCTGCCCTTCGCCAACTGGATACACCGGGGCGTGTCGAACGACAGGCTCAACGTCGTCAATACCCTCATCCTGACATTGCTCTGCTGCGAGATTCTTCGCCGGCTGAAGGACAGGAGGCGCTCTGTACACTTCGAGAAAGCCGACTGGCTCGTCCTCGTGTACTCGGTCTACGCATGTATCATCGTCGTGGTGAATTGCTTCCGCCTCGGCTGGAGCCTGGAGCGCGCCTACTGGCTGATCCCGCCGTTCACCGGGCTGGCCGTGTATCTTCTTGCCAGGAACCTCCTCACGGATGACCGGCTTCTGCGGCGGGCGCTGCTCGTCTTCGCGGCCGCCGTCCTGCTCGTATGCGGCATCGGCATTGTCGAGTTCTTGACGGTCCGGCCGATGAAGCTCGAAGTGATTCCCGGCGCCCTGTTCGGCGAAGCCCCATTGTTCAGCGTCTACCTGGCGCTGGTGTGGCCGTTCGTCGCGACACTCGCGCTGTCATTCCGCGCGCGGCCCCGCGTCGTGTATTGGCTCTGCACGGTCGCCGGCGCCGTGGCGGTGGTGCTGGTGTTCGTGAGATCGTGCTGGGCGGCGGCCGGCTGCGCGCTCGTCCTGCTCGTCGTGCTGTTCCTGCTGCGGCGGGACTGGGCGCTCGGGCTCGGCGCGGCGCTCGCCATCGCTGCCGGCGGCGGCATGCTGGCATGGAGCGCTCGCCAGGTGATGGCCAACCCGAAGATCGAGTTCAAGTCCCGGCTCGTGACGGAGGTCTGTTCGATGCTCGAGCCCCACAGCTACCGGACATACCGGGGCTCGGTCGTCGACCGCGCGGAGGAGATACTTGCTGCCTCGCCGCTTCTGGGCAGCACGGGCCAATCGGCGCACACGCTGCATCATGCGCACGCGATCAGTTACGGGATTCCGGGAACGGTGTTGGCTGCGATGGCGATCCTGGCGGTCCTGGCGTACGGCTGGCTGGGTGTCCTGCGGTCACGCGATCCGCTGGTCTTCGCTGTTGCGGCCGGCGCGACCGCCGTTGTCCTGGCGGCGGTCCTCGAAGGGCTGGGATGGTCGACGTTGCGAAGGTCTTCGATGCAGCCGCTATTATGGTACATGCTGGGCCTGGTGCCGGCGTCGCTCGGCGCGGCGTGGAGCAGAGCCGTTGACGCTCCGGCGCCCGTCCGGCCCAGCGTACCGGCGGAGGAGCCTGCACCGCCACTGGCTCACGGCGGCTACGCGCGTGGCCGCAGCGATCCCCAGCGCTGGGTGATGCTCGCGCTCGCCATCGCGTCGCTTGTCGTAATCGCGGTGCTGCTCTGGCTCATGTTCAAATAGGTGCGCCGAAAATGCGGAAGAGGCGGGCGATCAAGATCGTTCTCATCTCGGCCGTCGCGCTGTTCGTGCTCATAGCGATCGTCCTGCTCGTGGGGTTCTTCAAGCTCCGGTCGCTCGCCTCCGAGCGCAGCACGCCGGTGGACGGCAGATATTTCGTCACGCCCGACACGTCGCTGTTCATCCTGGCGAGACTGAAGCCGTCCGACGAAGGCGTCCTCGAATTCTCCAATCGCCTCACCAAGGCATACGACGCGAATCGGGAGGACCGGGCCGGCCTCTGGGAGGACCTCGCGTACTTCGCGCTCGGCTTCGACCAGCCGTCGGACGTGATCACGCGTCCCCTTCCCGCCGAGGTAGCGGTGGTCGTTCGCTACGACCCGCACAAGGCGGAGTTCCACTCGTACGCGGTCTACAGCATTTCAGGTCTGGCGGCCCTTGCGCGATTCGCCGCCCGGAACCTTTCGCTGTTCGCGCCGGAGGCGGCCGAAAGCTACGGGCAGCAGACCCACAGCGACGAGACGGTGTTCGTCCCGGAGAACGCCGCCGGCCCGCCCGGCCCGCGCCTTGCGGAGCGCGACATCGAGGCGCTCGTGCCCCCCGCTGCCCTGTCGGAAGCGTGCTGGTCGGTCATCGAGAACAACATCCTGTTCTCGCGCCGGGTCCCGTCGCTCTCGCTGGCCGTAGACGATGTAAAAGCCGTATTCGCCGGCGCCGCGCAGACGCAGCACAGCCCCATCGCAGAGGTCGTTCCCTCTCTCGACGGCGGTGTCGACATCACCGGCGGCCTGATCAACGAGCACGGCGAACTTGCGTGCGTCCTGTCCCTTGTCGGCAAGCTCATCGATGCGAAGGACATGGCCACCTGGCTGAGAGCGGAAGGGGCTCTGAGGGATGTGTCGACCATCACCCGCGTGGGCTTCTCGGCGGACATACGCCGCGGCGACCGGATCGTCGTGACCATCCGCTTCGCGTACACGAGCCACCGGTCCGCCCTGCGGGTCGCGTCGGTGCTGGTCAAAGCGTTGACCGAATGGAAGCCGCCGCCGCCCGTCCAACTCTGGGTCGGGCCGGGCCTGGAGTCGGGCCGCGTGCGGATCAAAGCCATTCTCTCGGGTGTCGGGGAGTATCTCGAACAGGCGGTGAAAGCCCCTACGGCTCCGTGAGCGCAATCACCACCTTCATGATCCCGCCGGCGTCTTTCGTCTCGTCCTCGCCGGGGGGCGGCTCTTCGTCGCCGCGAAGGTTCGCTTCCCGGCCTTCCGAAATCACCGTGAGACCGGGGCACTTCTCGATCTCGGCCCGCACCTGAATGTAGTCGCGCTGGTACATCGTCGAGGTCAGCCGGACCAGATGATTTGTCTCGTGCACGGCGTACGACACGTGCCGTTCGCCCAGCACCCGCGCGACGCATTCCCTGCCCTGGGTGTGGTCGGGCACGGAGACGGCCAGCAGGACGTGTGGCAGCGCCGCGTCCAGCTCCAGCATCTCCTCGGTGCGTTCCAGCTCTTCCTGAAGCGCCTGGAGCCGCTCCAGGACCGGGTCCGGCAGGCTGGTGTGGTCCAGCGTCGCGCCGATGACCTTCCGCCCCTCCATCCGGACCGTCCGCGCCGGCACGCCCACCGCGGTCGAATTGGGCGGCACGTCCTTGAGCACCACGGCGCCGGCGCCGATGTAGCTGCCGTCACCTACCGTCACCGCGCCCAGGATCGAGGCGCCAACTCCGATCACCACGTTCTTGCCGATGGTTGGATGCCGTTTGCCGGTCTGCTTGCCCGTGCCGCCCAGCGTCACCCCTTGAAAGATCGTCGTGCCGTCGCCCACCTCGGCGGTCTCGCCGATCACCACCCCCATCCCGTGATCGATGAACACGTTGCTGCCGATCCTGGCGCCGGGGTGGATTTCCACGCCGGTGACAAAGCGCGAGCACTGCGAGATGAGCCGGGGCAGCAGGGGGATGTGCAGCCGGTGCAGGAAGTGTGCGACGTCATGGAAGAGCAGCGCGTGAAAGCCGGCATAGGAGAGCACGATCTCCAGCACGCCCCAGAAGCCGCGCGCCGCCGGGTCCCGGTCGAGCGCCGCCTTCACCCTATCCACGATCATCGCCGTCCCCCCCGAGCGGCAGCGTCTCGTTCATGCTGCCGGTGCGGTATCCTTCGAGGTCGAGCGCAACGTACCGGAAGCCGATCTGCCTGAGTCCCTCGACGATCCGTCTCGCCGGTTCCGGAGACGCGAGCTCCTGCACCCGTCCGGGTTCCACTTCGATGCGTGCGACGTCGCCGTGGTGGCGCACCCGGCACTGCGGAAATCCCATCTCGTGCAGCAGCGCCTCGGCCTGCTCGACCATCTTGAGCTTGTCCGGCGTAATGTCGGCGCCGTACGGGAACCGCGACGCCAGGCACGCGTACGCCGGCTTGTTCCACGTAGGCAGGCCCAACTCGTGCGAGAGCTCGCGGATGTCCGCCTTGCTCAGCCCGGCATCGCGAAGCGGCGTCAGCACGCGCAGTTCTTCGACGGCACGCGCCCCGGGGCGGTAGTCGTTCAGATCGTCCGCGTTGCTCCCATCCGCGATGTTCGCGATGCCGTACTTCGCGGCAATCCCCCGGACCTGAGAAAACAGCTCCCGCTTGCAGTGATAGCAGCGGTCGGGCGGGTTGTGCCTGAAGCCCGGAATCTCCAGCTCCTTTGTCTGAATGACGACGTGCAGCACGCCGATCTCCTTGGCGAGCCGTTCCGCCGACTCCAGCTCTGCGGACGGATACGTCGCCGACGACGCCGTGACGGCCAGCACCTTGTCGCCCAGTACGTCATGCGCGGCGCGGACAAGAAGCGTACTGTCCACTCCACCCGAGAAGGCAACCGCCAGCGAGCCGAGCCTCCGCAGGGCCTCCGTCAGCGAGTCGGATTTGGCTTTCAGCTCTTCGTTCATGTCGTCAGGCATTTTACCTTAGACCAGTAGGAAATGTCAACGGCGCCTTGCGTCCCGGCTCGCGGGCAGCGGTGCTCCGATTTCACTTACTTCCACGATGCGCCCCGGGCGCCGGGAAGTGGTACTTTTCAGGAACAGGTGTCGTTCAAAAGTACCACTTCGTAGTTGGTGAACGGGGTAATTGCCCGACTTCGGAATATCAACTCCCTGCGTCCTGTGTCGTTGCGTCCTGCGCAAATGCGGACCCGTGGTGGTGGTGGTGAGGGTAAATGGAGTGTCCCATCTGGGACATTCAGTTTTCCCAATCCGGAACGATCGGGTAGGCCAAGTTTCACTGCGGCACGACAGCGGCGCCGGTTTTCCGTTGCAGCAGGCGCCGCATTTGTGGATAATCGTCTGTGCGTTGGGGCCATAGCTCAATAGGGAGAGCGCGGCCTTTGCAAGGCCGAGGTCACGGGTTCGAATCCCGTTGGCTCCACCAGCCGGGCTTGCCGAGATCGAGCGCCGTTGGCCGGGAAACACTCAAAGGAGTTTGGCATGGCATCTGGGATGCTCCGAAAAGCGATGCTGCCGAGGCACCTGTTCGCCGCCTTGCTAGCCCTCGTGGTCGCCGGCTGCGGCTCGCTCCAGCAGAGCGTAAGCTCCTCGGGTCTGACGAAAAAGAACATGGAGTTCATCAACGCCCAGCCGCCGGTGCGCAACGTGGGCGTGATCGAATTCATGGATGGACAGCGCCGGTTCCCGATCGGACGGCGCGCGGTCTACATCGTGCCGCTCGTTCCGCTCTTCTACGTGGAAGCCCTGGGCAAGGTGAAGTCGGCCGAACAGTACTGCTTCTTGAGCGGCGGCTCGATTCTCCTTCTCTTCGGCTACAACCGGGTCACCCTTTTCGGAAAGGACGGTCAGCCCGTCCACACGGAGACGAAGACCGGGCTTCTGCTGGACCTGCTCAACTATCGGTCCACGACTCTCGACATGAACAGCGACAAGCCCACGTCGCGTTGGCGCCTGAAGTTCCTCGACCTGCCGCTGCTCGGTCCGCTGTTCGGGATTGGCGACAACTACACGAGGGTGCTGTTCATCCCGGTCAAATAGCAGGGGCCTTCAATTGAACGCCCTACGTCCAGCCGCGCGGTCATGAGAACCCCACATCTGTGGTATTGACGGGAAATGCCATTCGTGGCGTTGACAGGTTGCGCGCAGATTTGCTAGACTATGCTATTGGCATACCAGGCAGCTCTCGCTGGCGGGCAGGCTTCGCCCCTGCGCATGCGACCCGGGCGAAGTTCAGGTTGATTCTTGTCGAGGGAAGCAACATAGTCAATCGGAACGTGCTAACGCCGCTGCTTCGCCGTTACCTTGCAGCCCCGGCCTCAGTACCAGGCAGTCCTCAATGACAGAGAAAAGACTCGGCCGGCTTCGGGTGGCGGTCGCGTGTACGTGTATTCTCCTGGTCGCGTCCCGGGCCGAGGCGGTGGTCCCGGTCCTGGTGGGTCCGTTGCAGGCGTTCCTGGCGCTGCTGCCGTCCATCCTGGCGGCGTTGGGCGGAGTCCTGCTCGCCCTGTTTCGGCCATCCACGGTAAAGCACCTGATCCAGTTCCTGTGGCATCAGAAGATCTTTACGGCGTGCCTCATCGTGCTGATCGGCGGCGTGGTGTACGGGTCGAGGAACAACTGGTGGATCAAGGGCGACATCTCCGAGGCGCAAGGCGGGACCGACTGGACGGCCTTCCGAGGCGGAAGCCACCGGCGCGGCTATGTCCCCGCTCGGGATGCGGAGGACCCGACCGCCGCCGATCCGATCTGGGAATACACCCGTGAGAAGACCGTCTACTCCTCGCCCACCGTGGTCGGCAACCGGATCTACAGCACGTTTGCCGATTACGGTCCGTTCTCGGACCGGGGCGCCATCCTGTGCATCGACGCCAAGTCGGGAGCCGAGGTCTGGAGGTACAGAGCCGAAGGATTCCGCGCCACGTTCTCTTCCCCTTCCGTTCAGCACGACTACGTGGTCAGCGGCGAGGGGCTTCACCTGACCGACAACGCCCGCGTCATCTGCCTCAACCGCAACGGGAAGAGGCTGTGGAGCCACCGGACGAGCAGCCACGTCGAATCGTCCCCGTGCCTGTACCAGGGGCACGCGTACATCGGCGCCGGCGGCGACGGATACTATTGCATCGCTCTCAAGCCCACGGACGACGGACAGCCCGACATCAAGTGGCATCTGAAAGGCGACAGATACCCCGACTGCGAGACCTCGCCAATCGCGTACGACGGGGTCGTCTATTTCGGGCTGGGACTGGGCGGCAAGGCCATCGTGGCAGTGGACGCCGATCCGGCCAAGAAGGGCAAAGAGCTGTGGCGGGTCGACACGCCGTATCCGGTGTTCGGCCCTCCCACGGCCGCGGACGGCAAGCTGTACATCGGCATGGGCAACGGCGATTTCGTAAACAGCGCCGAGGTGGTCCGCAGCAAGGTGGTCGTGAACCTGCGCAAGGCCGGCAAGTCGCCCAAGGAGATCGAAGAAGCCGCCAAGGGGCTGGGCCCTGCCGGCGAGGTGTGGTGTATCGATCTGAAGAAGAAAGCGGCCGACCCGAAGGAGAGGGT